>Ga0210385_10000010_pt1 | contig 339834 bp, 245 predicted proteins | sample IncBWH26OmetaG_FD_160107 | JGI IMG/M metagenome (GOLD analysis project Ga0210385, IMG submission 160107) | Forest soil microbial communities from Barre Woods Harvard Forest LTER site, Petersham, Massachusetts, United States - Inc-BW-H-26-O ...
TATAAATGCTGCCAAGAACTATGCAAACGACGGTGACAGCACTTTCCGTTTGTTTTATGATACAATTAAAGGTGGTGACTTTCGTGCAAGAGAGGCGAATGTTTACCGTCTTGCTGAAGTAAGTGCCAATATTATTGATCAATGTGTTGCACAGGGTGTTCCTTTTGCAAGAGAATATGGAGGATTGCTTGACACACGTTCTTTTGGTGGTGTGCAGGTATCGCGTACATTTTATGCACGCGGACAAACAGGTCAGCAATTATTATTAGGTGCATATAGTGCACTTAATCGCCAGATAGCCAAGAAACAGGTTAAGATGTACAACCGTCACGAGATGCTTGAGGTTGTTACAATTGATGGTAAGGCACGTGGTATTATTGCCCGTAACTTAATTACCGGCGAAATTGAAAGACATTTCGGCCATGCAGTAGTATTGGCTTCAGGTGGATACGGTAATGTGTTCTATTTATCTACCAACGCAATGGGTTGTAATGTAACTGCAGGTTGGAAGGCATATAAGAAAGGCGCTTTCTTCGGAAACCCTTGCTTTACACAAATTCACCCTACCTGTATTCCTATTTCAGGCGACCACCAATCTAAGCTTACCCTGATGTCAGAATCATTGCGTAATGATGGTAGGGTGTGGGTGCCTAAAAAGAAAGATGATCCTCGTAAGCCACAGGATATTCCTGAAGAAGAAAGAGATTATTTCCTTGAAAGACGTTACCCTGCCTTTGGTAACCTTGTTCCGCGCGACGTTGCATCAAGAGCTATTAAAGAAAGATGCGATGCCGGTTATGGAGTAGGTACTTCAAAACAAGCTGCGTATTTAGATTTTGCAGCTTCTATTAAGAGACTTGGAGAATCGGTTGTAAGTGAAAAATATGGCAACCTGTTCGAAATGTATGAAAAGATAACAGGCGAAAACCCATATAAAGTTCCTATGCGTATCTACCCTGCTATTCACTATACAATGGGTGGCATTTGGGTAGATTATAACCTGATGACAACCGTACCGGGCTTATATGCATTGGGCGAATGTAATTTCTCTGATCACGGTGCAAACCGCTTAGGTGCATCTGCATTGATGCAGGGTCTTGCCGATGGATACTTTGTATTACCATATACTATTGGTGCTTACTTAGCTGATGAAATAGCAACCAAGCCTATACCTACCGATCATCCTGCATTTGCAGAGGCTGAAAAAGCAGTTAAGGACCGTATTGAAAAACTTATGTCAGTTAAGGGTAAAACATCCGTAGAACATTTCCACAAGCGCTTAGGAAAAATAATGTGGAACAACTGCGGTATGGCCCGTAATGAAAAAGGATTGCTTGAAGCTAAAGCAGCTGTAAGGGCATTGAGAGAAGAATTCTGGAAAGATGTACGTGTATTAGGAACTGATAAAGAATTTAACCCTGACTTGGAAAAAGCAGGCCGTGTAGCTGACTTTATGGAACTTGGCGAACTTATGATAGACGATGCATTGAACCGCAAGGAGTCATGTGGTGGACATTTCCGTGAAGAATCGCAAACTGAAGAAGGCGAAGCAAAACGCGATGATGCAAACTTTGCGTATGTAGCAGCATGGGAATATAAAGGAATGGATAAGCCGGCTGAATTACATAAGGAAGAATTGAAATTTGAAAAAGTTCATTTAGCACAACGGAGTTATAAGTAAATAGGTTTATAACATACGCGTTTGATAAAAACGCAATAATCTTCTCTACCCCCATGAAAAAGAAGATAGAAGAGGTCTCTACCAATACTGGTATACCTGTATCAATTTCTATTGGCCCAACGCTTGAAGCAGAGGGAGTAACAGCTCCTAAAGGAGTTAACGTTCGGCGACTGCTTTACATATGCTTCCTTGCAATTTGTAATGCATTGCTTGTAGGTGTGGTAGCTAAAATAATGGTTGAGCTCATCAGCCTGGTAACCGGTATTGCATTCTATGGAAAAATACAGTCTGGAGAAGTTTCTCCTGTAGGGAATCACCTGGGTATATGGGTAATATTTGTACCGATTATTGGTGGAATATTAGTTGGTTTCATGGCTCGTTATGGTTCTAAGGCTATTCGTGGTCACGGTATTCCTGAAGCTATGGAACAGGTACTTACAAATGATAGTAAGATTCATCCTATAGTAACATTATTAAAACCACTTTCTGCTGCAATTTCAATCGGCACCGGTGGCCCTTTCGGTGCAGAAGGACCCATTATTGCTGCCGGCGGCGCTTTTGGTTCACTCATTGGTCAGATATTAAAGATAACTGCGTACGAAAGAAAGATACTGCTAACGGCAGGAGCTACGGCGGGTATGGCAGCAATATTTGGCAGCCCTGTTGCGGGTATTATGCTTGCTATTGAATTGTTATTGTTTGAGTTTTCACCACGCTCTATTATCCCGGTTGCATTGGCTTGTATTACCGGTGCTGCATGCCACATATTTTTCTTTGGCTACCATCCTATGTTTACTATGCCCTATGTGCCCGCACCAAATATTCCCCAGTTAATTGTGTATGTTTTGTTGGGCGCCTTAGTCGGCGTTTTTTCAGTTGGCGTTACCAAAATTGTGTATGCCGTTGAAGATGCTTTTGAAAAGCTACCGATCCATTGGATGTGGTGGCCGGCTATCGGGGCAGTGGCTGTAGGAGTAGTCGGGTACTTTGCACCATCAACAATGGGAGTAGGGTATAGTAATATAAGCGGCATTTTAAGTGGAAACATGAGTGTGAATATATTGCTTGTATTCTGCCTGCTTAAGTTTATATCGTGGGCCATATCACTTGGTAGCGGAACATCAGGTGGTACACTTGCACCTTTATTTACAATTGGTGGTGCTTTAGGTGCTTTGCTGGCGATCGGAATGAATCAATTATTCCCGGTGCTGGGTCTGAGCGCATCTATTGCCGGGTTGATTGGTATGGCAGCCATGTTCTCAGGTGCTTCAAGGGCATTCCTTACTGCGGTTATTTTTTCATTAGAAACTACCCAGCAACCCCATTTGCTATTACCACTTTTAGGTGGCTGTGCTGCCGCGTACTTTATTTCTTTTGTAATGATGCGCAGTACTATTATGACAGAAAAAATATCGCGTCGCGGTATTAATACACCTGAAACATATACTCCGGATGTGCTTAATAGCTACAAGGTGAAAGATGTTTTAAAAGAGCAGGTAATTGTACTAAGTAGTGACGATACAATAGCACGTGCCCGCGAGTTTATTCATGAGCCAGGCGCTACAAACTATAGTAAGTCGTATGCGGTTATAAAAGAACTACATGAAGATACTTTGGTAGGAATATTGACAGCGCATGAAATATTCAGTTCAACATATAATGCGGAAGAGAAGGTTAGTAAATTGATAACCAAACCTCCTATTACAATTAATGATACTGATAGCCTTAAGAAAGCAGTAGATAGTATGATAAGAAATAACGTAGACCTACTGCCCGTTGTAAAGGATGGAGATAAGGATCACCTTGTTGGGCTACTTACATACAGACAAGTAATGGAAGCATTCGAACTGGAAAGGAAAGAAGCAGAAGATAGAGATCTATCTATCTCGGTAAGGAATAAGGGCATGCGTATGTTTTTAAGGGGAAGAAGGTATTTACGCAAATAATAGTCCTTTCTATTTAGGCTACCATAATTCTGATTATAACGAAGATTAAAGAAGGGTACCTTTTTAATGTTTAAATTAGGTGAAGAGTACCGGAATGGAATTTCAACAGGTATTAAAAACTGAAGTTGTTATAGTCGGGGCAGGACCAACGGGCTTAAGTATGGCGGTTCAATTGCTTCGGTATAATATTGACTTTATAATACTTGAAAAAAGTGAGAAAACCACTCCCCTCTCAAAAGCACTGGTAGTGCAAGCCCGATCACTTGAAATATTTCAGGAGATAGGGTTGGCTGAAAAGGCTATAGAAGAAGGGCAGATCACTACTGGCCTTAATATGTTCTATAAAAGCAAGCTGAGGGCAAAAGTTAATATTAATAAGTTGGGTGAGGGGTTGAGTCAGTTCCCATACGCTTTATCGCTCGAGCAGAGTAAAACAGAAACCCTTTTAGTTGATTACCTGAAAGAGAACAATAGAACCATAAGGTGGAAATCGGAATTTAAAGGTTACGAACAGGTAGATAGTAGAATTATAGTTTCGTTCAATGATGAAACAGGTCAAGAGAGAAAAATAGAAGCGCAATATCTTGTTGGTTGTGATGGTGCCAGTAGCATGGTCAGGCATAAAATGGGATTAGAATTAAAGGGCGATACTGTGCCAAGAATGTTTTATGTGGCCGATGTGAAACTTAAAAGTTCTGTGATCAACAAGAGTGAGCTGTTCATGTTCCTGTTCAAGAAAGGGTTTATTCTTTTCTTTCCAATGGAGGGTGAAGGCCATTATCGTATAGTTGGTATTCTTCCTGAGGCAGACGAAAACAAGGAATACAAATTTGAAGACATTGAACCTTCAATAAAGCAACAGATAGGTGTTTCTGTGGATTTTGAAGAATTAGGGTGGTTCTCAAGTTATAAAGTACATAGTCGTAAAACAGACTCTTTTGGAAATGAAAGATGCTACATAGCAGGCGATGCTGCCCATATTCATACACCTGCAGGTGGGCAAGGAATGAACACGGGGATACAGGACGCTTATAACCTGGCCTGGAAACTTGCTTTTGTAATTAAAGGAGAATTAAATCCGGAAATTTTAAAAACATATAGTATTGAAAGAGAGGAAAATGCAAAGAAGTTACTGGAAACAACGGATAAGTTATTTGACGCGATGGCTGGTGAAAACAGTTTCTGGAATTTTATAAGGTTAAATATCCTGCCCGTAATAGTGCATTTAGTAACGCAAAACCCAATTGCAAAAAAATGGATATTCCCGTTGATATCTGAAACTGGTATCAGGTATAAAGAAAATGGACTTATAATAAGCAGTACAATTAGGAAAGTTAAGGCAGGAAATAGAATGCCATATTTTACTTTTCCGCACGGCGATAATATATTTGATTACCTGAAAGAGCCTGTATTTAAGCTTTTATTTTTCGGGCAGAATAAACCAGAAGAGCTAAATACCCGAAAGATCAAAACTGTTAAGCACTCTTTTCAATATATACCAAAGGCTTTATTTGGTAACCATGCTGACTTTTATATTTTATTGCGTCCTGATAATCATATTTCATATATAGGTAAGGATATAAGGCAATGCCGTGATTTCTTCAGTAGGCTGAACGCCTGATTAAAATTGAATGAATTACCTTTGCAGTATGAACAGCATAGCTGAACTGATAGAGCATATTAAAAAAGAAGGGCATTTACCACATCACGATTCAAAGGAAGTGCTTGATAAACTAAAGCATAAGGGAAGTGAGTTTATTGCCAATGTTGAGATAGAGGGTAAGGGTACGAAAGAAGCTTTTCATTTAATGGTGCAATCTACCTTTCATGGTAAAGAACTTACTCATGAGGAAAAAGTTCAGATTGGGAACCAGATGAAAGATACATTGAAGACGGTTGATCTGGTTGTGCTTGCTGTAGTGCCTGGTGGTACAGTATTCTTTATCCTGGCCAATTTCCTTAAGCTGAACAAATACATTATTCCATCTGCATTTCTTAAGAAGCCGGATGACATAGCTTCAAAATAAGGCCAAATACGATTTAGGTTAGTGCCCCATTTCAGACAGGAACCGGATACGCATCAGGCGAATATCTTCTTCGGTATAATCTTCGTTTCCAAGCTCTGCCAAAGCAGCCTCCAGTGAATCAGAATCAGCGGTGCGGAAGTAATCAAATACTTCATCCTGCCTGTCATCATCAATTACCTTATCAATATAATACCTGATGTCTACTTTAGTACCTGATGATACTATTGTTTCAATTTCGTGTAATAAAGCAGGTAATGCAAGGCCCTTGCCCTTTGCCATATTTTCAAGATCAACCTTTCTGTCGATACTTTGAATAATATAAACCTTCAGGCCCGATTTATTTACAACCGATTTTACGACAATATCCTGAGGGCGTTCTATTTCATTTTCTTCTACATACTTAGCTATAAGTTCTACAAAAGCTTTTCCGAATTTATCAGCCTTATTTACACCAACGCCTGTAATGTGTGCCAACTCTTCAAGATTCACAGGGTAATGTGTTGCCATTTCCTCTAGCGATGTTTCCTGGAACACAACGAAAGGTGGTAGTTTCAATTTAGCAGCAGTTGATTTGCATAGATCTTTTAGCAACGCGTATAAAGTTTGATCAGTAGCACCGCCACCTTTTTGAGCAGCAGCCATCATAATATCCTCTTCGTCGTCGCTCTCGCCGCTATAGTCATGGTCCTTGGTAAGCATAATAGAATGTGGCTTCTTAATAAAATCCTTACCGGTCTTACTAAGGCTTAATACTCCATATGCTTCAATATCTTTTATTACAAAATCCATTACCAAGGCCTGGCGGATAATTGCATTCCAAAATTTTTCATCCTTACCATGCTCTACACCATCTCCGAATATTTCAAGCTTATCATGCTTGTATGATTTTACTGCAGAGCTTAAATTGCCTAATAGTACATCTACAATATGTTTTGATTTGAACTTCTCTTTGGTTTCCTGTATTACTTCAAGCAACAATTGTAAGTCTTCTTTACCTTCAAACTGTGTTTTAGGATTCAGGCAGTTATCGCACTGACCGCAATTCTTTTCGTTATACGTTTCGCCAAAATAGTGTAACAACATTTTACGGCGGCATACTGCACTTTCGGCAAATGCAATGGTTTCCTGTATCAGTTGCCTGCCAATTTCCTGTTCTGCAACCGGCTTATCCTTTAAAAATTTCTCAAGTTTCTTTACATCCTCATAACTGTAGAAAGTGATACACTTTCCTTCGCCACCATCACGGCCCGAACGGCCTGTTTCCTGGTAATAACTTTCAAGGCTCTTGGGAATATCGTAGTGAATAACGTAACGTACGTCCGGTTTATCAATACCCATACCAAAGGCAATGGTTGCAACCATAACATCTACATCTTCCATCAAAAACTTATCCTGTGTCTGGTCACGGGTAGGTTTATCCATGCCGGCATGGTATGGCAATGCTTTAATGCCATTTACCTGCAAGGTTTGAGCAATTTCCTCAACTTTTTTACGGCTTAAGCAATATATAATACCCGATTTACCTGTATGCTGACGAATAAACTTAATGATCTCTTTTGCCGCATTTTGCTTGGTACGTACTTCGTAATATAAGTTTGGCCTGTTAAATGAAGACTTGAAGACAGCAGCATCCTGAATATCAAGGTTCTTCATAATGTCTTCCTGTACCTTAGGGGTAGCGGTAGCCGTTAGGGCTATAATAGGTACGCGGCCAATTTGTTCTATAAGCGGCCTTAATTTCCTGTATTCAGGGCGGAAATCATGTCCCCATTCTGATATACAGTGTACTTCGTCAATGGCGAAGAAGGATATTTTAACCTTTTTAAAGAATGCAACATTAAGCTCTTTTGAAAGAGACTCAGGCGCTACGTACAAAAGCTTTGTTTCGCCTCTTATTACTTCGTCTTTTACTTTATTTATCTGAGATTTTGAAAGCGATGAGTTTAGAAAGTGGGCAATACCATCCTTGGCACCAAATGTGCGCAGAATATCTACCTGGTTCTTCATCAGGGCAATAAGCGGTGAAACAATAATAGCAACACCGTCGCTTAAAAGGGCAGGTAATTGGTAACAAAGTGATTTACCTCCGCCCGTCGGCATAATAACGAAGGTATCTTTCCCGTTAAGTACATTCTTAATAATTGCTTCTTGCTGATCTTTAAACTTTGAAAAACCAAAGAATGTTTTTAAATGTTCCTGAAGGGAGATATCCTTTTCGGTTGCCGTTCCCATAATTTATATTTTTGTAGCGTAAATATAATAAAATTCAAGCATATCGCAATGGCATTAAGAGATGAATTACAGTTTTATAACATTCATTTGATGTATTTTAAAGACTAATACTAAAATAAGGGTATAATTGCGTGAACTATAATGGGGAAGAGTAAGAATAAAGTAAAGAAATTCAGCCAATTATAGGCTATTTAATTGAGTTGATGAGAAAAAGGCCTTTCATTGTATGTTGTGTTTTCATTTTGTGTCTTGTCTCAGGAATAAAGGCCCGTTCAGTGGGTCCTATAGATACCACCATTAAACATGATGTAACACTCGGGTATACCTTGGGTATGTTATCGCCTTTTAACATATGGGAAAAGGAATCGATAAAGATCGATACAAATATTGATGAACTGGAATATTATACTACCCATTATAGCTTGGGCAACCCGGGCTTACCATATGTACCGGTAATATTTAACAGTACACCCTCACCCTTAGGTTTTTATTACGGGCCCGATTACCTTTCAGGCTATTTCCGGAACGATAGCACCTTAAAATACTTTACTACCCGAGCCCCATATCTTAACTTCTTTTACGTAACTGACCCTACAACGCACCAATTTCTTGACCTCGTGCTAACCCAGAACTTTGGCAAGAAATTAAATGCTGCCATAAATTTCAAACGTGTCCGGTCCGATGGTATTTACCTTAACCAGGCCAGTAACCTGAACCAGTTGAGCCTTACATTGAACTACCGTTCTAAAAGATACATGGCCCTGTTCGACGGAATTTACAATTCATCGAAAATTGACCAGAATGGTGGAGTAGCTAACGATACAGACTTCACCAATTCAAGTTTTGCAGCACAACGATTAGCAACGCCTATTAGCCTTGCCTCAGCCCGCAGTACAGAACGTCAAACATCGTTCAGGCTTCAGCAATTTTATTTTTTCGGTTACAACGCTGCTGATACATCAAAAGAAAATCCGTTCATTTATGTTTCGCATACAGCAAGAATATCAGGGAATTCAAGAATATATAGCGATAATACTATTGCCGATGACTCATCTGGTTTCTATCCGGAATTTTACCACGATGTAGATTCTACATATGATTCATTGCGATATAACCAGTTTACAAACGATTTCTCCATTGGTTCAGCTAAGGGTTGGAATAAGGTGCTGAAGTGGGATGCCGGTATAGAAGACCAATGGGTTCATTTTACAGAGTATAGCGGTGTGCCAGGCCTTAATAAATTACATACACAAGATAGCCTCGTAACAAAAATGCTTCACGATTCTGTTTTCAGTAATTTAATAGTGCATGCTCGTGTATATAATATGTATGCGAACGGCCATATTTTGTTTGATGCCGAAGGCTCCGATATTTTTGCAGGCACTCAGCATGGCGATATGCAGGGATCTGCACATTTGGGCTGGAAGCCTGATTCATTGAGACTACTTAAATTAAGCGAGCAATATTCATACCAGACACCGGGGCTTATATATGAATTATATAGCGGCAATAATTTTGAATGGCAAAACCACTTTAATAAAATAACAAGTGTCACAAGCTCTCTTGTTTATGAAGACGCGCAATGGCATTTGAGCCTTGGCGGTGAAATAACACAGGTGCAGAATATGGTATATTTTACAACCGCCAACCTTAATTCGGTACCTGCGCAAACATCAGACCCTATCAATATCTATAAGGCATATATAGCAAAGAACTTTACACTAGGTAAATGGCACTTGAACACGAAAGAAATAATTCAATCAGTTACAGCAAACGAACCTATACACCTTCCTAAACTGGTAGCAGAAAATTCAATTTTTTACGAAAACTATTTATTCAAACACCATATGTTATTAAGGGTGGGTATTGATGTATTTTATAACTCATCATATTACGTATATGCATATCAACCTGTGATAAGCCAGTATTATATTCAGAATGATACTAAGGTAGGTAACTACTTTTACTTCGATCCGTTCTTCACATTCCGCATACGCACGTTCCGTATGTTCTTTAAAATGGAAAATGTTACTTCGCCATTTTTGCAAACCAATGTATTTTATGGGTATGCATTACATTACCCGATGAACGATCAGGTCTTGCGTTTCGGCATTAGTTGGGATTTCTGGAACTAGATCAAATCCCGTTCACTCATTATTGCATTATTAATATAGAAGGCTTGTAAACTCTGTTATTACTAATAACTCTCATGTAGTACATCCCTTTTGCCTCCTTTGAAAGATCTATCAGGCCTTTACCATTTCTAATCTCTTTGTTTAATATAAGTTGACCAATATTATTATATACCTCTATCATTACAGTATTGCCTAAAGAGCTTGTAATATTAAAAACGCCATTAGATGGGTTAGGATATATTTCAAGTTGTGCTGTGCCGGAAATCGTATTCAGGCCGGTTGGGCTACAGTTATATATATAGATACTGTCTGTAGCAGTACCCTGGCATCCATTACTATCCTTATATGTATATGTAATATTATTCCATCCATTCTTAACCGTAGTAGTATACAATGTGTCTGATGAAATACCGCTGCCATTGTACCCACCACCTAATGGTGCACCGCCGTTTAGCTTTATGTAGCTTACTGTATCTCTGCAAATGGAATCACGTCCAGCATAATTAAAAGACACAGCTGGCCCGCCGGTATTATTTATTATGATCTTAACAGTTGAAGAACAACCAACCGAATCAGTTACGGTTACAGTATATAAGCCTGCTGCAAGGTTACTGGCCGAACTGCCTGTGTCGCCATTTGGCGCCCAGGTATATTTAAGTGTTCCAATGCCGCCCGTTGCATTAATTGTTGCGGTGCCATTACTATCAGTGCAGCTTGCTGTAGTAATATTATTTGCAGTAACATTAATAGAAGATGTTATTCCTATAGTAATTGTATCGGAAGCGTAAACCGAACAACCACTTTGCGGTGAAACCGTAACTGTATATGTTCCGGGGCTTAGCCCGGTTGCAGTTTGTGTTGTTTGTCCCGAGGGGCTCCATAAATAGCTAAACGGCCCCGTACAGAAATTTGAATCTGCAGATACAGTGGCACTGCCATTGTTTTGTCCACAACCTGATGAACTAACATTTGTAGCATTTACAGGATTACAGGCAGGCAAATCAATTTCAGCAACAAATGATGTAGTGCCTGTAACACTACTCGCACCCGTACAGTATAGTTCATTATTTGAGCCTAATGCAATATCTAATACAGTTCCGGGAAGTGTTCCAAGCGTTCCTAACTGGTTTAAATTTTCATCATATTGCACTATCTCATTAGCAGTGCCTATATATACATTACCACATTTGTCAGTAACAATTCCGCCGTTTACCATCGGAAAACTTCCAACTCCTGAAGTACTTGCTGTATTATTACCACCGGGTATAGTTACACGTTTTATGAGGGCTCCGGTAGTTAAGTTTCGTTGATCAAGATTCAAGCCATCAGTTGTATATAAATACCTACATGATGCACCCATTGAATTAGAGCCAATAGAGCCCACTTCTTTCATGTCACCGTCAACATAACTATAACCTGTCTTAATAACAAAAACAGCATTAAAAGTTGCCGGATTAACGCAGATCAGATAATTAGTAGGGCCAGTAGATGTTCCTTTCTGAGAATTAGTAATATCTAAATTACTGTCAGATGCAAGATGATACAACATTCCATTCGGAGCAAATATGGTAGATGTAATTTCACCATATACAGGGCTTTGTTGCAACGGGCCTTCAGCACCAGTAGCAATATTCACAGGCTCATAAACAGCAACATTATACTCCACTGAAGTTGTTGGTGCAGGTGAAATGCCTCCACCCGATTGAATTAATGTAGTCTGATCGCAATTAAAAGCCAGGGTCCAGGTTTCGTACATGTCGGTTGTACTTGGTTTGGATTTAGCACTACCCCATATAAGGGTATCGCCGGCAGGGTTTAATTTTATTGTATTATAATTATTGGGTGGACCGACCAGTCCGATAGTTGTATAAATATTTCCGGTCGCATCAGCCTGCACATCACCTTGGTATGCAGTATATCCTGCATTTGTGGTAAGGTTATATGTCCACTGCAAAACACCTGCTGAATTATATTTCTGAAGGATATTTGTTGTTCCGCCTGCATTGCCATATATTATTACATTATTCGAACCATCTACTGCAATATCATCTGGCGTCACATTAAACCCGGGAATTGGAGAACCTACTATCCATGGGTCAATAACAGTGGTTTGCTTCACAATATTTGAACTTCCGTCGAGAGAAAAACCAACGGAGTTTCCCGATAATGTAAATAACGATGAAACTTTGTCTGCTGACGTATTGTTTTGACCTGTATAAGAATTGGGTGCATGGTCGGTAATTATTCTGTACTCATTTGTAAGTATAATGTTTCCGTTATTGTCCTTACTAACATCGGCTCCTGAATAATTCATTTTTATCATTGAAACATCGGCACCCGGATGTAATATGAATGAATATTTTATTCCGTCGGTAGGGTGAATAGTATATTCAACATCAATATTCGGGTACACATTTTTATAGAGAAGTTTTTTGTATCCTTTTACGTTTCCGAATATTTTATCTTTATCTAAATCGGGCCTGTAATAATTAAAATAGAAATCAGTAGGTTCTTCAGGTAATAATTCGGGGCGTATATTACCTCCGGCCCAATTCATGGTTATCAGGTCAGTTTTAGTGATAAAGTTATCATCGCCATCGACTTGTTTTGCAGTTAGCTTATGCGCCTTTGCGTATTTTATCCATTCTTTTTCAGATATTTTTTCTCTTTTAAAAAGCTTATATACAATGCCATGGGTAGTAAAATAAATGTACATACCGGGCTCATCCTCCCTGAAAAGAATTTCTTTCCCTTCCAATCCATCAACATTATCGTCAAATTGACCAATATTCTGAACAAATGCATTGCTTCTTGCCAGGTTTTTTTTATTCATCCATGAAGAAGCGCCTTTGTCCTTAGCAGAAATACAATTGAAGAATGAATTTCCCAGGAAAAAGGTAAGCAGAAAGAAGTATTTGTTTTTCATTATATGGTGGTTTTATTTTAAAGCAGGTATAAATATACTAAAATATTCGAAATGCTTGGCGGCGATTATTGAACGATACCTGATTAAATCACTCAAAGTTCCATAAGTAGGGAATTACTTGCAATAATTATATATTCTGATTTTCAACAACCCAATTTATGGTCGTCAATCAATACTTACCACAGAGGCACGGAGAACACAAAGGTTCACTAAGTTCTTCTAGCTATTTTATAAACTTTCAACTTTATGAACTTTACAAACTGTTAAGATTCAACATTCCGCCAAGGGCGGTAGGGGGTTTCAGGGGGTTTCTGTTTTTAGCCCTTTTAAAATAATCAACTAATTGATTATAAACATCTTAAGGGTTTCAGGCCCTCAAAAACAGAAACCCCCTATTTATTTTGATTAGCAAGCTATTATTGTTTTCGCTACTTCTCTTATTATGTCAAGACTAAAGCCCTTGTTGAAGTATTTCGTTAACCCCACCTTTAAAGGCGGGGTTATTTGTAATTTCCTGCTTTTCGGGCTTTAGCCCGATTAATTTTCAAAGAACGTATTACAAAGTTCCACCAGATGAAAGCCATTTGCAATAAGTATATGTGCAGTTTTTCAACAACCCGAGTATAGTCATTAGTTGTAAGTGGTCAGTCGTTAGTAAAACATTATTCCCATAAGTCCCCTCCCTGGAGGGGCAGGGGTGGGTTTCCATTTTTGCTATTGTTATTTACAATGAAATACAATGGGCCTGAATCAAGCGAATCAACACAAATGGCTGATAATCAATTAATTGATTTGCCTGATGATTTTTAGGAAACAATCAATTTTTCAAATAACAATAAAATAACAATGGAAGCCCTATGGATATTGGGATTTATGATATGCCGTAGGCATAATAGTTTGGTGGAAAAATAAAGCACGCACAAAAATAATGTGCCATAGGCACAACCCAACGGCGGTTTTTAATACACAAAGAATCCTTTTTAATAGTATTCTAATTCTCTCTCAGTGATTTCAATAAGCCTTCCATCTAAAAATTCAATTTTCTTAGTCCAGTTATTTTTGGTATCAAATTCATATTTGAAAGTAAAAATCCGAATAATTTTCCCTTTTGAATTATGCTCTTTTTCTTCAATCTCATTACCCTTATCATCATATGTGTATTGAACTTTAGATGAGGAACCATATACAATCGTATCAGTATTTGAATTGTTTCGGTTCTCATCATTTCTCGAAGAAAGATTATCTCCTTTAGATACACCTATGATATTAACACTATCTGCTTTTGCAGTGTCGGCAATTTCACCATTATCTGAATCTTCTTCATCACCATCTTCCCTGTTCCTTTGATAGCTGGTATATACTATTTCAACTTTATTGCCTTTATTATCATATTTATTCATTATATCTTCAACAAGTTCGGTCTGAAGATATTGCTTTTCATTAATTTTATTTCCCTTTTCATCATATTTGAATATACATTTTAAAGTAGGTTCATCTTCCTTACCTGCCTCGTGTAAGAAATTATTTTCTTCAATTTGGTTGTTTTTTTCATCATATCTATATTTAGTAACTAAAGTAGATTCAGTATCTGGGTCATGTTCTTCTTTTTCAATTTGGTTACCTTTTTCATCATATTTATATGAATATTTAAAATTGAGTCGGCCATCAATTCTATTTGTTTGAATTAATTCGCCTTTTTCATTGTAGATTTTCCAAACGCTAAAAGCTGAATCTTTTTTGGATTCGTTCTCTATAGAATTATAGGTAAACTCTTTTACTGATTTGACATGTCCGTAAAATTCTCCCTTCCTCTTGTTAGAATTGCACCCAAATAAAAAAAGAGAAATGAATAGAATATGGTATTGTATGTATTTCAATTTACTACCATTTAATTAATTTGATTTTATTTGTTTACGTTTCCCTCTTCTTCTTCTTAGCAGCAGGGAACAGCACATTGTTCAATATAAGCCTGTAGCCCGGTGAATTAGGGTGGAGACTTAAATCAGTAGGTGGGTCGCCTACGCGGTGCTGGTAGCATTCAGGGTCGTGGCCACTGTAAAATGTCCAGGTGCCTTTGCCAAAATCGCCGTGAATGTAGCGGGCTTCATTTGCGCTTTTATTTTCGCCCATAATAGTAACACCGGGTTTTATAAAGCTTTCATTAAAGCCTGTTGTTTGTCCCCAAAAACCTTTTATTACTTTAGTATGGTCCTGGCAAAGCATAGCAGGTACAGGGTCCCATTTGGCCGAAAAATCGAAGAGCGTAAAAAAATCGTTCTCCTGGTTCAGGCCATATTTCTGTGCACGGTACTGTGAGTCATCAATAGTTGATTTTACATATTCAAGCGGATTCAGGCTTACTGTGAAATTGGTAAATGCAAAACAATTATTGAAATTGAGTTTTTTATTGCAATTAGGGTCAGCGGGGTCGCCATCGAATTGCGCTGGGCAAATATCAATGCCTTCAGCAGCCAGTGCAATGTCGTAAGAATCGGGGGCTGAGCACATGGCGAACAAGAAGCCCCCACCTGTAACAAAGTCACGTATTTTTTCTGCTACCGCCAGTTTCATTTGCGATACTTTTTGGTAACCTAACTCATGCGCTTCTGTTTCACTGTTCTTTACATCGAGCTGATACCAGGGCGCATTTTGGTATGCGCCATAAAATTTTCCATATTGGCCGGTAAAATCTTCGTGGTGCAAATGCAACCAATCATACTTAGGCAATACACCATCAAGTATTTCCTTGTCGTAAATAATATCATATGGAATTTCAGCATAGGTGAGTGCCAGTGTTACGGCATCATCCCATGGCATTTTATCTTTTGGCGAGTATACAGCAATCTTGGGTGGTTTCTCCAGTTTCACTGCATCCATATTCACAGCCGGATCAGCAATTTGAGATAATATATTTGATTCCTGTTCGTCTGCTATAAGCTCAAACTTCACATTGCGCACTTTGCATTCGTTCTCAAATAAAGGAGCATCGGGAAAACTGAAACTGCCTCCGCGATAGTTCAGTAACCATTCTACACCAATACCATGTTGCAATGCCATGTACGCAATACCATAGGCTTTCAGGCAATTGGTTTGACTTTCATCCATAGGAATGAAAATAAATGTTGCCTGTGCTTCCATAAATGAAAGCAGAATAAGAAATATGGAAAGGATGCTTTTCTTCATAACCATTTTTGCCGTCTCTAAATTAGGCAAAAAACTTTGAGGCGCCAATGCGATTATGTTAATAAAACTAAAAAATTGGGAATAATGGAAAGAGATGGAACATGGATGACACAGATTTAACGGATAATTCACTGATTTGATCCGCGTTGATCAGTCTAATCCGTGTTATCTGCGTTCTATGGTATTAGGAATTCTAAAACGGCCCTTCTTCAATATCGTTCTTCTTATCATCCCAGTTCCTCGACTGCATTATTCTTGTCTCAACGTCGTGAGGAGAAGAATGATAATCACTCAAAGAAGGCTCGTACTCCACAAACTTGGCAAATTCTTTCTGGAATTTAAGGTGTACACTGTCAAGCGGTCCATTTCTATGTTTAGCAATTATGATCTCTGCAGAATCGGGTGGAGAGTCTTCTGTATTCTCAGCACCATAATAATCAGGGCGATATACGAACAATACCATATCAGCATCCTGCTCAATAGCACCCGATTCACGAAGATCGGAAAGTTGCGGGCGCTTTGCACCACCACGCTGTTCTACCGCACGACTTAACTGAGACAATGCTATTATTGGCACATTCAATTCTTTAGCCAAACTCTTTAATGAACGTGATATAGTACTGATTTCCTGCTCACGGTTACCGCCTCTGCTTTCTGTGCCACTGGTCATTAGCTGCAGGTAATCGATGAGTATCATCTGAATATCATGATTCTCTTTCAATCTTCTGGCCTTTGCACGCAAATCGAATACTGATAAGGCAGCCGTATCGTCAATAAATATAGGTGCCTCAGAAAGTTTGGCAACCTTATGCCCTACAAGCTGTTCGAATTCTTCATCACTCAAACTACCTTTCCGCAACTTTTCCATTGGTATTTCAGTCTCGCTCGAAATAATACGGGTAGCAAGCTGCAGGTTTGACATTTCTAAGGAGAATATAGCAACAGGAACCTGGAATAACATAGCTGAATTACATGCAAGCGTTAAGGCCAATGCAGTTTTACCCATACTGGGACGTGCTGCAAGAATAATAAGGTCAGAGCCTTGCCAGCCCGATGTAATACGATCGAGTTCAGAGAAACCGCTCGGAACACCGGTAATACCGGTCTTTCTTTTCTTGGCAGCTTCAACTTGTTTAATTACTTCATGTACAAGACTACCTGCTTTCTTAGGATCATTTTTAATGTTCTCATCACCAATGGCAAATAATCTTTTTTCAGCAATATCAAGCAATTCAAAAACGTCAATACTATTATCGTATGAGTTTTCTATGGTCTCTGACGAGAACTTTATCAGTTCCCGCTGAATATATTTTTGCAATACGATACGGGCATGGTACTCAACGTTTGCCGATGAAGCAATTTTACTGGTAAGTTGTGAAATGTAATATGCACCACCAACTGACTCAAGGTCTTCTGTTTTTTTTAGTTCGTTGGTAACGGTTAAAATATCTATCGGTTCAGAGCGTTCAAATAAGCGCCTGATGGCTGCAAATATTTTTCTGTGTGCATCTTTATAAAAAACGTCTTCACGTAAAATATCAATGATATTGGTAAGCGCTTCCTTTTCAAGCATAAGTGCCCCCAACACTGCTTCTTCCAGCTCAACTGCCTGTGGTGGCAGTTTGCCCATTTCCAGTTCTGCAAAATTCAGAGCTGACTTTGATGTATTTCTGTTTGGTTTCGTATTCCTCATTTAAAATCCTCCTACGGTTAAAAATCGGGATGCCAAAAATATTAAAATAGCGTTCCGTACCCCCATCTATTTTATCAACAACCCCTCAATCGCTTTGCACTATTGAAAATATTTTTTTTACCTCCATAAAAAAGACTAAATTTAACATACAATGAAGCACATTACAATTGCTGTAACGCTGATTATTTTATTTTGTTTCTCTTGTAAAAAAGATAATCCTGTCGGTTATCCTTCCATACAAATTTCCAGCCCTCCAAGCCTTGTTACGTATGCTGTTTTCGATACTGTTATAATTAAAGCCAATGTAAGCGATGCTACCGGCTTACAGTCTGTAGTTGTATATATTACAAATGCGCAGAATGTGCCTGTACTGGCAACCATGAATATTCCCATTACCGGAAAGAATATGTCCTTTACCTGCCATTATCCTTTAAATGATTTTCACATGGTGAGTGGCCAGTATGTTATTGTGGTAAAGGCAAGTAATGTTACCAATACTCAGTTCGGGTTCCAACAGATATATATTGATGCGGCCCCAACTATTCGCACAGGTATATATGCCATTACCCGAAATAATAGCGGTATTCATGTTTCTAAATTAGATTCAGTCTTTAATAAAACAACTGTATACACACAAGGTGGAGATTACTCTTCATCGGATGTAAGTTCATATTACCAGCAACTTTATATTTCAGCAGCCGATTCGGGGAACGAAAACACATTATCAATGCCTTTGGCATCAGTATCCTGGGGTATTAACGGAATTGTGTCTCCTACACCTTACTTTACTAATACATATAGCTACGGTGATGCCGTGTACATTTCGGAGTTCAATGGATTGATTAAGTATTATAACCATTCAGGTGCAGGAATTGTTTCAAGTATGGCTAACACAGGATATTACCCGATAAAGACCTGTGTATGGAATAATTATTTATTTGCAGAAGAAAAGTGTACAAGCTCATCATTGCGGAATCTGGTTGTGTATTATGCACCTTCGGGTGCCAGCTATGAACAGGCTGCGATACCGGGGCCAGTTATTGGTATGTTTGGATTAGATGTAAATCACTTATTGGTATGTGGCAACCAAAATTCAGGAGGAGCCTATTTACAGCTATATAATGTTCCGGGTAATATATTTTATTCTCCGCTTACTTTACCTAGTGCTAACCTGCTTTCAGTTGCTCAAATTGATGCACAGGATTACCTGCTTGGTTTTGATAATGGTACAATTTATACCTATTCATATAACACGAATGGTTTTACTCCCTATTTGAATGGAGTAAACGCATCGCACATGCAATACGATGCAGTAAACGATCAGCTAATTGTGTCTTCCGGAACGTATGTGTATGAATATAATTGTACCCCTTTATCCCTTCTATATACTGCAAACCTGCAGGGCAGTGTGCTGAATGTGCACATACTTTTCAATAAATAAAAAGAAGGATTAATTGCCCGGTGTCAACGACTTTTTATAGTCCTCGAAGCTTTCCGTTTTATATTTCTCCTGAACAATAAACGTTAGTATCTGTTTAAGATCAGATGCAGGATAATAGTTTGGTGCAATAAGAACGCGGTTGAATTTTTCATCGAGATAAACCGTAGTAGGGTATCCCATCTGGCCATTTAATAGCGAATACGCCAGCTCATTTGTTGAACCACGCTGATCAGGGTGTGCGTTATAAAATTTATGGTTGTCGAAATGAAAAGTATCCTGGGTTTCAGCATCAAGTCGAACGGCATAAAAATTATCGTTAAGGTATTGAATAATATCTTTATCAGTATATGTGGTTGCGTCCATGCGCTTACACCAGCCACACCATTGGGTATACACATCAATGAAAATTTTCTTGGGATGTGCCTTGCTCAGCCTTACTGCATCATCAAAACTCATCCAGTTAACAGCAAAGCCCGGTTTTTTAATTGCAGGTTTAAAGCTGAGCAGTCCAATACTTGAAATAGCCAACAAAAACAAAATAAGCCAACTGTATTTTATAAGCCCTGATTTCATAAATCAAAGTTACTATTTATTTAGCAGATGTTCAAGTATTAGACACCGCCAACCCTATAGGGTTTATTTAAAGGAGGTTGTTCTTGAAGAATGCCATTGACATAGCCCATGCTTCGCTTGCTGCCTTTGCATTATACGAAGGTCTTTCATCGCAATGGAAAGCATGGTCGGCATACGATATAACCACATTCGTATAAGGCTTGTTAGCTGCTTTAACTGCATTAATAACCGTATCTACCTGATCTGGTGTAATATGCTTATCCAGGCCGCCCCAGAAGAACAGGTGCGGGCTATTCATAAGCGGAGCACGGTCAACATAGTCAGAAGTTCTGCCACCATAAAAAGATATAGCTGCTGAAAGAGGAACAACTGTATTGGCAATAAATGAAACTCTTCCGCCAAGGCAGAAACCGATACAGCCTACCTTATCATGTTTTACGTTTGCTTGTTTTTGTAGCCAGTCATATGTTGCCTTCACATCGGCCGACATACCTTCTAAGGTCATACCCTGAAAATGAGGCATAATAGCATTCATGTCACCATATGACATTTCTGCGCCCGGGGCAGCGGTGCGATGGAATAATTCAGGAGCAATGGCTACATAACCTTCTTTCGCAACGCGGTCAGCTACATTTCTTATATGGCTGTTTACACCAAAGGCTTCCTGGAAAACCATTACGGCCGGAAAAGGGCCTTTACCTTCCGGAATTGATACATAGGCTTGCATGGTAGTGCCATCACCTACCTGTAAATTGATCTTTTGTGTTGACATGATAATTTTATTTTGGGGTTACTGATTACAATCTGTGCATAACAGTCACATCACACCTTTGCACCATTTCATTCTTCGGGTCGAAAAATTCGTAGTGCCAGGTTATAACTGCATGATGCTTTTCTGCATTTTTATTTAAATGAGATATGGAGAGTTTGCAGGTTATGGGTGTGTTTGCGTAAATAGGCTTTAAGAATTTCCAGTTATTCAATTCCAAACCACAAATTACCGTGTCGCCAAAAAGCGGCACCCACCGTATTCTGTACATAGTATTAAAAACCTGTGGGCCGCTTGAAACAAGCCCTTTGAAAATGCTTGCTTCAGCTATTTTTTTATCTATGTGAAATGGAAGCGGATCGTATTGCTTCGCATAACTCATTATGTCTTCTTCTGATAAAGTTAATGACCCAAGGTCAAAAACCTGACCTAACTGGAGGTCCTTAATAAGATACTTTTCCACGTCTCTATAGTTTTTCCTGTTTGCTTATAGCAACTCTGTATAAAATAAATGCCATTAATGTAAAGAACCCTAAGGCTATCAGGTCAGTAAATCCGCCAATTTGTGTAGTCAGGTAGTCTGTAAACGGAACGCCACCAATATGGAAGGTCAGTATATCTGAAAGCGTTTTCATTTTACCATCTGCACCAGTAATATTGGTACCAATTAAAACAGAAACAAGTATTCCGGTAAGTGCGCCACCTGCAATTAAACCTGAGCTGAACAATGCACCCGGTCCAATATCAGATTCCGGCTCACCGGTTTTAACTTTTCTATCCACCAACCATTTTACAACACCGCCTGCAAAAATAGGCGTAGTGCTTGATAAAGGAAGATACGCACCAACTGCAAATGCTAAAGAGCTTACATCGCAAAGTTCCATAACAGCTGAAATACCCATACCAACCATTACTAATCCCCATGGCAGGTTATGACTAAGCAAACCTTTAATAACGGTAGCCATTAAGGTCGCCTGTGGTGCAGGCAATGGATGCGGATGTGAAGGTGTAATTGCACCAATTCCTATTTTATCGTTTAGTAAAGTAAGTGTGAAACCAATTGCGACCGTAGATGCTAACACACCTATTATTAAACCTAATTGTTGTTTTACCGGTGTAGCACCTAATATATATCCTGTTTTCAGATCTTGTGATGTTGCACCTGCATTTGCTGAGGCAATACAAACAATAGAACCAACTACCAACGCTATTGGCTGGTAATGATCTCCTGTCCACCCGATGCCTACAAAAATGAGCGAAGTAGCCATAAGTGTTGCAATGGTCATCCCCGAAATAGGATTGGAAGAAGAGCCAATTAAACCAACAATGCGTGAAGAAACGGTAACGAAAAAGAAACCGAATACCACGATCATGATAGATGATATAACGTTGCCGGGTATTTGCGGTATAACCGACATGAAGACAATAAGGATCAAACTGCCTACTAATACATATATAAGAGGCATGTCTTTTTCTGTCCTTGTTTTTTCAACGGTAGCGCTGTCATCTTTTTTTCTCAGGTCTTTAAAAGAATCGCGGAAAGCGCTAATAATGGTAGGGAATGTTTTTATTAATGTCATTAAGCCACCAAAGGTTACGGCACCTGCACCTATATAACGTATGTAATGGTCCCAGATATCGTCGGCACTCATCTGAGAAATAAGCTGTGTTGTTTCAGGCGGAAATGCTTTTGCAAGCCCGTCACCCAACATGGTAATTAATGGAATAAGCACTATTGATGATAGCACACCACCTGCTACCATTATACCTGCGATCTTTGGACCTATTATATAACCAACACCCAATAATTCAGGGGTTATTTCTCCATTAACGGTTGCATTTGGCAAAACCGATTTTCTATCAAATATATATTGTGGGATGTCTTTCCAGAAACCGAATATGGACATCAGTAACTTATATAAGAAGGCAAGCCCTAAACCGTAATAAACCTTTTGCGCCAGTTTACCACCTTTTTCACCTGCTACCAATACATCTGCACAGGCAGTACCTTCAGGATAAGGTAAGTTGCCATGTTCTTTTACTATGAGTGAACGCCTGAGTGGCACCATAAACAATACCCCTAAAATACCACCTGAAAGGGCCAGTACGAATATCTGGAAATAGTGAAAATAATCACTGCCACCCGTAAGAAAGAGGAGGGCCGGAACAGTAAAAACCACACCGGCTGCAACCGATTCACCTGCCGAGCCAATGGTTTGCACCATATTGCTTTCAAGAATACTGGCATTCCCCAGCTTTTTAAATACAGAAATAGCCAAAACAGCAATAGGAATAGAAGCGCTAACAGTAAGGCCAACTTTAAGTCCAAGGTATACGGAGGCCGCGCCGAATATGACTCCGAAGATAGCGCCCATAATTATAGCACGCAGAGAAAACTCAGGAATGAAATCCTTAGCTGCTACAAAAGGTTTGAATTTTTTATCGTCGGCCATGCTATTAAAAAAGTATCTGAACGCGGTAAATATACAATTAGTTAGAAAACTTTATATTTGACAGCAACTAAAACACAATTTATGTCAAATACTGCTGCTGTCAGGAAGGGCCACCCGAGGTCTTTATATATTCTGTTTCTTACAGAAATGTTCGAACGGTTTGGTTATTACCTCATGGTGGGTATTTTCTTCCTTTACCTTGTTGGTTCAAAGGCACATGGAGGAAAAGGGTTTGACACACTGATAGCGGCGGATATTGTCGGATCATATATTGCGTTGGTTTATCTCACCCCTTTTATTGGCGGATTGATTGCCGATCGTTTTATGGGTTACAGGCGTGCTATCATTTTCGGAGGTGTTCTAATGGCATGTGGATATTTTGGCCTTGCACTGCCGGGGCTTCCGGCTATGTTCATCTCTCTATTATGTATTATAGTAGGTAATGGATTCTTTAAGCCAAACATAAGTACCTTATTAGGTAATATATATAATGCCGATGACCTGAAAGCTAAAAAGGATGTTGCCTATAACATCTTTTACATGGGTATTAATATTGGAGCATTTGTCTGCAATTTTGTTGCTGATATATTACGTCACAAAATAGGTTGGGGTGCAGCTTTCTCTGCTGCCGGCTTTGGTATGATACTTGGGCTTATTATTTTTATTTCTGGTTCAAAACATGTGAAAGTAGGCGATGTTATTAAGCCTGCCACAAAAGAAGATATGCCACTTAGCAAAATATTCCTGTATGTATTCGGGCCGGCTATTTTGGTTGGAACATTAGGTTGGAACTTCCACAAGATTATCGGGCATCCGCTTTTTGCAACGGTGTCTAACGATGCCTTCTTCTTCGCTTGCGTGCCAATCATTATATTTTATATAGGTATTTTGTTGCGCGCTTCACATGAAGATAAAAGAGGATTGGGCGCTTTGCTTGCATTTTTTGCTGCATCAACCGTTTTCTGGGTTATTTATAACCAAAATAGTACTGCTTTAACTATTTGGGCCGATCAGTATACCAACAGGTCGGTATCTAAACCAATTGAAAAGATTGCGAAACCATTGTATCTGCTGCAGGAAGTAACGCTTGACTCATCGACCCAAGCAAGAGTTGACAGTCGTTTTGTTCAGGAAAGTATTACGGCCGATATGCAGCGCAAGCTTGATTCGACAATGAAAACTGATCCATCAACAAAGGCTGCCTATCCTGTGTACACAGTTACGTTTCATTCTAAGAAAGATGGCTCATATATAGGAAGAGGAATTTTTGATGCGGTAGCTGATGAAAAAGGGGTAAAGGAAGAAAGACGTAATGCTATTTCTGATACAACAACAGGCGAAGCGCTAACGGTTTTGTGCCAGGACCCTTATCTTCAAAACCTACCTAAAGACCAATGGCCAAAGCAAGGTGAAACCCTTGGAGCCGGTTCTACAGAGTTATTTCAATCTGCGAACCCTTTTTATATAGTGATTCTTACTCCGCTAATTCTTGGCTTATTCGGGTTTATGAAGAGAAAGAATATGCCATTAAGTACACCTATGAAGGTAGGAATCGGAATGGTAATTGCAGGCCTTTCATCACTCGCTATGGTTTTTGCGGTAAAGAGTTGCAATATTTATCTTGATAAAACGAGTATGATATGGATAATGAGTACCTATGGAATTTTCTCTGTCGGTGAATTACTCATCAGCCCTATAGGTTTATCCATGGTATCTAAGTTGTCACCTCCTCGTTTAACTGCACTTATGATGGGTGCATGGTTCTTAGTAAATGCTATTGCCGGAAAAATATCGGGTATGATGGCAAGCTACTGGGATAAGTTCGATGATAAGAGCAATTACTTTATGTTGCTATTTGTATTAGCGCTCTTTTCAGCAGCCATTATATTCTTTATGGTGAAATGGTTAAGCGCAGTTGTAAAAGAAAAGACGGGAAGTAATTGATAATAACTCATCCGGTACAAACAAAAAAGCCCTGACGCATTTGCTTCAGGGCTTTTCTGTTTAGGTCTTACTACTTATAGAGATTCCTCACTGCGTTCGGAATGACAATAGTCTCAGCAAAAAGTAATAGAGGATGAAGTGAAATGAGGAATCTCTCATGCAATGGCGGAGAAATTAAAAAGGCGGCCTGCATTAATGCAGACCGCCTTTTTAATCATTGAGTTTTTTACTAAAGAACCGAGAACTTCCCGTTATCAAGTATGTTACCTGATTTATCGGTTACATGATAAAAATACATACCGCTTGAATAAGATGATGTATTCAACGTAGCTATTCCATTGATCATTTCTGTTTGGCCAATTACCCTGCCGGTAATATCATACACAAAAATGTTTTGTGCATTTTGTGCAGAGTAATGGAAATTAATTTGGTTGGTAGCAGGGTTAGGATAAACCAATGTGCTATGTGCCTGGCTAACTTCATTAACACCATCAGGAAGACCATAATACCATTGCATTGCAGTTGCCTTACTGTAAGTTGAGTCCGCTGTAGTTATAGTAGCAGCTAAATCGCCAATATTCTTTGCATACCACCTGTACTGATACATCTTATTCTTTTGAGCTTGAAATAATTGCCATGATTTACTGGTAGAGTTATGTACAAATAAGCTATCATAATCAACTTCATAATGTTTTTGGCGCAACGACTGGAATGTAGTGTTCCAATCAGGTGTTGTTATTGAACCCCATGCATCAATAGTATCAGCATAGGTAGTATGAATAACACCTTTTACAGAATCAAAAATAAGATAGCTATATGCAAATGCCGGAACACTGGCAACTGTTACGCCACCATCAAGGTCTCCATAATTTGCAGGAAGATTGAGTTCAGTTATATTTGGATTAAATGCTACAGCTACCATTACCCCCTGGATGCTTTGTTCGCTACCTACAATATTAAATGCTGTACCAGAACTATTAGTATAGTTGTATCCGGCTGTTCCAAAAACACTATCAGCTAAATTTGACCCTGGAAATGAAGATGCATAGCTAGTTGTGTTAGGATTAACAAATACAGTAGTATCCCTATAGCTTGTTGGCAGGGTAGCATAATTCCAGGTAACGTTTGCACCCTTTGAACCAAGTGTTAATACAGAGAGAGAAGTTTTGGCTGTATCATAACCAGTTACAAAAGTTGTGCCTATTGAAGGCATATCGGCAGTCGTTACTGTAATTTGAGCCTTAGCCTTATATGTAAAGGCACCTATAAGTGAAAGACTAATTAATGTGTAAATTTTTTTCATGAATGTTCGTTTATGTTGGTTATTGATTGGCAAATATAGGAAAGGCAATCCAATTAATATGTTTGCTGAAGTTTTGCCTACTTTTGCGTTATGACAGATAGGGTACATGCAAAGAAACGGCTCGGGCAACATTTTCTTAATAATGAGGAGATTGCGGCCAAAATAGCCGATTCAATTTCGGCTAAAAAAGGCCTTTTAATGGAAATTGGCCCCGGAATGGGAGCGCTGACAAGGCACCTTGAAAAAAAATGGGGCGAAAAACTTTGGGTGGTTGAAATTGATGATGAATCTATACCTTATATTAAATCGCATTTTCCCACATTAAAAGACCGTATAGTTCATGCTGATTTTCTTGCATTGGATATTGCATCAGTTTTTAAAGATGAAAAGTTTTCAATTATTGGGAATTTTCCATATAACATTTCTACCCAGATACTTTTTAAAGCCATTGACTACCGTAGCCAAATAGTTGAGGTAGTGGGTATGTTTCAAAAAGAAGTAGCAAAAAGAATTTGTTCACCTGAAGGCAACAGAGATTATGGAATTTTAAGTGTATTGATACAGGCATATTTTCATGCCATATATTTATTTGATGTTCCACCCACAGTTTTTATTCCTCCACCTGCCGTTAATTCAGGCGTTATAAAGCTCATAAAAAAGGAGAATTTTTCGTTAGGTTGTAATGATGAGCAGTTCAAGAAGGTAATTAAAATGGCCTTCAACCAGCGCAGAAAGAAATTATCGAATGCACTTTCAGCTATGCTGGCAGATAAGCCAATAAAAAGCGAACTGCTGGATAAACGTGCAGAGCAATTATCGTGGAAGGATTTTGTAAAACTTACCTTGTTATTTGAGGGAGCTTAAACCAGTTTTGAAACAAACTGCATTTTCATACCAATTACTTTTTCGTAGGCCTCTCCAATTTCCTTTATATCCGGATCGGTTGGGTCAAAATGCCATAGTACTTCTATATCTGCACCATGCTCATTTTGTTCTTTTATTTTAGTAAGTAACTGTTTAATACTGATAACCGATGACGAACTGATGTAATCGAACATAAATGATATCCTTATCTTCTCCTGTGAGTTTGTTGGTATATGCTTTAACCAATCCATTACGGGTTGGTAAAAAGCCTTAGTGTTTTCAGGAAATGATTTGCCTGATATTTCATACCTTTTTTTAGAAGGGTCTAAAATTATCCGAGGATTATTGAGTGTTTCCTTTATAATAAGTTTTTCCATACCAATTATTTATCCGGTATTATAGCGGTTAATTCAAAAAGAGAAACATTATCATCCAGGGTTATACAGTTGAACGTAAAATTATTATCGCATTTAAGTGCAACAGTTATAAGGCCCAGGCCGGCACCACCTTTACTTGAATACTGGTCATTACTCAGTACTTCCATATAATGCGCCTTTAGCTGTTTTTCGTTCATTTTTTTGATCTGCTCAAGGGTTTCTTTTATCTTTTTGGCCGCATCGTTGCTAACAACATTGGCACAAATGGCAACGTAGTCTTCCATGTTTTTAGCCAGTACAAAATAAAAAGGTTTACCGGAATCGGGTGATGCACTATGCAATAGAACGTTCTGCAATAGCTCAATAAGAATATTAAAGATCTTTTTTATACTACCTCTTCTGGCCCCTTCAGTATCAAGCTGGTGTTCGGCAGTATAGGATAACATACTAACGCGGTCCTGGTCCATTTCGCCATGATAAGACACAATGATCTTTTTACCTGGTCCGGTATAACGGTTAAGCAGGTCAGCATATCTATCTTTCAGTAAAGTCAATTGCATTTCAGGGGACTAATTTACACCAGCAGGGTTAGTTTACCAACAAAAACTTTTATTATCCATACAAAAGTAAAAATTCTTCTTAAATAACCTGCATTTGGTCTTAATGTGTTATTTCGTTTTATCTTCGCGGGCTGATGAAAGCATTTAAACGATATACTATTACGGCAGCATTGCCTTATGCAAACGGGCCTTTGCATATTGGTCACATTGCAGGGTGCTATTTGCCTGCCGATATATATGTGCGTTATTTACGTTCAAGGGGCCGTGATGTTGTATTTATTTGTGGTTCTGATGAGCATGGTGTACCTATAACTATAAGGGCCCGTAAAGAAAATATTACTCCCCAACAGGTAGTGGATAAGTACCATAACCTGATGAAAAAAACCTTTGAAGAGTTTGGCATAGCCTTTAGTATATACTCACGTACGTCGTCCGAAATTCATCATAAAACGGCATCAGATATTTTTAAAAAACTATATGATAAGGGTATTTTCAAAGAATCTACCACGGAACAGTATTACGATGAAAAAGCAGGTCAATTCTTAGCCGATAGGTATATAACCGGAACCTGCCCGAATTGTGGTAACCCGAATGCGTATGGCGACCAATGCGAGAAATGTGGTACCTCACTGAGCCCGATGGATCTTAAGAACCCCGTTTCGGCATTGACCGGAGAAAAGCCGGTTTTGAAAGAAACAAAGAACTGGTTCCTGCCGCTTGATGAACTTCAACCTAAAATTGAAGAATATATTAATTCCCATAGCGATTGGAAGCCCAATGTTTTTGGTCAATGTAAGTCGTGGTTGAGCCAGGGCCTGCACCCAAGGGCTATGACTCGTGACTTAGACTGGGGTGTAAAAGTTCCCATAAAAGGGGCGGAAAATAAAGTGCTGTATGTATGGTTTGATGCACCTATAGGATACATATCAGCGACTAAGGAGTTAACTAAGGATTGGGAGAAATACTGGAAAGATAAGGATACACGACTGATACATTTTATTGGTAAGGATAACATCGTTTTCCACTGCATTATATTCCCGTCAGTATTAATGTGCGATGGTGAATTTATTTTACCGGACAATGTTCCTGCCAATGAATTCCTTAACCTGGAAGGAGAAAAAATATCGACTTCACGTAACTGGGCGGTATGGCTGCATGAATACTTAGAAGATTTTCCTGGTAAACAGGATGTATTGCGTTATACATTATGTGCCAATGCACCTGAGTCGAAGGACAATGATTTTACATGGAAGGATTTTCAGGCAAGGAACAATAATGAATTAGTTGCTATACTTGGCAATTTTGTACACAGAACAAATGTGCTTACGTGGAAATATTTTGAAGGCAAGGTGCCTCATGCTGAAACCTATGAAAAGAGCGACCTGATAATAATGGAGGAATTGGCAAGGTTCCCGCAAAAGATTGCAGATGCAATAGAAGCGTTCCGTTTTCGTGAGGCTTTGAGTGAATTGATGAATTTGGCCCGGATGGGAAATAAGTATCTTGCAGATAATGAACCGTGGAAGGTAATTTCTCATAACCCTAAGCGTGTGCAAACTGTATTGAATATCTCATTACAAATATGCGCTAACCTTTCAGTACTCATGCAGCCATTTTTACCACATACGGCAGATAAGTTGAATAAGCTTTTGGGTACATCGCAACTTAATTGGGATGCTGCAGGCAAGGCTAATATGCTTATGGAAGGACATCAACTATCTGAAGCAATAATGCTATTTGACAGAGTGGAGGATGAGACCATTCAAAAGCAAGTTGAGAAATTACACCAAAGTAAAACCGTATTACCAGTGACAGCACCAAGCATTACACCTCAAAAGGCCACCATTGCTTATGAAGACTTTGAGAAGATGGATATGAGAGTGGGTACAATTATGGCTGCCGAGAAAGTTTCAGGGGCTGATAAGCTTTTGAAACTGACTGTTAATACAGGTATCGATACAAGAACAGTTGTGTCGGGCATTGCAAAATTTTATGCGCCTGAACAAATTGTCGGCAAACAAGTATGTTTATTAGTAAATTTGGCACCCCGTAAATTAAAAGGTATAGAATCTCAGGGTATGATATTAATGGCAGAAAATGCTGATGGTGAATTGATATTTGTATCTCCTGTTAAACCCGATACCGATAACGGGGCAATTGTAAAGTGATTGGCGCTGTAGTTCAATGGATAGAATAGAAGTTTCCTAAACTTTTGATGCAGGTTCGATTCCTGCCAGAGCCACTACATTTCTGACAACAAATGACTCGTGAGCAAAACCAGAATTTCAGGATTTAGGTTTTGTTATTTATTAGAGCAGTTAAATGGTTCTTATAGATTAAATATAGATATAAGTAGGTATAAATGCATCAGTATTTATACTTAAAAATTCAGTTTTTTTCATAATTAGAAGGGATTTGAAAATAAATCCATATTTATGACTTTCAGTAGTTTACTATATATTGCCCCTGTTATTAATTGTATTATATTTCAATTAACAACGTATCTTTTATTGAATCACGTCGTAGAAGGAAAATAGTTCAGGAGTAAATATTTAAACGGGTGGTTTATGAAGCAATTTTACAAGATTTCTTTTTTAATTTTTATTTTTCTGGCGAGTGCTGGTAACAGTTTTGCTAATGATAAAGATAGGTACCCTACAGGAATTACAATTGCGGGAGGAGCAACGTATTGTCAAAATTCGCCTTCGTCTAATTTAACAGTAACTCTTACCACCACCACATGTACAGGTGCAATAGCAGGTGGCACCACTACTAACATCCCGATAACGGTTACCTGGTACGAAAATTCAACTAATTCAACTACAGGTGGAGTACTTGTTCAAACAACAGTTTCAACCACCGCTACAACTACCTACACTTACGCACCTTCAACTGCTAATGCCGGTACATTTTATTATTATGCAACAGTAACCTGGGCGGCTGGCGTTAATTGTGCTGTGGCAGGCTCTATTACTACCAGTGGTGGAGCGGCTACGCAAAAGGTAATCATTAATCCGGCCAGGTCATATATTTCCAGTTCGGTTGATCAGTACGCTACTTCAAATATAGATTTGAATTGTACAAATGTTACAAATGCAATTATGGAAATAAAAGTAACTGTGGGAGGTGCTAATACCTGTACCCCCGTTGTTACCAAGTTTACATTTACTACAGCAGGATCTACAAACGCCGGTACTGATATTACCCAGGCAAGAATATATTATACAGGCCAAACGCAGGGATATAATGCTTTTGATTTTTTTGGTTCGGTAAATAACCCCAATGGAGTTTTCTCAATTACAGGATTGCAACACTTGGACAATGGATCAGGAACCTATTACTTTTATTTATGTTATGATATTTCGTCGAGTGCAACAAGTGGTGACGTTGTTAATGCCACTATGGATTCCCTGAATGTTAATGCTGTCTCTGAAAATAATATGAGCCCAAATCCTACGGGTTCAGTAACTCTTGGTGGCGGTGCTTGTCTTTCTACCCCCGATCTGCCAAATCCGGCTTCCAATATTCAAACGGTTACCGCCGGTTCTTTGATAATTCCAATGGATAATTCACACCAGAATTTGTGGAAATCGAACGGAACGACACTTAATGGATTTAATATAAAGGCCTATGGTTTAGTACGTGCACTTTTAATGCAGGATATACCTGTTAAATGGATCATAAAATCGGGTAAAACAAAAGATAGCAGCGATTTTTCAGCAGTTGCTGCAAGATTGTACCCTACTAGTATTGCTGCTGCTTTGCAGTACTTTAAAGCAGGTGAGTTTGAAGTAGATACCACTTATCTTGCGCGTTCGGTTTACCCAGGTGAACAAACAGCCACGCAGGTTATTTCAACATTTGCAACACGGTGGAAGGTTGCAGTGTATAAGTTGAGTTCCAATACTTCTGTGGATGTAAGATATACACTAAACCACAGACCCAAGATTGCTTTGTTCAATAATGGAACATATGAAGCTGTTCAGTTAGCAATGCTTGACTCTTCTAAAGTGTGGACTTCACCAAACGTTGACACGGCTTTAAGTGCAGGCGCTTTTTCAGGTCTTGCTGAATGTTATACTTTCTGTTCGGAAGCACACTGGTCAACCGGATCACAGGCAGCAGACAGTGCTACAATGGCACCGGTATATACTTTTGTGGAAGAAGGTGGTAATTTTTTAGCGCAATGTGCGGGTATTAATAAGTATGAAAATCAAATGCAGCCTACAAGGCATTTTCAATCTTCTAACGGTGTAATTGGCCAGAATACAACATTTACGAATAACTATTATTCTAATGCCGATATGGCATTTGGACAGTTCCAGGGTACCGTAATTCCGCGGTCTGGTACGGTTGCAAGTTTTGAACTGTCATCTTCGGCAGATACCTCAATATATCATCCTGAAATGTATCAATGCGTCCATTCCGGTGATGTTACAGGCGATACAGTAATTGCTGCGGGTGTGCATTTGGGTAACCCCGATTCGGTAGGAGGAAACGTTTTTTACCTGGCCGGACATGATTACCAAACAAATACTACTACCGGTGATGAGATTGCTAACATTGCATGGATAAATGGTGCAAGAATGTATTTGAATGCAGCGTTTGTTCCTGCCAACAGGCCCGACCCGACTCCATTGCAGGCCGGTTCTAATGTTTCAATTTGCAGTGGCCAAAGTACAACTTTAGGTGGAAGCCCTACTGGCCCTTCCAGCGGTGGTGGTACTGTATATACCTGGACTTCATCTTCAACAAACGTAAGTTTAAGTAATTCTAGTTCAGCGAACCCTATTGCAACTCCTACCGTTACTACTACTTATACAGTGTATGTAAATAGTAGTGGTTGCGCATATACGCCTGCCAGTGTTGTTGTAACGGTAACTCCTACAACCGCAATTACAAGTCAATCAACGGCAACCCAAACACAATGTGTGGGTGGAACGTTTACAGCCATGTCAGTAACCGCAACCGGAACGGGTACCTTAACATATCAATGGTATAGTAATGCGTCGGCTTCAAATAGTGGTGGTACTTCAATAGTTGGAGCAACTTCAGCTACATATACTCCGCCGGCAACTGTGGTAAGTACAACATATTATTATTGCATAGTAAGCGGAACATGTAGTTCTGCAACCAGTGCAGTTTCCGGTGCCATAATTGTAACCCCTGCAACATCGATCACCAGTCAATCAACGGCAACCCAAACACAATGTGTGGGTGGAACGTTTACAGCCATGTCAGTAACCGCGACCGGCACAGGTACATTGACATATCAATGGTATAGTAATGCAAGTGCTTCAAATACAGGCGGCACATTAATCGGCGGAGCAACTTCAGCAAGCTATACACCACCTGCTACTGCTGCAGGAACAACCTATTATTATTGTATTGTTAGCGGAACATGTAGTTCAGCTACTAGTGCCGTATCAGGAGCAATAATAGTAAATCCTGCTACAACTATTACCAGCCAATCTACAGCAACTCAAACACAGTGTGTAGGAGGTTCATTTAGTGCAATGTCCGTAACCGCAACCGGCACGGGTACCGTAACGTATCAATGGTATAGTAATGCAAGTGCATCAAATAGCGGAGGTACGTTAATTGGTGGTGCAACCTCATCTACCTATACTCCTCCTGCAACGTCGGTAGGTACAACTTATTATTACTGCATAGTAAGTAGTAGTTGTGCTAATGCAACAAGTGCAGTGTCCGGAGCAATAATTGTTAATCCGGCTACAGTAATAACAAGTCAATCAACAGCAACACAAACACAATGTATTGGCGGAAGTTTTAGTGCTATGTCAGTAACTGCAACCGGCACAGGTACATTGACATATCAATGGTATAGTAATGCAAGTGCATCGAATAGTGGTGGTACACTTATAGTAGGTGCAACATCGGCAAGTTATACTCCTCCTGCAACATCAGTAGGAACATTATATTATTATTGTGTTGTAGGTAGCACATGTAGCGCATTGACAAGCGCAGTGTCGGGAGCAATAATAGTAAATCCTGCTACATCTATTACCAGCCAATCTACTGCAACACAAACGCAATGTGTTGGAGCAAGCTTTAGTGCTATGTCAGTAACAGCAACCGGCACAGGTACCTTAACGTATCAATGGTATAGCAATACTTCGGCGTCGAATAGTGGAGGTACTTTAATTGTTGGTGCAACTTCATCTACCTACACACCACCTGCAACTGTTGCCGGCACAACCTATTATTATTGTATAGTAAGTGGAACATGCAGTTCGGCAACAAGTGCAGTATCAGGAGCTATAATTGTAACTCCTGCAACATCAATATCAAGTCAGTCAACAGCAACACAAACGCAGTGTATTGGCGGAAGTTTTAGCGCCATGTCGGTAACCGCAACCGGAACAGGTACCTTAACATATCAATGGTATAGCAATACTTCGGCTTCAAATAGTGGAGGGGCATTAATAGTTGGAGCAACTTCATCTACATATACCCCTCCTGCGACTGTAGTAGGAACAACATATTATTATTGCATAGTAGGTAGCAGTTGCGCGAATGCGACCAGTGCGGTATCCGGAGCTATTATTGTGACCCCTGCAACATCAATCACCAGTCAATCTACTGCAACCCAGACACAGTGTGTAGGTGGATCTTTTAGTGCAATATCAGTCACTGCAACAGGAACGGCACCGTTAACATATCAATGGTATAGTAATGCATCGGCATCAAATACGGGTGGTACATTAATAGGTGGAGCAACTTCAGCAAGCTATACACCACCAACAACTTCCGTAGGGACTACATATTATTATTGTATAGTAAGTGGAACATGTAGTACAGCCACTAGTGCAGTATCGGGAGCAATGGTAGTAACCCCTGCAACATTAATATCAAGTCAATCAACAGCAACACAAACGCAATGTATTGGAGGAAGCTTTAGCGCCATGTCGGTAACCGCAACCGGAACAGGTACCTTAACATATCAATGGTACAGCAATACATCGGCGTCAACTAGTGGCGGTACATTAATAGTTGGAGCAACTTCATCTACATATACCCCTCCTGCAATAGCAGTAGGAACAACATATTATTATTGCATAGTAGGTAGCAGTTGCGCTAATGCAACCAGCGCTGTATCAGGTGCTATTATTGTAACCCCTGCAACATCAATAACAAGTCAATCCACAGCAACCCAGACACAGTGTGTAGGTGGATCTTTTAGTGCAATATCAGTCACTGCAACCGGAACGGCACCTTTAACATATCAATGGTACAGTAATGCAAGTGCATCAAATACAGGTGGCACATTAATCGGTGGAGCAACTTCATCTACATATACTCCTCCAGCAACTTCAGTGGGCACAACTTATTATTATTGTATAGTTAGCGGAACGTGTAGTTCATCTACCAGTGCTGTGTCAGGAGCAATGATAGTTAACCCTGCTACAGCAATTACCGGTCAGTCAACGGCAACTCAAACACAGTGTATCGGAGGATCATTCAGTGCAATGTCAGTAACAGCAACCGGCACGGGCACCTTAACCTATCAATGGTATAAGAACACAACGGCGTCAAATACAGGTGGTACACTAATTGGTGGAGCAACATCATCTACATACACGCCTCCAGCAACTTCAGTAGGAACACTATATTATTATTGTATAGTAGGTAGCACTTGTAGTTCATTAACCAGTGCAGTATCGGGTGCGATTATTGTAACCCCTGCAACATCAATTACAAGTCAATCAACAGCTACTCAAACACAATGTGTGGGAGGAAGTTTCGGTGCCATGTCAGTAACTGCAACCGGAACAGCTACATTAACATATCAGTGGTATAGCAATGCATCAGCATCAAATACAGGTGGTACATTAATCGGCGGAGCAACTGCATCAACATATACTCCTCCGACTACAGTGGCCGGAACAACGTATTATTATTGTATAGTAGCTGGCCCTTGTGGAAATCTAACCAGTGCAGTATCAGGCGCTATTATAGTAACACCAATAACATCAATTACAAGTCAATCAACTGCAACTCAAACACAATGTGCGGGAGGAACGTTCAGTGCAATTTCTGTAACTGCAACCGGTACTGGCACATTAACATATCAATGGTATAGCAATGCTTCTGCATCAAACAGTGGAGGTACATTAATCGGTGGAGCAACTTCATCAACTTATACACCTTCAGCAGCAGTTGCGGGTACAACTTATTATTATTGTATTGTAAGCGGAACGTGCGGTTCAGCAACCAGTGCAGTGTCAGGTTCATTTATTGTTAATCCAATTCCTGCTTCACCTGTTGCATCTAATAACGGCCCAATATGTGCTGGTACAACATTGAACCTAAATGCAACAGTAGTGGCTGGTGCAACATATACCTGGAGCGGCCCTAATAGTTTTGCTTCTCTTTCACAAGATACTTCTATAACAAATGCAACTACAACAGCAACCGGCACATACTCTGTGTATGCCACTGTAAGTGGATGTACAAGTCCAGCAGGAACAACTTCAGCAACGGTTAAACCTGTTCCTACTACACCTACTGCATCTAATAACGGGCCAATATGTGCGGGCTCAACCCTTACCTTAACTACAGGCCTTGTAGCTGGTGCAACATATGCATGGAGCGGCCCTGGTTTTACATCAACTTCTCAAATAGCTTCGATAACAAATGCAACAACTGCTGCAAGTGGAACCTATTCAATTACAGTAACAGTTGGTGGTTGTGGTAGTGCAGGTAATACTACCGTTGCAACGGTTAATCCTATTCCTTCTTCACCAACAGCAAGCAGTAACACACCTTTATGTATCGGTTCAACTCTTAACTTAAATGCTACTACTGTTACAGGAGCAACATATGCATGGAGTGGCCCCAATGGTTTTTCTTCTACCTCTCAAACACCGACTTTAAGTGGGGTAGTAGTAGCGGATGCAGGTACATATTCAGTAACGGCCACTGTAAGCGGATGTACAAGTCCGGCTGGAACAACTGTTGTTGTAGTTAACCCTCCGCCTGCTGCTCCGACTGTAACAAGTAATAGTCCTGTGTGTACAGGCAATACATTAAGTCTGCATGCCAGCAATATAACTGGGGCAAGCTATTCATGGGCTGGCCCCGGATTTACTTCAACTTCTCAGAACCCTAGTATCGCAGGTGTCACTACAGCAGCAGCCGGAACATATTCGGTTAATGCTACAGTACCTGGTTGTGCTACAAGCCCTAATGGAACAGTGGCGGTAGTAGTTAATCAAACGCCTACTGCTCCAACAGCAACAAGCCCTAGCCCTATTTGTTCAGGAACCAGTTTGAATTTAACTGCAAGTACTGTGCCGGGAACAACTTACACGTGGACGGGCCCGAATGGTTTCAAGTCTATTTCTCAGGATACATCAATACTTAATTCCACTACAGCGGCAAGCGGAACATATTCAGTTATTGCTTCAGCGAATGGATGCAATAGCTCAAATGGAACTGTTACTATTATAGTTAATCAAACGCCTCCTGCACCAACAGCAGGAAGCAACAGCCCTATTTGTTTAGGAGGTGCCATTAATTTAACTGCAAGTACCTTTGCTGGTGCAACATATTCATGGAGCGGCCCGAATAGTTTTACTTCCACCTCTCAAAATCCGAATATTCCTGTATCAGTTATCGCAGACTCAGGAGTTTATTCAGTTAATGAAACAGTATTAGGTTGTACAGGCCCTAATGGTACTGTGGATGTAAGTATTAACCCTCCACCTGCAGCACCTGTTGCAGGAAGCAATAGCCCTATTTGTGCCGGGACAACACTTAATTTAACAGCAAGCGCTATAACTAATGCAGCTTATTCCTGGACAGGCCCAAATACATTTACTTCATCAACACAAAATCCCAGTATAAGTTCAGTTACAACTTTAGCCAGTGGAACCTATTCAGTTACTGCTAAGGTACCGGGTTGTGTTACAAGTGCAGCAGGAACAGTTAGCGTAACGGTTAATCCAATCCCAGCCACACCAGTTGCTACAAGCAATAGTCCGGTATGTACAGGATCAAGTTTGAGCTTGATGTCGAGTACAGTAGGTGGCGCAACATATACGTGGGCTGGCCCAAACAGTTTTGTTTCTATCTCACAAGACACTTCAATAAGTAATGCTGTACTTGCCGATGCAGGAACCTATTCAGTAACTGCGACTGCAAATGGTTGTACAGGCTCAGCCGGAACAGTATCTGTTTCCGTTGATGTGCCGGCTGTGGTAAATGCAGGTTCAAATCAAACTGTTTGTGCTAATAACGATATTATTTCTCTGAATGGAAGTTCAAGTACAGGTTCAGCACAATGGAGTGCCAGTGGAACAGGAACATTTACACCAAATAATACTACGCTTAATGCAACCTATACTCCAAGTAAAGCTGATACAACTGTAGGTAGTGTTGTTCTCACCCTTACTTCTAAAAATAACGGAGCATGTAGCCCTGTAACCAGTAATATAACTATCACCTTCACTCATGCACCGTATGTTAACGCAGGCCCTGATCAAACTGTCTGTGGTAATAACGATGTTGTTACATTGAATGGTTCATTCACTACATCAACCGGGGCTATATGGTCAACTTCTGGTAGTGGAGTATTTGCTCCGAACAATACTACAATGAATGCAACATATACACCCAGCTCAGCAGATACTGCAGCAGGAAGCGTAACGCTTACATTAACAAGCACAGGTAACGGGCTATGTAATGTTGTTTCAGATGTAATGAAAATAACCATTACACATGCGCCTAATGTTAATGCTGGTACTAATGTTTCAGTATGTAAGAATAATGCGAATGTTTCTCTTAGTGGTACTTCCAGCACGGGTATCGGAGTATGGAACACTTCAGGTACCGGAGCATTTTCTCCGAATGCAAATACATTAAATGCGACCTATATTGCAAGTAGCGCCGATACTGCAGCCGGAAGCGTTACATTGACTTTAACTTCAGGAAGTAATGGTACTTGTATTCCGGTTGCTAAATCTATAACTGTTACATATACACCAATACCGAAAGTAAATGCCGGAAGTGATGTTACAGCTTGTGCGAATAATGATGCGATTTCATTGAATGGTACATCAGCGACAGGAGCAGGCCAGTGGAGTACCAGTGGAACCGGAACATTTACTCCTAATAATACAACATTGAACGCTACTTATATACCAAGCAATGCTGATACAACTGCGGGAAGTGTCACCCTAACATTGGCAAGTACAAATAACGGAACATGCAGCCCTGTATCAGATCAATTGGTAGTTAACTTCACTCATGCCCCAACTGCAAATGCGGGATCAAATGCTTCGGTATGTTCCAATAATGCAAATGTTGTATTGAATGGGGCGTATACTATAGCTAGCGGAGCAATATGGTCGAGCTCAGGTACAGGTAGTTTTACCCCGAATAATACTACAATGAACGCTACGTATACTCCGAGTTCGGCAGATACAGCAGCTAAGATGGTTACTATAACACTAACAACTACCGGTAACGGACAGTGTAATGCTGCTACCGGTTCAATGACCATTACCTATACAATTGCTCCCCATGTTGATGCAGGGCCTGACGCAAAAGTATGCTTAAGCAGCCCTGATTATACCTTAAGTGGGTATTCTTCGACGGGACATGGAATGTGGACTACCTTAGGAACCGGAACATTTACTCCGAATGCCAATACATTAAATGCAACGTATGTTCCAAGCACTGCTGATACAAGTGCTAAAACTGCAACTCTTATTTTAACTTCCACAAATAATGTTTCTTGTAATCCAGTTTCAGATACTATTGTATTGACTTATACCAAAACACCTGTTGTTACGGCAGGAAGCAATCAAACTGTTTGTGCTAATAATGATGATGTTTCTCTTAATGCAACTTCATCAACCGGTACAGGTAAATGGACATCGAATGGAACAGGAACTTTTAGTCCTAATAATACAACGCTAAATGCTACTTATATACCAAGTAGTGCTGATACAGCAGCCGGCTCTGTTAAATTAACATTCACAGCTACAGGCGGTTGCAGCCCTACTGCAAGTAGTATAACAATAACAATTACGCATGCGCCTTATGTTAATGCCGGAGCTGATCAGGCAGTATGCCGGAATAATGCAAATGTTACCTTGAATGGTATTATAGGTGGTGCTACTACAACAGGTATATGGTCTTCGTCCGGTAGCGGAATATTTTCACCTAATAATACTACCCTGGGTGCAACCTATACTCCAAGTACTGCAGATACAACTGCTGGTAGTGTGAAGCTTGTATTAACATCTACCGGTAACGGAACTTGCAATGCAGCTACTGATACTATGATGATTACGTATACAAAGATACCTGTCGTGAGTGCAGGATCAGATCAAGCAGTTTGCGCTAATAATGATTCAGTACAATTAGCTGGTACTTCAACTTCAGGATCCGGACAATGGACTTCAAGTGGAACGGGTAGTTTCTCCCCAAATAATAATACATCAAATGCAATTTATATTCCAAGTAATGCCGATACAACCAGTGGAAGTGTAACACTAACTTTCACCTCAACCAATAATGGCGGATGTACACCTGTCGCTGACCAAATGGTAATAACAATTAATCATGCGCCGGTTGTTAGTGCAGGACCTGATCAAAGTGTTTGTGCGAACAATGCAAATACTGATCTTACAGGTTCAGTATCGAATGCTACGGGAGGACAATGGGGTACAACCGGAAGTGGAATATTTACACCAAGCAACACAACCTTGAATGCAACCTATGTTCCTAGTGCAGCAGATACAACTGCAGGTAGTGTAAAGCTCTACCTTGTTACCACAGGTAATGGTTTATGTAAGGCATTAGCCGATACGATGGTGTTGACAATAACCCACGCTCCTAATGTGAATGCAGGTGGCAATGCATCGGTTTGTAATTCAAGCCCTGATTATAACCTGAATGGTAGTTCAAGTACAGGATCAGGACAATGGAGTACACTGGGTGATGGTTCATTCTCCCCGAACAATACAACCTTAAATGCTACATATATACCAGGTACGGCAGATACAACTTCAGGAAGTGTAAAGATAATCCTTGCTTCAACGGGTAATAGTAATTGTAACGCAGTTACTGATACCATGATAATAAGGTACGATAAAAGACCTTCAGATAATGCAGGTACGAATGTTACAGTTTGCGCAAATAATGATTCTATCTCTTTAAGCGGTAGTTCAAGTACGGGCTCAGGAATATGGAGCAGCAATGGTAGCGGAGTATTTGTACCTAATAATACCACTCTAAATGCTGTATACGTTCCAAGTAACGCTGATACTGCTTCAGGTGCTGTTACATTGAAACTTACTACAACTAATAACGGTGCATGTGCTGCATCAAATAGTCAGCTTGTTGCAACTATTACTTCTGCACCATATGCTAATGCCGGTATCGATCAAAGTATCTGTGGAAATGCAAGTGCAGTTCTTTCCGGGTCTACTAATAGTGTAGCATCTGGCGCGCAATGGTCAACCTTAGGTAGCGGAACATTCTCACCGAATAATTCTACATTGAACGCAACGTATATTCCAAGTGCAGCAGATACTTCGGCGCATAGTGTAAAACTTGTACTTACTACCACAGGTAATGGTCAATGTAAGGCTGCTACAGATACAATGCTGATAAACATAAGCCCTGGCCCAAGAGTGAATGCAGGAGGTGATGTAACGGTATGTTTAAGTAATCCTGATTATACACTTAATGGAAGTTCTTCGACCGGTTCTGGTACCTGGTCAACTACAAACGGAAGTGGTACATTCAGTCCGAATGCAAATACATTGAATGCTACTTATATGCCAAGTTCTGCTGATACGGCAGCGCATACAGTAACACTGGTACTTACTTCTTCAAATAATGGTGGTTGCTCTTCATCTTCAGATACAGTGGTATTAACATACTCTACCGTTCCTACTGCAAATGCAGGACCAGATCAAACTTTGTGTGCGAATAATGCCACTGTTTCATTGAGCGGTGCATCGGGTACAGGTTCGGGAATATGGGGCACAAATGGAAGTGGAACATTTTCGCCAAACAATACTTCACTTAATACTACCTATATTCCGAGCAGTGCAGATACAACTGCCGGTACAGTTACATTAACCCTTACTACAACAGGAGGTTGTGGCTCAGTACCTGATAATATGACGGTAACATTCACACCTGCTCCATTTGCTAATGCAGGAGCGGATCAGTTTGCATGCAGAAATAACCCTGATGTAACATTGAATGGTTATGTGGGCGGCGGTGCAAGTACAGGCGCATGGACAACATTGGGTAGCGGAACCTTCACTCCAAGTAATACTGCATTGAATGCTACTTACGTTCCAAGTACTGCCGATACTATGGCAGGCAGTGTAAAACTTGTCCTTACAACTACAAATAATGGTACTTGTAATGCTACTGCCGATACTATGGTGATTAATTTCACTGCTCCACCTAGCGTAAATGCCGGTCCTGATGAAAGCGGATGCGCTAATAATTCAATTGCATTGAATGGAACAATAACAGGCGGAAGTGGAACAGGGGTATGGAGCACTACTAATGGAACTGGTGTATTTAGCCCAAATAATACAACGCTTACTGCTTCATATATTCCTAGTAATGCCGATACGCTTACTAAAAATGTAGTGCTTGTTCTTACTTCAACTAATAATGGAAGCTGTAATGCAATTACCGATACAATGGTTATAACTGTTTCTCCTGGTCCAATTGTAAATGCAGGTATTGACCAAACAGTTTGTGCTAATAATGCGAATGTTACACTTTCGGGAAGTGTTGCAAATGCAACCGGCGGACAATGGAGTACAACTGGTAGCGGAACGTTTACACCAAGTAATACCTCACTGAATGCAACCTATATTCCAAGTGCAACAGATATTACATCAGACTCTATAGAACTTGTTTTGGCATCTACAGGTAATGGACTGTGTACTATGGTAACCGATACTATGAAAGTTATTTTCTCGCCGTCGCCTAAGGTGAATGCAGGGGCTGATATATATGTGTGCACCGGTAACACAACAGCTTCGTTAAACGGAAGTGTTTCAGGTGGTGCAACTACCGGTATGTGGTCTACATTAGGTAGTGGAACGTTTAGCCCAGATAATGTTACCTTAAATGCTACCTATAATTTAAGTACTGCTGATACTATTGCAAAGACGGTGAAACTTGTACTTACTTCCACTAATAATGGAAGCTGTATATCAGTATCTGATACGGTAGTGATCCGAATTAATCCAATACCAATTGCAAATGCCGGTGCAGATACAACAGTTTGTGCAAGCAGTGCAAGCATTGCAATACATGGAAATGTAACAGGTGGTTCGGGAACCGGCATTTGGTCTACATCGGGTAGTGGCACATTTGCACCTAATGATAGTACATTGAATGCAAGTTACATTCCAACTTCAGCGGATACTTCGGCGCATAGCGTAAAACTTGTTCTTACAACAACCAAAGCATGTATGGTCTCTACCGATACTATGATAGTCTTCTTCAATTCTGCCCCGGTTGTAAATGCAGGATCTGATCAGGTTGTATGTTCTAATAATGCGGATGTTGTACTAACAGGAAATGTTTCGAATGCTGGTGGTGGTAAATGGGTAACAATGGGTAACGGAACATTTGCACCAAACGATTCTACCTTGAATGCAACATATACACCAAGTGCTTCAGATATTACTGCAGACTCTGTGAAGCTTGTTCTTACATCAAGCAGTAATGGGTTATGCACCGCAGTAAGTGATACCATGAAAATTACTTTCTCGCCGTCTCCTGTTGTAAATGCCGGCTCTGATATATTGGTATGTACAGGTAATACAACCGCGTCGCTTAATGGAAGTGTCACGGGCGGAGCGACAACCGGTACCTGGACAACTATGGGTAGCGGCACATTTATACCTAATAATACTACCCTGAATGCGACCTATAATTTAAGCAGCGCAGATACAGCAGCAAAGATTGTAAAACTCGTACTTACTTCAACCAATAATGGCGGCTGTTTGGCAGTTTCTGATACGATTTTAATAAAGATCACCCCAATACCAACCGTTACAATAGGAGCTGATACTACTGTTTGTGCAAATAATAACAGTATACCTGTTCACGCTACAGTATCCAATGGTTCAGGAATATGGAAAACCTTAGGTAATGGTATATTCATGCCAAATGATAGTACACAAAATGCACACTATGTTCCTGGTACATCAGATACAGCTGCTAAATCAGTGAAACTGGTATTCAGTGCAACTAATTCCTGCAGTCCGGTTTCAGATACTATGATGATAACTTTCAACCCTGCACCTAAAGACAATGCAGGAGCTGATCAGGCAATATGCGCCGGAAGTAATGTTCTGTTAAATGGTACAGTTGCACTTGCTGCCGGTGGTAAATGGTCAGGTAGCGGAAGCGGCATCTTCACACCGAATGATTCAGCTTTAAACGCTGTATATGTGCCAAGCTTAGCCGATGTAACAACGGGCAAAGTAAGTATTGTACTTACCACTACAGGTAACGGAGGTTGTTCCGCATCTACTGACACAATGATTGTAACCATACAATCTAAACCGGTTGCAAACTTCAAGAGCTCTACAGCTTGTTTGAATTCTACCGTAAACTTTACAGATGAATCAACAGTAAGTGTTGGAAGTATTTCTGTATGGAACTGGAACCTCGGTAATAATGCATCTGTTGTGCAAAACCCAACAGATAACTATAATATAAGTGGTACGCAAACCATAACTTTAATTGTCAGCACCAGTGCAGGTTGTTCCGATACAATCAGCAGAAGTATTTTTGTGAACCCGTTGCCAACCGCATTATTTACAGTTAAAACATCATGCCCTGATTCGGCTCAGTTTACTGATAATTCAGTAGTTAATCCCGGAGGAATATCAGCATGGAGCTGGCAGTTCGGTGACTCTTCAACAAGTGTATTACAAAATCCTTTACATGTATACCCTGCAAATGGCACATATATTACTACTTTAACGGCTACATCTGATTCCGGTTGTTCTGCATCACATAGCGATACCTTAATTATTGATCCTTGTGGTAATAATGGAACAACAGCAAGCGCACCTGGTGTACCAACAGCGTTTACACCGAATGGTGATGGAAATAACGACGTGTTATATGTAAGAGGTGGCCCATTTAGTTTATTCGATTTCAGAATATTCGATCAATGGGGTACACAAATATTCCAGGCAAATGTTCAAAGCGAAGGATGGGATGGTAAATTCCATGGCACGGCACAACCAGAAGGTACTTTTGTTTGGACTTTAACAGGTACTACAGTTGATGGTAAACAAATAAAAATGACCGGTAACGTAACCATATTGAGGTGAGAAAAACTAGCGCTATGAAGAAAATTACCAGGTATATCGCATTCTTTCTAGCAATGAGCAGTGTTAGTGCCTTTGCTCAGGATTATCACATGTCTCAGTATGATATGGCGAGCCTTTATCTTAACCCTGCATTAACGGGGATGTATAGCGGCGAAAAGGGAGACTATAAAATATACAACGATTATCGTTCGCAATGGGGCGCATTAGGCACAAACCCTTATACAAATGAATACCTTGCATTTGATATGCCATTAAAGGCATGGGACAAGAACTTTGGCGTGGGGGCGTACTTCATAAATAATGCAGCTCCCTTGGGTAGTTTCAATACGTCCACTTTCATGGCTTCAATTGCATATGATATTATGAGTAAAGATAATTCCAATGGGAAACATTACCTGACCACGGGCATACAGCTTGGCTTCTTTTATAAGGAGTTTAACCCCAACAATTTTACATACGATAATCAGTATTCAGAAGCTATTGGGGGGTTTGATCAAAATATACCAAGCGAAGAAAGTTTCGCAAAAATGAGTGTAGCAAACTTCGACGCAAACTTTGGTATATTCTATAAATATATTGAAGAAAGCTCCAAGGTACACCCGTTTTTTGGATTTTCTATGCAGCATTTAACGGTACCTAATGAGTCGTTCACTGTGACAAAGAGTGATGTTCCTATGCGTTTTAATTTCCAGGGTGGTTGCGATTTTAATGTAAACGAAAAATTGAAGATAACTCCAATGTTATTTTACATGAATGAGGCAGGCGTTACGGAATTTGATGCGGGGTTTTTAGGCTATTATAAAATAGGTACAACACCGTTTCAGGTTATTCTTGGTGCAAATGATAGGGTTAATGATGCCATAGTAATAAATACAGGAATAAAGTATGGAGAACATGTTTTCCGGTTCAGTTATGATATTAACACTTCTTACCTAGATGCATTTACAGGCGGCAGAGGTGCGTGGGAGTTCTCGCTCATCATTACAATTATCAAGGGACACGCTATTTTCAGTAGAAGTCAGATATAATCTGCGTTCTCTTCCTGAATTTATTTACCCGTATTTACAATTTTGTAGATTTGTTAAAATAAATTAACCGAATGAGGAAGGGCATACTATTTATTACAGCAATACTATTAGCCAGCCTTATTCTCAATTCATGCTATACATATAAAAAAAATCCTACCCAAGTAGTATTGTGGCAATTGGGTGACCCCGGAGCGTTGAACCCTGTTCTGGCAAGTGACCTTGGGGCGGCTGAAATTGACAATAATATATTTCAACCACTACTGAATTTCGATTACCGGACACTTAAGTTAGTACCGATATTGGCTGATAGCCTGCCAACGGTAAAGATCGATTCTGCCGGAAGAATGTTCATTACTTACGAAATACGAAAAGAAGCCAAGTGGGATAACGGGTCTCCGGTTACTGCAAAAGATGCTGAGTTTACCCTGAAGGTTATTAAAAACCCGGCGGTAAATGATGAAGCGCTGCGATCGTATTATGATATGGTAAGTGATGTGATATTGTATCCTGATAATCCCAGGAAGTTTACAATCGTTTATAATGAGAAATATATGATGGCAGTTATAGCTACAGGAACAGATACTTATATTCTGCCTGAATATGCCTATGATTCCAATAAATACATGGAAAGCTTTACTATAAAACAAATGTATTCTGATACTGCATCTTCGCATGACTCCAAAATGCTTGCATTTGCAAAGGGGTTCAATGCCGACAAGTATTCAAGAGATCCTAACTATGTTTCGGGAAGTGGGGCGTATAAATTCACGTCATGGGCAACGGGGCAGCGAATTGTATTAGATAAAAAAGTCAACTGGTGGGGCGATGAACTAAAATCAAACAATTGTTTTTTTGAAGCAAATGCAACTAAGCTGGTATATCAAACTATTAACGATATGACTTCCGCACTTGTTTCTTTAAAGGCAGGAAACATAGACGTAATAGGAAACATAAGACCTTCTGAGTTTGACGATCTTTCAAAGTCGGAGAAATTTTCACAAAATTTCAATACTTTCAATACTTTAAAGTTGTCCTACGCTTACATTGGCTTAAATATGTTGAATCCAAAGTTTGCGGATATAAGAACAAGAAAAGCAATTGCACACCTGATTGATGTGCCAAGGATAATTAAAGATGTGTATTATGGCTATGCTCAACAAGTTACTTCGGCTGTTACACCAATGGATTCGATGGAATATGATTATACTATAAAGCCATATGGGTTTAATATAGATACTGCTAAAGCTTTGCTTGCTGCTGCAGGATGGAAAGACAGCGATGGTGATGGTGTTTTAGATAAGATAATAGACGGTAAGAAAACTGATTTCAAAGTTGTTTATTTATGTAATGCTGGTAATGAGCAAAGAAAAAAAGTGGGCTTAATGTTTAAAGAGGAAGCCAGAAAGGTAGGAATTGATGTAAGTATTGTACAACAGGAAGCCAATGTATTCAGAGGGAATTTGAAGACCCATAATTTTGATATGTGTATGGATGTGTGGGGCTTTCAACCGGGACCAATGGATTTTAAACAAATATTTTATTCAACATCAGCACTTAACAAAGGCTCCAACTTTATAAGTTTCGGCAATGCAGAATCTGATGCATTGATCGATTCAATAAGGGTGGAGCTTGATGATATAAAAAGGGCCAAGATGGTAAAACGATTAGAAAGAATTATGCATGAAGAATGTGGAGATATATTTCTATGTGCCCAGCAAGCTTTAATAGCAGCCAATAAAAGGTACTCTAATGTTTATCCTTCGTGTAATATGCCGTTCTTTTGGGAGGCCGGATTTGATGCCAATGCTGGGAAGTAATGTAATGCTATAGAATGCTGAAATACATAATTAAACGGGTTTTAATTTTCATTCCTACTTTATTAGTTATCTCGTTCATTATGTTTATACTGGGTGTAAATGCACCTGGTGATCCTGTTGAAACTATTCTAATCAAACAACAAGGTGAGTCTGGCCAATCTGTAAAAAGTATTGCCGATGAAGCCGCATATAATTCGGTAAGGCATAAGTTGGGACTTGATCTTCCACTATTTTATTTCAGTATTACAAACGCTACTGCCTGCGATACATTATACCGTATTCCAAAATCAAATGTTCGCAATAACCTTACACATATAGCCTTTATATATGGTAACTGGCCAAATGTGGCACGTTATTATGCTGCATTAAAGCAATTTGAAACCGCCCTAAACAAAATTAAGGCCGATAGCTTGAACGCTGAAGATATTATTTCAGCAAAAAGAAATGTGAGCGGACTTTATTCGGAGTATGACCAGAGTAAGATGAGCATTATTTTCTCAAAACTGGGTAGTGTTCTTAATAAACCTCATTCAGCATTGTTGTCACTTGCCCCTCAGCTATCCGAATTAGTAGGTGCTGAAAAATACATTATTGCTCACCAGTCTCCATATCAGAAATATATTCCGGTAATATATTGGTATGGGTTCAGAAGCCAATATCATCATTGGCTTGTGGATTTTTTGAGAGGTGACTTCGGTTTTTCATACCAGGATATGCGTCCTGTAAGTTCAATAATTGGTGATGCTATGAAGTGGACAATGGGAATTAGTTTTATATCAATTCTGCTTGCATATTTTATTGCAATTCCGCTTGGTGTAAAAGCAGCGGTGAATAAGGGAAGTAACAAAGAGAAGTTGACAACATCGGGGCTATTTATGTTATACTCATTACCCAATTTCTGGATTGCAACCATTTTAATTATTTTCTTCTGTGGTGGTGACTGGTTTTCCTGGTTTCCTGCACCGGGTGCTGCCCCTATTCCTTCCGATTCATCATTCTTGTATCATATCACACAAGGTATATATCGGTTAATACTACCGGTATTATGCTGGACGTATACTTCACTTGCTTTTATTTCAAGGCAGATGAGAGGCGGTATGCTAAACACCCTTGGACAGGATTATATACGTACCGCAAGGGCCAAAGGGTTACCTGAGAATAAGGTAGTTTGGAAACATGCATTAGGCAATTCACTACTTCCTATAATTACATTATTCGCGAATGTTTTTCCATTGCTATTATCTGGTTCAGTTGTTATTGAACAGATATTTTCTATCCCGGGTATGGGGCAAGTCAGTTATAATGCTTTGGTAGCAAATGATTATCCTGTTGTGTTTGCAAATACCATGTTTGCAGCATTACTTACTCTGTTTGGAACATTAGTTGCTGATATATTGTATGCAATTGCCGATCCCAGGATCTCATATTCAAAAAGTGAAATTGTATGAGTGATTCTAAAAATATAAATAACAACCCTTCTTCACAAGGCTATTGGAAGATGGTTCGCAAACAGCTTTTAAAAAATCGGATTGCAAAATATTCTATCAGGTTCATAGTTGTATTAATTGTATTTGCTGCATGTGCAGATATTATAGCAAATGAAAAGCCTTTGGCTTGTAATTATCAGGGGCATTTATACTTTCCGGTTTTCAGATCGTATTTTGTGTCAATAGGTATTGGTGAATGGCCAGCAGAATTACAAAATGTAGAGTGGAAAAAACTTAACTATCAATGGTCTGCTTTTCCACCCATACCATACTTACCGCAAAATATCGATGAAGCTAATGTACATTCAGTCGGTCCATTTGATAAACAGCAAGTGAGTTCTCTTCATTGGAGGCATTGGTTGGGTACTGATGAACTTGGACACGATATATTAGCAGCAATGATCTATGGTACGCGTATTGCTATGTTGGTGGGAATAGTTTCAATAGGCATAGCTACTATTATTGGGCTGATAATGGGTTTATTGGCTGGGTATTTCGGTGACGACAGATTAAAATTAACCCGTGCTCAAATCATATTTAATCTTCTATTTATTATGCTTGGCATATTTTATGCCTTTGGATTACGTTCCTATGCTTTAAGTGATGCACTTGCCTCTTCATTCATTTATTTCCTGTTACAGTTAATAGTAAGCATAGTTATATTTACTTTAATATTATGTATCGGGAATGTAATAGCCATGCCCTTTAAGAAGATTCCATTCCTTGGAAGAAAAGTAAACATTCCTATAGATATTATTGTTTCACGTTGTATAGAAGTTATGATGTCAATACCTACTTTATTTCTTATTATGGCAATTATTGCCATTGCAAAACCTTCTATATTGTTGGTTATGGTAGTAATTGGTGCTACAGCATGGACAGGGATTGCACGTTTTGTTCGCGCTGAATTATTAAGGATAAGAGAACTGGAATATATTGAAGCTGCACATGCCCTCGGTTACTCAGAGATAAGAACCATATTTAAGCATGCATTGCCCAATGCAATGTCTCCGATTCTAATTGCAATTGCCTTTGGTATTGCTGGCGCTATTCTTACAGAAGCTACATTGTCATTTCTGGGTATTGGTGTTCCGGCCGATATTATAACCTGGGGTTCCCTATTGTCAGAAGCCCGCTCTAAGCCTACGGCATGGTGGCTGGCAATTTTCCCCGGTATAGCAATTTTTGTTACGGTAACAGTATATAACCTGTTGGGAGAAGGATTAACAGATGCAATGGATCCAAGGTTAAGGAAGTAAAACTATTCTTACATGGAGAAATATAATATTAATCGGCAATATCTTTCAAACGCTCCTTTACTTTTTCCTTAACAAGATCAGTAAATCTTCGGTTCTCAAGTTTACTATCAAGCCATGATATAAAATCGAAATAGGACAAAGTTTGTTGTTCCGATTTTATTTTTGAAAGCTTCACAAGGGCATTCCTGGTTTCCTCCATTACTTTCTTAATCTTGGCTCTGTCGTATAGTGATACTGTTCTTCGTATGAATTTTAAAACTAATTCTTCAAAACGATAGAGATTTTTTTGTTTTGAAATATACCGGTATGTTGATCTCAATTCATATTCCATTACATCATGATAGCCCAGTTCATAATATAGCAATAGCCTTAATATCCTTATAGTATTGGCAATACCAACATTTTCACTGCGATTATCAGGATTGTTTATAATTGTATTGATCCAGGTAAGTGAGCGCGAATAATTTTCAAGCCCGAAATTGAGTACGGCAAGGTTAAAGTATAAAGCTGTTCTGTTAGCCGGGCCAAGGCTTTTGTGATAGAACTCAGTATTATTCTCTACTTGTTTAACAAGTTGCTCGCTTATTTCAAACTCGCCTAGTTGCATATAAGCATCAAGAATATTAATATCGGCAAATGCTTTACGTTTATCAGAAATATCCAGTTTTTTTATTTCGTCTGAAAGTACGGGTAGCATTTCGTTCTTTCCAATAAGTGATGATGAAGTGATGAGCCTGCTTAGTACGGAAAGATACCTGTCCTTCCATATTTGTAACTCAGCCATATGGGGTTCTTCCTTGAATAGGTTTAGTAAACGCATGTTGTTTTCATGCGCCTCCCTGGTTCTGCCAGCCATGGTGTGATATAATGACAATATTCTGAAATAAAAGAATTGGTTGAAAAAAGTATTACCCTTAAAACTTTGGGCGTTTATGGTATTCAGCATCTGCTTTTCAAGATACTTTAATTGGGTGCCTGTTAGCCTCTGTCCTACCTTTCTTTGATATACCGACATTCTGTTATTAAGATGTTTTATCTTACTTTCTTCATATACTCTTTCAGATAGTTTTTTTGTTTCATTATGAATATTGGTAGAGTTTGCCATATCATCCGGTTCAAGGTTCTGTAGCCGGAGTATTTCAAGTTTTAATTCAGAAAGGGCATATTCATCAGCCATTTTGCCCGCTTTTTGTAATAGTTCCCTTCTGGCAATTGTAAGCCCTTTGGCTGATAATATTTCTGCCTGATGCAAGAAATTCAGTATTCTGCCGTATGCAGAACCTCTCAAATGAAAATTATGTAGCGCATCAAGTATAAGGTAGTATAAGTTGTGCTTATTTATTTTTAGCTGAGAGACAAACTTCTTATCAGGTATCTTTTGAGAGATTATTGCGTCATTTACAGGGTCTGTCTCACTAATTATAGTATATAACTTCAGTAAATTATTAGTGCTTTTATGTTTGGAAAGCTGAATAGAAATATGTCTCTTTTCATTTTTTTCAAGAGATTTTATCAGCTTAATCAGGTTTGAATTCTCCATTGGATTATTAACTCAGTATTAGCAATAATAACAATAAGGTGTAGCAAATGTAATGAATTTAAGACAGTATTTACAATAAATTAATATTAAAGAAACATTTGGAACCTTAACATTCAGAGCAAAGTTGGTTAGAATAAAGCACAGGTATAAAGTAAGTTTGAATTCCCAAACATAACCTGGCGTATGAAAAAGAAAAATATAAGTATTGTAAAACTGTTAATGCTATGTATTGTAGCAGCGGTCACAAGCAATGCTCAGCAGGCCAGACATACTAATAAAACGGCGATATCCTCAGTAGCTAACTCGAACTCTGATAGTAAATATAAATCTTTATGGACTGCCGAGCCATTTGACCACAAGTTATTTATTAAAAATGCGGGGCAGTTTGACAATATTCCTAATGTAGAGGAGAGAATAATGTTCGGAGCTCAGGTAGGCAGAGCAAACGCCTATTTCATAGCTAGAGGAGTTATTTATAATTATAAGAATGTTGGTCAACCTAAAAAGAATGAAACGAAGGAAAAACAAGAAAGAGAAGGAAAAGAGGAAGATATAGATACTGCAACACATAGTGTTAGTTTAGTATGGGAAGGGTCTAATCCTAATGTTGCAATTGAGCCTGATGAAAAGCAATCGTATTTTTATGCTTATCCTAAGGGCGCCAACGGGACTATAAAAACGGACGTTTTTAAGAAAATTACGTATAAGAATTTATATCCGAATATTGATGTTGAATATACCTTCCCTAATAATAAGGATGGGATTAAGTATATGGTTATTGTGCATCCAGGTGGCGACCTTTCCTTAGTAAAGTTGAAATATAATGGTGTTAGCGTTAGCAGTTTTCAATTAGATAAGAGCGGAAACGCAATAATTAGAACTGATATTGGAAAGGTTACTGATCACACTCCGGTTTCATATTATAGTGAAGGTGGGAAGGCTATTATCAATTATAAGGTAACAGGAAACGAAGAGACTTTTGCAGGTTTTTATGATAAATCTAAAACGTTAAACATAGACCCCTGGACTTTTGCTCTGGTCTTTACTGGTGGCTATAATCAGGGATATGATATTGATTATGATTATAATGGTAATATTTATGTGCAGGGTGCATGGGGTCCGGAACAGTTAGCTAAATATAACAGTGCCGGAGCAAAACAATGGATATTTAATGAAACTACAATTAATACAGGGGCTACACCTTGTTATGGTGATTTTTGCGTTAACAGAAATAATGGGGAATGTTATGTGGCTGAAGGAGACAGGGAAACAGCTACAGGAGCAAATATTTTAAAAATAAATACACTTTCATCCCTAATGACCACATATGGTGGAAATGTAGACTACCAGGAAATGTGGAGGATAGGTTATAATTCTTGTAAAAATATTTTGGTTATTGCGGGTGGCGGAACAAATGCAAATAATCAGGCTGCTACAATCGATACTGGCTTTTTAACACCAATAGTATTAGTGAATTCGCTTGCCGCAACTTGCCCTTATCATGATATGGTGCTACTTGCTCTTGATCCTAGTGGTTCATCTTGTTATATGGCTTCTTCTGAATCGTGTGATTTTATATGCACCCAGGCATCGGCGGATGACAGGTTACTTAAAATGCCATTACCAAGCCTTACCCCGAATACGTTTAACATTGCTGCTCCTACAACAGGTAGTTTTCCTGAAGATATTCAGGATGTAAATTATATGACCTGGAGTGGTACACCCACTAATGGGTTCAATGGAGGAGCTTGCAGCTCGAATTACTTATATACATATGATGGTGCTGATCTTCACCAGCAAAATAAAACTACCGGCGCAACTATAAAAACAGTTAGCCCGGGTACTACCCAGCAATCATGGGGAGGCCTTGACGTAGATGCATGTGATAACGTATATGCAGGCACTAAAAAGTCTGTTAAAGAATACAATTCGGCTATGACTCTCGTAAATACATTTACTGCAACCAATACAGTATATGATTTAGCCCTTAGCCAAAATGGCAGCTTATTATATGTAACCGGCGAGGGATTTATTCAGGTTTTTAGTACGGGTAACACTAGTGTTTCGACTGTTAAAGTTACAAACCCTGTTACTTGTGGCGCATGTAATGGAACGGCAAGAGCTGACTTGACAATATGCGGTACTGTGGACACTACAGGTGCAACATACTTATGGAGTAATGGAGCTACAACACATACTATAACAGGTTTATGTGCAGGTACCTATTCAGTGACTATTACACCACCTACAGGTTGTATGAAGTATAGGGACTCGGTAACAGTTACTTCAGGAGGCGGACTTTCTATGACCGCTACACCCGTTACACCTTCATTTTGCCCGGGTGGTTCAACAGGTATTACAGCAACGGGCGCTACCACCTATACATGGAGCCCTGCAACAGGCCTTAATCAAACAACAGGTGCTACAGTAACCTCTACACCCTCAGCAACTATTACATATACTGTAACTGGTACAACTGGTCTTTGTACAGGCACAGTTTCTGTTGTTGTAACTGTAAACCCAACTCCAACTGTAAATGCTACAGCCGTCAGCCCTAATATTTGCCAAGGTGGTTCAACTAATATAAATGCAAGTGGAGGGACTACTTATACATGGAGTCCTGCAACTGGTCTTAATCAAACAACAGGAGCAACGGTTAATGCAAATCCATCAGGTACTCAAACATACACAGTAACAGGAACATCATCGGGTTGTTCGGGTAATGCAACAGTTACAGTAACTGTTAACCCAACACCAACAATTAATGCAAATGCAGTTACACCAATATTCTGCCAAGGAGGTTCAAGTGTTATTAATGCCACAGGTGGTTCAACTTATACATGGAGCCCTGCCACAGGCCTTAATCAAACAACAGGTGCTGCTGTAACAGCATCACCGGGTTCTTCAAATACTTATACCGTAACAGGAACAGATATAAATGGATGTAATAGTACAGCCACTGTGGCGGTTACAGTTAATCCATTACCAACTATAAACGCTACCGCTGATACAGCAACTATTTGTGCAGGAAGCTCTACAAATATTAATGCTACCGGTGGTAGTACGTATACATGGGCATCTTCAACGGGGTTAAGCGCAACAACAGGTGGAACAGTAAAAGCCACACCGGGTTCTTCAATTACATATACTGTAACAGGAACAGATATAAATGGATGTATTAATAAAGCAACTGTTCCTATTACAATTGCACCACTTCCAACCGTAAATGCTACAGCTGTTTCTCCGACAATATGCCCCGGTAGTTCAACCAATATAAATGCAACGGGTGCCACTACATATACATGGGCCACTGGAACAGGACTTAATCAAACAACAGGAGCCACAGTTTCAGCAGATCCGGCTTCTGCAATAACATATACTGTTACCGGAACTACCGCTGCAGGTTGTGTGGGAACGGCTACAGTAAGTATTGCTATTGCGCCATCACTTTCAGTAACTATTACTCCATCAGGAGGAACAACATTATGTAACGGAGCCTCTGTAACGCTTAATGCGGGCGGAGCAACATCATATTCGTGGAGCCCGCCAGGGGGATTAAGTTGTACAGGGTGCAGTAACCCAACAGCAAATCCGGGCTCTACGACTACTTATACAGTTACAGGTACATCGGGTACCTGTACGGGAAAAGACAGTGTAGTGATAACAATTAATTCTACACCAACTGTAAATATTACACCATCAGCACCCGCAATTTGTACAGGTGATTCTGTTACACTTACAGCAAGTGGTGCTACCAGTTATACGTGGAGCCCGCCAGGGGGATTAAGTTGTACGAGTTGTAGTAACACGACAGCAATTCCGGGCTCCACTTCTACTTATACTGTTATTGGTACAATTGCCGGGGGATGCACCGGCAAGGACTCAGTGGTTGTTTCTTTAAATCCTACGCCAACAGTTTCTGTTAACAGTACAGGTATTGCTTCTGAAATATGCCCCGGTGATACAATGGGATTGATAGCCAGTGGGGCTACAACTTATACATGGAGCCCAGCAACAGGCCTTAATGTAACAACAGGTATCCATGTTATAGCCAGCCCGGGTGCAACCACAACATATACGGTAACAGGGTACAATGGTAATTTATGTAGCGACACTGCCAGCATTGTAGTATTGGTTTATCCTAAAACAACTGTTTCAATTTTGCCAGCAAGTCCAAGCATATGCTTTGGGGATTCCGTGACATTGAATGCAAGCGGAGCTACAACTTATTCATGGTTACCTAATTCCGGATTGAGTTGTGTCCTTTGTTCAAACCCGAGTGTTTCTCCTTCAAGTACTACAACATATACTGTTACCGGAAAAGGTACCGGAGGTTGTGCCTCAAAAGACAGTATAACAGTTACCATAAATCCATTACCTACATTAACTATTACACCAACAGCGCCTGTAATATGTAAAGGCGCATCGGTACCACTTGTTGTAAGTGGTGCCACAAGTTATACGTGGAGCCCGCCAGGGGGATTAAGTTGTACAAGCTGTGATAGCACTACAGCCAATCCGGGCTCCACAGTCATTTATACAGTAACAGGTACTTCGGCAGGTTGTACTGCTAAGGACAGTGTTACGGTTACAATAGATATACCTGTTGTAGCAATTTCAGCATCGTCGTCAACTATTTGTGCAGGAGGCAGTACTATGCTTTCGGCAACGGGGGCGGCAAACTATACGTGGAGCCCGCCAGGGGGATTAAGTTGTACGAGTTGTAGTAACACGACAGCAATTCCGGGCTCCACAACTTCTTACTCAGTAACCGGAATAGATACAAATGGTTGTTCTGATTCCGCTGTTATTTCAATCAATGTGGCTGCAAAGCTTAATGTTAGTATGCCGAATGATTCGATATGCAGTGGTGCACCAGGTAGTGTAAGTGTTAGTACAAGTGGTGGTACACCGGTGTATATATATACATGGAGCAATTCACTGGGATCTGGCACGGGCCCATATGTCGTAAATCCACCAACATCTACATATTATTACTGTACTGTAACGGATGGATGTGGTGACACCGTTAAAGATTCGAGCCATGTAATAGTAGTAAGTGCACCGCATGTATCATTCACCGGAACACCTAATACTATACCGGGCGGACAGTATGTTACGTTCACCAATACAAGTACAAATGCAACTTCATTCTATTGGAATTTCGGTAATGGTAATTATTCAACTGATACCAGTGCGTATGAGCAATATAATGCGCAAGGAAAATACGTAGTTTATCTTATCGGTTCAAATGCTTTGGGTTGTGCAGATACTGCATGGGATACTATTTACGTAACGCAAGGAATTTATGTACCCAATGTATTTACACCCAATGGCGACGGACAGAATGATGTGTTTCATGTAACAGCAAGTGGCCTTGAAACTTATAACATTGAAATATTTAACCGTTGGGGCCAAAGGGTATTTACCGCAGATTCTCCTAATATAGACTGGAGTGGAAGGAGCACATCAGGTGTTGAAGATTCTGATGGAACATATTATTATATAATAAAGGCATCTGATTTTCACAATACGCAATATAATTTCCACGGATATCTTGAACTTATTCGTTAATTTTTTTTTAAATTAGAAAACTAAAACACATAGATAGAGATGAATAAAAAATTTACTTTTTTAATTTTTGTTTTATCACTTATAGGTATTTGCAATATCAACGGACAGGTTAATGATTCCAGAATAAAATGGAATATTAATGACTTTGGCTCACAAAGAGTATTTGTAGAGAATAAAGGACAATTTCAGTTAAATGGAACTGATAAGGATATTTTATACGCACTTGATGAAAGCGGATCAAAAATATTTTTCACCAAGCAAGGGCTAACTTATAGTTTTATTAAATCTCCCAGAAAAAATAAAGATGCGGATAGTAAAGAAGAAGACAAAGATGAAATAGAACCTGCTGCAGTTACTGATTTTGTAAATATGCTATGGCTGGGTTCTAACCCAAATGTTGAAGTTGTGGCAGAACAACACAGAACAGATTACTACAACTATACTGTCAAGATGGAAGACGGTAGCCTTAAAAATTTTAATCATGTAGATGCTTATGAAAAGATAGTATATAGAAATTTATATCCTGGTATTGATGTCGAGTACGTAATACATCCTGATAAAGGGATAGAATATTCTCTTATTCTGCATCCGGGTGCTGATGTTTCACTGGTGAAGATGAGATATTCCAATGGACACAGCCTTGCAATAAGTAATGGGAATGTGCATATTTCTACTGTGTTTGGTGACATTATTGATAATGCACCTTCGGCGTTTTACAACTCTGATAAAAGTAGAATAGTAACATCATTTAAGAATAATGGAAATATTGTGTCTTTTGAAATGGGGGCATACGATAATACTAAAACGGTTACAGTTGACCCTTGGACAATTAGCCCGGCATTTCCCAACAGTAATGAAGTATGGAATGTAAAAACTGATGGAAGTGGCAATGTATATCTTTGGGGAGGGGATTCTCCGTTCGAACTAAAACAATATACATCTGCAGGAAGTTTAGTATGGACCTACTCATCTCCATGGAGCTCGGCGAATTACTGGACAGGTACTCTTATTACTGATAAAGCAGGTAATTCATATGTTACAGCAGGATCGACTGGTGAAATAGCAAAAGTAAGCCCAGCAGGTTCGCAGGTGTGGTCGAATAACCCGGGCGGGGCAGGTACATACGAATATTGGTCTGAAACTTTCAATTGTGACCAGACACAAATTATAGTGGGTGGAACCAATCTTCCCTCGGGATATGTTTTTAATATAAATGTTTCGAATGGTTCTATTGCAAACTTTGTGAAAGTAGGGTATAAAGATGGAATAAATCCGGATGAAGGAAGGTCTGTTTGTTCTGCGCCAAATGGCAACTATTACTTCCTCACACTGGATTCTATCGGATCAGTAAATTCAGGGGTTACTACAGTAAATTCTAAAACTAATAATTCATACAACTTTGCCTATGCAGGGCCTTACTATGCAAGATATTCAGGTAGCTCGGGGAATATTGGATTTAATGCCATACGTGCTACAAAAAATTATGTGTATACTGTAAATGGAGCAAATGTTGCTAAAAGGAATATTGGTTCGCTTGCCATTATATCTACAGCAGCCATTCCTGGAGGAGGCTTGTCCTCTAGTTTGGGCTCTAATCAACCAGAGAATAATGGAATAGATATTGACAGTTGTGGTAATGTTTATGTAGGTGGAATAAAAGAGGTGACAGAATTTGATGCTAACCTTAATAAAATAAGTACAGTTACAGTATCTGATACTGTTTATGATGTGGCTGTAAACAATAATGGAGAAGTAATAGCATGCGGACATAATTTTGCCCAATCAATAAATTTTTCAGCTTGCAAGCCGCCTGCGCCAATTTGTAAACCTTGTACGAATCCTACTGTATCAAAAACGACTCACCTTAATGTACTTTGTAATGGAGGAACTACTGGTGCTGCAACAGTAAGTGGCGGTGGAGGCAGCGGCCCTTATTTTTATAGCTGGTCTTCAATATCAGATACAACTGGTACAGCAAATAATCTTGGTGCGGGTGTATATACTATTACTGTTACAAATTCGGGTGGTTGCAGTGTTACCGATACTATTATTATTACTCAACCTTCGGCGGTTACAGCAGCGTTAACAGCAGCGCCTGCTTGCTCCGGAAACAATGGAACGGCTACCGCGGTTGCAAGTGGCGGGACAGGCCCGTATACTTATAGTTGGTCGCCTTCCGGTGGAACAAATGCAACAGCAACTGGTCTTGCTGCAGGAACATATACTGTAACTATAAAAGATAAGAATGGTTGCACTACAACTCAGTCTGCTATTATAGGTTCTGCTAGCGGTTCCGGGCCAACAGTTACACCAAGTGAAACAAATGCATCTTGTTCAACTTGTAATGGAAGTGCCACAGCTTCTGCTTCCGGATCAACCCCACCTTATGCGTATTCCTGGTCGAATGGTGGAACCACAAGTTCTATTAGCAGTTTATGTGCCGGTAGTTATACTGTAACTGTCACACCTTCTTCCGGTACAACTACTTCAAATTTCTATACGGAAAACTTTACTGGTGGTGCCTTAGGTGGATGGACATTGAATATTCCGGGAACAGGAACACCTGGCACAAATCCTAATAAATGGGTGGTTGATAACAATACTCCTTTATGTAATCCTAGTGGATATTATCTTCACATTGCATGTAGTGGAACTAATACATACTATACCTGTAACCCGGGTGCAACGTATGACCCGGGAAGCCCTTTTGATAATTCTGCAACCGATCTATATGCTTCCTCACCAAATATTTCTACTGTAGGTGAAAGCGGAATGACGTTGGGATTTACGTATGAAAGCGATGGAAACTCATCGAAAGATTATGGGCTTGTTAGTTTTAGCAGTAATGGAGGAAGCACATGGAATGATCAACCGACAAAATATAGTGGAGTTAGTACTTGTACTAAAGCCTCAGTTGCCATACCGGCTACCTATAATGGTATTTCGAATTTCCGTGTTGCTTTCAGATGGATAAATGTAGGTAAAGGTAAAGGAGGAAATGACCCGCCATTTGCTATCGATAGTATTTACATAAGTGGAACTTCTGCTGCCACGGGCTGCCCTACAGTGCAGACTATTGTAGTAGGATCAGGTGGAGGTAGTGCATTCACTCTTTCCACAACACCAACAAATGCTTCATGCGGTTCAAGTAATGGCTCTGCAACGGTTAACCCGAGCCCTGTCGGAACGTATACTTATAAATGGTCTAATGGTCAAACAACACAAACTGCAACAGGTTTGGCGGCAGGTACATATACTGTGATTGTTTCAAATTCAGGTGGATGTGCACCAGATACTGCCAAAGTTACTATTGGCAATACAGGCGGCCCAAGTGTTAACTTTACTAGGGCTGATCCGAAATGTAATGGGAATAACGGTACAGCTACGGCTAACGCAAGTGGTGGCTCGTCACCATATACCTATGCCTGGAACAATGGTTTAACAGCAAGCAGCATAAATGTTGGAGCCGGTTCATATACATGTACTGTTACTGATAAAAATGGTTGCCAGTCAGTAGATACTATAATACTTACCCAGCCACCGGTTATTTCGGCAAGTTTGTCTGGTACAACTTCAGCGAGTTGTGGCACCGCAAATGGTAGCGCAACAGTTACGGCAAGCGGTGGAACAGGTGCCTTAACATACAGTTGGTCAGCACCGGGTGGCACAAATGCTACACTAAGTAATGTTGCAGCCGGAACATATACATGTACGGTTACAGATGCAAACGGATGTACACAAACGGTTACGGCATCAGTTAGTAACACAGGTGGCCCATCAGTTAATATGACCGCTACAAGTCCGAAATGTAATGGTGGAACAGGAATTGCTGTTGCAGCTGTTTCCGGCGGAGCAAGCCCGTATACATATAGCTGGAGCCCTACCGGTGGTTCTAAAGATACAGCAAGCGGATTAATTTCAGGAATATATACTTGTATGGTAACTGATAAAAACGGATGCGTTACCAGTGATACTGTAAAGGTAACTCAACCAGGTGCTATTACCGGAGGTACAACAATTACAAATGCTTCTTGCGGAAATAGCGACGGATCAATTTCCTTACTTGCAAGCGGCGGAACAGGTGCACTGTCTTACAGTTGGTCACCGTCCGGTGCAACAACAAATACATTAGGCAACCTGGCAGCGGGTTCGTATACGTGCACAGTTACTGATGGTAACGGATGTATTAAACAAATAACTGCACTGGTAAGTAATGTAGGAGCACCAACCGTTGCTATTTCACAAAGCAATGAAAAATGCTTCGGCGATAATATTGGTACTGCATTGGCAAATGTATCCGGTGGAAGCAGCCCTTATACATATTCGTGGAGCAACAGTGCAACTACAAGTAGCATAACCGGCCTTGTTGCTGGTACATACACATGTGTGGTTACCGATAATAAAGGTTGTATTACTAACGATACAGTTAAAATTACTCAGCCACCGGCACTTACATCAACAATTAAAGGTACTGCTGCAAGTTGTGGTAAGTTAGGCAGTGCAACTGTAACACCGGCAGGTGGAACTAGCCCTTATACATATAACTGGTCTCCATCAGGCGGAACAAATGCAACCGCTGCAAACTTGAAGAGTGGCTCTTATACATGCACAGTTACAGATGCTGATAGCTGTAAACAAGTATTGCCGGTAACGGTTACGGGTAATTCAGGCCCTGCAGTATCAATCAGCTCAGATACTACTATAAAAGCAGGCGGCTTAGCAACCATTTTTGCAACCGGAGGAGGAACGTATTTATGGTCTCCACCTACAGGGTTGAGTTGCTCAACCTGTGGAGTTACAACGGCTGATCCGACTAAAACGACAACCTACTGTGTTTTAGTGACAGATACCAGCGGTTGTGCTGATAGTGCTTGCATGGTTGTAAATGTTGAACAACCTTGCGGTAAGATTTTTGTACCCGATGCTTTTTCACCAAACGGAGATCGTGAAAATGACCTTGAATGTGTATATGGTAATTGCATTGAAACCATTAGTTTCAGAATATTCGACCGTTGGGGAAATGAAGTATTTGAAACAAATGACCCTAACCAAAACTGCTGGGATGGAAAATATAAAGGGCAGTTAATGAATTCGGCTGTATTTGTATATTACCTTGATGCTGTATTAACAAATGGCGACAAGGTGTCTCAAAAAGGGAACATAACACTAGTAAGATAACAGGTTTTAGAAATTAAAAGAGAATGAAAAGACGGATGGAATACAAGAAATTAGCTGCTTCAATTTGCGGATTGTGTTTAATTGTTTGTACCGTAAATGGACAGGATATACACTTTTCACAGTTTATGATGGATCCATTACAGCAAAACCCGGCATTGGCTGGCGCCGACCATGATCTTGAAGCGAACTTGAATTATAAAAACCAATGGTCGAGTGTGGCAATTCCATATAAAACAATAGCTGCCTCTTACGATATGCGCTTATCAAAACCGAAGTCTAATGGAAAAGGTTTTTGGGCGGCTGGAATAAATTTTTATAGCGATAACTCGGGTGATGCCCAGGTGGGAACAACGCAAGTGAACCTTACTGCTGCATACCATGTAATTACAGGTTCAATGAGCCAACTGGGGTTGGGTGTTATGGGTGGTTATGCACAACGTAGCATAAACTATTCTCAATTGCAATGGGGTAATCAATACGATGGAATGGAATATAATTCTTCATTGCCAACAGGCGAACCGGCAGGTGCAGGCAATTCTGTTTCATATATAGATGGTGCTGCAGGCGTTGAATGGACCTATGACAATACTTCGGGTGGAATTAATGTTACCGATAATCATGAATTGAAAGGGAATGTTGGTTTTGCCATATATCATTTTACCCAACCGAATTATTCATTTTATGGTGATGGAGAAAAATTGTTGATGCGTTATACTTTTCACGCTGATGCACTCATAAGCCTTTCGGGGTCAAGCCTTGCTTTAGTGCCCGGTATTTTATACTATAAACAAGGTACTGCTAATGAAGAGTACCTGGGTACACTTGTTCGCATTATGCTTCAGCAAAATTCGAAGTATACCGGCGCATTTCAGGGTGCGGCTATATCTTTTGGAGGGTATTACAGAAACCAGGACGCAGTTGTGGCAGACATGTTACTTGAATATGCAAACTATGCAATGGGTGTCAGCTACGATTTTAACACTTCAAACCTTACCACTGCAAGTAAAGGGATGGGTGGCTTAGAACTTTCTCTCAGGTTTGTAATGCCAAATCCATACTTTCAGGGAGGTAGTAAAGCGGGTAACAAATCAATGTTCTAAAATTCTGAAAAATAAGTACTTATAGGTGTAACAATTAACAATTTAATAACGTAAAATATACAGGAAAGCGAATTATACAGGTAATTCAGATAGTGTAGATATTAAAAACGCAATACAACAACCCGAGCATTGTATAGCGTTAATGCGGTGATAATGGTTTTTATCAGTTCGTTAACGGTGAATACAAAGGGATGTTGGGAAAATACAAAATAAAATTTCTTAATACAATTGCAGTATTAGCTTGCTGTTTAAATGTCAGTATTGATATTGCACAAACCACAACTACATATAGTTCAAGTACAACTTGGACGGTGCCTTGCGGTGGGGGTACTGTTACCGTATATTGCTGGGGTGGCGGTGGTGGCGGTGGTGGCGGTGCTAAGGCAGGCCCTTTTGGCTCTGCAGGCGGTGGTGGTGGTGGTGGTGCCTGCGCTACCAAAACATTTGCCGTAACTGCAGGACAAACTTACACGATTACTGTAGGTGCTGGTGGTACCGGAGGGCTCAATACTGGTGGTGCTGGTGGTATCGGAGGAACTTCATATTTTATAGGCCCTGTTGCTACAACTACTGTTGTTGCGGCTGTTGGAGGTAATGGGGGGCAATCAAATACTGGTGGTGGTGGTACTAATGAAGCTGGTGGAACGGGGGGAGCAGCAGCTTCCTGTACTCCTTCAGCCGGAGCGTATTCAGGTGGAACCGGTCAAACGTCGTATGATTTCTATGGTGGCTGTGGAACGGTTGGAACTTGTGATGAAGATGGCGGCGGTGGCGGTGGCGGTGCAGGAAGTGGCGCTGCTGGCGGTGGTGGTTATATAAACACAGCAGGTAATCCAACAGTATGGACTAGTGCTAATTCAAAAGACGGAAGTAACGGTGGAGCTGGTGGAACCGGCACCTTCCCTGGTGGAGCTGGTGGTAGTTATACAGCTGCTGAAGCAGCTGCTTACGAAGGAGCAGGTGGGGTAGGTAATGTACCAGGCGGTGGAGGAGCAGGTTCTGCAGATGCAAATTTAGATAATAAGTATACTGGTGGAGCGGGTGCTGCAGGCCAGGTAGTTGTCGTTTTTACTCAAGGTTCATGTTCTACACTTACTCTTGGTTCAAATGCACCTTCGGCGGCTAATGAATGTGCTTCCACAACCTCCGTAATTATTGAAGGATTTAGTACTGCAGTTACTGTAGGCGCCGGAAATTTAACAGATGTTAGCTTTACTACAACAGGTACATATGCAGCAGCAGACTTGTCTAATTTTAAATTATGGTACAATGCATCAAATACCTTTGGTACTGCTACTCTTTTGTCAACCATAGCTTTACCTGCAGTAGCAGGAACTCAAATTTTTCCAACGTTCTCATCACCTACATTAAATAATGGCTCAACATATTATTTCTGGATCACCTGTGATGTAGCATCATCTCCGACGGACGGACATACGATTGCTGTTAATGGAATAAGCACCGGAAACCTTACAAGTACAAGTTCATTGGCAGGAGGGCCTACAGCAGCCGGTGGAACGCAAACATTAAAGGCTAGTCCGGTATCGAATGCAGGCTCTAACCAGTTACAATGTAGCAACAGTACATTTACACTTGCAGCTAACAATCCATCTGCAGGCTCCGGGGCATGGACATGTTCAAGCGGATGCGGTGGTGTAACTATAACAACTCCATCCGCATACAACTCCACAGTAACCGGAGTAGCTGCAGGAACACCAACAACATTAACATGGACGGTTTCCAATACCGGTTGCTCTTCAGCAACAAGCAACGTAACCTTGACAAATAATACCCAGCCTGCTGCAGTAACAGTATCAACCACGGGTACCTATTGTAGCAATACCACCTTAACAGCAGCGGGAGGCGCACCGGGCACCATGTATTGGGAGAACATAACTTCCGGAGGTACTAGTACAGCAACACCATCCAGCTCTCAGTCTGTATCGTCTTCAGGAACATACTATTACGGCTCTGATAATAATGGTTGCTGGACTTACGGTAGTGCAACTGTAACTATTAATACCCCTATATCTATTACAACCCAACCTTCTAGCACTTCTCAGACTGTTTGCCAGTTATCAACACCAACAACATTGTCTGTTACAGTATCAGGTACCTCCCCAGCGTATCAGTGGTATCAGAATGCGGCCAATTCTAATGTTGGAGGAAGTTCTATAGCAGGTGCCAATTCAAATACATATACTCCTTCATCTTCTACCATAGGTACGTTATATTATTATTGCATAATAACCAGCCCCGCTCCATGTAGTTCTTCGGTTACAACCAGTGTATCAGGCGCTGTGAATATTACAAGTGCACCGAGCGCTATAACCGTTTCAACAGCCGGTACGTATTGCACCAACACAACTTTAACTGCAACAGGTGGTGCGGGAGGAACTATGTATTGGGAGAATACTACATCAAATGGAACAAGCACAGCTACACCGTCTACATCACAATTGGTAAGTTCTACAGGAACGTATTATTTTGGTTCATATAATGGAAGTTGCTGGACTTATGGCAGCGCAACTATCACTATTAATACCGCAGTAAATATTACAACCCAACCATCAACCACAACCCAAAATGGTGGAGTTAATTTTGCAGCAACTGCACTTACAGTTACTGCAACCGGAACAGGTTTAAGTTACCAATGGTATAGTAATGCATCTAATTCAAATAGCGGTGGTACTTCACTTGGTTCGGCAAATGGCGGACAAACGAATACTTATACACCTCAAACAGGTTCAATAGGTACGTTATACTATTATTGTGTAGTTAGCGGGGCTTCACCTTGCGGGTCAGTAACAAGTAATGTATCGGGTGCGGTTATTGTAAGCCCTATACCAAATGCTCCGGTTGCTTCTGCAGCTACATATATTGACTGTAATTCGATATTTGCAAACTGGGCAGCTTCAAGTGGAGCAACCAGTTATTATCTTGATGTTTCACCAAATAATACCTTTTCAAGTTTTGTTACAGGTTTTAATAACGTAAATGTTGGGAATACAACTTCTGACTTCGTTTATAACCTTACAGCAGGTACCACATATTATTATAGAGTAAGAGCAAATAACAGTAGTGGAACAAGTGGTAACTCAAATACTATAACATTTACTACATCTGCTGCCGGATCATGTGCCGGATCATGGGTGGCTTTAGGTACCGGCAATGCGGTTCATGGCAATGGAACCAACGGAATTGTGTATGCGCTAACAACTTCATGGCCTCTCAAACTTTATGTTGGAGGTAGCTTTAGCGATGTTTACAACAGTACCGGAGGTACTGTTGCAGCAAGTAACGTAGCTTTATGGACTGCAACCCCCGGAAGCAGTGCAGGTACATGGACAGCTTTGACCGGAGGAGGTGTTAATGGACAAATAAATGCTCTTGCTTTTAATCCAAATGCAGGTACAAAGGGTATTCTTTATGTTGGTGGGCAGTTTACAATTGCGTGTACTACTGGCACTAATGTTGCTGTATCGAACCTTGCACAATACGACGTTGGTACTGGAGTATGGTCTAATGTTGGTGGAGGAGTAACAGGTGGCGCAGCAATTGGGTATGCTTACCAGCAATTGGATGGTGGCTTTTCTCTTTCCGATCAGACTGCTAATAGTAATTGTACTTGTACGGGAGGAGGATTCCCGGTGCAGGCCCTTGCTGTAGATGCCAGTGGTAATTTATATGTTGGAGGTAATTTTACAACAGCAGGAACTGGTGGTGGTGCAGTTTCAGCAACTAATATTGCAGAGTTTCATCCAAGCTCTGCCGGTTCTGCTTCGGGTACATGGTATAAGTTACCTTCATCGGGAACCCAAGGGGTAACAGGTAGTGTATATGCAACTTCAAATACCTATTATACCGCCCCAACTGTATATGCGCTAAATATTGATCAAAGTGGTAATGTATGGGTCGGCGGCCAATTTACAACTGCCGGTTCTATTAATGCTAATAACATAGCCGAATGGATTCCAACCGGAACCGGTACAGGCACATGGTATGCTTTGGGTTCAGGAACCACCACTACTACTCAAGGTGTTTTAACTGAAGCTTATGGTAATGCTTCAGGATATTACCAGCAGTTTAGTGAAGCCCCTGGTGTTTTTTCAATTGTTTCCAACGGCACCACTATTTATGTTGGTGGAGACTTTGCTTCGGTAAATGGTACAGGCACCAGTGTTGCATATAACCTTGCTCAGTGGACTGTCTCAGGTGCAGGTACCGGTACATGGTCATACGTTGGTACTGCTTCAAACCATCAAGGTGTGCAGGGCCCAAGTTTCGATGGCGCTGAGGTAAACGCATTGTATTATTCTTCTCCGTTTTTATATATTGGTGGAGATTTTCAGGATGCAAACAATAGTGCTCTTGTGGTGAATAATGCGGCAATGTGGTCTGGTGCAACATTTGCTGAAATGCCTACGGGTAGTACCCCGGGTTTTGACCCGGCATTTTTTACGGCATATGCAATAGCCGGATTATCCGGTGTTGGACCTAATGATGCAGGCGTATTATATATGGGTGGCTATAATACCCCTAATCCATACACTGCAAGTATGACAGAAGTAAATAGTATAGTACAGTGGGGCGACCCGGATGTTGTTTTACCAATAAAAATACTAACATTCAATGCCCAGTATAACCCTGATGGTAATGTCGTTGATTTAAATTGGGAAACTGCAACTGAAGTAAATAATAAAGAATTTATAATTGAAAAAACTCTGGATGGAACAAATTGGGCCTTTGTTGCCAATATTAAAGGAGCCGGTACCAGTAGTATGCCTATAAGTTACGCCAGCATTGATGAACAACCGTACTCAGGTACATCTTATTACAGGCTGAAACAAACTGATTATGATGGTAATTCTACTTACTCTGACCTAAGGCCTGTTACTATAGATATTCAACAAAACAGAATGGAAGTTGTTCCAAACCCTGCCAGGAGCCATACGAACATAATTTTCGGAACATCGGAACCCGGAGTTGCTACGGTTTCAGTATTTGATTGTGCGGGTAGGCTCATTAATACCACTCAGGTAAATACTATAAAGGGAATTAATACTACCGAACTGGATATATCAGGCTATAATAATGGAGTATACTTTGTAGTTGTAAATGGTACATTGCAACAATACACTGCAAAATTTGTAGTAATAAGGTAATCCTAGGCTTACCCCCTTTCTTAATTTAAATAGTTAACAAGTTCTCAACAATATGCTTGGGTATATTAGCCTGAATTTCAGTATGCTGTGAAAAGGCGAAAATTGATTTGAGGAAAGTACAGTGTTTATGTTGTAACCAAATAATTACTACACCGTATCATTAATCAGAACCTCTAATTAATATGCCATGGAAATAATTTACTCTTCACCCGACACCATTGAAAAAGATTCAGTATCAATGTTGCACTTCCCGCTAGATGAAGTTCTTCGAACTGAAGATGAAATAAAACAACGAAGGGCCGACGCTGAAAGAGGTATGTTGTTGGGGAACCTTTATAAAAGTAAGGTGATAATAATATTTAAAGACGGTGAAACTGTCAAACAAGTAGAAACAACAATTTGGGCGCTCACCGATAAACGGGTAATATTAAAAACAGGTATGGGTATTCCCCTCCATCGGATCATTAAAATCAAATCATAGGTTTTGTACATTCATAACTTTCCGTTCAACAGAAACTTTCATATTTGCAGTTTAAAAGGCAAATTATGAAACGAGTTATAGAATGGAGAAGAAGTTAAGAGTTATTATAACTGGCACAACGGGTATGGTTGGTGAAGGCGCTCTGCATGAATGCCTGAATAGCGAATTAGTTGAAGATGTGCTTATCGTGAACAGAAAACCATTAGGCATTACTCACCCTAAATTAAAGGAAGTTATTCATACTGATTTTTTTAACCTGACGGCAATTGAAGATATGCTTACAGGTTATAACACCTGTTTCTTTTGCTTGGGTATTTCTTCGGTTGGTATTAGTGCTGACGAATATTATAAAATAACTCATGCATTAACAATTAATTGGGGACAGGTACTTAGTAAGCTAAACCATAATATGACCTTCAGTTATATTTCAGGCGCCGGCACAGATAGTTCCGAACAGGGAAGAAGCCGGTGGGCAAGGGTAAAAGGTAAAACAGAAAATGATTTGATGAAGTTACCGTTTGAACGGGTTTTTGGGGTGAGGCCCGGTTTTATAAAACCAACGCCTGGTTTATCAAATGCACACTCCTTTTATAAGTATATAAACTGGATGTACCCTATTGGCAGGGCTTTGTTCCCTGGCGGTTTTTGTACACTTAAAGAACTTGGGCAGGCAATGATAAATAGTGCATCCAAAGGGTATTCTAAAAACATAATTGAAGGAAAGGACATAATAGAATTAGCTAAAATGGCCGACAGGAAACCAGCTTAGCTTACTTATTTACTCAAATAAACCGGTGTAATGTTTCAATCTAACAATGATTTAAATACCAGTTCATTGCTGATATTATTATTATCTTAGCACAAATTAGTTAAGAACCATGCACCTGTTGGCAACAAGAAGAGTAAAAATGCGTGTTGGAATTATATCCATGCTAATTGCTTTGGCTTTTTCATCTTGTGTAAAGGATATGGAGCGTCCCATTGCTTCTGCACAATACACTCCTTTATTGGCAGCTCCAGTAATTAATTCAACTTTAGGTGTAAGTAATTTATTGGTAAAGGATACTAAGAATGGATCTATACAGACCGATTCAACGAATTTTTTGTCGCTTATTTACAGGGGCAGATTATTTTCATTGGTGGCAAATAACATTGTGAAAATTCCAAATCAGGCGTTTACCTATACTACTCCCGGGCTTATGCCTGCTGATACAACTGTTATTAATACATTACCAATAGGGTCATCATATCCTCTGCCAATGTTTACCGATACAATTGCTTTTAATACAAATAATACTGCGGCGATCGATTCGGTTATTTTTGAACCCGGAACCGGATTTAGTATTGATATTATTTCTCAGTTCAGTCAAAATGCAACTATAACTGTTACTATTCCGCATGCAAAAAAGAATGGTATTGCTTTCACCCAAACATTTAACCTTATTTATACAGGAAGCCTGCCGGTTATTGTAGTAGGTAATTTAAATGTAAGCGGGTATACATTTGATATGACAGAAGGTGGTACCGCATCGAACGAGTTTAATATTAACTATTCTATTACCTTAGAAAAATCCACCAATATTCCTGCTCAATTGACAGATAACGCATCCATGTCGATCGGGTTGAACAATACTTCATTTCAGAAATTGTTTGGTTATATTGAACAGCCATTCCTTTCACCAAATCTGGATACTGTTCCTATAACCCTATTTAATAATACAGTACCCGGCGGTGGAACTTTCACTTTAGTGAATCCGCAGGTACGGTTCATTCTCACTAATTCGTATGGCGTACCTATAAACGCTACTTTTAATACACTTATGGGCTACAATCCGGTGGCATCAGATTATCCTGTTACAGTTGTTGACCCTAAGTTAAATCCTTGGCAAATGCCATACCCTACTATAGGCCAAATTGGGCAATCAGTAAAAGATTCGGTGAACATAAGTAATGCCAATACAAATAATACACTTAGTATGGCTATTAATCATACTCCTAAATTCTTTGTTTATTCAGTTAATGCCCAGGCTAATCCTAATGGTAAACCAATTGCACCCAATACAAATTTTGTTTTAGATACAAGCAAGTTTATAGTCGATTTCCAGATCACCCTGCCACTATGGGGTACGGCAAGTAATATTCTGTTAATGGATACGGTTCCTTTTTCTTTCTCTCAAAGTACATTGAACTCGGTTGATTCACTCCTTATCCGCATAAATGCTACCAATGGATTTCCGGTAGATATGGGTTTTCAGGCATATTTCGTTGATTCTATTTCTCCTGCGCAAAAGTATAATGTCATTGATTCAATTGTGTCTCCTTACCAGGTTATTCTTCCTTCTGCTAATGTAGATACAAATACAGGTAAGGTAAATATTGCAGTAAATAAAATAAGTGACTTCACTTTCGGTAAAGCAAGAATGAATAAGATCAAGAATGTTAAGAAGCTTATTCTGAAAGGAACATTTGTTACTTACAATAATGCCAAAACAAATGTGAAAATGTACTCTACTTACTTTATGGCTATAAAAATTGGAGTGCTGGCACAATTACAAACGAAAATTTAACCCGAATAATTGCGATACAAGAGTGTAAAATATTTTACTGCTATTTTATTTGTTCTCGGCTTTATTAATACAAATGCCCAGCAGGATATGTTGCTGTATAACATGCCGGCTATTCAACAAAGCATGTATGTAAACCCATCGCAAATGCCACAAAGCAAGATCAATATAGGATTACCGGTATTGTCTTCGGTATATTTTAATTTAGGAAATAGTGGCTTCAGAGTAACGGACCTTATAAAAAGCGGGCCTGGTGATTCGAACCATTTAGATATAAATAACATGTTAAATAAACTCGGAAAAAGTAATTATATCTCTCAGGCATTACAAGTCGACTTACTGTCTTTTGGAATCAGGCTTTTCCAGAAGAACTACATTAGTTTCAGTATTGTTGAAAAGGAGTATGTAAATTTCAGCTATCCTAAAAACTTTTTAGATTGGGTATGGCAAGGAAATGGAGCTTTTTTAGGGCAAAATATGAATTTTAATTTCGGACTAAATGTTATTCATTACCGTGAATACGGAATAGGTTATGCACGGCAAATAAGCGACAAGTTAACAGTCGGTGGTAAATTAAAGTACCTGTATGGAATGGAAGACATTTCTGCGCAGAACAACAGTTTTACATTTAATACCGACGCAACAGATTATGGTTATACCACCAACGATAATGTAAATGTTAATACCTCCGGTTTTGGCCCTGGCACAGGCTCTGATTTTGGTACCCCTTATTTATTGAATAGAAACAATACTGGTATGGCAGTAGATGCAGGTGCAACCTATAAATTAAACGATAAGTTTACTTTTTCGGCAAGCCTGATTGACCTTGGGTATATTAACTGGAGATCATATACTTCAAATTATACCAGTAATGGTGCATTTAATTTCGATGGAGTTGATATAACACAATTTACATCGGGCGATTCAAATGCATTTAACAAACTAACGGACTCGGCTAAAAACGCTTTTAATGTAAAAACCGCGCATAAGTCATATACAACTTCTTTACCGGCACAGGTCTATTTAGGTGCTAATTATAAACTATCTGAGAAAGCAAATGCAGGCTTGCTTTTATATGGTCAGTTTTTCAATAATATATTAGTACCGGCAGTATCGGCCTCATATAATTTAAAACTTACCAATTGGTTCAGTGTGTCAGCTGCGTATTCGGTTATGAATCGTGATGCTACAAATGTTGGTGTAGGTTTCGCGGTAACAGGCCCTGTACAGTTTTATGTTGTTAGTGATAATGTTATAGGCTTTTTTGTACCACAGGAAGTTAAAACGGTGAATGTAAGATTTGGAGTAAATCTTTGTTTTGGCCGTAAATCCGCCAAGGCTGCATCTGATAGTACCAAGGCAAGTTTTCAGTAAGCAACTGTATTATTGCTTGATTATTTTAAGTACGGTTGAGCAATGCTCAATTTGTATCCTGAGAAAATAAAGGCCTGAAGTAATTTTATCCTGTAGTTGAAGTTCAGTTTCATTTACAAGGTATTCTTTATTTTCCAACATACATCTTCCACATACATCGTAGAGGCTTATTATCGCTTTCTTTCCTATTAGGTTACCCGAAAAGTGTATCGTCATGTTATCATGAACCGGATTATTGATACTTACATTCCATAATGGAGAATTGATAGTTGCAACTCCATTTACCGGATTAACAGGGCCATTACCTAAGCTGTCATATGAAACAGCAAGTGAAAGCATGATAGGGTATTTATCGGATAATTGAAATATAGCATTAATGACATTAGATGGAGCAGAGTTGTTTTTACCATTCGTTACACTATCATTTTCCGAAATACCAAGGCGCTTTCCATCGTTGCCTATGGTTGTGTAAGAATTGTTTATGTATTTTATGAAATCTGTATTTCTCACCATCCAACCTGAAAATAAAATATGAATGAACCAGTCTTTTGCGCCGCCGTTTGTTCCGCAACTATTTGGAATACTGGCAGAGGCGCGGGTAGTGGTGTTCAAATAACCAGGGCAAAGATTAGGAGTTGATTCCCAATTTAGAGGATAAGTTAATTTGTTGTCCGGGTTAAAAGGTGCGTCATAAAAAAGAAAACTTGTATCAGCGGTATTTGTATATCTCTGGTAACCTGTTTCCAAACTGCTATGGGTATTGAAGTCGCCCATGCTTATAAGATTAGGCAAATGGTAGAACGCAGATTTCAGTTTATTTATAATTACAGTATCCTGTTGATCGCGTCCTGTTGGCGAGGTACCGGAAACAGTGTGATTGAGAATAATATAAAGGAAGGTGCTGTCATGTGTGGTGCTTAAATAAGGGTCTTTGTAATATAGTTTATATAGATCAAAATCTTCAGATAATGTACAAAGGGAAGTAACGGAGACAAAACCTAATTTATTTTGATTGTAAAAAAGCACATCCATATCATTACTTGCCGAATAGTTTGTAAGTGGGCAATAATTGTATTTACCCGGATGGGCTGCATTAAGTGCAAATGTTGCAATGGAGTCGGCAAAACCATAAGGAGATATGCCATTATTGTCAGTGGGTGTCACTTTTATGGCCTGTGTTTTTACAAGGCCTAATACATCAGGGTTGGCATACTGTATAATGGTTTTTAACTGAGAATGTAAAAATGTATTAGAGCCCTGACAGCCATCACCATAATGTAAAACATTATAGGTCATTACTTTTAATGTATCCTGGCCATATGTAGAATAATTAGATGCTAAGCTCAGTCCCAGAGATAATGCAATAATGTATAGGTATTTCATATAGTATTTATAAAGAGGTGTAAAATTTCAGCAAATGTATTTTTGATATTAAATCGGACAACCGTATTAACTTATTCATAACAATAAATTAATACAGTAAGACAATGGTTATATATCTATACAGTTGTAGATGAAATTGTGCTTTAGTTATTACTTAAAGGTGCAATAACATTAGCATAAAACTGGAGCCCTAATCTTGCACACATTAATATATATAACAAATAAATTACTTTATGAAAGCAAAACTTACTCATTTATTAGGGCTTCTTTTTATTGTCCTTCTTTCTTTTCAAGAAATAAAAGCTCAACAAAAGCTAATTCATTTTTGGGATTTTAATCAAACACTTCCGGCAGGTGGAGGTGGAGGTGACAGCCTTGCTACACTTACCAACCCAATACTTCCGGATTTTACAATGCTTTCATCAGCAAAACCTGGTATTGTATATGTTAGAACAAAAGGAGATAGTATAGTAGACAATGGCTCGGGTGGATCGACATATTATGATTACAGTAGCGTTAATTATCCGTATTTTACAACCAGTGATAGTGCAAACGGAAATGTATTTATACGGATCCGTAACTCATGTGTAGGTGCTTATCTGTATATATATGCGCCAACCACAGGGTATTCAAATATTCACTTTAATTTTTCTATTTCGGCTTCAAGCTCAAAAGGAGCACAATACAATATTTTTTCATATAGCACCGATAACGGAAGTACATGGAATAATCTGACAACTGCCATGGATACATTTAATGTTAGCGGAGTTGTAATGCCTGATACTTTACTGGCTACTAATTCGGTTACTACTGGTAAATTATGGTACCCGGTCCAAATTAATTTTTCTTCTGATGCCTCAGTAAATAATAACCCTGGTTTTATTATTCGTTTTGCAACAGCAGGTTCCAATGCGGCTGGTAGCAGTGGCAATGACAGGTACGACAATTTAGCTATACTGGGAGACACTGCACCCAATGGTATTAATGAAATTAATCCGCAGCATTTATATTCAATATACCCAAATCCGGCAAGTGACTATGTTACAGTAAACGGACTAAATAGCGGAGCTAAAAAGGTAGTGATATATAATGTATTAGGGCAAGAGGTAAATGTGGAAGAAAAAGCTGGTAAAGAATTTACACTAAACACCAATGGACTAATATCAGGTGTGTATTTTCTGAATATTACAGAAGAACTTACAGGCAATTCTTCCGTAATGAAGTTGATAAAAAAATAAGTTCCCGTTGAATCTCCTTAAAAAAACAAAACCCATGAAAAATAACTTATTATTTAAGAGTTTAAATATCCGAAGCGCTTTATTGTTTTTTACATTTATTATTATTGCTGCATATGCAAGTGCAGGAAGCATTAATTATTACCCGGTTACCGGAAATACGGATCTTTCCCAGGTAGGCCAGTGGACTCCCAATTCTGATGGTTCGGCCGGAACAGCTCCTGCAAACTTCACGGCTGCGGGACAGGTTTTTAATGTCACAAATACGGGTAATGCCAATCCTACAATAGCCGCTAATTGGACTGTTAGTGGAACGGGATCATCTATTGTTATAGGAGACGGAATAAACGCCGTTAACTTTAGTATACCTACGGCCTACAAGGTTACAGGTAGTATAAGTGCAATACAAGCAAGTGCAACGTTAACAGTAAGTAATCTTACGGGAATAACATGGCCCGCTTCAGCCGACCCTACCAGTACCATCGATTTTTTGAATTTAGGGAATAGTAGTGCCATACCCGTTTCTATTACCTATGGTAATGTAATATTTGATGGAACAAAATTCATAAATACAGGAACCAATACATTTATTGTTGCCGGTAATTTTACCTTGCAGAATTCAGGAGCCGGGTTTTATCCGGGTAATACAGGAATTACTAAAACATCTATTAACTTAACGGGATCAAACAACCAAATCTTAACGGGTAATGGCTTAACATTCGATTGTTATAATTTCTCTGATACTGCAAAAACTGGTGGTACAGTAACCTTTGCCACTAATACGCCTGTTACATTTAATAATTCTTTATGGTTAAAACAAACAGGTGTATCTAATTTATTCAGCGATGGTGGTAATACATTTACTTCGTTAAATAACCTTAATTTATTTGGCGTTGCCGCAGGGTATAATTTAACCGGAACTATTATACTGGCCGGAACCTCAGGTACCCAGAAAATAAATAATAATAATAATTATACAGTTCCAGGGCCACCGGTAGCTGCACTTAATAATGTTACTATAAACACTTCAGGAACGGGTAAAGTATCTTTTATTACTAATACAGTTGCTTCTGTTATTACAATTAAGGGTAATCTGACAAATAGTTCAACCAGTACGGGTACGCCTGCAGTTACACTCAACAGTATAAGTCCTGTAACAGGCTTCCATACATTTAACATAGAAGGTAATTTCATCAACAATCAAACTACCTCGGTTAAATATAATTCAGGTACAGTATATACTTTCTGTGGAACTGGTGCCCAGTTATTGCAAACAGCTGCTGCTGCTGACACAATAACAAATTTAAGTATAAATAACGCGTCAGGTGTAACGTTGAATTCTCCATTTGCCCTGTCTGGAAGTTTTAACTTGGGTAACGGCCTGTTGAATACATCGGCCACCAATATTTTGAAACTTATAGCCGGTGCCAGTACTACCGGAGGTTCATTAACATCTTACGTTAAAGGTCCAATGATAAAAGTAGGAAACACAGCGTTTACGTTCCCGGTAGGAGGGAATGGAAGATTTGCTCCAATTGGTATCAGCGCTCCTGCAACAATAACAAATGCTATAACTGCTTCGTATACTTTTATAGCATGTTCTGGGGGGAAGCCTACATTAAATACCCCACTGGAAAATATAAGTACAGGCGAGTTCTGGAACCTGGCTCAAACTTTGACAGATGCTATGAGTGTCACTCTTTTCTGGGAGAATAGCGATTCAAGTCGTATAAATACTTTCGATAATACATTGGTAGTTGCAGATTCAACAGGTAGTTCATGGAATAGTGAAGGCCAAAGTGCAATAACACCGGGTAGTTTAGGAAACGTTACGTCAAATGCAATTTCTATTCCAACAACCGGTGAGCAAATTACTTTTGGGTCTACTAATGCTTCTTCAAACCCATTGCTCACCCCACTTTTGGCCGCAACAGTTATTAATGATTTTAATTGTTCAGGAAATAACACTGGTAATGTAACTGCAAATGTAAGCGGGGGGAACGGCTCTTATGCTTATTCATGGAATTCAAACCCTGTACAAACCGGTAACATAGCAACGGGGCTACCTGCAGGTAGTTATACAGTAACCGTAATGGATGGCAATTCATGTTCAGCAACGGCAACTGTAGCTATTAATAGTGGTCTTTCACCTAATGCAAGTGTAACTGCAACTAATAGCTGTAACGGACAAAGTAACGGAAGCGTTATGGCTAGCGTTACGGGTGGGACAGGTTCTTATACCTATTCCTGGAATACAACCCCTGTGCAAACGACGGCAACAGCTAATGGTTTGCCTGAAGGTAGCTATACTGTAACGATAATGGATGGGAATTCATGTTCAGCAACGGTAACTGTAACATTAACAGACCCGGCCAAGGTTACAGCGAACATAAATACAAGTACAGACCCAAAATGTAATGGCAATAGTAATGGCAATGCATTAGTAACAGCAGCAGGCGGAACTTCTACCTATACGTACTCATGGAATAGCACCCCGGTACAAACCAATGCATTGGCAACAGGCTTACCTTCCGGTAGTTATACAGTTACTGTGATGGATGGTAATTCATGTGCCGCAACAGCTAATGTAACATTAACCGATCCGGCTAAAGTAACAGCTGATATAAATACAAGTACAGACCCAAAGTGTAATGGTAATAGTGACGGTAGTGCCTTAGTAACAGCAGGAGGTGGAACTTCTGTATACACATACTCATGGAATAGTACTCCGGTTCAAACCAGTGCACAGGCAACCGGTTTACCTGCAGGTAGCTATACCGTAACTGTAATGGATGGTAATTTATGTACTGCAGCAGCTAATATAACCCTTACTGATCCACCCGTTCTTACAGCCGATAGTGGTCTTAGCACTAATGCAACCTGTGTGGTTACGGGAACTGCAGCAGTAGTAGCGGGCGGTGGAACAGGTGCGTACACTTACTTATGGAGCAATAATGCTACCACAAGTAGCATCAATAACCTGGCTTCAGGCTCATACAGCGTAACTATTACAGATGCCAACTTATGCACTGCTAGTATAAATATCACATTGTCAAACCCGGGAGGAGTAAATGCCAGTATTACACCAGCAGTAAATCCGACATGCAACGGAAGTAGCAATGGAAGCGCTTCTGTAGTGGGTAGCGGAGGAACGGGTACCTATACCTATTTATGGAGCAACAACGCAACTGCAAGTAGTATCACCGCTGTACCTGCAGGATCATATAGTGTAACTGTAACAGATGGTAATCAATGTGTGGGAACTGCAAACATTACTCTCACAGCTCCGGGAATTGTAACAGCAAATATTAGCAATAGTGCCGACCCTAAGTGCAATGGCAGCAGTGATGGAAGCGCTACAGTGTTAGCGGGCGGAGGAACACCATCCTATACTTATTCATGGAATAGCAATCCTGTTCAAACTAATGCTACTGCCACTAACCTGTCAGCAGGTAGCTATACGGTAACAGTTACCGATGCAAATTCATGCCCTGCAGGAACTGCTACTGTTACCTTAGTTAATCCGGCTGTTGTATCAGTTGCCACCGATACGATACATAACGCTTCCTGTAATGGATGTTTGGATGGAGGTGCAGGGGTTATAATTTCAGGCGGACATAAAAATGTAATTGTATGGGAAGACAGTACATTAACTGGTTATGTGGTGCTTACAAACCATGTTTCAGATACTGCTACCAAGCTGGCGGCGGGTACGTATGTATGTATTGCAACTGATAGTTGCGGAGATACCAAGACGGATACTGTCCGCATAACAAGCCCAGGGCCTACCGGTATCCAATCTATTAATATGATGGATGGAGTAACTGTTTACCCTTTGCCGAATAACGGGCATTTTGCAATAAGCTTTAAGGGAGAAGGTTATCAGTTATTAGATATTTATGATGAAACAGGTAAGGAAATATATTCCCAAATATTAAATGACAGAGAAACTAATGGAACAATATCAGTAGATTTAGGAATGTACGCTAATGGGATTTATTTTGCACGCATAATAACAACTCAAGGTTATATAAATAAAAAGATAGTTATACAGAAATAACCTATTATCGAGTAAATAAAAGAGCCTGTACAATTATGTACAAGCTCTTTTAATTTTAGATATATGATGCAAGTGATCTTAGTTCGTCACAGTTAATTGCCCTGTACCGGGGTTAAATGAATCAGAATAAGATTTAAGACCAATAGTGCTGGGTCCTGTATTTACATTTCCGTTATAGAGGCTGTATGTTGAACTACATTCGAGACAAATTGCTGTGCCATTGTTTTGTGCATCAACTATTCCCTGCGCATCAGAAAGGTCATATGAACAGGTGCGATCGTATGCCATAATAGTACTGGCATCTCTGCGGTATAGCATAATACCTCTGTTGCCACCATTAACATACACTATGCCACCTATAGTTTGCAGGGGAGTATAAGGCGAAGAATTAATGTTGATGCTTAAGTGAACAGATACGTTAGGTATGGCTGTACTGGCTTCCGGATTTATACCTTTACTGCAACCATTCAATAGCAATAAACCTATTGCAACTGTCAGTAATATGTATTGTTTCAGGTACTGCATATGTTATATTAACTTCTTCTAAGTTACTACTTATTCTTCATATTAAGCATAACAATTAAGCAATAGACGATGTTATGAGCATAAACCTTTGCAAACTTGATAGTTATTTTTTGCAGATTTGTTGAAATATTCAGCTGTATTGTTAAACGAACTAAATACATATTCAAGGTCTAAAACACCATTCCTTTTTATTATCGATTTCGATAAGAAAAATTCCATTGTAATACCTATTGACAAAATAAAAAGCAGCGAAATATTGTTTGACATAAACGGCTTTACAAATTTCCGTAATGAAATTGCCTTAAAGGATGTTGAATTCAGTTTTGAAAAATATCCTCTTTCATATAATGAATACAAATTAAAATTTGATAAAGTTCAGGAACAGTTGAAAGCAGGCAATAGTTACCTGGTTAATTTAACTTTCCCTACAAGGATAGAAACCTCGCTGGAATTGAGGGATATATTCAGCCATAGTAAAGCGCCTTATAAACTATGGCTTAAAGATAAATTTGTGGTTTTTTCACCTGAGCCTTTTGTGAAAATCGAAGATGGGCTTATATCTTCATACCCCATGAAAGGAACAATTAATGCCGCTATTCCTGATGCTGAGAGAATAATTCTTGCTGATGAGAAAGAATTGGCTGAACATTCTACAATTGTAGACCTGATTCGGAATGATTTGAGTATGGTGGCTGATAAAGTTGAGCTGAAAAAATTCAGATACATAAGCCGGATAAAGACATTTAATTCTGAATTATTGCAAGTAAGCTCTCAAATTAGCGGAACTGTGAAGAAAGATTTGTTTGATAACATTGGCGACCTTTTTTCATTATTGCTTCCTGCCGGTTCAATTACGGGGGCGCCTAAACGCAAAACGGTTGAAATAATTAAGAATGTTGAAGGGTATGATAGGGGCTATTACACGGGTATATTTGGCTACTTTGATGGCGTTAAGCTGGAAAGCTCTGTTATGATAAGGTATATAGAAAATATAAACGGACAACTGTATTTTAAGAGTGGGGGAGGAATAACCATTTACAGCGATTGCGAATCTGAATATAAAGAATTAATTGATAAAGTATATGTTCCGATTAATAGAAACAATTAAGGTTATTGATGGTTTATTTCAAAACCTACACTACCATAATTCCCGGTTGAATAAGGCAAGAAAGGAACTTTTTAATGCTGGCGATAAATTAGATATTGAAAAATTGGTCCATGTGCCTGCTTCAATTTGTAATGGTATTTATAAATGCACAGTAACGTATAATAAGGAAATAAGTGAAATTAATTTTCAATTATATACCATAAAAAAAATAAGAAGCCTGAAAATTGTTACCGATAATGATATTGACTACAGTTATAAGTATGCGGATAGAACAAATTTAAATACCTTGCTTGAACTAAAAGGTGATTGTGATGAAATAGTTATTGTGAGGAACAACCAGATAACTGATACATCTTTTACCAACCTTATTTTCTTCGATGGTGAAAAATGGTATACACCCGATTCGCCTTTACTTAAGGGTACCAAGAGGGAGAAATTGCTGCAACAAGGTATAATAACAGAAACTAATATCAACATAGATGACCTTACTAAGTACAGCCAGGTGGGATTGATAAATGCCATGCTTGAACCTGGAGACATAACAATTGATATTACAAATCTGAAATTGTAATTGTGTTATTGTTCCGTATCTGATTGAAATTGTATGGCTTATTTGGCATATTGTTAATAACCCTTGAAATTGTTAATAATATGTAGTAGCATAAAGGTATTATATGGCTTAACTTTACACTGTATCAATATGATAAGCCATGAATAAAACCCTCGATGTAATAACTGAAATTGAAAAAGAATCAATTGAAAAGATGAGTTTTCCTGAGCCGGAAGTTCTTTTAACGCAGGAACAAATTAACCACAGGCAATACGAAGCCCAACGCGCCATGAAATTGGGGAATTATTTTAAAGATAAAGTGAAAGTGATATTTGAAGATACTGAGGGGATGAAAATGGTTGAAACAACGGTTTGGGGCGTAACTGATAAAAGGTTGTTGCTTAAGCGTGGTATTATGATTCCGCTTAACCGTGTTCACGAAATTATTATATAAATAGAGTATAGTTTTAAATCAACTTTAAATACTTTTGTTATGTTCAAAGAACGAATGCAACACAAAGTATGGTAGATAAAGGGATAATTGGAGATTTCTTCCGCAACCTGCAGAATGAAATTTGTGCCGGGCTTGAAAAAGCAGATGGCAAAGCAAAATTCAAAGAAGATAATTGGGAAAGGCCTGAGGGTGGTGGTGGCAGAACCAGGGTAATTCAGGATGGTGCAATAATTGAAAAAGGCGGGGTTAATTTTTCTGCCGTATACGGTAAGTGCCCTGATTTTCTGAAAAAAGAGGCGGGTATTCCGGAATCTGAATCGGTTCCATTTCATGCAACCGGGGTATCATTGGTTATTCATCCTAACCACCCATTTGTACCCATTATACATATGAATGTAAGGTACTTTGAAGCCGGTAATATGTGGTGGTTTGGTGGTGGGATAGATCTGACCCCGCATTATATAGATGAAGGTGATGCACGCTTCTTTCACAAACAGTTGAAAGATGTTTGTGAATTACATAGCCCTGCCTATTATTCCGAATATAAAAAGTGGGCTGATGAATATTTCTTTATTAAGCATAGAAATGAAACAAGAGGAATAGGCGGCATCTTTTTCGATAGATTATCGGGCAATACTAATTTTACGATAGAGCAAAGATTTGATTTTGTAAAATCAGTGGGTAGCTCGTTTTTAGCTATATACCTGCCATTAATTGAGAAAAACCGTACGAAATCATATAATGAACAAAACAGGCAATGGCAATTACTTAGAAGGGGGCGATATGCTGAGTTTAATTTAGTGTATGATAGGGGTACAAAATTCGGCCTTTTTACCAATGGCAGAACAGAATCGATATTAATGAGTTTGCCTCCATTAGCCCGTTGGGACTATAACCATTTAGCCGAACGAAATAGCCTGGAAGAGAGAACGTTAAAAAGCCTCAACATAGGTAATACGTGGGGATTATAGAAAAAGTTACGTTTTTGTTTGCTTTTTTAATTAAAATTTCTTACTTTTGATATAAGAAGCGTAAAAAGGTTAATAACATACGTAGGTTAATAATATGTTAAAATTTACTACCGAGATTCTAATTTATATTCAAAGAAAGGTGGGGTCAGTATTGCGCTTCTTTAAGCACATTAAAATGCCATTAATTCCGATTGAGTTAATGGCATTTTTCATATATCCCTATAATAAGAGAGTTCAGGTTAGTTCATTAATGCCACATTATTCTATAAATAACTGATTAATTATTTAGTTATGAAAAATCATTACTCCATTTTCAAGCGTAAAGCAGGTGCAATATTATTTTGTACTTTTTTACTTGCGGGTATTATTGCAAAAGGGCAAACCAAGTCACCTGTTGAACAAGCCGAGGACGATGCATTTAATATAACCAACAGAATATTGAGTGACGTTGCTAAACAAAATAATATGTCGCAAGTTGAATTCACTCAATTTACTACATATTATGAGGATTCTATTGCTAAATACAAATCGAGATTATTCAGAAAATTAAGAAAAAATGGACCTGTTAGCGAATTAAAAAAGGATCAATATATTGGAAACAGGGAAGACTATTATACAAAGCTTTATACGAACTTTAAAGAAATAAGTACCGAATTTCCTTCAAGTGTTGCAGAAGTATTACATAAAAAAACCAACCATGGTTTTGTTAGTGGTGTATGTAACCCTGCCTGCGATAATATTGATTTTGAAAAAGGTGATTTAAGTGGATGGACTGCTTGCTGGGCAGATTGTTCAGCTGAGCAGGGTCCACCAAACCCAACGGCTTTTAGTTACACTGCACCTACATGTACCGGGCCTATTGGGGCAACTGTTACAAGATCGGCTAATGACCCGAATACTAGTTCTTACCAGGTTTCTCTTACTTCAGCAGGTTCTGATCCTGTTGTGGGAGCTGGCCTTCCAATGGTTGCACCAGGTGGTGGAACACATTCATGCAGGATTGGAGATAGTACCGGAATAGGATATGGAGTGGCTTTGCTGGAACAAACCTTTCAGGTAACCGCTGCCAATGCCGACTTTTATTATATGTATGCAGTTGTTTTGCAAAACCCTGCATCGCATACCTACTTTCAACAGCCTTATTTCAATGTTGCTTTGCTTGATCAGAATGGAGATACCATTCCTAAATGCGGAAACTATTCAGTAGTAGCAGGTAGTGGTACAAGTGGTGCAGGTTGGAATAAAATAACCTATGCTGGTGATCCCACGTATTGGCTGCCATGGCAAAATGCGTTTGTTTCATTAAAAAAATACCTGGGTACATGTGTAACAGTGGTGATCAGAACCTCAGATTGTGGTCAGGGTGGGCACTTTGGTTATGCTTACTTTGATTCAAAATGTCAGCAGTTAGGTATTATTACTTCTGCTCCTTCCATTTGCGGTAGCCCTATTACTCTTACAGCTCCTTCAGGAGGGGTAAGTTATAAATGGACAGGTCCATGTGTTATTGGTTCCGCAACAGCTCAAACCATTACAGTTGGTTGTGCCGGTAAGTACACGGTAGTTATTCAGGATGTTGTAGGTGCAGCTTGTGCCGATACGCTTGATACGGTAATTGTAAGCAGTACCGGAACAGGGCCAAAACCATTTTTTAAACCGGATACCGTTTGTGCCGGAAACGCAACAACATTTATAAATGCAACAACAGGAGGCACTGCAGCAACTCAATATAAATGGACATTTGTAAGCCCTATAACCTCAACTTCCGATACAATTACTACCGGTGCAGGAACTAATCCTACGTTTACTTATCCTGCCGCGGGTAATTATACGGCTACCTTATCAGCCACTACTAATGGTTGTGGCGGAGATACTATATTGCCCGTCGTCGTCGTCGGGCCGCCTACGGCGGCGTTCACAGCAACCACGGTCTGTTTAAATACTCCGACCGCGTTTACGAACACGTCTACGCCTGCGACAGGTCCATTTAGCTGGAACTTTGGTGATGCTGGTACATCTACAGCTACAAGCCCGACACATACCTATGCTGCTTGCGGAACCTATAAAGTGGTTCTTACAGTAGGAATTAAAGGCTGTTTGGCTAAGGATTCAATAAATGTTACCGTGAATCCGAACCCTGTGCCTAGTTTTGTTACTGATACAGTTTGTATAGGCGGTGGAACTCAGTTTACCGATAAAACTACCATAGCCTGTGCGGGAACAATTACCGGCTGGAGCTGGAAATTTGGTGACCCTCCGACAAACGGAACTTCAACTGTTCAAAACCCAACATATACGTATGCAGCGACCGGAAATTATAATGTAACACTAACCTCAACTTCTAATAACGGTTGCCAGACAGCGGTTACATTACCGGTAGAAGTTGTGGGTCAACCTGTGGTTGCGTTTAATGTATTGCCAGTGTGTGTAGGCCAGGCAGCTACTTTCAACAATACATCAACAGGCGCCACTACTTGGAAATGGAGTTTTGGTGACCCTGCAAATGGAACTTCAACTGTTAAGAATCCTACATATACATATGCAACAGCAGGAACCTATACGGTTAAACTGGTTGCATCAACGGGTGCAGGATGTGTAGATTCAACCACAAATACAATAACGGTAAACCCAAGCCCGGTGGGCGCAGCAACTGCATCGACAGTTTGTCAGGGTACAGGTACTGTATTTACAAATACATCAACAGGCGCTACTTCATATAAATGGAGTTTTGGTGACCCTGCAAATGGAACATCAGTAGCGACAAGTCCTACATATACCTATGCAGCGGCAGGAAACTATACGGCAACAATGATCGCAACAAGTGCCAATGGTTGTACCGATACTATAAAAGTGCCGGTTGTGGTAAACCCTGGTCCTACAGGTTCATTTACAGTACCACCTGTATGCTTGGGAACTGCAAGTGTGTTTACACTGACAACTACTAATATGGCCGGCGGTACGTATGCATGGAATTTTGGAGATGGCGTGGGCACTTCAGCTGTACAAAACCCAACATACACATATACTACCGCAGGTACATTTAATGTATCGGTTACCTTAACATCATCAGGATCTTGTGCCGCCACTGTAACGGGAACTGCAATTGTGAGTTCAATACCTGTGGCAAATTTTGTTGCACCTGCAGTTTGCCAGGATCAGGCAATGAAGTTTACTGACCAATCTACGGTAGTAGGCGGTACAGACACAGCATGGCTATGGAATTTTGGTGATGGTAGTACTTCTACGTTAGAAAACCCAACCCACCAGTATGCAGCATGCGGTACCTATAATGTAATGCTTACAGTTACATCTAACGCTAAATGTGTGCACGATACTACTATACCGGTTACCATTAATGCTGTACCAATACCTAGCTTTACTGCAACAAGTGTGTGCCAGGGCCTGGTTACTAACTTTACCGATAAATCAACAATAGGTTGTGCCGCTACTAATACAATAGCTGGATGGAGCTGGAATTTTGGTGATGGAACTGCTCCGAATACTACCCAAAACCCAACACACACTTATGCTGCTGCCGGTATCTACCAGGTTTCACTTACAGTAACATCAAGTGCAGGTTGCGATTCAATTGTTAAGTTGCCGGTAACTGTTTACCCAATACCCGTTCCTGCATTTACAGCAAATGCGCCATGCTTCGGAACGGCTACTAACTTTACAGATCAATCTACCGTAGCCGGTGGAACAATTCAAGGATGGGCATGGAGTTTTGGTGATGGCCCACCTGCAGGAACTTCTGGCACACAGAATCCAGCGTATACATATGGAGCAGCCGGAACGTATAACGTTACGCTAATAGTTACTTCAAATCATGGTTGTATTGATTCAATAACTAAACCTGTAACAGTATACCCAATACCTGTCCCTAATTTTGTTAGTGATACAGTTGGTTGTACACCATTGTGTGTAACCGATACAGATAAGAGTTCTGTTGCAGCGCCATCAAACGTAAATAGCTGGTTATGGAATTTCGGAGATGGTTCAATTGATTCAGCTTCTCAATTAGAGAATCCGAAACATTGTTACAACACACCGGGAACATACACCGTTACACTTACAGTAGGTACTAACAATGGCTGCTCGGCAACGCTTGTTAAGCCAAATTATGTAACTGCATGGCCGGTACCGGTTGCTAAGTTCAATGCTTCACCTAATCCAACAGTTTTGGTAAATAACCCTACTGTAGTATTCACTGATCAGTCAACAGGTAACCCTGTAAGCTGGTCATGGTTTAATTTTGGCGATCCTCCTGTAGATTCAGTTAAGACTACCGAGAACACAACTCATACATATACTGATACTGGAACCTTTGTGGTGTACCTCGCAATTAAAAACAAATTTGGTTGTGTAGATACTACTGAAGTACCGGTTGTTGTTCAGCCAATATGGACATTCTACGTACCGAATGCATTTACACCAAATGGTGATGGTATAAACGATGGATTTATTGGAAAGGGAATAGGAATATTGAGTTATGAAATGTGGATATTTGACCGTTGGGGAATGCAGTTGTACCATTGTACAGATATGCAGCATCCTTGGAATGGAACCGTCCAGGGTACTTCGGGAGTAGAATGCCAGGAAGATACGTATGTATGGTTAATACAGATCGTTGATGTATTCCATGGTAGTCACAGATACGTTGGAAAAGTGACTATTATTAAGTAACAATTTTTAATACGATAGGAAAAAGCCCTGAAGCATTTGCTTCAGGGCTTTTTTATACAACCAATTGAAACAATACCGGTTTACTTGGTGTAGCATCGTTCTCGAAACTTGCTATTTGCAGATTAAGCAAATAAGCCCCGTCAAGTACATTATTGGGTACGTATATAAACTCAGTGATCGTTCGTTCCGGTTTTGTATCATTCGGATAATTCCAGAAAATATGGTGACACGATAATTTACCACCATCGTCTTCCCTGTCTATCGAGGGCAGGTCGATCAGGAAATGATTTACCCCGATGGAAACAATATAGCTCATTGCTTCATTGGTAAGATAGGGTGGGTTAGTGCCCGAATATTGCATATTTATTTTGGCAACAGGGTTTGAAATGGTACGGATAATTAAAGCTTCGGGTTTCTTATCACCCAGGCAATCCCTAATATGCTTATCAGTAATTACGTGGTCGCCATTCGGTAGTTCGTCGGGCAGAATACTTATCAGTTCTGCAATAAAAAAGAATTCCTTCAGGCATTGGTTAACGCTATAATCTTCCTTACTTATATGCCCAACACATTCAGTGTGCGTTCCATTTCCATGCGGATTGAAAAAAATATTACGGAAATTAACCGGTGCCCCGGCTTTAACTTCGCCAACCCAATCGCCGACACGGACAGGTTCTATTTTTACCGGTTCGGCATTCCAGGCATTTACATTGTTTTTTCCGGCCCTCAGTGGAATAGAAATATCAATTGGTTTACCAAGGTCGGCCCTGTAATTCTTCCCTTTGTGTTGTATGCTTACAAACATGGTTAAATGAATAGATCGGATGCAATTTTATCGGCAAGGAATTTACCTTTCATGGTCAAAGTTACATTTTCCTTGTTTTGTTCCATAAACCCCGCATCAATATATTCCTTTGCCTGCTCGGTCATTTTTCCAAGTACCCTTTTACCAAAAGTAGTTTCAATGAATTTCAAATCAATTCCCCAAATGGTTCGCAAGCGTGTCATTATGTATTCATTGAATCTGTTAGCATCAGTTAAAATTTCTTTCTCAAAAACCTGTTCGGCCGCATGTATGCCCTTTATATAAAGTGCATTATTGGCAATGTTCCATTGTCGTGAAGCGCCATTATAGGAATGAGCAGAAGGGCCTATGCCCAGGTAGGAATCACTTTTCCAATAGCTGCTGTTATGCCGTGAGAACATATTTTCTTTACAGAAATTTGATATTTCGTAATGAATAAAACTGTGTTTACCTGCTTCTGTCATTAGTGTGTCAAATTGCTCTAAAACTACTGGTTCTTCAGGAAGGATGATGGTTTTATTTTGTACAAATTTGTTTAGCGCAGTCTTCTTTTCTACAGTAAGGCAATAGGCCGATAGGTGCGGAACATTGAGTGAAAATGCTTTCTCAAGGTTCTGTTCCCATTTATCTGGATTTAGATCAGGAAGGCCATAAATAAGGTCAATGCTTATATTCTCAATACCCGATTTTTGTGCATTCTTTACTGCATTTACAGCCTGTACCGAAGTATGTGAACGGTTCATTAAAATCAAATGTTCGTCAAGAAATGATTGAATACCTATGCTTAGCCTGTTAATTCCGGAGGCCTTTAACTCATCTGTTTTTTGCTTACTAAGGTCATCCGGGTTGGCCTCAAGGGTTATTTCCGCATTGCCTGCAACTGTAAAATATTTATTGATTGCAGTGAATATTTTATCCAGATCAGTTGTATTTAAAAGTGAAGGAGTCCCTCCGCCAAAGTAAATGGTAGATAATGTTTTCTCAGCCAGGTAATCTTTCTGTATTTCAATTTCCTTGCAAAGCGCATCGATCAATGCATCTTTGTTGTTTAATGAAGTAGAAAAATGAAAATCGCAATAGTGACAAGCTTGCTTACAAAATGGTATGTGAATGTATATACCGGCCAAGTGCTTTTAGTTAAACGCGTTTCTTCAACACAATTCTGAACGTAGTGTTCTTACCAGGTTCTGAATTCTTTACAAATATTTTGCCATCGTGGTAATCTTCTATGATCCGTTTACAAAGCGATAAACCAAGGCCCCAACCTCTTTCTTTAGTTGTATAACCCGGCTCAAATATGGTTTTGAACTTACCTTTAGGTATGCCCTTACCGGTATCGCTGATGTCAATATAAAGAAACTGCAATTGATCAGTAATACTAACTGTCAGTGCACCCTCGCCACCCATGGCATCAATAGCATTACGGCATAGGTTTTCTACCACCCAGGAGAATAAAGGTGAATTGAGCGGGGCAACGGTATCGGCATTGGGAGCAATGTTCAGAGAGAACTTTACCTTTTGTGAAGTTCGTGCTCTCATATAATCCATGGTTTCCTGCAATTCATTGCCTACATCCAGCATTTCAAGTTGTGGAGATGAACCTATTTTTGAGAACCTGCTTGTAATTATCTCAAGCCGTTTCACATCCTTTTCCATCTCAGAAGCATTGGCAAAATCTTTGGTCTTTAAATAATCTACCCAAGCCATTAGTGAAGAGAGCGGAGTACCTAATTGGTGAGCTGTTTCTTTAGCCATTCCTATCCACACCCGGTTTTGTTCGGCACGGCGTGCCGTACTGAACAATGAATAACTGAAAAGAATGAATAGGCCTATAATACCCAATTCGAGGTAGGGGAAGTAACGAAGTTCTTTCGAGAAGGTTGATTCTTCGTAATAAATGTATTCTTTACCGCCCTCACCGAGGTCAATAATAATAGGCGAACCGCTCTGCGCCATAGTATTTATAAGCTCTTTTCGTGATGCCGAGTCTTTTAAAGCAAGGGTATCGATACTGCCGTAAGATATAAGATGGGTTTGGGTAGAGTCGGTTATAATTGCGGGTACAGATGCTGCATTGGCAACAACTTCTGACATAAATGAATTCTGCAGGTCATTCAATACACCCTTCAATTCAGTAAACACCTTTGAATCCTGGTAATACAAATAGTTCTTTTGGGTTTTGTAAACCGTTATTTCAATTGGCTGATGCTGTTCCTTCATCCTGGTAAGTACGCTTCTTACATAAGAAGTGTCTTTCTGTTTAAGAGAATCGAGGTTACGTGATGAGATTATCCTGTTCTTATCGTCCGTTAATATAACCGGAACCGTTTGGTTATCTTGTATCAATTTGAATATAAAGCCTAGGTCGATGTTTGACACGTCGTTACTGGCGAGCATTTTTGTAGCATCTGCCCAAAGCTGTACTTTTTGCCTTTCGTCACCCCCTATTTGATTGAACAGGGTATTGGCATATTTTACCAGTTTAGCCTTCTTTTGAATAGCTTCAGCCCACAGCTTAACCTTCTGACGCTCTTCCAGTTGCATTTTATTTACCAGAATGTTGGAATACCAGAGCGAAGCACCGACTATAACCGATGCCACCACAATAAGTATGATCTTCCACCTGTTTTTCTGGGCGTTATTCATGGAGGTATTTAAAAGGGGACTGCAAAGGTAAGCGGTTTATGGAAATATACCACAATATTGCCATTTAAAGGATAGGCAAACAGGTTGCGTTGATGTAGGGTATAATAAAAAAGGAGGCATTTTGCCTCCTTTTTAAACCAACATTCTATGTTATCAGCATCTATTGCCGCATCTGTTTTTCCATTCGTCTTTAAACTTGGCTTTTTCTTCATCGCTCATCTGCATCCACTTTTCTTTCCAGGCTGCATTCATTTGGCGCCTGCCTCTCCAGCCTCTATGGTGCCTGTGAAAGCCTCCAAAAAGTATCTTGCAAAGTAATAGAAGGCCCAGTGCATGCCAATAGGTAAGTGCACCTATGTTCAGTGTCGGGAATAAGCCCGGCATTATGCAGTTCCATAGTGCCATTACTACATACCCTACTGCAAATACAGCTACTGCTGCAAGCGGCAGAACGAATATGCACCACCAACCCCAGCCTCCTCTGCGATATCCCATGTTATTATTCTCTTCGTTTGTCATGATTTCTTGTGTTTTAGTAATTTAATAGTTCGATATAAATTGTTTTTAACCGCTCACGTAAATATGCCACTGCATATCGTTTACGGGAAATTAGTGTCTTAATGTTCTCTCCTGTTCTTTCAGCAATTTCACGGAAGGTCAGGTCCTCTAGCTCATTCAATACAAACACCTGTTTCTGTTCTTCAGGCAGCTCATCAAGCGCTTTGAAAAGCTCTTCCCAAAAAACCTGCTTCAGGTGATCGTCTTCAGGAGTTTTAAAGTCAGCTAACAGAATGTCCTTATAGCTTACCTCACCATCCTCGTCTTCGTATACAAAGTCCTCTAAATGCTGGGTTGTTTGTTTACGATACTTGTCGGTTATTTTGTTGCGCGCAACAGTATATAACCATGAACCAACTTGTTCAATAGAATCAATATTAGTGACATTACTAAGCTGGTACCAGACATCTTGCAATATGTCCTGCGCATCTTCATCGGTTTTAACGCGGCCGCGTATAAACCCAAAAAGGCGCTTACCGTATTCCTGAACGGTTTGAATGATATTTTGGCTCTTTTGTTCAGCCATTGGTATAGCAATCATCTCTTCTTTCATTTTTTAATAGGACGCAGGGCGAGATAATATGCTTTAAACATACTCAAGTTTTTTGACATGAATTTCTGCCATAGGCAGGTATTAAGTACCTGGGTTCTATTGATAAATACAATAAAATACAATGGATCATTTTGCTAAGTTATATAGCAATGTTTTACATATGTTCCTGATAATCATGGCGATATTGGCTTGTTTTGATCGCTAAAAATATTTCGTGTCAAATTGGCATGCGGCGTCTATTTGCCGCCGTTTATCATGTTAGAAACTATGCCTTTGTTCTTGCCCGATTCAGCAAGGATAACTCCACCAATATGCACAACAATGTAAGTAATAATTACCCACATAAAAACAGAATGAATATCGCTTGCTGTGTGCCTGATGTCTTTTAAATTCTCTACATCATCAGCATATACCATAAACAAACCGGTGCAGGTTTGTATAAAAAGTGATAAGTAGAAGAATAGATAAAGAAGCTTTACGCCCAGGTAATGTTTCATTTCTTTTTTATCAGATCCTGGCATTTTTAAATAGTTCAATACTTTTTTAAGCGCAGGTATTAATTTTTGTTCCGCAGGCTGAAAAAATTCAAAGATCAAACGGAACAAGAACAAGCCAGCCAATACATACCCAATATATATATGCCAATGCCATAGCAAGTCATTGAATTCATGCGAAACTGACCTTGCCTGCTGATCGGTAACTGCAATATTATTTTCTTGCAGGCTATCCTTAACCAGTGCTATATTACTACGTGTATTAAAAATTGTTTTTGCCAGCAGTACCGTTATCAACGAACCCATTATAATTATGAATGTGATCCAGTGCCATAATCTCATTGCGCGTGAATGTTTTCCTCTGAACCCGAGGTCGTTACCAGGTGTTGCCATAGCTTGAATTACTTTTTGTTGAGTGTAGTTGAAAATTCCTCTGACTTGCAATTACCACAAAAAATACTTGCACAAAAGTTACCGATTTTGTCAGCCAGAAATGAATCACTGAAATCCTCACCATGGCCGCCATTTATTTTTGTGTTAAGCTCATAACAAGCACCCAGGTGTTTATAGCGTTGTGCAATAAGGTAAGAGCCATAAGCAGGGTTAAGTAGTTTCGGGTAGTGAAGGGTGTCAGATTTTGCATAAGCAACTACAGGATCAGCGCTACCATGAAATAGCAGTATGGGAATACGTTTTGCAATTTTTGATGTTATAAGTGCAGTATCTCTTATTTGTCCCCACATTGATACTAAGCCCTTAATAGAATAGTGCTCAGTTAATGTATTTGTAGAATTATCGGTTGCGCCCAGCTTTTTATGTAGCCATGGAAAATAAGTATCCCATGTTGCTTGCGTATAAAATACATCGGTTAATATAGTCATGGCTCCGGCGCTTCCGCCACAAAGAAATATTTCAGAAGTATCAATGCCATATTCTGCAGCATTATGAACCAGGAAACGAATAGCAGCCTTTGAATCCTGTATGGCACGATAATAGTCTTCATTAAACGAAGTATCTGTTCTGCCGAAATCTATTATCCAGCCTAAACGGTAATTGATTGAGGCTGTAACAAAACCTTGCCTTGCCAGTAACCGAGCTAAATTCTGGAACGCTGTTTTACTTCCACCATTAAATGAGCCCCCATGAATAAAGATAAGTAAGGGCCTTTTTTTTAATGAGTCAACATTATGTTGAGGCATGAAAACCGACATGTCCAATTCTTCGGGTTTGCCTTGCCAGTCTATTGCACTTCCGTATACTACTTTATTAAAAAAAGTAATTGAACTATCCTTAAAATAGTCAGTTTTTGTAAATCGGCCGGGTATACAATATGATTGTGCTAGGGCAGTAATTGAAATGAAAAGGACTACAAACAGAGAAAGGGAGCGTTTCTTCATTCTTATACTCTTTTCATTACGAAATATTCATACCAGCCATGCAATTACCAGATGTGTACCCTTAGGCTATCAGGGCGCCAGTATTTATCACCTTGCTTAATATCAAAAGCCTTATAGAATTCCGGCATATCTGTAAGCGGTCCAATAACCCTGTATTTGGCAGGTGAGTGTTCATTGCTCTTTACCTGGTCGGCCAATGCTTCAGGCCTTGTGTTTATCATCCATCCGTATGCATATCCTAAAAAGAAACGCTGATCGGGGCTTAAGCCTGCAATTACCTGATTGTCCTTGTATTGTTTTGTTTTTTTGAATGCTTCGTACGCAAACATTATTCCACCCAGGTCGGCAAGGTTTTCACCTAAGGTTACTTTGCCATTTATATGCAGGCTATCCACAGGGATATATTCATTAAACTGCTCAATAAGTTTTTTGGTACGCGCATGGAACTTAATGCTGTCCTCAGCTGTCCACCAGTTATTAATATTCCCTTTTTCATCATACATGCTTCCCTGGTCATCAAATCCATGTGTCATTTCATGGCCGAATGTTCCACCAATAATTGAATATAACAATGCATCATCGGCAAATTTATGTTCATAGCCTGGTATAATTATATTACATCCTGGTACTACAATTTCATTGTTGGTAGGCTCATAGTAGGCATTGTAGGTTTGCGGTTCCATTTCCCATTCTGTACGGTCAACCGGTTTTCCAAACTTGGCGGTCATATAATTAAACTCCCACTTATTGGCATTCATTTCATTTTGCAAGTATGATGTTCTGTCTACTTTCAAAGCGCTTAAATCTTTCCACTTATCAGGATAGCCTACTTTCACAACCATTACGTTCAGCTTGTTCAAAGCCTTTTCTTTTGTTGCCGGGCTCATCCAATCAAGGTTCTTTATTCTCGATGCATATACATCTTTAATTGCCTTTCCTATTTCAAGTAATTTTTCTTTCGTTCCTTTTGGCAGGTAATCAGTAACGTAAACCTGGCCTACTAATTCTCCCAAAGCATCATCGGTTGATTCCACAACGCGCTTCCACCGAGGCTTAGGTTCTTTTATCCCTCTTAGTGCGGTGCCATAGAAACTAAAATGTTCCATATATGTTTTATCATCGGTATATGGAGCGAGTCCATCAACCAAATGAAATTTCAAATAGTTCTTCCAATCGTCCAACGAAAAACTTTTTAGCTCAACATTTAAAGCAGTCAGAAATTCAGGTTGGCCAACCATAACTGTATCAACATTATGCAGGTTTACCTCATCCATAAATACCGACCAGTCTAAATTCGGAGTTAATGCCTGTAATTGTTTATAGGTTATTTTGTTGTAGTTCTTTAATGGGTCGCGTGTATCTTCTTTCTTGCGTGATGTTTTAGCCATTGCAGTTTCCAGCTTCATTACATTATCAGTTGCTGCCTTGGCTTTCTTTTCATCATATCCCATTATGGTGAACATGTTGGTAAGGTGAACCAGAAATTTTTCACGAACGGATACAGCTCTTTGGTCAGCATCAAAATAATAATCCCGGTTAGGCAGGCTTAATCCACCCTGTTCTATGGCGATCATGTTTTTACTGCTCAATTTATCATCTTGCCTAACCGAGAAATGGAATAAAGGTGCACCTGCAACAGTATGAATGTAGGCCGCAGTTTGAATTACCCCTTTAAGATCTTTTATATTATCTATTTTACTTAATTCCTCATTCAGGCCTGAAATGCCATTTTTATTCAGGGTAACGCTATCCATACCCGAATAATAAAAATCTCCTATTTTTTGTTTGTTCGAACCGGGTGCAGCATTAGTTAGGGCCGTCGATGTTTTACAAAGATTCAGTATCTGTGCATTAATAGTGTCTTGTATCAGTTGCCATAAACCATTTTGTTGTTCGCTGTTAGGTATAGGGTTGTTCTTAAACCATTTGCCATTTGCAAACAGAAAAAAATCGTTGCCGGGTTTTACAGTTGAATCAATATGCGAAACCAGTTCGTCAGTAGCAATTACATCAGCTTTTTTCGATGCATTATTACATGAAGTAAATGCCATAGTTAAAACAATCAGTGCCAGGGATGATAAATGTTTTTTCATTTTACTGTTTAATGGGTTCGTTATATTTCAAAGGTAGTAAAATAGGTATATGGCCTTCGTGCGAATAAGGCTAAATGTATAAGGCAGGTAACAGGTTAAATTAACTGGCGTTATGGAAAACGGCTACCACATCGTCATCTTCTTCCATCTTTTCAATCAGTGCAACCAGGTCTGCTTCCTCCGCATCGGTTAGTTCTTTATGTGTAGTAGGAATAAATGTTTTCGAGCTTTCTTTTATCTCGAATTTTTTTTCTTCCAGTGCTTTTTGCATATGGCCAAATTCAGAAAAAGGAGTTTGAATGATCAGTTCATTATGCTCATCATCCCATGTGAATTCTTCTGCTCCGAAATCGATCAGTTCAAATTCGGTTTCTTCTTTATTAAGGCCAACAGCTGCTACTTTGAAAAGCGCTTTTCTTTCAAACATAAAACTTACTGAACCATTTGTTCCCAAATTTCCCCCTGCACGTGAAAAATACATTCTGATATTAGCAACGGTACGGGTCGGGTTATCGGTAGTACATTCAACTAATACGGGTACACCATGCGGTGCATAGCCTTCGTATATGGCTTCTTCATAATTTGAAACATCCTTGTCCGATGCTCTTTTTATAGCAGCATCAACATTTGCTTTTGGCATGTTTACGGCCCTGGCATTTTGTATGCACATACGTAAACGTGGGTTAGTATCGGGGTCGGGCCCGCCGGCTTTTACAGCAATGGCAATATCTTTACCAATTTTTGTAAATGCTTTTGCCATTTTGGCAAAGCGGGCAAACATGGTATATTTTCGTTTTTCAAATACGCGTCCCATAAAGTGTAATATTAAGGGTGTAAATATAGATATATTGCTGAAAAACGGTTGTTTACACAAAAGAAAAATGCCTACTTTATCTGGAAATAAATTTTCAGCTAATAAATTGCAAATCAACTACCTAAATCGTTACATTTACTTGAATATATTAATCGGTTACCATGAAAAAATCTATACTCAGCATATTCGTTGTTATCACGTCGTTGTGCCTGAATGCACAGGTTAGTACAAGGTTAAATATACCTCCGCGTATACAATGGCCCAATAATGATGGGTATTGCGGAGAGAACTCCATACAGATGTGCGGCTTGTATTATGGCGATTATATTTCGGAGGGGCTTTGCCGTAATGTGGCGGGGGGAGAGTTATTGATATATGTGAATGATACCATAGCGCTTAATACCCTTTCATTCAATTATGTGGAGTGGGACCCTAATGGATCTCCACCACAGTATTCTAGTTATCTCAATTGGGTTAAGGAATATTTGTATAAAAAGCAGCCGGTAATTATTACTGTATATGTAAGTGGCTTGGGCGATCCGGATTACGACCATATTATTCCTGCCATTGGTTTTAATGCAAAAAGCGTGGGTACCTATACAAGTACCGATTCACTTACCTATAATAGCAATTTCGATACCATGCCGTTTACACGTGTGTTCTCAACATTATACGGTACCCGTGGAGTTGCTAATAATTCAGCCCCATTTCCGTATTATGTTCCTCAAAATGTAGATTATGGCGTTGTGGTTACCGGTAATAAAGACCCCGGCCATGTTACAAGGCCAGTACATATAGTACTCGATTCGAATGATGAACCCAACGTTAGCCTTGGTGCAAAACCACGAATGATGAAAGCACAGATAATTGCTGATTCACTTACTATTGGTAAGAGCTATGCACTTATACGGTATAATAATTACAACACAGTTCCCTCAACAGGGTTCAATCCGCTTACCGGTAATTCAGCAGTTTATTTTACCGCAACTGCAATTACCAAAACAGTAGTTGATTCATTCATGTCCGACACAGCTGTTTTTTATCGTTGTATTCCGTATACCGTCACAGGTATTAATGAATCGGGTGCTTCAACTGGTGATTACCTTGTATACCCTAACCCAAGCACAGGTAATTTTTCAGTTCAGTTACCTGATAATACAGAACAAATTGAAGTAATAGATGCGATAGGGCGTCTTATTAAAAAAGCAAATGTGCAAGGTATGAAGCTGTTAGATATGTATTTACCGGAAAAAGGAATATACTTTATCAGAACATCGGGGAAGGGAGCAGTTCACACGTGTAAAGTAGTCATCACTAATTAGTGACAGCCTTTAGCTATCTTTGCTTTAATTATTAAATAAAAAACCATGAAACAGGGAACGATAGTTTTATTAGTTGTTGTTGGACTTATAGTGTTAGCTGTATACGGAATATTTATTGTTCCATATAATGGTATGGTAGGCCGTAGCCAAAATACAAGCAAGATGTGGAGCAATGTGGAAACGCAATATCAGCGCAGGAATGATCTGTACAGCACTGTAATGGCAACTATAAAGGGTTCTGCAAAATTTGAACAACAAACATTAACGGAAGTTATTGAAGCGCGTTCAAAAGCAACAAGTATTACCGTTGATGCAAGTAAACTTACACCTGAAAGTGTAAAGCAATTTGAACAGGCGCAGGATGGGTTTAAAAGTTCATTCGGCAGATTAATGGCAATTGCTGAGCAATACCCTGACCTGAAAACAACGGCTGCGTTCCAGGATTTTCAAACCCAGCAGGAAGGTACAGAGAACCGTATTAATAAGGCTAGACAGGATTTTAATGATGTAGTTAAAGATTACAATACCTATATAATGACCTTTCCGCATAATATTGTGGCCAATATGTATGGCTTCACATCCAAGGGTTATTTCCAGGCACAGGCCGGTACAGACAAGGTTCCTAATGTTAGTTTCTAATGCTGTTCTTTAAGAAGAAGTTTTTTTCGGCTGCAGAGGAAAAGCAGATAATTGATGCCATTAAGCTGGCAGAGCAATCTACATCGGGCGAGATACGGTTTTATGTTGAATCGAAATGCGAAGGTGATGCGTACGAAAGAAGTATTGCTGTATTTCATCACTTAAAGTTGCATGAAAAGAACCACAGAAACGGAGTACTGATATACCTTGCCAAAGATCATAAGAAGTTTGCCATTATTGGCGATGAAGGAATTCATACTAAGGTTACAGATATTTTCTGGGAGAATGTAAAAGATAAAATGGCTGAATTTTTTAAACGCGGAGAATTAACGGAAGGAATTTGTGAAGGAGTAAGACTGGTTGGCGGGAAATTAAAAGAATCTTTTCCATTCGACCCTGATAATAAGCAAGGTTATACAGACACTATAAACCACGGCAAGTGAAAACATATATAAAGAAAATAGTATCCTTATTTGTTTTCATGTGGCTTGCCTTTGGTGGCCTTTATGCACAGAATAATAAAGACCTGCCTGCAAAGCCTAACCCGCCGAGGTTGGTGAACGATTTTGCAAATGTGCTTTCAGGCGACCAGGTTCAAATGCTGGAAAGTAAACTGGTTGCGTATAATGATTCCACATCAACACAAATTACTATTGTAATTATGCCTTCGGTTGATGATGATATTGCTGAGTTTGGCGCACGGCTTGGTGACTATTGGGGAATAGGGAGGAAGCAAAAAGATAACGGCATACTTATAACTATTGCCATGCAATCGCATGGTGTAAATATAGCTACCGGCAGAGGTGCAGAAGGAGCTGTTACCGATGTAACTGCAAAGCACATAATTGAACAATTCATTGCCCCTAACTTTAAACAGCAAAATTATTACCAGGGCCTAGACCTTGCTACTACAGCTATAATGCAGGCCATGAAGGGTGAGTTTAAAGCAGATACACCTGTTACTGCAAAAGATTACAGCAAATATTTTATTCTGGCAATAATTCTGCTTTTTATCATCTTCTCCATATTTTCTGGTGGCGGTGGAAGAAGTGGGCACTATGGTAGCGGTGGTTTCTGGCCGCTTATATTCATGGGTGGCGGCGGTTCCGGCGGTGGTTTTGGAGGTGGAGGAGGCGGTGGCGGCTTCGGCGGATTTGGCGGCGGCAGCTTTGGCGGCGGCGGTGCCAGCGGAAGCTGGTAAGCAGAAACACTATATTGCTAATAATAAAAATATTGCTCCCTCACATATTACAGGTAATCCTGAAAATGCTGGTGTAAAATTCCATTCATCATTTCTACAGTTAATGGTTTTGTTTCAAAGCCAGTCACTTCTTTTATTTCCCTCGCCTTTTTAATATCATCCGGATTGGCTGAAGTGGTTAATATCATGATCACCACTCTTGCCTTTTGTTTAGCATCTAAGTGTTTATATTCTTCCAGAAATTCCCATCCGTTCATTCTCGGCATATTAATATCCAGGAATATCAGCTCCGGCGGAAGTTGATTCTCTCTTTTAAGATATATTAGCGCCTCCACACCGTTTAGCACTACATCAATACGGTTAGCCACGTTCATTTCCTTTAAAATGATCTTATGATAAATATTATCATGTGAATTATCATCAACCAATAAGATACAATTCAATTTTTTTTTCATATACAATTTGGTTTACGTTTTTGGTATTGTGAAGTTAAATGTGCTTCCTTCTCCCGGTTCCGATTCAACCCATATTTCCCCGCCGTGAAGCTCAATAATTTTTTTGCATTGCGAAAGCCCTATGCCCGTACCTTCATATTCTGTGCGGGTATGAAGGCGCTGAAAGATCTGAAATATTTTAGCATGGTATGCTTTTTCTATACCAATGCCATTGTCCTTTACTGAGAAAAGGTATTCGTTGCCCTTATCAGCTGCCGAAATTGTTATAACCGGATGTGCTCCTTCTTTCTGAAATTTGATTGCGTTAGTGATTAGATTCAAAAAAAGCGATTTTAAATAAGTAAAACCATATACGACAGGTAGTCTTTTAACGGAAATTTCTGCAGCGCTTTCTTTAATGCTGGCCGATATATCGGTTAAAACTTCTGTTACGAGCTTATTGCAGTCAATGGGCACTTTGTCAGAGTCTTTTCCAATTCTTGAATATTCCAGCAGATCAAAGATCAATTGAGACATGCGTTGTGCGCTACCATGTATATAGTTTATGTATTCCCGTTCTTCATTATCAGGATGCGCCTTTTGTTTTTGTGTTAACAGTGTTGAAAAATTAGAAATAGTCCGCAGCGGTTCCTGCAGATCATGTGAAGCCACATAAGCAAATTGCTCTATTTCTTTATTTTTTCTTTCCAGCTCTTTTGAATAAGCTATTATTCTATTCTCATTGTTTTTCTGTTCGCTAATGTCCTGGTATGAACTGATCGCATAGTTTTTACCGCTTATTTCAATGATGTCGTACGAAACAATAGCGTAAAAAGTCTCCCCGTTTTTTCGGGTATATAAAACTTCTATGGACTTATCGCCCATCGCTTCTTTTAACCTTTTAAGTAACTCTTCACCTTCTTTTGGCGACAATGCCTGCAATTCGGCAAGAGAACGCGTGTCGTTGAGATAGTCAAGCAAAATGGGTAATATTCTTGCATTTTCTTCCGGCGATATCAATTTCAATTCTTCGGAGGTATGACCGATAACTTCGTCTTTGCTATAACCAAATGATCTGTAAAAAGCATTATTGGCAAAAACTACTTTGTTGGTCCCGGTTTCACCAAAAGTCATTGCAATGGGGTTTTTATCAAATATTTTAAAAAACCGCTCGCCGGTAGTCACTAATTCCTGTTCCACTTTTTTTCGTCTGTCAAGCTCTTTAATAATGAGGAATGCTAATAACAGAGTTATAAATATTGAAAAGATGGCTTCTGCAATAAAAATTGACTGCGCGGCTGCAATACTATTATTCGTGTTGGCCCTTCTTTCTTCACTAAGCTCTAATTCTTCCGATTGCATAGACCGGTTAATTCTTCTTATCCTATCCATGGTACTCTTCGCCTTAGCAGATAGGGCCATTATAGTATCTATGTTTTTTTCACTGCCTTGCTTTTTTAATGAAATCAATCTTGTTAGCAAGGCGAATTTATGGCTTGTCAAATCTTCAAGTGTATCCAAACTTTTTTGTTGCGCCTGATTATCGCTTGTAAGCAACCGAAGTTGCCTCATATTATCGGTAATATTTTTGAGCCCCAGGTAATATGGCTGCAGGTAATTTGTATCACCGGTACTTCTATAACCGCGCTCGCCGGTTTCGGCATTAAGTAAAGAGGTCAGGTCGTCGTTCAATGCAAGCCTTACAGCAGTAGTATTAACCTGAATTGCAAGGTTACTCTTTAAGCGGTTAATGGTAAACAATGAATATAGCATCGTACCAACGAGCAATGCTAATATTACCCCGATAAGTAAAAAGATTGATATTTTAATTTTAGCAGGATTCATGAGCTCACATGCAAGAATTAATTAAATAATCGAAGTAAAATCAACTAGAGATGGCAAAAATAGAACAAAAGCCAACAAATACGGCAATTAGCTAATAAAACCTACAATTTATACCCTGCAGGTCATTGATATCGACCATTTTAATTGATTTTCAATGGGTAAGAAAATTTAGAGTAAAAGCAGGAATAAATTTGATTTTAATAAGTGCCATTTATATTTACGAAAGATGCAAAATGTACACTATACCTTAATTATCGTATCAATTGGACAAATCCCTCTTTTTTATAAGCTCGATTACCGGGATAACTACCATTAATAATATAATAATATACACCATCCGACTGCATTATACCTTGCATGTCTTTACCGTCCCATGGGGCGGCAGGATTATTTGATTCAAATACTTTCATTCCCCAACGATTAAATATTTCTATTCTGTAATTTTCGAGGCCATATTCAGTGACAAGAAAAAAATCATTTTTTCCGTCTCCATTGGGTGTAAAAACATTAGGCACATATATAGTGTCACAGTCTTTTATAATTATAGTAACCGAATCATTGACACTACATCCCGCTGATGTTCCTGTTAATGTATAAGTTGTTGTAATGAACGGAGTGGCTATTGGATTAGGAATATTATTAAAGTTCAGGCCTGTAGAAGGATTCCAGATATAAGAAGATGCTCCGCCTGAGTTAAGCAGGGCTGTATCACCCGGGCATATTGCTTGTGGGCCGCTAATAGTTAAAACAGGTAAAGGGTTAACTATGATTTGTATGTTAGTGTCTCTTGAACAAAGTCCGTTACTAATAGTTACAGAATATGTTGTTGTGGAATTTGGATGAACATTAAAGGAATTTGTTGTAGCTCCGGTATTCCATACGTAATTTGTTCCGCCGCTTGCAGTCAATACTGTTGACATGCCTGCACATATAGGGCTTGTGGCGGTTACAGATATAACAGGTTCCGGTTTTACTGTAACTATTATGCTGGTATCTTTCTGGCATGTACCATTACTTATATTTACTGAATATGTAGTGGTTGAAAGCGGACTGACATTAATTATCCCCGTTGTGGCTCCTGTGCTCCACAGATAATTTATTCCGCCACTTGCCGTAAGTGCAGTTGACATGCCATCACATATTGCGTTCGTGCCACTTATTCCGACAACAGGGTATGTGTCAACTGCAATAACTAAACTGGTATCTTTTGCACAAGAACCATTACTTATATTAATCGAATAAGTTGTTGTTATAGTTGGTGAAACAGTTATTGAGCTTGTGGTTTCGCCATTGTTCCAGCTATAACTTGTTCCTCCACCGGCGGTAAGTGTTGTTGAACTACCTTTACAAATAGGACTTGTACTAATAATAGTAACGGTTGGTGATGGATTTACCATTATAATAATGGTGGTGTCTTTTACACAAGAACCATTACTTATGTTTACTGAATAGGTAGTGGTTGATAGTGGTGTTACTATTATTGAACTTGCACTTGCCCCGGTATTCCATGTGTATATTGTTCCACCACTTGCAGAAAGGGTGGTAGAGTTACCTGCACATATTGGACTTGTACCGCTTATACCGGCAACAGGGTATGGATTAACAGTTATAGTTATGTCTGTATCTTTTGCACAGGTTCCATTACTGATATTTACCGAATATGTGTTGGTAGATGGCGGAGTTATATTTATTGAACTGGTTGTTGCTCCCGTACTCCAGGTATAAATGGTACCACCGCTTGCAGTAAGTATGGTTGAAGTACCTGCGCATATCTGACTTGTTCCATTAATGGCCGTAACCGGAGACGGGTTCACGGTAATAACTATGTTGGTATCCTTTACACAAGTTCCGTTACTAACACCTACTGTATAAGTAGAGGTGGAGAGGGGCGTGACACTAATAGTGCTTGTACTCGCCCCGGTATTCCACGTATATATTGTTCCACCACTTGCAGTAAGGGTAGTAGAGTTACCTGCACATATCGGACTGGCACCGCTTATACCGGCAACAGGGTAAGAAATTACCGTTACGGTTACGTCTGTATCTTTTGAGCAGGTTCCATTACTGACATTTACCGAATATGTTTTTGTAGAAGCGGGTGTTATAGTTATTGAGCTGGTTGTCGCCCCTGTATTCCAAGTATAAGAGGTTCCCCCGCTTGCAGTTAAAGTTGTTGAAGCTCCTGCACATATAGTTTTTACTCCATTTATGTTTACAGTAGGTAATGTATTTACAGTTATAATAATACTTGTGTCTTTTGAGCATAACCCGTTACTGATATTTACTGAATACGTAGTTGTGGTTTTTGGAGCTACTGTCATAGTATCAAAAGTAATTCCATTACTCCAATTATATATAGTGCCTCCACCTGCTGTAAGTGTGGCGTAACTACCAATACAGATAACATTATTTGTTGCGCTAATTGAGGGAACTGGCGCAGTATTTACCGTTACCTTCATGCTGGCACCTTTCGAACAGTTGCCATTACTTACAGTAACCGAATAAGTTGTTGTGATTGGTGGTGAAACATTAATGGAGCTTGTAGTAGCACCATTATTCCAAGCAAAGTCTATTCCACCATTTGCAGTAAGTATAGTAGAGTCGCCCAGACATATTGTATTATTACCGCTTATTGAGGCCGCGGGTAAAGCATTCACCTTTACCGTAATAGTAGTATCCTTTATACATCCAGAGCTGCTAACGGCAACCGAGTATGTTATAGAAGAAGCTGGTGATACATTAATAGAGCTTGTTGTTGTTCCTGTATTCCATAAATAATTTGTACCTCCACTGGCAATAAGCGTGGTTGAATTGCCCTTACAAATAGTGTCTTTACCACTCAGGGCAACTGTTGGTATAGGGTTTACAGTTACTACAATTGAAGTATCATTTGTGCATGCCCCCTGGGTTACCCCCACAGTATATGTTGTTGTAACTGTGGGGCTGACCTTAACCGATGATGTGGTAGTTCCCGTACTCCATATGTAACTAGCTCCGCCACTTGCGGTTAAGGTAGTTGAATTGCCCTGGCACATTGTTACTGATGAGCTGAGTGCAACTATTGGAGATGAACACGCAATACAGAATTTTCCCATAAATACGTCTTCAAAATCAACGGCCTGAAGTTTAGTCAGGTAATATGCCCCACCACCGGGGTTTACGGTCGGGTAGCCTTGAAATTCGGCATCGCCTGCAATAAATAAATTAGTGCCGTCACTTGATGCATAACAGCCATCATATTCATTATCCGAACTGAAATCTTCATTTTGATCTACTCCGTAATACGTTGCCCATTTTCGCACACCATGCGTGTCGAACTGTAACAAAAAAGCATCTGTGGTACTGGGCGAGCTACCTTCAATAGTGGTATCTGCTGTACCTAATGTGTCCTGATAAAAAAGCCCGCAAGACGGATTATAAGTTGGAAAGTTTGGGGCCTCTGTTTCTCCACAAACCCATACATTTTTTCCATCACTTTGAATTGAATAACCCTCTTCTCCAAATCCATTATTATTCGGTGCGTCTCCACCGTAATACGTCGCCCATTTACGCACACCATGTGTGTCGAACTGTAATATAAAAGCATTTCCATCCCTTCCCAGTGTATTTTGGTAATATGCTCCGCCGCCTGGGTTTTGAAGTGGAAAGTTTGTTGAGGTTGTTTGTCCGGTGACCCATATACTGGTTCCATCGCTTTGAATAGAATTACCAATATCAACTCCGCTACCTCCATAAGTAGTACCCCATTTTAATACCCCCGATGTATTAAACTGTAATACAAAAACGTTTTGTGGTCCTGCAATTGTTCCTTGAAAATAGCTTCCACCGCCAGGGTTTAAGGTTGGGAAACTAGCGGATGATGTATAGCCTGTAACGTATGTATTACTCCCATCACTATAAATTGAATTAGCACAACTACATATTCCTACCGTGCTATAACCCGAGGCACCGTAATAAGTGCTCCATTCCAGCATTCCTGATGTGCTGAATTCAGATATAAACGCATTGCTTTGTGTCCCTGCCAGTGTATCCTGGTAATAGGCGCCGCCACCTGGGTTAAGAACTGGAAAATTTTTTGAACTGGTCGCGCCGCAGACCCAAACATTCGTTCCATCACTTTGAATGGATGTTGCGTAATCGCCAATAGCAGCATTGCCACCATAATAGGTAGCCCATTTCCGTACACCACCGGTAGTAAACTCCATAATAAATGCATTTTCATTACTGCCTGCTGCAAGCGTTGCCTGGTAATAAGCACCCCCACCTGGGTTCATGGTCGGATAATTAGTTGATGTTACAAGTCCGGCTACGTAAACATTTGACCGGTCACTATATATCGAGAACGATTGTACCCTCATGTTTCCACCATAGTAAGTAGCCCATTGCAGTACTCCGGCAATATTGAATTGAAGTATGAACGCGCTTTCATATGCACCAGCAGGAAATGACCCAACAAAATAGGCTCCTCCACCAGGGTTTTTACCCGGAAAAGTTGTTACACTTATCCGCCCTGTTACCCACACACTGCTTCCATCATCCTGCATGGCACGGGTGTCTTCTTCTCCGTTGTTACCACTTCCTGCAAAATAAGTGGCCCATACCAGGCTTGGATCTATTGTAAGTATCTTTTTTTTATCATAATTACCTACTGAAAATTTTATTTCATTGTTCGTAACAACATAAGTTGTAGGTATGCTCATTGTGTCTTCTCCAAAACTTACTGGTTTGCCTTCATCAATACTGCCCATTGGTGTATTTATTTTCAATGAGCCATCTTTTTGTATTTCAGGGTTATCTGTCCATTTATATTTTAATTTTATTACTAATGGATCAGCGCCGGGGTGTACTATAAAGTTATACTTAAGGCCTTTGATCCCGCTATATATAACCCAATCAATACCAGGGTAAATATTTTTAATTGTGATTTTTTCATAACTATGCACATTCATAACACCATTAGGGCATATACCACCAATGTAGTAATCTGCCCGATCAAAGCTTTCCCCTTCTTTTATAATATTTTCTTCCCTTATGTCTGCCCCTGCTAAATTCATATCTGCCCGGCAGTACGTTTCTATTGTGCTGTCATTATCAGGTTCATAATTACGTGCCAATTTTAATGGATTTGAGATTTTTAATGAAGAAGCTTTTTCGTGCTCTTCAAATTTTTTAAAAACATAACTAAGTCCATTTTTTGTTATATACATATCTACACCCCTCGAACTGGTTTTAAAAAGTAAATCGGTTGCGGCATTGCCCTGCATATCTGTCATCTGCCCTTTATTTTCCGTGAAACGCAATCCACAGTTTTTTTGCATCCAGCCTGTAACCCTGCTGTTAAGTTCAGCTTTACCGGCCGTATCGGTAGTTGAAGATTTTCCGTAGCAAGCTAAAGACAGGCTGTGAAATAATAATAATAGTAGTAATTTGTTTAGTGGTCTGCTCATCTTTAATTAATATGTAGGTTATACCTTCATATATATGCTCAATAATATGTATGCTTTTAATGAAGCGGTTACTAACTATTCAAATATAATAAAATTCCAAAAACCTTGATAAATACAGTTGTTAAAGAAGCCTGCTTAATTTTTATTTTGAAAATTAGCACCAAAACCCAGGGTTTGAATCCTTTGGGGTACCCATATCGAACCTTTTACCTGATTTTCAATGGGTAATAAACTAATGCTCAATGGAGAAGACTCAAACTTTAACAAATTGTTAAGTTTTGCCCTGAAGCCCTTATGCTGAAACAATAGTTTTTATTTTCACGCTGATTTTTCAGAAAAATAAACTAGCAGAAAAATAAACTCATCTCCCTCCCTTAAACGGGTAATAAATTGATTCCAAAAATGAAAAAAACAATTACATTAATCGCACTTGGAGTAATTCTTCAGTTGTCAGTTAAATCGCAGGTGTTTACACCTGCTCATAAAATCAACGTATATTTTAACAGCCCTGTAGATACTACGGTAGCTGTGGGCCCTAAGGCAATAGCTCTTCTCAATTCTACTGCCGGAGATACAATGATAGCTTATATTAACAGGGCTAAATATACCCTTGATTTCTGCTATTTTGACTTTACCCAGGATAGCGCCTGGTTTGAAGAAGGATACATTCCTCCGATCAGCAGAGCTATAACTGCTGCATATAACAGAGGAGTGAAGATTCGTTTCATAAGTAATAATATCGATTCTGCATCAGGGTTCTGCAACGCATTTACTCCTAACTATGGTTTAGATAGTATTCCGGCAGCAATACCTAAAATTAACAGGCCGGCAAGCGCTAGCGCGGTTATGCATAATAAATTTATAGTAATAGATGGAAGATCTTCAAACCCTAACGATCCGATTGTTTGGGGCGGAAGTATGAATATTGAACCCGGACAGATAGCCTACGATCTGAACAACATTGTAATTATACAGGATTCCGGTATAGCACATGCGTATTTGGGAGAATTCAACCAGATATGGGGCGATACAGTGGAAGGCGGGCCATCTGTGGTTGCTAACCAAAAATGGGGAAGTGCAAAGAAATTTATCGGAAACCACCATTTTCTTGTCGGAACGAATAAAATACCTGTAGAGGTATATTTCAGCCCTGAGGATAGTGCTAATAACCCCAATTATGGTACTAACTACCGTATATTAAAAACTATGTCAAAAGCAAAGAGTGAAATAGATGTTGCTATGTATGCTTTTTCCTATGCCGTTAACTCAGATTCAATGATAGCAAAGTATAACAAAGGCATTTTTGTAAGCTGTGTTATTGATGGAGGATATTCAGGCGATGCCCCATACGCACAACTTAGTAATGCCATTGGCGCTGATGTACAATTGTATAACGAAGGAACAAAAACTAACCCTACATGTAAGAATGTTGTACCTCAGCTTTTGATGCATAACAAGTATATGATAGTTGACCCATGCAACTGGAATCATACCTGGGGTGCGCAACCTATAGTAGAAACCGGATCGCATAACTGGAGCTCGGCGGCAAATACTGTAAATGACGAAAACATAATGATAATACATGATTCTGCTGTTACTAATTTGTTCTACCAGGCGTATGTAGCTACCTTTAAAAACGCACAGGTTTCACAGGGTGCAAGTACGTTTGTGGGTCTTCAAACTCCTTGCTACCCAATTGCAGTTGGTGTAAATGAATTGCCTAAAACAACTGCTGCCGGAATCAGCATATATCCTAACCCTGCCAATACCGAGTTGAACGTTTCAGTTACTAATATAAAAGGCGACAACGTTTCATATCAGGTATATAACTTAATGGGGCAAACTGTTTTAAGTGGTTTGTTGAAAACAGAAGGTGTGAATACCCTTGATATAAGCTCACTATCGGAAGGTGTATATATGCTTACAGTTCAAAATGGAACCAGTCATTATTCAAAGAAATTCAGCTGCATTAAACACTAAGCTCTGCAAGAATACTATAAGAGATTCATTCTCCTGCACTGATTTTAAATAAAAAAACTACTGCTATTGCAGTAGTTTTTTTTTATTATCGTACCCGGAGCCGGAATCGAACCGGCATTCTCGTGAAAGAACTGGTTTTTGAGACCAGCGCGTCTACCTGTTCCGCCATCCGGGCATTGACGCTTTTTTTAAGGACCACGAAAGTAGTATTTTTTTGAATGCTAAATAAAGTATTGTGCTAAATCTCTATAATCCAGAGGAATTTAAGAGTATTTGAGAATAAGTCGTTCTGACATTTCAGGAAATTTGCTCAAATTCTCAATGTATACCCTGCTTTTCATCTTTTTAATATGACTTTCAAGTTTTCTTGCAGTTGTATTGCTAATCTCATTTACAGAAAAAAATAGCTCCCAGTCATCATATTTTGAGGTGAAGCTATTTTCAAATTCCTTATTATAATGGTATTCAATTCGAGTCTCAAGGTCGTTTGTTGAGCCGATGTAGTACTTATTGGCAATTTTTGAATATAGAATATATACAGAAGCCATTTGAATTTATATAAATCGAAATGTTTTTGAGACCAGTGCGTCTACCTTCCCGATAGCTATCGGGACCGCCATCCGGGCATTGACGCTTTTTTTAAGGACCACGAAAGTAGGTAATAATTCTTATAACTGACTTCAAATTATTAAATTAATTTAAACGTGGTCGCATAAATAATGAACCAAGCAAAATCTATAATGAGAGAATTAACTTCTCTATTAAAGTAGTACCATGATATTCTTATATTGACCCTACCGAATCAATATAACTTTAGACTTAAGGGAGGCGAATATATTTATTTAGTGGGTTGTATTTGTAATGTTATGATTATCAATTGCTTAAAATTATATATATATAATACATCATTATTATATTAAACGTATGTTAGATAAAGAATATTATATAAATTTTATGAATAATTATTTGATAAACAGTATATTAAGCGAATTGTTATACATCTTTATTTAATCTGTGGTTAATATAATTATATAAGATAATTTTAAGCAATTGATTATCAAATAAATACTGTATTTACTATAAATTATATTGCGTATATTGAATATTTAAAGTATATTTGTATAGTAAAACAACATTTAAAACACTATAATTATGGTAGAAGATCCGGAACTTAATGCAATGCAGGCTGCTTTCGTTGCTGTTAAAGACTTAGATGATGAAAGTAAATTAAGAGTTATTAACTGGATGCTTGGTAAGTTTTCATTAATTGATAAAAAGATTAATATTTCTAATGTTAATTTTAACAAGGAATATAAAGAAGGAAATTTAGAGGGTAATAACATTCATTCAAAATTGTCAGATTTTGCTCATGTTGCTGAATTGTTTGCCAAGGCAGAACCCAAAACTGACATTGAGAAAGCTTTGGTTGTTGGAACTTACTTGCAAGAAGTACAAGGAGTTTCTGAACTAACTGGGCGTCTTATTAATGATGAGTTAAAGCACCTTGGACATGGCGCTTCAAACATTACTACCACAATAAGTATATTAATATCCAAGAAGCCTAATCTTATGATTCAAACACGAAAAGAGGGGAAATCGCAACAAGCGCAAAAGAAATATAAGGTAACTACAGAAGGTGTTAAAATGGTCAATGAAATGATAAACAATAAACAAACTGAATAAATGGAACCAAATTTTTCGCAAATATTTGAAGAAGCCGAGAAGCATGTTGCTGTTATTAAAGATGATAAACTTCGAGAAATTGCTTTTGGCAAACTTGTAAGCCATCTATTGGAAAAAGATCATACTCCACCACTAAATAAAAATATTGATACAGAGAGAGTGCTCTTAAAGTCAAGAAAGATGAATAAGCATAAAACCGAAGGCCCTAAAGCATGGCTTATAGAACTAATCAATGAGGGCTTTTTTGCAAGCCCTCGGACATCCCCAGCAATAAGAGAAGAGTTGGAGAATAGAAGTCACCATTTGTCAGCTACGGATATAACTAGTCCACTACAGAAACTTTGTCACGAAAAATTGCTAAGAAGGAAGAAAACATCTTCTGGAAGTGGAAGTAAGACTATACTACATTGGGTAACTTGGTGAAATGAACAATACTATTGTAGACATACTAGAAAAGACTAACGATGTCTTAAAAACTGCTAAAAAGCATAAACAATCTTTAGCTGGGAATGGATTTTATGCGTCGAAACTTTCTGGCTTACATGCACAGGTTGCTGTAGCAATGCAGCAGTTAAGAAAAGATGTCGAAAAGTATGATGATACAGTCATCAAGCAGGCTATTGAAGAAATAAATATTGGGCTTAATGTTATTTTTCAAAACAAAAGTGATTTCAAAGAAAAGAGTGAAGCAAAGAAGAAAATACAGTTCCTATATAAAACAGCTATAGAGCCCGTATTTAGTAAAGGGGTGTTACATACCCCGACAGATAATCTTTTCCCATTGGAAATAGTTAAGGGCACGAGAGGATATATAGAAAGTATTTCAGCACAAGCTTGTGGGGCATATGATCAAGGATGGTATGATGCATCTGCTGTAATGCTTAGAAGATTATTGGAAATATTAATTATAGAATCTTTTGAAGCCCATGGGTTGACATCAAAGATAAAAAAAACGGATGGAACATTTTATTATCTACAGGATTTAGTGACAATTACATTAAATGAACCATCGTGGACACTCGGTAGGAATGTTAAAAAGGGACTGCCAAATCTTAGGGAATTGGGCAATCAATCAGCGCATGGACGTAGATACACGGCTAAGAAAGGTGACATAGAAGATATTAGACGTGAAATAAGATTGACAATTGAAGAATTAGTATTACTTAGTAACTTAAAAAGATAGATGATATGGATACTTTAAAAATGAAATTTAAACTTCACTCCCTCGAGTTTGAAATTGAAGGCAATGAAGCAACTGTTAAAGAAGAATTCCAAAACTTTAAAAGTTTCATTACAAGTGAGCTTCTCTCGAAAATAAATGTGGTTACTACTCCTGCAATGAATATTTCTCAGCCCCAGTCTGAGATTAGACAAATAGAACATATAGCCGAACACAACGGTTATGATGAATATCCTGTTCTAAAAGAGGTGGTAATGAAAGATTTGCCTAAAAACGAAATTGACTGGGTTTTGGTTTATTGTTTCTATGCATCTAACTACGGAGAGAAGCCGTTTACAGAGGGCGATATAAAAGAATATTATGATAAATCGAATAGGAGGGAGGTTAATAGGATGGCAAATTTTTCAAATAATTTTAAAAGGGTAGTAAATAAAGGATTCATAAAACCCTTAAATGATTCTGATTACATACTTAAGCCAGATGGGAAGGAAAACGCTTTACAGATATTAGGAGGTAACTCTATCTCAAAGCATTCTAAGCGAGCAGTATCAAAATCTAATATGAAGGGAATAGAGGTGGATGAGGAGCAAAAAAATGATATAAAAAAGAGTAAGAAAACTAGATATCAAGAAACTGTAGCTATAGATAAGAACCTTAATTTAAAAACGCCAGGGAAAAAAAGCTTCAAAGAATTCTATGAAGAAAAACAACCTAAATCCACCATGGATTTTAATACCGTTGCAGTTTATTATTTGATAAAAGTGCTTGGCTTATCAAATGTTTCAATGAACCATATTTATACTTGTTATAAAGAAGTCGGATACAGGGCACCGGAAGCATTTGCGCAGAGTCTTAGAGATGCCTCGAACAAAAAAGGCTATATAGATACGTCTGATATGAACGACTTAAAATTACCTATTAGAGGCGAAAATTTTATTGAGCATGATTTACCGAAAAAAGGCTAGAGCTTTTTTTCATAACTATGAGTATTTATCTAGGAGGCTCTCAATAATGGAATGACTAATCTGTGCAGATTATACAAAACTTTGCAGGTCGTACAGCTTTTTATAGGTCCCGTTATGGGTCAAAAGCTCAGCATGTGTACCTCTTTCAACTATTAAGCTTTTTTGCATAACTATAATTTCGTCAGCATTTTTAATAGTGGAAAGCCTGTGCGCAATTACTATAGAAGTGCGATGCGCCATAAGCTTGGTAAGGGCATCTTGCACAAGCCTTTCCGATTCAGTATCAAGCGCTGAGGTTGCTTCGTCTAATATCAGTATAGGTGGGTTCTTTAAAATGGCACGTGCTATGCTCATACGTTGGCGTTCGCCACCCGATAGTTTACTTCCTCTGTCACCAATATTAGTTTCATAGCCATTTTCCATACGCATAATAAAATCATGTGCATTGGCTACTTTGGCAGCTTCTATAACCTGTTCAGTAGTAATGTTTTTCATACCAAAAGCAATGTTGTTCTTAACTGTATCGTTGAACAAAATGCTCTCCTGGGTAACAATGCCCATCAGGTTACGGATGCTGGTAAGTGTAAGATCTTTAAGTGGTTTACCATCAATGCTTATTTCGCCGGTGGTAGGGTCGTAAAAGCGGGGCAGCATATCTACCAGGGTGCTTTTTCCTGAGCCCGATTGCCCTACAATGGCAATGGTTTTGCCTTTAGGTATTTTAAGGTTTACATCTTTCAAAGCCCAGCCATTATCGCCCCGCTGGTATGCAAACGATACGTTTTTATATTCTATTTCTTTCTCAAACGAGTTAATAGTAATTGCGTTTTCTTTTTCACGAATGGTAACCTCACTCTGAATAATTTTATCAATACGCTCTACCGATGCCATTCCCTTTTGTACCGTGTAATATGCCTGAGTAAAAGCCTTAGCAGGAGGAATGAGCTGAGAAAAAATAACAAGATAATACGCAAAGAGCTCACCACTTAATGAATGTGCCGAGCTCCATACCAGCTTTCCGCCAAAATACATTATAATGGCTATAACAATTGATGTTAAAAATTCACTTAAAGGAGAAGCAAGGTCAGTTTTGCGATACACACGGTTCATAGTGTGTGTGTAGTTAGCATTCTCCTCAATAAAATTTGTCCGGGTAATGTTTTCTGCATTAAATGCTTTAATAATACGTAAACCGCTAAGTGTTTCTTCCATCATAGAAAAAATACGTCCCATCTGTTCCTTTGATTTTGTAGAACTGCGCTTAAGGCTTTTGGCTATCCTGGCAATAAGTAAACCTGTTATCGGTAAAAGAACAAATACGAAAAGGGTAAGCTGGGGGCTTATAAATATCAACGCACCTACGAAAATAATTATCTGCAAAGGATTTACCGTAAGCATTTCAATAGATTGCATAATAGACCATTCTACTTCTTGTACATCGGTTGTCATGCGCGACATTATATCGCCCTTACGTTCATCGGAGTAATAAGAAAGAGGAAGCTTCAGTACTTTACTGAATATTTCGTTACGTATGTCTTTAACTACTCCGTTCCGGATAGGTGCCATATAAAATATAGCCAGGTACCTGAATAAATTTTTGAGCAACACTACAATTACAAAAACAATACATATTGTAATTAGTATATGCTCTGCACCACCGGCTACTATTGATTGGGTAATATGGTATTTAAGGTATTCGGTTAAGTTTTTAGAAGAGAGATGACCTATGCTTATTTCCGGAGGAAGTTTCTTCAGGGTTTCTGCATACTCAGCCGGATCGGTATTAAACAATAACTGAATAAGCGGAATTACCATAGTAAAGGAAAAGAGGGAAAATATCAGTTGCAGAATATTAAATATCACGTTTAATATAGCAAAGCGCCTATAGCCCTTTATAAACCGAAGTATTTTAAGTAGTCCTTTCAATTGATTTTAAGTAAATAAGGTTCAAAGATACATTGTTAATTTTATTACATTTGCAGCCCAAGTAAAAAAAGGTACTGTTGAGCCATATAACGGATAAGCGGTACTTTTATTGAAATATGGTTCCAAATTTGTTGAATAAGACGGCAAATGGAACAATTTACCTTGAAAAAAGGTCCTGTGGCCGAGTGGCTAGGCAGAGGTCTGCAAAACCTTGTACAGCGGTTCGAATCCGCTCGGGACCTCACTTTAGGTTCATGTCAAAACACTTCAATTTTGGCAATTCATTCCAGGTTTAGTTAGCCGGGTGAACCCAAAACCGTTCATAGCTTAAAATTGAATTAATTATTATATTTGATAGATTCTATACATCTGTCAATAAAATTTCTAGTACCATTCCCATGAAATATTTAATTACTTTTTTAGTATTGTTCATTTTTCTGGGTAATATATCAGCACAATCAATCGAATTTGAAAAAATATATGGCACGCAGCCCAGTTCAGGTTATTCGGGTTGCCAAACCTTTGATGGGGGTTATGTAGTAGCGGGCTCAACATACTTAACTAATGACACGGGCTATTTCTATCTTGTAAAAACTGATTCAGTCGGAGATACGCTTTGGACCAATCATTACAAAAGTTACCAAAACGAAAGTACATGCGAAAGGGTAAGACAAACTAAAGACAGCGGCTTTATAATGATAGGCTACGCTACTCCTGCAGGTACAAATTATGATGACTTTATTGTAGTGGTAAAAACCAATTCAAAAGGTGGCATGCAATGGATGAGCGATACTATTCCGGCAAGTGATGCTACAGGTTCTGATATACAACAAACAAAGGACGGAGGATATATTCTTATTGGCACAACAAGCTCGGTGTCTACCGGTTACGTTTACCTTGAAAAAATGAATTCGGGTGGTACCCGGGAATGGATACGAAATTTCAACTTTGGCATTGGCTCCGGAGGGTATGCTGTAAAACAAACAATGGATGGAGGCTTTATTCTTTCATGCGGTACCGCAACAGGTAATACCTTAGCGCCCTATCCAATTACATTAGCTAAAGTAGATAGTGCAGGAAATGAAAAATGGTACAATAATATAATTACGGATAGTATGGGTATTTACCAAAACGAGCCGGATGTAATACAATTGCCCGACAGTGGTTATCTTATAACAACTACTATGGAACGAGATGCCGGTGCTACCCCACCTCATATATGTATGATTCGTACCAATTCAAAAGGTGACACTATATACACCCGAAATATTAATAACGAGAATGCATTTTATGGAGAGCCAACAATGGATGGTGGATTTATAATTGCTGCATCTGACGCCGGTTATGATGAGGCGCAACTTTTTAAGCTAGATTCAGCTTGCCATATTATGTGGAAACAAAACTATCCATACCTTCCCACTACAATAGGCTACGAAGTGCATCAAACAAAGGATAGGGGGTACATTATTGCAGGAGCGGCGCAATCAGGCCCTAAAGAATACAGTATGCTTATTAAAACAGATAGCCTTGGTAATACTACAGGGCCAACAAGCATTATTAATTATAATAGGAACAGCTTAGTAGATGAATACCCTAACCCAACTAATGGAATAATAAATTTCAATCTGAGTTTTACTGCACACAAGTCGTTAAAAATAAGTGTATACAATATTTTGGGCGAGAACGTATATTCTAATTCATTTCCTGGCTATAATTCGCACATTACCATAAACTTTAAAGATCAACCTGCCGGCGTTTACTTCTATCATATTACTTCAGATAGAAATGAGTTAATAGCCACCGGTAAGTTTGTAGTTGAGTAAAACAGAGATTAGAAAAACATAAATTGAATTCTAAGCTTTCCTTAAATACCAGGCAAGCCACAGGCCACATAAGCCCCATTCCATAAAGGTATCTATTACCTCACCTTTTATAAAATGCCATGGAAACTGCATCCAATTCCATTCAGTTAAATAAGAATTCAGAGCCACCACAAAACCAACCAGCATTACCACCCACCACCGCATAAAAAAAGTTTTCAGTTTATCTTTAGCCAGAACCAACAATATTACGGCTGTCATCACTGCAAGAATATCGAGAACAATGCCAATAATAAACTGCATGGGATCCATTTCTTTCCCTGCTTTACTGTATATGATCATGGCAAATGCTTTACCTGCATTTCTGGTATTTATTCCTTTCATCTCATCCATATACTTTTGATCTTTCATCATTCCCAGGTTCCTGTTATCGGGTGATGGCAGCATATATACTCCCGTTTCAAGTGATGAGGTATTAAGTGTGCTCAGTATTGTGTCCTGCTTAGGGGTATACCTGAATGAGTGCGTGTGTACCGGCAGTATTGTCCATGACAGTGCTGAGTAAATAAAAATAATGACTGCACCAACTAATGAGGCTATTATAAATTTTTTCATGCTGAATGAGATATACTATAATAAGTAAATATATGGAATAGAAACATAATAGGCAAGTTGCCATATTATGGAAGTGGAACCATGGTGCCGTTATTCGAAATTTTCCTCCAGCAATTCGTTGGTTTCCTTTACCAGGGTATCGTTCAAATTAGGTTTTGTTGAAGGTTGGAGTAAGAATTTTGCAAAACTCAATACTATCACCAGGCAAATAATACCCTGGCATAAAACGGTTGCTGGTGCGCCTATATGTTGCGATACAGCGCCCACCACCAGGCTGCCTAAAGGAGTCATGCCAAAAACAGCCATGAGTAAAATACCTATCATACATCCACGCATTTTAGGGTCTGATTCAGACTGAATAATAATATTACAAACCGCAAAAGTTGCCATTGAACCGAAGCCGGCTATTACTGCAAAAAACATAGATAGCGGAAAGTATTTTATCTGCGAAAAGCAAATAAGCCCTATGCCAAGTAAGATAGAGCTTATAAGCATGATCAATTTTAATGGTGAACCAGGCTTGCGCGAAGCAAGGTAAATAGTACATATTACTCCACCGGTACCTATAAAGCTGTTAATGTAACCGTATGTAGATGCGTTACCCTTAAATATAACATCGGCAAATACAGGTAATACAGTATTGAAAGGCGATACAAGTAAGCTTATAATGGCCAGCATAAGCATCATCATAAATAGCTTAGGCGTTTTGGCCAGATAGGTGAATCCTTCTGCAAATTCTGCCAGCACTTTTTTGTCTTTTTTGTGCGGCGGCTTATCGGGTAGCTTCATTAATATCACTGAAATAAACACACCTGCAAAACTTGCCGCATTAAGCAAAAAACACACAGGCGCGCCAAATGCGTGTAATACCAGGCCGGCAGCAGCTGGCCCGAGCAACATGGCAAGGCTTGCGGTAGAAGTAGTTAGCGATACAGCGTTAGGCAGATCGGATTGGTGGGCAACCACATCATGTACAAAAGCCTGCCTGGCCGATACGTCGAACGCGTTAATAATACCCAAAATTACACTCAGCACAAGTATTGCCCATATAATTACATGCCCTGTTAATATTAAGGTCGCCAGCAATATCGCCTGTATCATAGATAGGATTTGAGTAACCTTAATGATCTTATAACGGTTATACCTGTCAGCCATAACTCCACCCGGAATAGAGAACAGCGCAGATGGAAGTATTTCGGCACATAAGGTAATACCCGTGAAAAAAGAAGAATGTGTCATAGAGTATACCACCCACACCACCGCTGTGCGTTGCATCCACGTTCCGAATTGCGATATGGCCCTGCCGAAAAAATAATACGTATAATTTCTGCTCCTGAATGCCCTGAACAATTCTATCTCACTAAGTCGTTTCATAATTAAATATTGCCCCTTTCCTGAGTACGCAAATTTAACGAAGTGTAACTTGTTAAAGGCTAATACTTAACCTTTAATTACAAAATATCCAGATTGTGGGCTACGTAATAGATGCCGACTGTTCTTGCTACCTTTTGTCTGAAGTCATATTATAGTTATTGAAAGTTTATAAAAAAGCCCGAAGAATAAACATTTTCCGTTACTCAAAAGAAACGGGTATTCATTCTTCGGGGCACGCTATTATTACAAGCCCGGATAAGGGTAAACTAATATAACTACAACTGTGGTAAATGTTAAATGTACTTAATCAGTTAAGAGTTAAACCCTGCAAGCATTACAATTAACTCGTCAAAAGATCTTCAAGGCTGTTCAATGTCATTGTCATTCCTTCTTTAAAGCCCATTTCAATCATCTTCTCCATACGGGCAAGAGAATCATTTTTAATAGTAATTGACACCTTTGTCGTTCCATTTTGTTCGCTAAAACTCAAATCCCAATCAGAACCCGGCAAATCAGGATTTTCATCTTTGTCAGCAAATGCATTCAACATTTTAAAATTGGTTTTTGGACTTATGGAGGTGTATTTTTGGATCGACCAATACTCTTGCCCTTCCGGGCTTACCATAGCATAAAATCTTCGCCCACCCACTTTGAAATCCATAAATTTTGTTTTGGAGGAAAAGGGTTTGGGCGCCCACCATTGGTCAAGTATTTCTTGTTTGGTAAATGCATCCCATACCAGCGAAAGGCCGGCATCAAACTCCCTGTGTATGAATACTGTTTTGGTTGTTTTGTCAACGATAAAATCAAATAGCAAATTGTTTTTCATTTCTTATTGTTTTTCATGGTTAATAATACTTTATCTAATTGATTGAACTGAGTTTCCAACGTGTTTTTAAATTGCGCGATCCATTTATCAAACTCTTTCATTTTGTTTGCATTGATGTGGTAATAAATTTCTCTCCCTTTCTGTTCCTGTTTCACCAATTCACATTCTGTAAGAATTTGAATATGCTTTGAAACCGCCTGTCTGCTGGTACGAAATTCTTCCGCAATTGCGTTCGGTGTCATTGACTGGGCCGCAATCAGTAATAAAATTGCCCTCCGTGTCGGGTCCGCTATTGCCTGAAATACATCTCTTCTTGTTTTCATAAAATTGCGCAACTATTTGATTGCAAATGTATGCAATTATTTGATTGCGCAATTTTATTTTATTGTTTTTCAGCTAAATGAATTAATACTATTTTATGTATGTTAACTATCGGTTTTTAAGATTCTTAGAAATAAATGATATGTGGCTCAAAATAAAGGTTAGCTTTGTATTGGGTTAGTATTCTTTGTCAAAAGCTGGCAACTACTCAGTTCGCCGGACCTTACGGAAGTTGTACAAATTAATCATTCCGTTAAAAATGCTAAGACATAAGGCAGATATTAAATCGCTTATTTACATGGCAATAACCACAGCCTTGCTTATTGTTCAATGGAATCTTAAATCATTGAATCCAATACTTTATGTATGGTGCCTTTTTATGGCTGTTACAGTAGCTGTTATGGCTCATAATCACAACCATTTGCCAATGTGGAAGAACAAAACATTAAATATGCTTACCGATTGGTGGCTAACGTGTTTTTATGGCTTTCCTGTATGGGCATGGATACCGACACATAATAAAAACCACCACAAACTAAATAATAAACCCGGCGACTACACTATTACATACCGCGTAAGCGAGAGGAACAACCTGCTTACACTATTATCTTACCCTTCAATAAGCGGGTATTTTCAGCAAATTGTTCTGAAGGCATACCTGAAGGAAGTTAAAGCAGTATCGAAGAAGCAGTATTATTTGTGTATAACTCAAATAGTAGTATTGGTATTATTTGTAGGTACTGCATTGTTACTAAACTGGAAAAATGCATTGTTGTATATCATCATTCCTCAACAAGTATCAACCTTCAGCGTACTTATATTTAATTATGTTCAGCACGTGCATGCTGATGAGGAGTCAGATATAGACCATTCAAGAAATTTTATGGGAATAATTAATTTCCTTCTTTTTAATAACGGGCTGCATACTGCACACCATAATAAAGCAGGCTTGCACTGGAGCAAAATACCTGCCGAACACAAAAAAATTGAACACCTTATTGACCCGCAATTAATTGAAAAGAATGGATTCTGGTGGTATATATGTAAGACATATTTCCTGGCATTATTCATTCCCCGTTACCGGACAAAAACAAAGCACCTGCACAATAAGGTATAGAAAAGATGTTTTTCTCGCTTTATTAAGGAATGATAACCTATTGTTTTTTTAAGCTAAGCACATACAGTTATGTGCTGTTTACATAATCGAATCCAATTCTGGTCGAAAAAAGAAAATTTCCCTTATGTAGCGGAGTAATTTTGGTTTATAAATCGAGTAGGTTATTCCTATTCAAATAAATAAAAAGCCATGAAAGCATATGCAGAAATAAAGATGGACAAAAAAGGAGGATCACGTAGAGTGGTTAGCCCAATTGGAGTATTTTTATTTGGGCTGATTATTTCGCTTCTGAGCTCTTGTGTTGTATATCCTGTGGGGTATCATCACAGGCATTGGCACTCAGACCACTGGGAATATTACCGTTAAAATACCTTAAGTGGTTAATTGCAAATTCAGAAGAATAAAATGCCCTTTATTTAATAAAGGGCATTTTACTTTTATAGAGTGGTAGGTATAGCAAAGTATTTTCATTTTTCAGCCATAGCCTTTTCAATTCTGCTGTCAGGGAAAACCCAAACCAATGCAACTGCCAGAAACATGGCCTCCGAAATATAATTATTATGCAAGGCAACAGGAATTGCTGCACCGTATAACAGAATACTAACGTATGCTTTTATTTCCTGCCGCTTCATTGCTTTCTTCATTGGCTCACTCCATGGGTTATGCTTTTCAATTATTTTTTGCAATATGGTGTACATAAATCCGGGCACAAGTAGTGCTATGGCATATACTATTACCGGTTCAGGTGCAAAGTCGGTTTCACTTACCCAACCTGTTACAAATGGTATCAGGGAAAGAAAGAACAGCAGGTTTAAGTTGGCGACAAGTACAGTCCCTGTAACTTTATTGGCAGTATGTAACAGATGATGATGATTGCTCCAATAGTTAGCCACAAACCAGAAACTTTGCAAGTAACAAAACATAATAGGTATTTGTGGAAGCAGATCTTTAAATGTATTGCCATGCGGCGCTTTTATATCTAGCACCATTATAGTTATTATTATGGCAAACATTCCATCACTAAATGCTTCAAGCCTACCCTTATTCATGAAAAATTATTGTTTTTTGTTAATGCAATGTATTATTTTTTTGCATTGCCTATATTTCAATAATACAGATCGTACAATTATTTTTCAGCGCGCTACTTGAAAAATGCACTAGCTACGGCAAATGTGTTTATGCTGTTACTACAGAATTTTCGCCAACAGGCAACATGATACGAAACGTAGCACCTTTTCCCAATTCACCTTCAGCACTTACTTTGCCGCCATGCTTAACAATAATACGTTGAACAATGGCCAGGCCTACACCTGTTCCTTCAAATTCCTCATCTGTATGGAGCCTTTGAAAAACCCCGAAGAGCTTATCGACATAACGCATATCAAATCCATCGCCGTTATCTTTTATTGTATAAACTAGCTGGTTATTGTTTATTTCTGAAGATACTTCAACTACCGGGTCGCTCTTTTTTGATGAGTATTTTATTGCATTCGATAAAAGATTGAATAGTACCTGTTTCATAAGGGCATAGTCTCCTTTTGCCGGATGTAGCTTTGCAATATTTACTGTTGTTTTAGGAGTTCCGGTACTTTTTAATTCAGTATGAATATCATGTACAAGTTTGTCCATATCAATAGGTGCTTTTTTGAGCGATCCTTTTCCTATTTTAGCAAATGCAAGCAAGTCATCGATAAGTGTACTCATCTTTTGAGCATTATGCCTTAAAGCACCAACTATTTTTTGGCCATCTTCATCAAACTGCGATTTGTAATCAAGTTCAAGTATTTTGGCATAACCATCTATTGCCCTTAAGGGCGCTCTAAGATCGTGTGCAACGGTGTACGAAAACCCTTCCAGTTCTTTATTAGCTACTTCAAGTTGCTGGGCATATTGTTCAATAACGGCATGTTGTTTTACTATTTCCGAAATATTTATAAAAAAAGATATCAGGTAGGTTTCACCATTCATATCCATTCGTTCTATAGAAGATATAGTATGAACGGGTATTTTATCTTTGGTAATACATTTTATGTATTCATTCTGCCACCGTCCTTTTTCTTTTATTACTGAACCTACCCGTGCAGATTCTTCAGGCTCTAGTATTCCAATCTCAACCGAAGTACGGCCAATTATTTCCTGTTCAGAAAAACCAAAGGTCTCTATGAATTTTTTATTGGCCCTAACATAAACCCTTCTTTGAGGGTCGGTTGTGGTCATACTCATACAAATAGGGCTATTATTAAATAATGTAATAAAGCCTTCTCTGCTTTCTTTAATGAGTTTTTTAGCAACTTCCAGGTCATCAATGCTGATGTTGTCAGAAAATATATCCATACTAATATGTATTATATATGACTGAGCTCCTGTAAGCCGGTCCTATGTTGGCAATAAAAAGAAACTTACTCGGTAATTGTTATTTTGGTAATAACATCTCCTTGTTTTATTTTATCAATCACATCAAGCCCATCAAGAACTTTACCAAAACAAGTATGTTTTCTGTCTAGGTGTTTTGTATTGGTGCGGCTATGGCAAATAAAAAATTGAGAGCCACCGGTATTAGGTCCTGCATGTGCCATGCTAAGTACACCTTTATCGTGGTATTGGTTTTCGCCCGAGGTTTCGCATCGTATAGTATAACCTGGTCCACCTGTTCCGGTGCCTAATGGGCAACCACCTTGTATTACAAAATCAGGTATTACCCTATGGAATTTAAGCCCATCATAAAAGCCTTCCGACGCCAATTTAACAAAGTTAGCTACCGTTCCGGGTGCATCTTTTTCATAAAACTCTACTTTCATAGTACCCTTTTCTGTTTGAATTTCTGCCTTTTTCATTGGTTTTCGTTTATGTTAAAAATAGTATATCCATTCCAAAAATACTGATTTAAACTTTTCGAACTGCTGGACAGCAGTTTATTTTTCTGTTGTATGCACATAAAAAAAGCCCTGGTATTGCCAGGGCTTTTTTTATTCTTAATTATAATTGCTTATTGCTTTACAAACTTTAATGTTTGGGAAGAACTTGCAGTTTTTATTTTAACCATATAGTTGCCGACTGCAAGTCTGCTAATATCTATTGGCATTATCTCTCCATTGCTAATCGTAGTGTTCTTGCTAATCACCACCTGTCCTGCCAGATCAACAACATCTATAGTTGCATCTTGATCGTTTCCTGAGCTAAATGTCAGGTTAAGAGTTTGTATGGCTGGATTAGGGTAAGCCCTCACTGACCCCTGAGTTGATATAGTTTTTATACCCGTAAGGATCTCAATTTTAACGGTAAAGGTTGCAGTATCGGAACAGTCGCCAAGAGTGGCAATTACCATATAAGTGGTATTTGAACCAGGCGATACCTTAATACTATCGGTTGACTGTCCGGAAGGTGACCACAGGTAACTGGTAGCTGTGCCCGATGCAATCAAAGTATCTACACTGCCGAGCATAATACTATCCTGTCCTGCAACATGTATTGTAGGGTGCGGACCAACTAAAATTGCATTTGTAGTAGTACTACTGCCCGAGAAAGAATTAACCATAGCTGTATAGCTGCCACCTGTTTTAACGCTATCGGTCATTTTAATAATGTTACTGTATTTCTCTACAGTTCCATTACCGTTGCTCATAGCGTATACATTACCGCTGGCATCAGTAGCAAAATCATAGCTGCTAAGCATACCCGGTAATATAATGCTATCAGCGGGATGGGTAGAGGCGCCTGAGCCCGGAGAGTATATATATATAACTGAACTATCATTACCAGTATTATTTTGAATTGCACTCTCTACATATATATATCCGTTACCATCAACGGTAACATTACCTAAGTAATGAGCATTACCCAATTCATCGGCTGCTACAATAGAAGCATTGGTAGAACTAGTAGAGCCTTTAGTGTATTCAAGCACATCATTATTTCCAAAGTCAGATACAAAAAGATTGCCTGAGTTATCAACGTATAAACCACCCGGTTCATTTATACCCTTTTGCGCAACAATGGTACCTTTGGTATTACCGGCAGGGTAATACCAAACTACTTCATTATCGTTATCTGATACATAAATATTATCTGCATTATCTACAAACAAATATTCAGGATCCCTGAAGTGGGAAGCCACTACTTTAGGAACCGTAGTAGAGTCAGAGCCAACAGGGAATTCATATACCTCCTTATTACTACCATCTTCCACAAAAAGGTTGCCTGCTATGTCCACCTTAATATCTTCAATATTTGAAATACCGTTTTGTGCAACAGTAACACCTGGGGTGCCGGTTGTTGCGCCTTTAGGGTATTTAAAAACCTGAGATTGATCTCCTACATATACATTGCCGGCAGTATCTATGGCAACACTATATGCATTTCCATCAATTCTGTCCTGTGCAACAACATTACCTGCATTCCACTTAGCGGTATCGGTAACTACCGTTACACCACCGTTTTGCCATTGTATAAGAGCCGGTGTAGGGCTGCCACTGAATATTAAATTAGCAGGTATACAACCTCCACCCGAAATAGTAGGAGCAGCATATAGTGTTAAGTATAAATTAACTATACTATCACAACCTGAAGCACCGGTAGTATCGAAAGCATAATGGCCGCTGGTTGTTTCGGTACTGCCTTTAAATTTATAGGTACTTGCATACGTGCCAATATTAATTGCACTTGCAGATGAATGGTTAACAGTTGCAGCCAACTGCATAGTACTATCGCAACCTGTTATTTTAGCTGTTAAAGTATATGTGTAGGTACCGGTTTGTGTAATTGAATCGCCGTACCACTTAATGTAGTTACAAACTGTTGCATTTGTATCGGTAGTGGTAGGGTAATTAACAGTAAGGTTTACATGTATAACACTATCGCAGGTTGCATGGTTAGGTATAGTATCAGTATACAGACCTGAAGTGGACCATGTATATTTACCACTTGGCGAATTATAACTGTTACATGCAGAAGCTTTTAAGAAGGATTCTGTTTGACATGTGTTTGCATATGCGCCCATATTTACTTTACCACTTTGTATAATTGTATTTACTCCGGTAATATCGGTAGTTATACCTGCGGGCACAGCACTAACATTACCCGCACCAATAGCTGCTGAACCGGTTACCAAATGAAGGCCATCATCGGCTGTCATCCAGGTACTATCAGCGCCTTTTACTGCTCCAGTAGAAGCATCACTTACAAATGGATCCTGGCTTCCCATTATGTTACCGGTACCTGTAATTGAGGTTTGGGTATAGCAGTATGTTATAACAGCAGGAGCACCGGCATGACTACCATAATCAGGGAATCCGCTTCCATCTGTATTACCCCAAAATATAGCATTAGTTATAGTTGTTGCTATCGGAGAATCATTAAATATCGCCCCACCAGTACCAGCACTGTTATTAGAAAAAGTTACATTGGTGATTGTGGAAGATGAGTGAGTATTATAAATAGCTCCACCCGAACTTGATGTGGTATTATTACTAAATACTACATTGGTAAGGATTGGCGATGAGCTGTTGTTAAACATTCCACCACCAATTATCGAAGTATTACCATAAAACAAAACATTGGTAAGTACAGGTGCTGAAGAGGTTCCGTTAGCCATCCCACCGCCGGCGCTAGAATTATTATTAGTAGTAAATATTAAATTAGAAAGGATAGGAGAAGAACTAATGTTATTCATTCCGCAAGTGCCGCTTGTAATAACAAAGCCATCAAGTACGGCAGCATTGGTAAGGTTATTACTTGTGTTATCAATTACTGCAGCGCCGTTACCCTTTAATACAGCTGCATAACCGCCGGGTAAATTACGTTGCGAAAGGCCGGTTTCAGTTCCTGCAAAACCGCCATATATTTTCACACTATCTTTCATTGTGAAGGATGTGCCGCTGGCTGGCTGGTAAGTACCCATGGCTACCAAAATAGTATCGCCTGCCTTGCTTGAATCAACAGCATTGGCAAAATTAGTATAAGCCGATGACCAACTCATGCCATTAGCACCGCTTCCCTTTGAGCTAACATACATTAGGTGTGTTAAGGCAAGGTTTACATATACAATGGTACCACAGGCCATGGTATCTATATGGTAACCACTGGTTGTCCATTTATGTTTTCCACTTGGCGAATAATACGTGTTAATAGCAGTAGCAGCAATAGTACATGAGTCAGATCCTCCTGTCCAGGTAACCGGGCCTGTTATAGTAGCATTTGCTGCACTTCCTGCTCCGCCTGAGTTATTAAGGGTAGTACCTGCATCTTCGCCCATTTTATAATATACATCCAAGCCGGTTTCGCTACCGGTAAAGCAGGTATATTGATCGGCCTTAACCTGTGCTGCTGACCTTGCACCTCCTGACCATATTAATACCCTATCGAATCCGGCATTGGCAAAAGTGGCATTATCACCACGGTTACCAATCATAATACTGCCTACGCTTGATACAGCCCCTGAAGTAAAAGCCGCTTGCTGTATACCGTTAACATAAACGTATACGCTATCGTTGTTTGCATTAAAAGTAATGGCTATATTGTACCATTGCCCTGATACAAAGTTAGGTATACTAACCGAGGCATTATTATTGCCGTTACCAAACAATATATTAAAGTTTCCGTTTTGGTCAACATACGTATCAATAGGTTCCGGTTCATTACCGCTTGTAGATGTAACGCCGGCGTTGTAATTTACAATGTTATCTAAATAAGTTTCATACTCAATTGTAAAACCATTCGTTAGGTCCAGGCCATAATTGGCTGCAGCCCCGTTACCTGAATTGCCAGAAAAGTTAATAGAATATTGGGCCCTGGTTGTAACACTAAGGCACAGTATTGCCATTGCAATACATAAGATACTCTTTTGTAGTAATTGTTTCATTGGATTTGGGATATTGAGTTTATATTGGTTTTATCGGTGTAAATAATTGACTTCTAATTAAAAACGCCGCGAAGCTAGGAATATCAGTTTTAAGAAGAGAGCCCGAAAAGACATTTAATGATAATTTAAAGTTCCGTGTTCAAAGGTTTTCTTACATGAGTTTTAGACTTGATCCTGATCAGATTATATAAGTACACTATTGCCGAATAATATAATGCTAAAATCAGGTCAATTGTAAAACGCAGGTATTTCTTATTCATGCATTCGCCAGATTAAATTAATATGACTACGATGCAAAATTATTCCGGGAACGTCAATAACTATGCTCCAAAAAGACATTTTTTATTATTTTAGGGCTTCGTATAAGCTTAGTGTCTCTCGTAAACCGGCATCGATAAACAATTGAATAATGTTTGGCGAACAACTTAAAACATGGCTTTCAAAATTCCGGAAGTATAAGGTAACGTATAAGAATGGTTTTTTTCGCCTGTCGAATCTGGCGAATTCACCATATACTATTGTTGAAACCTTTGATAGTATGCCATTCTGCAAACATTCCAAAGAAAAGCAATTGATAACGGCCGGAACAATGTTTTTAAATGCCCAGCTCTATTATACTGAGTTGGAAGAGGGCTTATGGGTATTTGTGTCAGACCTTCACTATAAGAAGAATCTTGAAATGACGAATATCTATGATAAGGCCTTGCCCATGGATTTTAATTTCATTAACCTGCACTATAATAATACAACCATTGAAAGTAAGTCAATGCTTATAAACGGTCTGGTACTTACCGATAAAACCTGGACGGTTTTTAAACCCGGAAATGCTGTAAGCGACTGTCATTTTAAAAATGCACATGAAAATAATATAACCGTTTATTTTACTAATGATTGGTTAAATAAACAACTGAAGCCGGAGAATTATTTTGCAAATACAAGCATGGATAGATTCTTTCAATCGGAGAATACTTATATTATAATGCCCGATAGTAGTAGTGACAGTGATAGTTTTTACAACGATTTTCTGGCCCTGGCAAAACAGAATGAAGGTGGCCGGAAAAATGGTGAGATAAAAAAGCTGGTCGCCGTTTTTTTTAAGCAGCTTATAATTAAATACAACAACAGTACAATAGCTGACTACGAATTTAAATTATCAGATACCGACAGAAAATATATTCAGAAGGCAGAGAAATATTTAAGTGATAACCTGCTTCATTCGTTCCCCGGAATTGAAAATATTGCAGAAAAAGTTGGAGTTTCAGCCACCAAGCTCAAAAACGATTTTAAGGCAGTGTATGATCAAAGTTTATACCAGTATTACAGGCACCATCAAATGTCATTAGCTAAAAAACTGCTTACTGAAAAGGCTAGTACAGTAAAGGAAGTAGCTGGTTTATTGGGCTACGAGAATGCAAGTAAATTTGCTGCTGTTTTTAAAGACCAGTTTGGTGTACAGCCATCGAGCCTGATCAATTAAATTAAAAATTTAAGAAATTTTAATATGTAGTTAAATAACTAATTATATATTTGTAGTCAAATAACTACATAATGAATTTACGAAGAGACGTTTTCCAGGCCATATCAGACCCAACCAGAAGAGCAATACTTTTATTGGTGGCCACACAATCAATGGGTGCAGGTGCCATAGCTTCAAACTTTAATACAGCACGGCCAACGGTTTCAAAACATTTGCAAATACTTACCGAGTGCGAACTGCTTAAACAGGAGCAAAGCGGCAGAGAAGTGTATTACCATTTAAACCCAAAAAAAATGAAAGAAATAGCAGATTTTGTTGAGCCATTCCGCAAAATGTGGGATGACAGGTATAATAAACTTGAAACAATAATGAAAAACTATAAACCAAAAAAATAATTCATCATGGAACTGAAAACAAAAATTAAAGCCGAAGAAGGCAAACAGGAATTAAGAATAACCAGGGAGTTTGACCTGCCGGTGGAATTGCTTTTTAAAGCGTATGAAGAACCTGAAATAATTGAGCAGGTGATGACGAATCCTTATGCTACTGCAAAATTGCTGAAGTTTGAAGGGAAAAAGCATGGTAGCTACCAAATGGAATCAAAAGATGCGAAAGGGAAAGTGGTGTTTAGTGCCAATGGAACATTTCATGAATTTACTCCTGGTAAAAAAATTACCAGAACCTTCGAAATGGAGAATGCCCCGTTAGGTGTGCAGCTTGAGATATATGATTTTGAAAAACTTACCGAAGGCACAAGTAAACTAAATACTCATATAATATATGAATCGGTTGAGATACGCGACAAGGTTTTGAAAACGCCTTTTGCCCAGGGGCTTAGTATGGCACATGACAGAATGCAGGAAATAATGAATAAATTAAAATAACAAGCTATGACTAACACAAAGAGAAATAATATCATTTATTGGATTTTTACAGCATTGCTGGCTATAGGCATGTTGCAAAGCGGCATTTTTGCTGTACTTAAAACAAAACAGTGGGTAGACCTGGTAACCGCCTTAGGCTATCCGGTTTACTTTCTGTATATACTAGGTATATGGAAAATACTGGGAGTTATAGCCATTCTGGTGCCAGGTTTTAAACTTCTTAAAGAATGGGCCTACGCGGGATTCTTTTTTGCTATGACAGGTGCCTTGATTTCACATTTGGCCTGTGGAGATTTCGCAGCGAAAGCAATTATGGGCCCCGGTTTTCAAGCTCTGTTTACTGTTCTATCCTGGTATTTCAGGCCGGCTGATCGAAAAATAACAGCAATTAATGAATAATATTCATAATTTTATTTTAATGTATTAATAATCATAAAAATTAAAATTATGTTACGTTGTACACCGTTTCTTTTATTTGATGGTAATTGCGCAAAGGCAATGACATTTTATCATAACTGTCTTGGTGGAAAACTGGCGCTTACCAAACTTAAGGATACTCCAATGAAGGAGCAATTTCCAAAGGAAAAACATGGCAGAATTATTTATGCCCAATTGAAAAGCGGGGCAATTGAAATTTCAGCGACTGACTGGATGGCATCTCCATGGTTTGAGCCTAAACAAGGAAATACTACAGCCATATACGTTATAGATGGCTCCTTTAACGAAATGAAAATGGTGTTTGATAAACTTGCTAAAGGAGCAGATAAGGAGAGACTACAGGAATTACATGAAATGCCATTTGGAATTTATGGGCAACTGTATGATAAATATGGTATGCAATGGATATTCAAGTGTGATAAAACGGCTAAGCCTAAAGCAAGATCAGCAAATAAAAAAAAGGAAATAGCATCATGAGCACTATGAATCCTAAAGTAGATTGGTATTTTAACAAAACCACAAAGTGGCAGGAGGAATTTAATAAACTGAGAATAATAATTCTTGATTGCGGACTGCGTGAAGAGTTGAAATGGGGACATCCCTGCTACCAGGTTGATGGTAAGAATATAGTGTTAATGCATGGGTTTAAAGAATATTGTGCCATTCTTTTCCCTAAAGGCGTATTGTTAAAAGATCCCAAGCATATTCTCATTCAGCAAACAGAAAATGTACAAACTGCAAGACAAGTAAGGTTTACAAGTCTAAAAGAGATTGTTAAACTGGAGCCAGTGCTGAAAGCGTATATTAAGGAAGCCATTAAAGTGGAGAAAGAAGGATTAAAGGCGCCGATGAAAACAGTTGCTGAATTTAAGATGGTGGAAGAATTTAAGGATAAGCTGGATGAAAATACAGCATTGAAAAAAGCTTTTTATGCCCTGACACCCGGACGACAAAGAGGCTACCTGCTTTATTTTTCTTCGGCGAAGCAAGCTAAAACCCGCGAAGAACGAGTTGCAAAATGCACACCGCAAATTCTCAACGGGAAAGGCTTAGAGGATTAAAATGAATCCGAGTGTTGAGCAGTATATAGGTAGTAAAGATCAATGGCAACAGGAACTGGAGTGCCTGAGAGGAATTGTTTTAGAGTGCAATTTGCAGGAAGAATTCAAATGGTCAATACCCGTTTACACATACCGTGGAAAGAATATAATTGGGCTGGGCCGATTCAAAAATTATTGCGTGCTCGCCTTTTTTAAGGGCGCTTTATTAAGCGACTCTGAAAAACTTATGGTCAGGCCCGGCTCAGTTCAGGCAGCTCGTTTTATCAGGTTTGCAAGTGTCCAGGAAATAGTTAAAAAAGAATCTGTGATTAAAGCATACATTTTTGAAGCTATTGAAGTTGAAAAAGCAGGACTGAAGGTGCCAAAGAAAAAGAGTTCCGATTATCCTGTACCTATAGAGTTTCAAAATAAATTAGATGAAATGCCTGCCTTGAAAAAGGCTTTCAACGCATTAACACCCGGGCGGCAACGGGCATACATTGTTTATTTTTCAGCACCAAAGCAAGCTAAAACCCGTAGCGCAAGAGTTGAAAAATGTATAAAGCAAATACTAAGTGGGAAAGGTTTAGACTATTGATCTCTGTATTTACTGCACTACGGTAACCTTACCTAAATAGCTGTGCTTATTGTGCTCCATGCAATCGGTAAGTTTAATAAGGTATATATATGTATCCTCCTGCACAGATTTAGATCCTCCGAAAACGGTCCCATCCCATCCTTTATTTAAATCGTTGGTATAGAATAAATTCATACCCCAGCGATCGAAAATGTACATTTCAAAATCGCAGATATAATCACCTTTCGGGCCGAAGGTATCATTCAGTCCATCTCCGTTGGGAGAAAATGCATTTGGAATATACACCGTGAATAAAGGTGCAATATAAATACATTCTGTTGCCGTACTAACGCAGCCGTGTACATTTGTTACTGATAACTGTGGGCAAAATTCACCTGAATCGTGATATAAATAGTAAGTATTTGTATCAATGCTTATTGAATTGTAAGGTGCTTCGTTAAACTGCCACAGATAGCTTTTGATTCCATAGGCATCAGTACTCTCATTCGTAAAATAGATTGTTGAGTTGGCAGTAGTTGCTGCTTCCGGGCTGGTAGTGAATGATGCAGTCGGGTGACTAAATACGGTTATCATATTTGGGTTTGTAAAGGTAGCCGTACAGTTATCATTACTGGTAACCGTTAAGCCGACACTATATATAGATGAGCTGTCATAGCAATATGTAACCGGTGATTTGTTTGAGAAATTTCCATTGCCAAATGACCATAGAACAGAAGAAACCGATCCTCCAGCTACTGTACTCTTATCAGTAAATGTTACACATAGTGGCGAACAGCCTTGCGATGAATCGACACTGAACTGAACTACAGGCTTTGATGCTACAACAATAGTTACGGTTCCAGTAACAACCGGAGTATTACATGCATCGGCTAAGGTTACAGTATATGTTGTGTCAGTTAAGGGAGAAACATGAATTGAATCACCAGTAATATTTCCTGCCTGCCATAAATAAGTATATGTATTATCTCCGCCGCTTCCTTTTGCTATTAGTATAGCGCTGCCTCCTGGGCAAATAGTATCGGGGCTTATAGTAACTACCGATAAGGGAGGGTTTACTTTAACAAGTACCGTATCTTTTGTACCAACACATTTATTAGAATCGAATGTTGATATAATAGTGTATGTTGTACTAACTACTGGGTTAACAATTATGCTGGAGCCCGTGCTTCCATTGTTCCATGTATATGTGTAAGGTGGTGTACCCCCGGTAGAAGTAGCAAATAGAGTATCTATTTGCCCGATGCATATTACATTGGGTGTAATTGCGGTTGTTACTACTGCTGCAGGTTGGGTTATAATTATAGGTACATCTAATACGCATCCGTTCGAGTCAGTAATAGTTACAAGGTATGGCCCCGCAGGTAAGCCGGTAACCAAAGATGTTGTTTGCGGAACGGGCGAATTCCATAAATAAGAATAGGGTGGAGTACCACCATTTGCAAATACCTGGGCGCTGCCCGTGCTATCTCCATTGCACACTATTTTGGCAAGCAATACCAAAGAATCAGTGATCTGGGTTGGTTGTGTTATTGTTGCTTTAGCAATTGCTTCACACCCATTTGAATCTTTTATAATCACACTATCCGCACCGGCTTTGGCCAATATAGTTGATGTTGTGCTACCATTATTCCATGTATACGTATAAGGCAGTGTTCCGCCTGTTGTGCCTATCGTTGTTATACTTCCATTACTATCATAACAATGTGCATTTGTTGCGCTAGCCATTGCAACCAATATGGCTGGTTGCGTCATAGTTGTATCTGCTACTGCCGTACATCCTGCAGAATCTGTAATGGTTACAGTATAAGAACCCGTAAGTGATCTTATTCCTGAATTGGTGTTGCCAGTATTCCATAAAAAGCTATAGGGCTGAGTGCCTCCGTTAATAGTATTAATACTGATTGTACCACTATCTCCATTACAAGGTGGACCATTAATGATCAGCTGTGGGCTGATTGCCGGGGTTTGTGTTATTGTTGCATGTGCAACAGCCAGGCACCCGTCGGAATTTAATGTAACAAGCGTATATGTGCCCGGTTGTGTAACGGTGAATGTTTGGGTGTTAATACTACCCGGTGTCCATTCGTAAGATGACATTCCGCTATTGGCAGTAAGCACTACCGAATCACCTGCACAAAATATTTCAGCAGGGCTGGCTGTAATTGTTGCTAAGGGCGCAGACACTGTAATGGTAATATGGCAAGTTGTTACTATTCCACAACTTGTAACCTCGCAGGTATATGTACCACCTTTTGTTACTTCCATTGAAGTGTCGCTACCGTTTAATGGGGGCTCCCATAAAATTGTGCTGCCTGCTGATGAAACAACATACACACGGGCGGAATCACCGGGGCAAATTGTTTGACTTGTTGTAGCCAGGTAAGGATAAGAATATAAAGTAACGTTTGTCGTACTTGATAAAACCGGAGTACATAAATTAGTATCACTCAGCACACAGTAATATGAACCCGGCGCAGTAACATAAATAATAGAGTTGTTGCCTCCAATGTTCCCATTTGGCCCTTGCCACTGATAGTTTCCAATACCTGAACATGTTAATTGAACTGAGTCGCCCGGGCAAACTACGCTGTTTGCAGGTGTTACATTAACTATGGGTGCAGTTTTTGTTGAAACATTAAAACCCGCTGCTGCTGTAGCAGAACAACCGTATTGATTGGTTACCATGGATGAAATGCTATAGGAACCCGGACCCACCCAGATACTATCCTTAGTACCGCCACCGGGAGACCATATAAAATTGGGTCCCGATGCCACCAGTAAGGTAGTATCACCCGGACAAATCGGAGATTTACCACTTATGCTTAAATTACTGTCGGTTGGAATGGGGTATAATCGCACAAATACAGAATCATGCACAACCGAAACGGTAGAGTCGCATAAATTTTTTCTGATAATGGTATCTGTAATACTGTACCAACCCGAATCTCTTGGCGAGAAGGAATTTGTTCCCGGGCAATGGGTAATGACAGTATATGAAGCTGAATCGGGCGTTATAGACCATATGTTTTTTATAAAGGTGGAACCCGGTGGAATGCAAAGAGAAGTACTTATTCCGGGATTTGAAATTGAATCGAAAGCGAACATGGTGAATGATTGACCTTTACAAAATGCAATTGTATCCTGTATGCATTTTAAACAGGTTAACCCGGGTTTGATAATAGGTAATGAATCTTCAATAATAACATTAACACAATTGGAGTTCTTGCAACCAAATGCATTTGTTACATTAAAGCAATATTGGCCACTTGTATCAGCTGCTATTGTAAGTGAATCGTTCGTGCCGCCACCCGACCAGTAATATGAATTTGTTCCAAAGCCTCCTCCTGTTAACGTAACATTGTTTCCGCAAACTTTTACAGGCTTAGTAGTTACAGCATTTATATTTACTCCAATATTATCAGTAATGGTTGGTATTGGCGGATTGGGGTGAATTATAACATACATGCTATCTACACTTTGAAAGCACCCATCTTGTGAAGTGGCCGTAACATAATATAGCCCGGTACTACTAAAAGAAGCAAGACTACCTGCTGCTCCATTCGACCATGTGTAATTGTAGTTAGACCCGATGATATTGCATGTATTTGGGTTAGCAGTTAAGGTACCCGAGACACAAAAACTTACCGTGTCTATTGTAATTGTATCTATCTCTACACCCACCACCGGCCGGGTACACACACTACCATTCCTCAGGTAAAAATCATAGGGTTGCCTGCTAAGGTCAATGGGCTTGGCAATAAAAATATCATTTGCACCATTGGTTGGTGTATATTGAAAGGAGCCATAGTAAGGATCAGCGCAGTATAACGAGTTACAATTTACTGAAGAAGTGCCATATCCAAGATAATTTCCTGTACCTGTCACAATCATATCTTCATCAAAACTTCCGGCTGTATAAATATCTCCGGCTCCGTCAACGGCTATTGAATATCCCAGGTTATCAAGATGCCCGGCCATTTGCCTGCTCCATTGCCAGGCGCCTGCTGTGCTTTCATATTCGGAAACAAAAATATCCCATGAGCCTACTGAATTAAATGTTCCCTGTCCGTATTGATCTGCATAGCTGTTCATGCGGCACTCAAAGTTGCCTATTATATAGGCATTGCCATTGGCATCTAATGAAATTGCGTTAGCTGTAACCGCGCTTGAAGATCCGTCGGACACATCCCATACTAGTTTTCCGGTGTTGTTATACTTGGCCACAAAAATTCTGTTTGCATATTTATTGGTAAGTGTTACGGTCGGGGCTCCAAAAAAACTCAGCGTACCGGTAAAGTTCCCGGTAAGGTAAATGTTCGATGAGTTATCTACTGCAAGCCCATTGGCAATATTTAATGTACCACCTCCGGCCATATCAAACCATTGTTCTGCTCCGGCGCTATTGTACTTAATCAGAAAAATTGCATCGTATAAATTGCTGAAATGTGTATTTGCAAATGTTATGGTATCGGTGAACTGGCCGGTAACATATATGTTTCCCGCCGGGTCGCAACCTATACCAAGCCCACGGTCGGTATGCGGTCCTGAACCCATATTGGCCCATAAAAAATTGCCATTGGCATCGAGCTTGGTTGTAAACACATTTACATTACCTGTGTTACTTGTAAGTGAAAAAGCTCCGAAATTAGCTGTGCCGGCAAATTGCCCTGTTACCAATACATTGCCACTGTTATCGATTGTAATTGCATTGCCGATATCGGCCATGGGGCCGCCAGCACTTTTTACCCAAACCAAACCTCCTGCTGTATTATATTTTGCAATAAAAATATCTTGTTGGCCTGCAGCGGTAATTGTTTGGCCGCTAAAGGTAGCGGTGCCGTAATAATAACCCGTAACATAGGTGTTGCCAGCAGCATCGGCCTTAATTGCTAACCCACGACAGGAACTGGTTCCGCCGCCGTGTACTGCCCATAAAAAGTTACCATTTTTAGATGTTTTGGTAACAAAGGCATCGGAAATACCTGCTGTTGTTAAAGATGTTGCGCCAAATGATGCTGTGCCTGAAAAATAACCTGTGGTATATGTATTGCCAGCGGCATCAGTCGAAATGCTATACCCTTCATCATTGGTTGCGCCACCTGCTTTCTCGAACCAAATGTTTTGCCCATTCAACCCATTTGCGCATAAAACCAATAGAACAAGAAACAAACTTAATCGGGGAAGAGAAAAAAAATTGTATGAAGTGTACTTCATTGTACTAATGGAATGTGGTACAGTATATTAGCAAATATAGTCAAAAGCAACGGGACCCCCAAAATCTGCAAGGACTGTGATACTAAACCTGCTGGATATTTCATAATCGCCATATTCATACATGAAACCCACTTTGTAATATTTTTCTACCTTTATAGGTATGCAAAAGGTTGATTCCTACAAAAAAGTGGTTCTGATTTATGGGGCGGTGTTTTTTCTGATTCAGCTAATCCTTGCTGTTGTATTTTACCGTGAACGCCTTTATGCTGACTCGTCATTTTTTGTTTTTCAAACGGTCAATAAGGGATGGTTTCATATTGAACATGGAAGATTTTTACTCGCCGCATGTGAGGTATTGCCTTTAATCGGTTCTTACCTGGGCCTTTCCATGAAAGCTATTTTAATTCTCTATTCACTCAATCACGTGTTGTACTTCCTTGCCTTATTCCTTATCCTGGTTTTAAAGCTTGATGATATATATGGAGGAATGGCAATTATGCTTGTTCTGGTTTTGAACGTATTGTGCCTCTATGTAATGCCCTATCTGGAATCGTGGTATGCGGCAGGCCTGGCTGTATTGCTTTTTTCTGTTTTAAAAAAAGGAAATAAAACATGGGGCTCAATAGTTCTCGCAATACTGTTAGAATTAACTATCATATTCAGCCACCCGGGTAATTTTCTGTTGCTGCTTATGATCATACTGCTTTTTATTTCGCTACGTAAAGAGAGTTTTTCTGTGAAGTTTCAAAATATACCTTTACTGATGCTGTTGGTATTGGCCGCTTCATTTATATATAAGTATGCAACGCTTGATAAATATGAAAGCGGTCAGCTTGGGTGGGCATTGCATACTGGAGATAATAATGTCCCAATATTGGCATTGCTCAAGACATCTTGCTTGCAAATAAGTAAGGAGTTTATAAAGAATCTAATTGTTCCTACTTTGATGTTGGCGCTCACACCTTATTATTATATAAAGAATAGCCAATATAGGCGGGCTGCAATAGTATTATTGACTTTTGTATTATATGTGATCATCATTAACTTTTTTTTCGGAGAAACCACAATAACGATGTATTCCGCCATTCATTATATACCCTTAGTAGCAGCTTTAATAATCCCTTTTTGTTATGATGTATTGCCTTCATTTACCGGCAGGGTGAAAGGTGTTGCAATCTTTCTTCTATTTATTGTAATAGGCGTAAGGAGCATGGAACAAGTTTATTCTGTTAAGCCATATTCATGCTGTGTAAAATATACTGAAAGACTTATAGCCGTTTCAAATAGCTTAGGTGGGAATAAATTCTTTATAAAGGCACCTGACTTTGTTTCTCCCTATATTGATTGGACTTACCCGATTCAAACTCTTTTATTATCTGCTGAACAAGGAAAAGACAAGTGCCGTTCAATTGCCTCTGATGAGGATACTGCTACCACACCAGAAACAAAAAAGATGTTCAGCGATACTTCTTTCTTTATGATATCACGTTTTTATTTTGCCAATAACAAAAATTTGAATCACAAGTATTTCAATGCAAGTTCCGGCACGTACAAAACAATAGATTATATACGTTGCCTTGATAGAGTGTTTAGCTCAAATCTTAACTGGCAAGCAACCGGCAAAGAATGGGTTATAAAGCAACCTGAATTACTGAATGGAAATTCTGTAGTTCATTTAAATGGTGATGAGTTTGGCTTTCTTATTCAAATTCCAAACGATAGTTTGACTGAAACATGTAAGAAATATTACGCAAAAATAAACCTCACTCATGTTGATGCAGACACGAATGAAGTGACAAATGCCTTAGTGGTCTGTTCAGTCATGGATAAAAACGTACAGAAGTTTTATTCAACTTTGAAAATGGTTGGAACTTCAAACTATGAATTTGAGTTCCCGGTTGACAATTTAGAGAATGATAAGATATCCTTTTATATATGGAATTTGAAAAAGGAAAACTTCTTTATTACAAATGCTTCGGTTCAATTATTTAAAATACCTGACGATCTTTTCCAGGAATAAGATTTATTTGTTCAGGTCTTTTAAAAGATCGTTATAGTTATTACCAAAACTGATGCCTTCATTAATTAAAACCCTGCTTAGTTTCTTGTTCTCTGCCAGGCCCCAAAGTACAATCTCTTTCAGGAAATAGCGTTCGTCAGTTTCAACGCCGCCCTGGTATTTATCAATAAGTTCATCGAGTGGAACAATTTTATCTAATTGTTTCTTATACTCTTCATCACTCATATTTTCAGTCAGCTCAAATTCATCATCAAGGTTATCGAACCATGCAATTATATCATGGTATGGCCCTTTCACTCCTTGCTTTTCAAGTTTAAGTACTTTCGGGAAGATACTTTCAAAAATGCTTTTAACAGCCATTTGAATAAGATATTCAGCAACAAATCGGGCTCCTTCCTGCTCACCTTCATACGCAATCTCCATCTTTCCGGTAAGTGCAGGAATAATGCCAATAAAATCGCCTAGCCTGACACTGGTTTGTTTCTTGTTTTGCTTCAGCATTCTTAATTCTGCAGCGCTTACCAGGTTCTCGTATGCCGAAATACTCATACGTGCACTAATACCACTCTTAATATCTACGTATTCACTTTTCCTTGCCTCAAAACCAATTTGTTCTATAAGGTCTTTTGCCAATACGGGAATGGAAATGCTTTTGTTTGTTCCTTCATTTGACCGCACTTCCTGTGCAGTTATCTTTCTAGCTATTTCAATTGTTTCGGGGTAGTGGGTAAGTATTTGTGAGCCTATTCTATCTTTTAATGGAGTTACAATACTTCCTCTGTTAGTATAATCCTCTGGGTTGGCAGTAAATACAAATTGAATGTCGAGCGGGAAACGTAATTTGAATCCGCGTATCTGCAGATCGCCTTCCTGCAAAATATTAAACAGGCCTACCTGTATACGAGCCTGCAGATCGGGCAATTCATTAATAACAAATATGCAACGGTTGGCACGTGGAATCATACCAAAGTGTATTACACGTTCGTCGGCATATGAAAGTTTAAGGTTAGCTGCTTTTATAGGATCAACATCACCAATTAAGTCTGCTATAGTCACATCTGGTGTTGCAAGTTTTTCAGCAAAGCGCTCATCACGGTGAACCCAGCTAATAGGAGTATTGTCTTTTTGTTTCTCAACCAATTCTTTTGCAAAATAGGACAGGGGTGCAAACGGATCATCGTTAATTTCAGACCCTGCTACAATTGGCATCCATTCATCTAGCAAATTAACCATAAGGCGGGCAAGCCTTGTTTTTGCCTGGCCACGTAAACCGAGTAAATTAATATTGTGCCTTGAAAGGATAGCACGCTCCAGTTCAGGTATCACACTGGTTTCATACCCGAATATTCCTGCAAAGGTCTCTTCCTTGTTTTTCAGTTTTGTAACAAGATTCTCACGTAATTCATCTTTAATGCCTCTGGGTTTGTAACCTGATTTTTTAAGTTCCCCTAGAGTTTTAATTTTTGGTTCTTTTGTTTCCATATTATCCTTTAATATTCTTTTTCCTGTTTTGTTTATAATCTTCAAATATCATTTGACCTAATCCTTTAAGGCCGGTGTAAAATGCTTTTCCCTGGTTGGCTGCAGTAAATTCCTGTACAAAACTCTGTAGGTAGGGGTCACGTGCAATCATAAATGTGGTAATAGGAATATGAAGCTTGCGAGCCTGTTGTGCGGTATCATAGCATTTATCTACAATTCGAGGGTCGAGTCCAACAGAATTGAAATAATAACTGCCATCAGGGTTATGCAAACAACTTGGCTTGCCATCGGTTATCATAAAAATCTGTTTGTTGGTATTACGTTTACGACGCAAAATATCCATTGCAAGTTGTAGTCCGGCCACGGTGTTGGTATGGTAGGGGCCAACCTGCAAATAAGGCAGGTCTTTTATTTCTATAGGCCATGCATCGTTACCGAATGCGATAATATCAAGCGTATCCTTAGGGTAACGAGTTTTTATGAGCTCGGCCATTGCCATGGCTACTTTCTTGGCCGGTGTAATTCTGTCTTCGCCATATAATATCATACTGTGGCTTACGTCTATCATTAGCACTGTGCTCATCTGCGAATTATGGAAAGTATCTTCCACAACCACATCCTTTTCATTCAGCTTAAATGAATCAATACCGTTTGAGACTTGTGCATTTTTTAGACTTTCAGTCATTGATATCTGTTCTATGCCATCGCCAAACCTGAACTCTCTGTATTCTCCTGTGTGTTCATCACCGCGACCTGTATGATTTGTGCGATGATTACCTGAGCCTGTCCTTTTTAAACTTCCGAAGATTTGTTCTAGCGCAGATTGGCGTATAATACGCTCCATTTTCCCCGTAATAGCTGCGCCGCCTGTTCCATCCGGTTTTATTTCTTCCCGTAAATACCCCTTCTTTTTAAGGTCTTCAATAAAATCTTCAATGGTATATTCAGGAGTGGTGAGCTTATATTCTTTATCAAGTTCTCTCAGCCAACTTATTGCTTCATCAAAATCACCTGATGTATGAACTATGAGTTCCTTAAAAATTGAAAAAAGTTTTTCAAACGGAGATTCCTCAGTTGCCTTATAGGGTTTGAATTTAAATCCTGTCCGCATGGAATAAAGGTAGTAATATTTTTGTGAATATTACTACCTTAAATAGTGTAGATAGCCCTAATGCAATGGTATCATTTATGATACCGATGTATTATAAAAAGTTTTTCTTTTCCAAGGCTTTGTTTAAGGGACTAACTTCTTGCAGTGCGGCAGGGCCATACCAAAGATGCATATCGGTAGAGAACATGCCAGCGGTAACACCTGGGTCTGTGTTTATCAGGGCCATGGCTTCATCAGTAGTTTTTACTTCAAATACTACCATCCATTGCATGTCATCACCATTTACCAAAGGGCCTGAGAAAACCACTTTGCCTTCTTTTGTCCAATCATCCACACTCTTCATGTGTCCCTTTATGATCTTGTTCTTTTCGACTGCATCATTAATTGTTACGGGTCCTTTGTTAAGCATTACCATTACATATTCTTTCATGCCAAACTGGTCGGCGCCAAGTTTACTTGCAAGTGTTGAATCGTAGGTAATAGTTTCTGACTGAGTTTTGTTTTGACCAATACATAGTGTGGCCAATAACATTGAAATTACTAAGATGATGTGTGTTCTCATGGCTGTAAATTTTAATTGGGTTATTTTGACGTATGACGACAAGCCCGATTAATTTGTTACAGCTAGTTGAAGCAATCACCACATACTAAATAGATGAAGTATTATTTCTGAAGATTATTTATTCCCTGCCTTCTTAAAAGAGTGGCGGGGTTTAAATGAAGAACCTTTATTACCGCTATGTGGTTTCTTGAAACCTAATTGGGAGTTTTTTTGCGGATTATATTCTGGGCCCGCACCGAGCTTTTCAGGTATGGGTGATTTTTTTATTTCATTCCCGATAAGGTCCTCAATTTTTTTGAACTTGTATTGATCTTCAGGATTTATGAATGTTATCGCTTCACCAGTAGATTCTGCTCTTGCTGTTCTTCCCACGCGGTGTATATAATCTTCTGCATCGCGGGGTACATCGTAATTAATTACCAGGCCAATGGAATCAATATCAATACCTCTTGACAGAATGTCAGTAGCAACCAAAACGTTTATTTTGCGGCCTTTGTATTCCCGAATCACTTCATTACGCCTGTCCTGTTCCAGGTCTGAATGTATGGCAGCAACATTAATTCCTGCTCTGTGTAATTCTCTTTCCATTTCTTTAACCTTGTCCTTTGTTGAAGAGAATATTAAAACACTGTCTGATCTTTTTTCCTGCAGAATACCTTTCAGCAATTCCATTTTTTGCGTATTATAAACTACATAAGCACTTTGTGTTACACCTTCAGCGGGTTTTGAAAGTGCAATATTTATTTGCTCCGGATTGTTTAATATTTTTTTTGCAAGCTCTCTTATTTTATGAGGCATGGTCGCTGAGAATAAAAGGCTTTGGCGTTGTTTCGGTAAATGGGTGATGATTTTACTTATGTCCTCATTAAAGCCCATATCGAGCATCCGGTCAGCTTCGTCAAGTACCAAATGTTCAATTTTATCGAACTTAACATAGCCCATATTTAAGTGCGAAATCAATCTGCCGGGAGTTGCAATTATTATATTGGCGCCATGTACCAATGCTTTTCTTTCACGCTCATAAGAAGCACCATCGTTACCACCAAAAATAGCAAGTGCACTTACAGGTGCAAAGTAGGTAAAGCCTTGAATGGCTTCATCTATTTGTATGGCAAGTTCACGGGTTGGAACTATAATAAGAGTATTAACTGTTTCGCTTTTGCTTTTAATTATTTTACTTATGAGCGGAAGCAGGTAGGCTGCTGTTTTACCTGTGCCGGTTTGGGCGCAGGCAATAATATCGCGATTGGCAAGTATAATGGGGATAGCTTGTTCCTGTATTGGGGTGGGTTGTTTAAAACCCATTGATAATAACCCTTCAAGTAGTTCGGGTTCAAAATTAAAGTCTTCGAATGTCAAAATCTGAATGTATAGTTATTCTTTTAGTATATAACAAAGATAGGCAAAAGAAAGGACATGCCTTCTAAGCCCCTCTCTATCAAAAGAAAGAAGAAATAATTATAAGGGATACCTTAATTCTTAGGTTCTGCCAATCCACGGTTCTCGAGCATTGGCCCAATTTCAGGATCTCTGCCACGGAAATTACGGAACATGGTTGCAAGGTCAATGGTATTACCACGAGACAATATCATATCGCGGAAACGCTGTCCATTTTCTCTCGTAAGGCCTCCATGTTCTTTAAACCATGAGAATGCATCATCATCCAACATCTCAGTCCACAGGTACGCGTAATAGCCTGCTGAATATCCATTGCTCCATATATGCAGAAAATAAGTTGAACGGTAACGGGTTGGAACTTGTGGTAGATCGAGATGTGTTTTTTGTAATGCTTCAGTTTCAAATTTGTCAACGTCTGACACATTAGCATTTGCAGAAATATCATGCCATTGCATATCAAGATCGGCAGCAGCTAAAATTTCAGTAAGTGAATAACCCTGGTTAAAAGTAGCAGCTTTCTTTATTTTATCTACCAATGCTTGCGGCATTAGTTCGCCTGTTTTGTAATGCTTTGCATAGTTCTTAAACACTTGAGGGTCCGATGCCCAATGTTCATTAAATTGTGACGGAAATTCTACAAAGTCGCGTGCTGTTGCAGTGCCTGATAAACTTAGAAATTGCTGGTCGGCAAACATACCATGCAGCCCGTGTCCGAATTCATGGAACATAGTCGTAACATCGCTGAAACTTATTAATGCCGGCTGCCCGTCAGCAGGTTTGGTGAAATTGCAAATGTTATATACAACCGGTTTGGTACCTAACAGTTTCGATTGGCCAACCAGGTTGTCCATCCATGCACCACCATTTTTGTTTTCGCGTTTAAAATAATCGCAATAGAAAAGCGCCATTGAGCTACCATCTTTATCAAATACTTCGAACACCCTTACGTCACTATTATATACAGGAATATCTTTACGTTCTTTAAAAGTGATTCCGTATAGCTGGGTAGCAGCATAAAATACACCATTTTTAAGTACACTGTCTAATACAAAATATGGCTTTACTTCACTTTCATCAAGGTCGTATTTAGCTTTGCGAACCTGTTCAGCATAAAAATTCCAATCGTATGGTTGTAATTGAAAGCCACCTTTCTGTTCATCTATTACTTTCTGAATATCTGCTGCTTCAAGTTTTGCTTTGGCCGTGGCTGCAGGCACCAGCTGATCGAAGAATTTTTCTACATTCTCAGGTGTCTTAGCCATTTGGTCCATTAGCCTCCATGCAGCGTAATTCGGGAAGCCTAATAGCTTAGCCTTTTGCGCACGGATTGCAGCTATGCGTAAAATGGTTGCACGGGTATCATTTGAGTCGCCTTTCTCTGCGCGGTTCCACGATGCTTCAAAAAGCTTCTGGCGTGTTGCGCGCACAGTTAAGGATTGTAATGCAGGTTGCTGGGTAGTGTTTTGTAATGGAATCATCCACTTGCCATCTTGCTTGCTGTTTTTAGCGGCCATTGCTGCGGCATCCAATTCACCGTCTGAAAGTCCGGCTAATTCTTCTTTATTGCTTACAATTAAAGCACCGCTTTTGGCAGCAGCCAGTAATTGGTTTGTATATTTTGCGCTTAATGAAGCTTCTTCCTTGTTCAGGTTCTTCATGCTATCCTTTGCATTATCTGAAAGGTTCGCGCCCGACAAAACAAATTTCTGGTAGTAATATTCTAGTAATCGATTCGATTCTACATCGAGCTTCAATTGTTCCCTTTGCTTATAAATTGCCTCAACACGTTTAAATAATTTTGTGTTCAGGAACATTGCATCATTAGCAGCCGAAAGGTCTGGCGCTACTTCTTCAGAAACTTTTTGTAACTCAGGGTCGGTGTTAGCACCTGTTAACAGATTGAATACACCATTTACGCGGTGCAGCATCTGCCCGCTTTTTTCCATGGCCACAAGTGTATTTTCAAATGTTGGGGCCTCAGTATTTTCGGTTATTTTATCTATTTCAGCCAACTGTTGCTTTATACCTTCTTCTATAGCGGGTTTAAAATCACTATCCTTTATTTTAGTGAAATCGGCTGTTTGAAATGGTAAAGTACTTGGATTGAGAAATGGGTTATTAGGTGATATCATAGAATTATTTTCAGCAGATTGTTTGTTGCTATTACCACAAGATGATAATATTAACATTGACCCTATAAATAAGTAAGAACTTGTTTTCATAAACATATTAATTTGGGCTGCGAATATAGTAAAATTGGCCTTTTATTGATCCTCTTTTTAATTAGTATGGTCTATTACCTATCTAATTAATTCAAGGTAACCATGCTTATCGTATTCCTTTCCGTTGCAGGAGGATCGGATGATATAGTAATATACACCAGTAGAAGCTTCTTCTCCTGAGCTATTATGTCCATTCCAACTTATGCTTGGTGAAGTTGACTCGTACTGCAATACACCCCACCTGTCATATATGGATATTTTATATACATCCAGGGCTTGAGTGTTTATGGCGAAATAGTCATTGACTCCATCTCCATTTGGTGTAAATATGTTGGGTACGTTATAATCGGCACATAACGTTTCTATGCTAACTATTACTGTATCAGGCAAAACGCATGTATTAGCATTTAGAGTGCTTACAGTGTATGTAGTTGTAATCAGAGGAGTTGCAATAGGATTTTGACAATTTGTGCAACTTAACCCGGTCGAAGGAGTCCAGACATAATTAGATGCACCTGATGCATTAAGTTGTACAGATTCTCCATTTGTAATAGTGGTATTGCAACAAGCATTGATAGCACTTGGTTGAGATATCACTATTTTCTTATAAACAGTATCAACGCAACTACCATTTGAAATTATAACATAATACAAACTATCTGCTGTTATTGCATGGTTAATTTGTAAAGAACTTGTCGTTGCTCCGGTATTCCATAAATAGGCCGTTCCTGGTGAGGCTGTAAGGAAGATGGCTGATCCATTGCAAACACTGTCATTACCTGTAATTATGCCCGAATTTCCAATGATAATAGTAATAGAAGTATCTAATGTGCAATAAGGATTAGTGATACTTACACTATAGGTAGCATTTATTGTTGGTTTTACAATAATCGAGCTGTTTGTATTTCCATTACTCCATAAATATGAAGTGCCTCCACTTGCTGTTAATATTGATGAGTCGCCTTTACAAATCGAAAACCGGCTCGCAGTTATTGTCATTGGAATAACCGAAATATCATCTACGTAATATCCGGGATATACATTACTGCAACTTGAGCAAGAATAAGACATTGTAGTATGCGCATCATCAAAAAAATTACCAACGCCAATATATGTATAAGCACTGTCTGCCATGTAACATCCGGATATTGTTGTCCAATTTACCTGATCGGTAATAACAACCGTGGAATGAACAGCCGCTATATTATTCACTGAGAAAAATGAATTAGTAGAAAACTTGATACCATCATTGTTAGTAGTATTCTCACAATCAGTAGCGCTAACTACTTTCATCGAAACATAATAAGTTTCACCAGGTACCAGTGGGCTTATTAGTTTAGTATAAATATTTTCACGGTAATTTGTTGTAACAGTTGGTGCCATGGTAACCTGAGCCATATAGGCCTGCCCGGTACTTGCCGTATGATTACCCCAAACATTTGAGGGGACTTGGAATCCTGGTGTTCCGCAAGCATTTAAATATTCGACCTGATAACCACAGCAATTATCAACATAAGATGGATACCAGCCAATGGCATTAGTAATTTGGGTATAGCCATTTGGGCATGCAGAATATTTTTCAAAACTCCAATTGGGTACAAGATTTTGACTAAGTATATAATTCCCCGGGGCACTAAATAGTATAATTAACAGGCAGAAGATTCTTGAAGTCTTAATTGATTTCTTTTGCATGTGGAATGCGTATAAACAAAATGTTATCCTCAATAAAGCGGTAACACAAAGATAAGCAGTAATTCAAGAACAACAGTAAGCAATGTAAATAACAAGAATAAACTAAATCAATGGATTGAGTAGTTAAGTTGTAATTTTATACTTTTGAAATATGAAAAAGATACCAACTATAATTATTGGCGCCAGGGCTGACGGCCATGCAAAGGTTGTACTTGAAATGTTGCATGCCGGTGATACTTATAATGTTGTTGGATTTGTAGATGATGACAAGAGTAAACATGGCCTTGAAATAAAAGGTATAAAAGTTATTGGCTCAACTGATCAATTATTCCAATTAAAAAAAGAACTTGGTGTTGAAGCTGGTGTTGTTGCAATTGGTAACAACCCAATGCGAAGATCTTTATCTGAAAAAATTATTAAATCAGGTCTTGAGCTTATTAACGCAATTCACCCGACTGCACATTTTGATTCAGATGTTGTAATTGGTAAAGGCTGTTATATAGGTCAGGGAGTTATTGTTGTTACAGGAACACGTATTGGCAACTGTGTTAATATTCACACTGGTGCAACTATTGATCATGATAATATAATTGAAGATGGTGCTAACCTGGGGCCCGGTGTGCATACCGCAGGCCGGGTTAAAATAGGGCGCGATGCCTTTTTAGGTACCGGCGCTATAGTAATACCTGATGCAAGTGTTGGTGAGGGCTCAGTAATTGGTGCAGGAGGTGTTGTAATAAATGCAGTACCGGCTAATGTTACTGCAGTTGGGGTGCCTGTTAAGATTGTAAAAGTTATTTAGTTTTAAAAGAGTATATTTTATTGTAAATCATTTAGTTGTTTAAACCTTTTAGTAGAACATTTCGAAATAAATAGAGCAGGGCAGTTATTTTATAACTTTGGAGTACTAAAGCCAAACTAATCACTACATAAAACCAAAACCATGAAAAAAACAATTACTGTTAGTATTGCCCTATTAGGACTATTTACGAACGGCAATTTATTTGCCCAATTAAATACAATAAGCACTATTGCCGGTACAGGAGTTGCCGGATATAATGCAGATAATATTCAAGCAACAAGTGCGGAATTGAATTTGCCATATGGAATTTGTAAGGATGCTGCAGGCAATATTTATATTGCTGAATGGAACGATGCCAGGGTAAGGAAAATAACAACTTCAACAGGAGTAATTACAACTGTGGCAGGTACTGGTAACATAGGTTATAGTGGCGATGGAGGCCAGGCAACCGATGCTGAAATATGGGGCCCTTTTGACGTTAAAGTAGATGCTTCAGGCAATTTATATATAGCAGATGAATATAATAACCGTATTCGTGAAGTAAACTCAGCAGGTATTATTACAACTGTTGCGGGAAATGGAACCGGTGGTTATGCTGGTGGGCTTGCTACTGCTGCAGAATTGAACCATCCTACAGGAGTGGCTTTAGATGCAGCAGGAAACATTTTCATTGCTGATCAGAACAACAACAGAATTCGTGAGGTAAATGTTTCAACAGGTAGTATTTCTACTGTGGCTGGTACAGGAACTGCGGGGTATACAGGTGATGGTGGCGCCGCAATCAGTGCAGAATTGTCTGCCCCTAATTTAATAGCCATTGATGTTTCAGGGAATTTATATTTTTCGGAATGGGGAAACAATACAATACGTAAGGTTAGCAATGGAACAGGTATTATTACTACAATTGCTGGTACCGGTGCTGCAGGCTATACAGGCGATGGTGCCGCAGCAACTAATGCCAAATTAAATGAGCCTTGTGGAATAGCGCTTGATGTTACCGGGAATATTTACATTGGCGATGCCAGCAATAACGTGGTTAGGGAAGTGTCTGTTTCAGGCAATATAAGCACTTTTGCTGGCACAGGAGTTCAGGGATACACAGGAGATAATGGCCTGGCTACCAATGCTGAGTTCTTTCATCCTGTAGGACTGGTTGTCGATAATAATGGTAATTTGATAATCGATGATGATGAGAATAATGTTACCCGTAAAGTAGGTGGTCCTTTGGCAGTAAATACAATTAGTACTGAAACAACCAATCTGTTTATTTATCCAAACCCGGCTAATAACGAAATTAATATTTCATCCAATAATGATATTACACCAGGCACCAAAGTAGAATTATATAACTTGATGGGGCAAGATATATACCATATAAATGTACCGAATCAAGTAAAGAACATACAGATTGAAACAGCTGATTTAAGTAATGGTATTTATTTAGTAAAGTTAGTTTCTGCTGATGGTATAGAAGCTACTAAGAAGTTTGAGGTAGTTAAATAATTGGTTTGTTTCACAATGCGATTAATAGAAGGCTATGAACCACTTGGTTTATAGCCTTCTGATTTAAATAAGCAAGATTGAAAAATAAATTACTTTTGTTTACTAATATTTCAGCCTGAGAATATGCTCAATAAAATTAAAATACCTTTCAAAGCGCTTTACGAAATGGCCAGAAACCCTAAACTATTTTATAGGGTAGTGGAAGATAATAGTGTTTGGAAAAAATACATTGACAATAAGCATAGTAAGTTCAGTAAAGGCTTACCGGTTGTAGAAATTAATGACCTGATACCTGATTTTAAGGAAACACTTGATGTGGTGGATTTTTTAGGAGGCGGTTCAACACCACTTGATCTTGCAATTATAAAATCGTTGTGCCGAAGTTTTCCGAATTGCAAGTATTTTGAAATTGGTACATGGAGGGGGCAAAGCGTTATTAATGTTGCAGACGTTTGCAGTGAAAGCTATACGCTTAATTTACCCGATGATGCATTTGGAGGTATTTACAAAAGCCTGTTTGGATTCTTTTCAAAAAAGAACCCTAAGATCAAGCATGTGTATGGTGATTCTAAGACCTTTGATTATGCCGGATTGAAAACAAAATTCGATGTAATATTTATTGACGCTAATCACAGATATGATTTCATTAAGAGTGATACTGAAAAAGTGTTTAAGTATTTGACACATGAAAATTCAATAGTAATATGGCACGATTATGGTAAAGACCCTGCCACACCTGTTTGGGAAACCCTAGCTGGTATTTTAGAGGGTATACCAAGTGGAACGGAAGGGAATCTGTATCATGTATCCAATACCTTATGTGCTATTCATACAAATCGCAAGTTTCCAACTTCACAATTAGTATCTCCTGCAATTCCTAATAAGCAGTTTAAGGTTACTATAGAGTATGTTAAGCTGTAGGCCTTTATAAGAGGAATTGTTGGTTTTCTCTCTCCTTGCATTGATGCATGTATTTGATAATCAAGTGTTTGTAGTTATAAAATAACCATTGGTATCATTTTCTTTATTTCGTATCTTTGCAGGTCTTATAAAATAATATGAAGAATATATTTATTACAGGTGGAGCGGGCTACGTGGGAGCGATTCTTGTTCCGAAATTATTAAAACAGGGTTACAATGTTACCGTATTAGATCTTATGATATACGGAGAAGATGTGTTGCCTAACCATCCGAATCTGAAAAAAGTAAAAGGTGATATAAGAGACCAGGCGCTTTTGAAAAAAATACTGGTTGGGCAAGATGCTGTTATACATTTAGCTTGCATATCAAATGATCCGAGTTTTGAACTAAATCCTACCCTTGGCAAATCAATTAACCTTGATGCTTTTGAGCCACTAGTGAAAATTTCAAAGGAAAGTGGAGTAAAAAGGTTCATCTATGCATCTTCTTCAAGTGTATATGGAATTAAAGAAATGCCAAACGTAACGGAAGATACACCACTTGAACCACTAACCGATTATTCTAAGTTCAAAGCAAATTGCGAAGTAATACTAGCAAAATACCAATCGCCCGAATTTACTACACTTACTATTCGCCCTGCAACCGTATGTGGCTATAGCCCAAGATTAAGACTGGATTTGACCGTTAATATATTGACAAACCTGGCAGTTAATAAAGGCGAAATAACGGTTTTCGGTGGTGAGCAAAAGCGTCCGAATATACACATTGAAGATATGACAGACTTATATTGTTATCTGCTTACTCTTCCATCAGAAAAAATTGCCGGTAAAATATATAATGCAGGATATGAGAACCATACGGTGTCTCAAATAGCCCAAATGGTTAAGCACGCCGTTGGCGATCAGGTGAAGATAATAACTACACCTACGAATGACCATCGTTCTTATCACATCTCTTCAGAAAAGATAAAGAAAGAGCTTGGCTTTGAACCTAAGCATACTATAGAAGAAGCATCTGTTGACCTGAAACGTGAATTTGAAGCAGGACATATACCTGATTCGCTTTCAGACCCTAAGTATTTCAATGTTAAATTAATGCAATTAATACATTTACAATAATGCTTGCAACATCAAAAAAAATGCAGGTGCCTTACATAAATCTTGGTCTGCAAAACATTGCTATAAAAGAACAACTGTTAGTTGAATTCTGGAAAGTAATGGAAAGCGGGCAGTTTATTGCTGGTGAGGCTTTAACTAATTTTGAAAAAAGCTTTGCTGCCATTGCACAAACAAAATACGCAATTGGAGTGGCTAACGGAACGGATGCTTTATTCCTTTCATTGAAAGCTATTGGTGTAAAAGAAGGTGACGAGGTGATTACTGCTCCAAATTCATTTCTTGCCTCGGCTTCATCAATTGCACTGATTGGTGCAAAACCTGTATTTGCCGATGTAACCAGCGACTTTAATTTAGACCCTGCGAAAGTTGAAAAGGCTATAACACCTAAAACAAAAGCAATTATTGCCGTGCATCTAACAGGTCGGCCGGCACCTATGGATGAATTACTTACAGTGGCTAAAAAACATAACATACAAATTATTGAAGATTGCGCACAAGCAGTAGGAGCGGAATACAAAAATAGACGCGTTGGCAGCTTTGGTATAACAGGTTGTTTTAGTTTACATCCATTAAAGAATATTGCTGCATCTGGCGATGGTGGAGTAATAACAACCAATGATGAGAAAATATATAATTACCTGCTAAAGGCCAGGAATCATGGTTTGAAGAATCGTGATGAATGCGAATTCTGGAGTTATAATTCACGGTTAGATAATTTGCAGGCTGCATTGCTCAATGTTAAATTAAAGCACCTTGAAAAGTGGACTGCAAGGAGACGTGAAATTGCGGATATGTATTATAACAAACTTAAGAATTTGCAAATTATAGCGCCACATGATAAGCCGTATGAAAAAGCGGTGTATCATACCTTCATTATTCAAACCGATAAAAGGGATGAACTCAAAACATTTTTAGCTGAAAGGGGTATTGATACCAAAGTGCATTATCCTATCCCTATTCACTTGCAGGAAGCTGCAAAATACCTGGGGTACAAGAAAGGTGATTTTCCTGTAACTGAAAAACAAGCTGAAACTATTTTAAGTCTTCCTGTATATCCTGAGTTGACAAACGAGCAAGTGAATTATATAGCAGATTGCGTTATTGAGTTTTATAAAAGCCATTCGTAGAATAACAAACCAATAGACTTCAGTGGGTAGAGCCAGACAGATGTTGACAAGTAGGTCTTATGGCCTCATCCAAATCGTTTACAGTAGGTTCTTTTATGTAATTAAGCGAATTCACAATAGGTGGAATTCGTATTGGACTCTTAAAAAAAGTATTCAGTTAGAGGGAAATTCAAAAATTGGTATTCATCATTCAAGCTTATTCAATATTTCAAACTCAAAAATAATTGTTCGGAACGGTGCACTAAAAATTGGTATTGATTTTGGATACTTTGATGGTGGTGTATACGATCCGGCAAGGGATAATTGCAGAATTTACATGGTTAATTCCACGCTTGAAATTGAGGGTAATGTTTCACTGTTTCCGGGTGTGGTTATTTCGGCAATTAATGCGAAGGTTGTAATTAAAGACGGAACAATTATAAATGGAGGTACACATATTATTGCATTGAAAGACATTGAAATAGGAAAGAATTGCTTAATTGCTCAAGGCGTAATTATCCGCGACAATGATGGTCACAAACTTTCAACTGATGCAGGTAAAGAAGTTGATATGGGTATTGAAAGGGTTAGTATTGGAGACCATTGCTGGCTGGGACAAAAGGCAATGATTTTAAAAGATGTAATTTTGCAGGATAACGTTATTGTGGCAGCCGGTGCCGTTGTAGCCAAATCGGTAGATGCAAATAACTTGGTTGCGGGTGTACCGGCGAAGGTTATTAAAGAGAATGTTAAATGGGGAGCTTAAATAGAATATAAAAATGAGAACATTAGTAACAGGAGGCTGCGGTTTTATCGGTAGCCATTTAGTTGACAGATTAGTGAATGACGGCAATGAAGTTATTATACTTGATAACCTCAGCAGTGGTTCATTGCGGAATATTGAACACCATAAGGGTAACCCTAAGGTTCAATTCCATCATGTTGATATTGCAGAATATGATAAGATATTGCCATTATTTAAAGGTGTGGAAAGGGTTTATCACCTTGCAGCATTGGCTGATATTGTGCCTTCCATAGAGCGGCCAATGAATTATCACCGTTCGAATGTAGACGGTACTATTTGTGTTCTTGAAGCTTGCAGGCACCAAAATGTGCAGCGTATAATATATGCCGCATCTTCGTCTTGCTATGGCATACCTAATAAATACCCAACACCGGAAACCGAAGCTATTTCTCCTCAATACCCTTATGCGCACACAAAATATGTGGGCGAAGAATATTGCATGCATTGGCATAGAGTGTATGGACTGAATGTTACTGCACTTCGTTTCTTCAATGTGTATGGACCAAGAGCAAGAACATCTGGTACATATGGGGCAGTATTTGGTGTTTTCCTTGCTCAGAAATTAAATAATAAACCATATACGGTTGTAGGTGATGGTAAACAAACACGCGATTTTACATTTGTAACCGATGTGGTAAATGCATGCGTTACAACTTCAAATACTGAAAATTGTGCCGGAGAGATTATGAATGTTGGTAGTGGAAATACATACAGTGTAAACTTATTAGTTGAACTTTTGGGCGGCCCGGTAGTGCATGTTCCAAAACGCCCTGGCGAACCTGATTGCACTTTTGCCGATACAACTAAAATTCAGAAAAAGACAGGCTGGAAGCCTATTGTGAGTTTTGAGGAAGGAGTGAAAATAATGATGGATAATATTGACTACTGGAGAGAAGCTCCGCTTTGGGAGCCTGCCAGTATTGCAGAAGCTACAAAGGACTGGTTTAAATATCTTGGTAAATAATATGAGTAAATTAAAAAATAAAATAATTACACTTGAGCAGCTTGCAGTTGAGTGTAAGAAACTAAAGAAGCAAGGTAAAACCATTGCACAGTGCCATGGATGTTTTGATCTGTTGCACCCGGGGCATATTAAACATTTTCAGGCTGCAAAGGAGCAGGCCGATGTTGTTGTTGTTACTATAACACCCGACCGTTTTGTAAATAAAGGCCCCGGCAGACCGGTATTTACAGAACAACTCCGCATGGAAGCAATTGCAGCAATGGAAGCTGTAGATTATGTTGCACTCAATCACTGGCCTACCGCCGTTGAAACCATAAAAATGATACGGCCTGATTTTTATGTAAAAGGGCAGGATTATAAGGATAAAGAAAAAGACCTCACAAAAGGAATTTATGATGAAGAGGATGCCGTAAAATCGGTTGGAGGTAAGTTGTATTTTACCGAAGAAATTACATTCTCATCATCAAGCCTTATCAACGCGCATTTCAACCCGCACGGATCTAAAGCACAAACCTTTGTTGACGGGCTGAAGAAAAAATATTCGGCTGATTATATTTTAGCTGAACTTGAGAAGTTGAATAAATTGAAAGTAATGGTAATTGGCGATACAATTATTGATGAATATCATTATTGCTCACCATTAGGTAAATCATCTAAGTCGCCCACCATATCGAGCATATATATGCGCGAAGAAGTTTTTGCAGGCGGTGTTCTGGCCGTTGCTAATCACCTTGAGCAATTTGCAGGTGATGTAAAACTGGTTACTTGCCTTGGTAAGCAAAATTTGCAGGATAAGGTTATAAAGAAAACACTATCTCAGGGGGTTGATGCTAAGTTCTTTGAAAGAGAAGATGGTCCGACACCAACAAAGAGAAGGTACCTGGACAAGTATATGAATATTAAATTGTTCGAAGTTACCTTCATGAATGACCATTATATTGAAGAGAAGCTTGAGAAAGAAGTTATATCGTATTTAAAGAAAGAGCTCCCGAAATATGACCTGGTACTGGTAACTGATTTCGGACATGGTTTCATCACTCCAAATATTATAAAGTTTATAGAAGCTGCCGGTAAATATGTTGCAGTGAATGCGCAAACAAATAGTAATAACTACGGCTATAATTATATTACGAAGTATAATAATGTAGATTATATTTCAATAGATGAAAAGGAACTAAGACTACCCTTTGGTGATAACTATGGAAATGTAGAGACATTAGTGAAGGAGTTAAAGAAAGTAACCAAGGCAGATAAAATTCAAATTACACTTGGCCAGGAAGGTTCTATTTGGTACGAAAAAAATAAGATATGTAAAGCACCGGCTGTTGCCAGATCAGTAAAGGATTCTGTTGGAGCAGGCGATGCAGTACTTTCAGTAACAACCCTGCTTGCTTATGCCGGAACAGCACCTGAAGTGGCATGCTTTGTAGGTAATTGTGTCGGTGCACTGGCAGTAGAAATAATCGGGAATGCTCACCCGGTATATAAAAAGGATTTGATACGGTTTGTACAGCATTTTTTGAAATAAGTTGAAACTAGCTGGGTTATTCTGCATTAGTATTTGGTTATTAGTAATTTGATATGGGAATAGTTCAAAAGGCAGGTATACGCTTAACCATATTTTCGTACCTAGGTGCTGCCTTAGGTTATTTTAATAAGATACTGCTTTTTACTAATTTCCTGACTGCGGAACAGGTAGGACTTCTCAGTAATTTGAATAATATTTCAGTATTATTTGCCCAGGTTGCTACACTTGGCATCAGTACATCAAGTATCAGATTCTTCCCTTATTTTAATGCAAAGGATAAACAGCATCATGGTTTTCTATTCTGGACAAATTGTGTTATTACAGTTGGGTTTGTTGTGTCCACTATACTTTTTGTTTTCCTGAAGCCTCTCTTTATTCAGTTTTACAGCAAGTCTCAAATGATGATTGAGTTCTATTATTATAATATACCATTGGCATTAGGTATACTGTATTTTCAATTCCTTGAATCGTATTTAAGATCATTATTAAAAACAGGTGTTGCAACATTTACCAATGAAGTGGTAAGTAGGGTATTGATCACAATTATTATAGGATTATATGCCTTAAAATTGATTGACTTTCATCAATTTGTTATTATGTATGTATTATGCAATGGTATACTGGCCTTAATACTATTGGCGTACACTGCATATCTTAAACAACTTTTTATTGCACCGGTAAAAAGCGTAAAATTTCGCAGGCTTTTTAAAATTATTATAGTGTACGGTATTTTTACAATAATGAGCGCCTTGGGAGGTACTATTCTTGTAAATATTGATACGTTAATAGTCACTGCAAAACTAAACCTGGGCCAGGCAGGAATTTATAATACAATTTTTTTAATTGCAGCTGTTATGACATATCCATATCGTTCTATTCAAAAAATAGCCCACCCTATTTTGGCACGTTATTGGAAAGAAAAAGATATGGTTGGTATGAAGGGCTTATATGAAAAGGCTTCTTTAACTGATATGGTTTTTGGCGGTATTCTTTTAATAGGTTTATGGGTAAATATTGATTCTATATTCATGTTCATGCCTAAGGAATATTCTGCTGGTAAATATCCTTTCTTACTTCTTGCGTTCTCTAAATATGTCGATATGGCTACAGGGCTTAACGGTTACATTATTGTAACATCAAAGAAGTATAAATCTGATCTCTGGTTTATGTTATTATTGATAATAGCCACGATAGCCCTTAATTTCATTTTAATCCCTATGTACGGTATTATGGGTGCTGCCATGGCAACACTTATAAGTATTTCGTTATATAATTTACTAAGGCTGGCTTTTGTATATTATTATTATCGCATGCAGCCATTCACACTTAATTGTTTGTGGGTGCTGCTTATAACTATTGTTGTCTGGGCAATTGCCGCACAAATACCAACATTCCATAACAAATACATTGATATTACAGTACGTTCAATAGTAATGACTGTATTATATGGTGGTGCCGTATTATACTTTAAATTATCATCTGACGTAAATGCCCTGGTATATAACTATACTAAGATCAAATACTTTGCTCCCTCAGATAAAAAATAATGCCAATGCCTAAGTTAAATTCCATTTACATATTCATAAATAAACTGAAATGGTTTATGTATGAAAAATGTACATCAGCTTGGGATGCATTGCTTTGGGTTTTATCTGTTCCTGTAAATATTGATTCAAACATTGCCAACAACACATCAAAAATAATAATGTATGTGGGTGAGTTCCTTCCGCCACGCATTGCCCGAATGGCAAAGTGGTGTAAAAAGAATGATTCGTTCATTACTTTATTGCTTTGTCATAAGCGTGGTTTTGTCGAGAAATTCTCCAACAACGAAATAGACCATGTAATGCTTTTCAGAAATGAGTGGCATCTTAAGCGCATGATCAGATCATTGCCTGCTCCGTATATATTGCACGGTTTTGCTCCTAAAAGTAAATACCCTTATATAGCCTTGGAAACAACCAAGAAATATCATTCTGCAAGCCCGGTTATTACCGATTACCAGGACGTGTTCATTCTATATTATGGGCACGATTCTAAATTAGGATGGTTGAAAGATGAATTGCCTTATGAGAAACTCTGTTTCGAATTGTCTGATGGAATTGTTGCCCATAGTTTAGAGCCGCGTGAAGGAATGAAGCTATGGGGTATAAATGAAAAAAAGAAGAGGTTGTTTTTCCCGCTGTATACTGATAATGACCTGTTCCAAAATACTTCTAAGACGTTTTCAATGGATGATATTCATCTTGTTTATGCAGGTGGTGTAATGGGTTCACACAGAGACAAGGTGCACTACGGTGCAGTTCAGTTTCATTGGCTTATAGATTACCTTACCGAGCAAAAAATACATTTTCATATTTATCCGAGCCCTTCAACATTAAGGGTTGATTATATAGAATATGAGCAAATAGCAAAAGAGAATCAGTTCTTTCATTTTCATACATCAGTTTCGCAACAAGATCTGCCAGGTGAATTGGCAAAATATCACTATGGCATGATGCCGTTTTTCAGGGTAAATTCGGGCCAATCGGACTTGAAGCATAAATATGCTACAACATTAAAGCTTTTTAACTACGTAGAATCTGGTATACCAATATTGGCTTCGGCCGATGTTATATACCAAAGTTGGCTAGTGGAAAGGTATAAGTTAGGAATAGCCGTGCCTAAAAAAGAAGACTTTGCCGATATCAGAAAACTAATAGGCAAGGTGCCATATGAAACCCAGGTGAAAAACCTATTAGAAAACAGGGAGAAACTTTCACTTAAGAACCATATACCAAGGTTACTCGACTTTTATAAGTCTCTCCAAAAATAATGCACTAAAGCGTTTGGCCCCAGGTGCTCTTATCTTTTAGCAATATTTCACGTAATAAAAATATGGGTGGCATGCCATTGTCAAGCATTGCATCATGAAATTTCTGAAGGGTAAATGCCGAACCTTCCTGCTTTTTGTAATCTTCTCTTAACTTAAGTATTTCTAATTTACCTACTGTGTAGAACAAGTAACCGGGATCAAATGTACCACGCAGCGCTTCCTGCCTTGATGGCTTATCGCCCTGGTACCAGTTATTCATAAAGAATTTGGTGGCTGAATCAACTGACATGCCATGACAATGGGTTTGAATGGAAACACATAAACGACAAAGGCGTAATAATGCATCACCTGATTGTGCCAGGCGATATTTAGCACCACGAATTGAATCACCATTGTGCCCATATCCTTCATCAGCCATCATTTTTTCGCAGTAATGTGCCCATCCTTCAATGTAAGCATAGCTGCCAAATATCTTTTCTATTTTAGTTGCGGAAGAAGCATTCAGATGAAGGAATTGAGTATAGTGGCCCGGATATGCTTCGTGAATGGTAACGTTATCAGTTGTGTAATAATCGAACTGAGATAGCCAGTCCGATTTTTGTTTGTCTGTCCATTTCGGGTCAACCGGGGTTATATAATAGTAGGCTTCGGTAGCTTTTGTCTCAAATGGGCCGGGTGTATCCATTGATGCGGTACTTGAGGCGCGTGCATATTCAGGAGTTTCCTGAACTTTTACCCTTACCTCTGATGGCATTGTAACTATTTTTTTGTCAATTAGAAATTGTCGGATGGCCTCCAGATTCTTTTTTGCATCAGGAATTAATTCTTCTGCCGTTGGATGTTCTTTTTGCATATCATGATAAACATCTACCGGGCTCTTTTTCGGGTCAATTATTTTTGCTGTTGCATTAAATACATCCTGTTCTTTTTTCAATTCTTTCATTCCTATTTCCAGTATCTGATCAGGGCTAAGGGTTACGCCTTCCACATACAGCAACATCTTTTTATAGTTTTCTACACCAATTGCATAGTGCGTGTGTGCCTTAGGTAGTTTTTCTTTCTCAAGGTAATCTGCAAATGATTTAACTTCTTCAATAGCCTTTGTATTAGCTTTTTTAAATGCAGCCATAAGTGCCGTATCTTTCACATCTTTTAATGCAGTAATAAGGTCCCCACCCAAAAATTCGGCTGAACCTTTAGCAACTTCAATAGCTGTTTCTATATATGGTTTGGCAAGTGAGTCTTCAAGGTTAGCTCTTGCATCGGAATATATCTTGTGTGCTTCGTTCTCAATAGCAATAATAGATCTAACACGGTCTTCTATTGGTCCGAAATTTCTCTTTACATATATGTTCACATCTATAGCACCTGCATAGTTCATAGGGTTCTTTGTGTATTCTCCTATGTCCACAATATTAAATATCTCATTATGAATACCCATGCGAAGAATGCGGTAATCGCGGAACATTTTCGGGCTCAACGATGCCGTGTCTAACTTAGCCAATGCGGTATCTGTTAGTTTCAATCGCACAACTTCTGCTGCAATCGATTCCTTGCTCAGGTCGGTCATTTTACCATCATATTCATGAAATCCTAATGCTACTGAAGCCTGCGGCCTCCATTTAAGATAACCGTCAAGGAAAGTATCAGAAATATCCTGAAAAGCTTTATCACCTGAACCTGTTTCTTTTGATTGCTTGGGTGTGTTGTTGCAACTTGTAAGAATAAGGGCGCCAATGAACAGAGACAGAATTTGTTTTTTCATGATATTGATTTAATAATTAAGTGTGAGACGTATATAATGTAAAAGAGATAATGTTGCCAAAAGTAGTATTATTCCTTTTATTGATATTGTTCAGGAATTGCGGACGAAGGCAAGTACTAATACATTTACTTGATAATGGTAACCCTGCCAACAAACCTGTGTTTCGATTGGTCCACACAAGACTGTGCTGTTATCAGATAAACATAGGTGTCTTCCTGGCATATAGCCGAACCACCATTAACTGTTCCATCCCAGCCTTTCGTCATGTCCTGGGTGTAGTACAACATCATACCCCAACGATCAAAAATATACATCTCGAAACCACATACATATGTACCCTTAGCTGTAAACACATCATTCAGCCCATCGCCATTTGGTGAAAAGGCGTTAGGTATATAAATGGTAAAGTAAGGACTTATCTCTATACAATGAGTTACTTCATCTGTACATCCATGTTTGTTAGTTACAGTCAAGCTAGGGCAAAATTTACCGGTATCTAAATACACAAATTTTGGGTTTTGAAGCGCGCTGGTGCTGTCAGATGGATCATTGAACTGCCATGCCCAGCTTTTTATTCCGTATGCATCGGTACTTTGATCGGTGAAGTATATAGTAGCATCAAGAATTGTTGCAGGCTGTGGTGAAGCCGTAAATTTAGCCACCGGGTGGCTATATACAGTTATGTAATTTGGTTTTGTCAGGCTATCAACGCAACCACTATCAGACGTAACAATTAATGATACGGAATATACACCGGCAGTATCATAACAATAATGCGGGTTCTCATTTGTTGAAGTTCCTCCATCACCAAATTTCCATACCCATGAAGATAAACCCGGTGGTGGCGATGTAATGGTCGTCTGGTCTGTAAAGTTTACACATAATGGTGAACAGCCTTGCAGTGTATCAGCAGTAAAAGCAACGGCTGGTAATGGGTCGACTATAACCAACACACTATCCTTTACTGATGGTGTACCACAATTGTCAGTTACCACCACTGTATATTCTGTAGTTGCGGTTGGCGTTACCACCGTATTCTGGCATGTAGAACAAGCTAGTCCTGTTGCAGGGGTCCACAGATAATTATATATTCCATCTCCGCCGCTCGCTAATGCACCAATAGTTGTACTTGATCCTGGGCAAACTGCCTTGGTAGGTGATACGGTTACTTTTAACGGAGGGTTTACCGTTACAACAACGGTAATTGGCGCACCCTGGCAATTATTGGTATCGGTAGTAAGTATGGTCCAAGTGCTGGTTACTGTCGGAGACACTGTTATTGAAGTGGTTGTTTGGTTACCGGGTATCCATTGGTAAGAATAACCGGGTGTGCCACCAATTGAATTTACAGTGAGTATGGCTGACTGACTAAGGCAAATGGTTTGAGGATTACTTGTTGAAACTACCGGAGTAGGTTGCATAACAATATCAGAATCTTTAATTATACACCCCTTTGCATCAGTGATAGTAACAGTATATGAACCTGCTTTCAGGCCCGTTGCAGAGTCAACTGTTTGAGCAGGTAATGTGCTCCATGAATATGTGTAACCTGCAGTGCCTCCTGTAACTCCCACTGTTGCTGTTCCGATACTATCACCAAAGCATTTATTATTTATGGTAGAAGTAATTGAGTCGCGCAATGCAGTCGGCTGTGTAACTACAAGACCAATACTATCAATTGTACAACCATGTGCATCGGTAACAAGCACCGAATATGTTCCGGCGCAAACATTTAATACACTTGCGGTAGTAGAAGATGATGCATTGCTCCATAAATATGAATAAGGCGTAACACCACCACCCGGTATACTTCCTAACTGCCCGTTACATTCACCAAAACAACTGGCAGCGAACGAAGCTGCAGTTAAAGTCAGCTTAGGAGGCTGAGTTACGCTATCTATGGCTTGCGCAAGGCAACCATCTGCATCGGTAATGGATAAGGTATACACTCCGGCTCCAAGGCCTGTTGCAACACTATTTGTTCCGCCTGCCGGATTCCAGGTGTATGAATAACCAGGTGTACCACCTGTAACTACTGCTGTAAGGCTTCCGATGCTATCATTAAAACATTTTTCATTTATCGGGTTAATTATAGAATCGTGAAGTGGTGGTGGTTGAGTAATAGTGTCTATTGCTGTGGTTTTACATCCTTTGGTATCAGCTACGGTTACTGAATATATGCCGGCTGTTATGCTATCCAGATCCTGTGTGGTTTTTCCATTGCTCCATAAAAATGTATAGGGCGGTACTCCACTGGCTACACCTAATGTTATACTTCCATTATTACCGCCGAAACATAAAATATTTGTACTGGCTACTATTGAATCACGGGTTCCATTGGCATTAGTTACGGTAACTCCTACCTGAGAGCTACAATTATTGACATCGGTTATTGTAACTGTGTAATTACCTGCAAATAAATGGGTAGCAGTATCAGTAGTTTGTGGAGGTGTTGAATTCCATGAATACGTATAAGGCCCGGTGCCACCAAACACACTTGTTACACCTGCTGAGCCATTAGCCACCGTACAGGTTGCCAGGCCAATTTCGGTTGTTGCTGTAATGGGCGCCGGTTGGGCAATAACAGCTGCAGCGCTATCAACACATCCATTCGCATCGGTTATTGTTACAGAGTATGAGCCGGCTACAGCACTGATAGAAGATCCGCTTATACCATTGCTCCATAAATATGTATAACCTGGTGTACCTCCGGTAGTTGTTACCGTTGCACTTCCGTTTTGCCCGTTACACACTGCCATTATTGCAGATGTTGATGGATTTAATTGGGTAGGTGAAAAGACTGTATCTGTAATTGATCCGGAACAACCATTTACACCGGTTGCAGTTACTGTATATGTACCTGGGAAGAGGCCGGTTACTGTAGTTGTAGTTTGACCCGTGCTCCATAAGTAAGTATACGGCCCTGTGCCACCTGTTGCACCGGTTACCGATACAGTACCATTTGAATCGCCAAAGCAAAGTACATTGGTTGAACTCACTGAAGGGGTGACTGTTGCACCGATAGCAGCAACTACTACTGTATCTGTTTGAGAACAACTATTGGCATCAGTAATAGTTACAGTATAGCTTCCGACGGTTAAATTACTTATTGTTGAAGTTGTTTTTCCATTGCTCCATAAATAACTGTAATTAGGCGTTCCGTTAGTTACATTTGTAACTCCGGCAGTTCCGGTACTACCTGAACATGTAGTAGGGGATGATGTGGTGGTAATAACCATTGCAAGTGGTTGAGTAATGGTAGCAGAATCAATTCCTGTGCAACCGTTATTATCAGTAATGTTTACTGTGTATGAGCCGGCAATTAATACAGTTGCACTACTTGTTGATTGGCCGTTATTCCATGAGTAAATATAAGGTGCGGTACCATTTGTTATTCCGCTAACAGATGCGGTTCCGTTTGAATCGCCAAAGCAAAGTTCGTTTGTAGAGGTCACAGTAGGTTTAAGAGTATCAATAACAGTTCCTACAATTGCAGTAGTTGTATTGGAACATCCATTGATATCAGTAACGGTAACTGTATATGTTCCGGCAGCCAGAGCTGATATTGAAGAAGTTGTAAGTGTATTACTCCATAGGTAAGTATAGCCTCCGGCACCGCCTGTTACATTTGTTACGCTTGCTGTTCCAACAGAACCTGTACAAATTGTTGGCGTTGTGTCTGTAGTAATTACAATAGGTGCAGGTTGTGTAACAATAACAGTATCGTTTCCATTACATCCATTGGCGTCCACAGCTGTTACAATATATGATCCTACAGGCAAACCGCTTACAGTGGTTGTAGTTTGTCCTGTACTCCATGTATAAGTATATGGTGCAAGGCCACCCGACGATCCGGTTACGGATACACTACCGGTACTGTCTCCATTACAAAGATCATTGGTTGATGTAGTAGTTGAAGTAATGACGGCGCCTGTAGTTCCAACTGTTGCAATAGCTGTTTTGGTGCAACCATTTGCATCTTTTACTGTAACTGTATAGCTGCCCGATGCAAGGCCACTAATAGTAGAAGTGGTGGCTCCATTATTCCATGAGTAAGTATATGCACCTGTACCACCCGTTGCACTTGTAACACCCGCCGTACCTGTAGTACCAGAACATGTGGTTGGTGATGATGTAGTGGCTACAGTAATAACAGTTGGCTGTGTAATTGTTATTGTTTTGGTTCCCACACATCCGTTATTATCTTTTGCTGTTACTGTATATGTGCCAACCGGAAGTGCAGTAATAGTCGTAGTTGTTTTTCCGTTGCTCCATGTATATGTATAAGGGGCAGAACCACCTGTTGCGCCTGTAACTGATGCACTACCGGTATTACCACCGTTGCAGAGTTCATTCACACCAGTTACGGTAGGAGTAATTGTTGCCCCTGTTGTTCCAACTGTTACTGTTGCAGTTTTTGTACATCCATTTGCATCCTTTACTGTTACGGTATAAGAACCGGCGGGCAATGCATTTATAGATGAAGTTGTTTTTCCATTGTTCCAAGAGTATGTGTAAGGTGATGTACCGCCTGTTACTGCTGTTACGCTTGCTGTGCCTGTGCTACCTGAACATGTAGTAGGAGCTGAAGATGTTGTGACTGCAATAACTGCAGGTTGTGTAATAGTTGCCGTGGCTGTTCCCGTACATCCATTTGCGTCTTTTGCTGTTACTGTATATGTACCAGGTGGTAATCCGGTAACGGTAGTTGTTGTTTGTCCTGCATTCCATGTATATGTATAAGGTGCAGTTCCATTAGTTACACCGGTAACCGAAACACTACCTGTACTTCCTCCATTGCATAACTCATTAACTTCAGTGGTAGTTGGTGTAAGTGTTATGGTAACGCTGGTAACCGTTACGGTTGCAGTTTTAGTACAACCATTAGCATCTTTTACAGTAACGGTATAACTTCCGGTAGGTAGCCCGGTTATAGATGTGGTGGTTTTTCCGTTATTCCATGAATATGTATATGGTGATGTACCACCGGTAACATTAGTTACGCTTGCAGTGCCTGTGCTACCCGTACAGGTTGTTGGTGCAGTAGATGTTGTTATAGTTATTGCTGTAGGTTGTGTAATGGTAACCGTTCCTGATCCGGTACAACCATTTGCATCTGTTATATTGAGTGTATAGGTTCCGACAGCAAGGCCTGTAACACTTGTAGTGGTTTTGCCATTGCTCCATGCATAGGTATAAGGTGCGGTACCACCGGTAACAGAATTGGCAACCGCACTTCCTGTTCCACCATTACAAAGCGGATTTGTGCCTGTAATAGTTGGAGTAGGTGTTGCCGTATTATGCGCTACAACTACTGTAGCATTTTGAGTACATCCATTAGCGTCCTTTACTGTCACCGTATAGCTACCTGCAGGCAGATTACTTAATGTAGACGTAGTTTGCCCACTACTCCATGAATATGTGAAGGGTGGTGTTCCTCCTGTAACGCTTGTGACCGACGCACTGCCAATATTATTAGTACATACTGCAGGTGCTGATGCGGTATTAACAACAATTGGCCCCGGTACAGTAATAGTAGTGTCAAGAACATATTGACAGCCTGCCCTGCCCATGCCTACCGTAACTGAATAGGTTCCGCTGGCATTTACTGTGACTGACTGAGTTGTTCCACCGCTGACAATTCCCGGGCCAGTCCATTTATATGATGATCCTCCGACAGGAGCGGTTATAATAGAAGAAGTACAAGATGGTTTTACTGTTGGCCACACTTGCCCACAGGAACAATCTATATATGCGTATCCAAAATGACCACCCTGTGTACAACCGGCAGCTGTAAACCTAACAGTAATGTTAGTTCCTAGATAGGGTTTCAGGTTAAGTGTATTAGCTGTCCAGGGCAAATAATACACTGCAGATCCGTCATAATTGGCTATATTAGCTGAAGTTAAAAAACCGGGTGGCGGAACGTTATTTTCGCATTGAACATAAAATTGCAGGCAAGGTATAGTATCACCTGCTGCATTCAATACTTCCACTCTGAAATAAGGTTCTTCACCGTTTACATGCGGTGCATCGTCAAGTACTACCGCATAATTATAGGTAAACAAGGCATTGGTTGGAGTTACCAGAAAGGTTTGCTCCAACACTTCTCCCATTGAACTACCTGTAGGGTCATCTGGATTCGCATTGCCACACTTTGGGCCAAAACCCTGACTAGAAGCAAAGTGCTCTGCAAGATTTATATTCTCGCCTCCCAGGCGGCAGGCATAAATTCCTCCTCCCGGATCAAGCATTGGGAAACCACCAAAAGGGTCAGTACCCGTTGTAACAAGGGTATGCCAGGAACACGATGTTTCAGCAGAGTTGGTGCCTAAGGTATTTATACCTGCAACAGTTTGTGTTAAAGCTGCATTAGAATTGTTATTGTCACCAATATATCCTGTCCATCCTGTATAGTTGCCATCTTCAAAATCAGAATTGTTACAAACACTTGCAGCGGTAACCTTGTGAGAATCCCCCGATGAGTAATCCTGGGCAGCCGGCTTAGTAGAATTAACAGAAGAAGGGTCAGGTAAATGGTACTTTTTACTCACATAGGCTCGTTCTGTACGCTTAAGATAATGTAATAACTCACTTCCCTTGTCCGTTCTTGAAATAGGATTATCAAGAGCCTCTTTCCAATTAAAACCTTCAAGAGTATCGCCTTGGTAGAAAATGTACGAAGGCGGAATTATAATTTCCTGCGCAGAAGCAGAAGTGAAAGACAATATAAAAAAACCGAAAACAACTTTTGATGATAAAAGCCGCAGAATAACAAGTAAGTTTTCTTGTATTCTTTTAATCATAATGTAATCGTTTTAGCAGTCAGGGGGATAATCATAAATTCCGGTTTCCAAAAATATTTAAAGTACCAGAACAAATGTAATGTATTTTAATGAGAATTAAAAGCTTTTTCAGGTCAAATAAATATTAACAAATTCTCAGCAGATTTTATATTAAATTTTGTCTCGCTATTTATATGTTTTAGCCATTAGTATTGATATTTTGCCGTAAGTAAGTATGTTTAGGTGAAAATTAAATTTACTTCCATTGAAATAATATAATAAAGAATAAAAAAATAATGTACCTTAGTGAACCCTGATCATAGATTTTATAAGATGAAAAAAACATTACTATTGTTGTGTAGCCTTTGGGCAAGCATTCTTTTCAGCCAAACATTAAATCTTCCGGCTCGCTCAAAAACGGCACTTTCGGGCAGCCAGTTCGAAGCATCAATTGCATCATCATCACTTAGCCTTACGCAGCGCGAAATAATGATATATGCACAGGTTCAGGCTGGTAATGTGCCCGATTTCTATCGTAACCTTGTTCCGGTTAAGTCCAAAGCGCTTATAGGGTCCGATACACAAAGTGTAACGTATTATGTTATGCCCGATTATTTTGCTGTGGGCTGCGATTCTGATTATTTCTTATGCCCTATCAGCCCAATGCTGGCAACAGAAATTGGAACATTAACCGGTATGACATTACCTACCCGGAAAATGGTGGGAGATATATGGACGGCTGCCAAGGTAAAGCTTGCTCCGCACCCCTTGCCACCCATATCAGGTACCATGAGTACAGTGCCTTATTTTGCAAAGCACGATTCTATTGTTGATAGTGCAAGAGATTCCTATTTACCCGGCTTGCCATTAGGCGACCTTGTTAGCGGCGACAAGAAGGATGTTGTAATATCAAATATGATATACACCACTGCTAACCGCGTGGTAATTTTCGGATGGTACTACCAGAACGGTACCTATATACAGCCTATGACCAATGTACATGATGATATATATATGGACTATAGCCATGGTTCACGATTTGTACAAAATAATTGCTGGCTTAACGATACAACTCCAACCACTATACAGTGTATTTTAGAATCGGCAACACTAAACCCTATTCTAAGTGATGAAGGCGTTATTACTGAACCATGGTATCCCTATTGGATCAGCTTGAATCAGCCATTGTCATTTACGTGGCAGCGCAATAGCCCGACCTCGCTCAAATTAGTTGTGCTTAATGATGCATCAGTAACACATTACGATGTTTATACCGGCACCGACGGAGCCAATTATACAGAACACCTGAGAGTGAAAAAAAGCAATCTTGTTATATCTGGTTTGCCAACTGATAAACTGCAATTTGTTAAAATAATGGCGTACGATTCACTTACAGCTACAACTTCAAATATGTCGGAAGTATTAGCGGCGGTACCAACTTCACGTAATGACAGTACATTACTTGTAAGCGGATTTGAACGTGTAATAACCGGTAACACATATAATTTTACCATACAGCATGGCACAGCACTGTTCAACAATAACAGGTATGCCGAAAGTTGTACGCACAGGGCAATAACTGATAAGCTTATTTCCCTTGATAACTACAAAGCGGTTGATTGGATATTGGGCGAGGAAAGCACAGCCGATACCTCAATTAATCCAAGAGAACAAGCATATATCACTTCGTATTTACAACAGGGAGGATATCTTTTTACATCGGGCTCTGAAATAGGCTACAACTTATCATTGGGTGGAACTGCAGCTGATAAATTATTTTATGCTAATTATTTAAAAGCCCGGTTTATTGCCGATGCCCCTGACAATACAGCAAGTAAATACTATGCAGGTGTGGTAAACCCAATCAGTACATCTATTTTTGATAAGGGCGATTCTATAAATTTTGATAATGGTACTCACGGAACATATAATGTAAATTACCCTGATGCAATTGCTCCTATTAATGGTGCCTCGGCTGATATGCACTATACAACCTTAGATACCGAATATGCATGCATACATTATGCCGGTGTGTTCCCAAGCGGTACCAAAACAGGTAAACTGGTATACATGGCTTACCCGTTTGAAACCATTTACCCGTCAGCTGCACAAGACACTGTAATGAAGGATATATTGATTTTCTTCTTTGGAAAAAACAGCCTTGTAACGGGTGTTGACCAAATTGAGCAAGTAGCAATAAGCATATATCCTAACCCGGTTAAAAATGAACTTTTCATACTATTGCCTGAACAGGGGAAAGCAATAATCAGTATATATAATATGGTAGGCCAGCAACTTTATAATAATGAATATAACGATGATACCCGGTTGAAAACCATTGATATAGGTAACTTACCACAAGGTATGTATATGGTTCGGATAGAATATAATTGGCAGCAGATCACAAAAAAAATAGTGAAGGTCAACTAAGTAAAAAGCCTGCTTAATACCATAAGCCTTATTGTAATACATTTGTCGAAAATTATCAATATGTGTTTGCTCAAACGCTTTTATTTTAATAGAATATTCTTCGTACTTGGCCTGTTATTATCCATTAGTACAATGGCCGTTAAGCCAACCTGGTCAATTGAAGTGAAAGGCACTGTTACTGAAAAAGGGCAGAGCCTGCAGGGCGCAGTAATTTCTTTGTTTTCCGATAGTAATTTATTGCAAAAAGTTACTTCGCCCGATGGCGATTTTAGTTTTACCCTTCATGCCGATACCGAATACATGTTCACGTTTGCAAAGCCGGGCTATGTTTCCAAGTGTATTACATTTTCTACAAAAGATGTACCGTTAGCACGTGCTAAGCAAGGTTTTTCGCCATACGATATTGAAGTGAGTATTTTTAAAAAGATCGAAGGAGTTGATATTAGTCAACTATTGCAGGCCCCGTTGGCACTCATTCGTTTTAATCCGGACTTGAATGAAGGTGGCGACTTTATGTACGACGAAAAATATGCAAAAAGCATTAAGCCCTTTTTATCCGTACTTGATTTTGAAATACAACAGGAATTTAAAAGAGCCGAGCAGGAGAAACAAGTAGCTGTTAGAGATGGCGAATTAAAAAAACAAAAAGTACTTACATGGTCAGCAATAGTAGTGCTATTGCTGGTGCTGGGTTTTGCAATATATGCCTACAGAAGCTTCAGGCAGAAACGGAAAATGAACCATGAGCTTGATTTCCAGAATAAGAGCATTGAACAAAAGAACAGGGAAATTACAGACAGCATTAGTTATGCAAAACGAATACAGGATGCCATTTTGCCAACTCCTGAAACAGTAAAACAGGTATTGCCTGACAGCTTTATATTATTTAAGCCTAAAGATATAGTTAGTGGCGATTTTTACTTCTTTTTGCATAATAAGGAAAAGATATATTTCGGTGCGGCAGATTGTACCGGCCATGGCGTACCTGGTGCATTTATGAGCCTTATAGGGTATGAAAAATTATATGATGCTTCGCACACCACAGCTAATACTGGTGATATTTTATCAATGGTAAATAAAGGTATCCGAAAATCATTGCGCCAGACAACCGATAAAGATTCTACACGTGATGGAATGGATATTGCATTATGCTGTATTCAAAAAGAGGATAAGGGAATGAAAGTATCTTTCTCAGGCGCCAACAGGCCATTATGGGTTATACGTAAGGGAGCCGCAAGTATTGAGGAGTTTAAGCCAACCAAAAAAGCTATCGGCGGTTTTACTGAAGAAGAGCAAGGCTTCGATCTTTTTCAAACACAGATAAATGAAGGCGATACATTATATATGTTCTCTGACGGATATGCTGATCAGTTTGGTGGTGATAAAGGCAAAAAGCTTACCACAAAAAAATTCAGAGAGATATTGCTTGAAATAAAACACTTAAGTATGAATGACCAGTTGAAACACCTGGAACGTTTTATTGATAGTTGGAGGAACAAGGAAGAGCAATTGGATGATATATTGGTATTGGGAGTAAGAGTATAACTTCCTGTTACTTTACTAAAATAAAAAAGGCGCTCATCGAGCGCCTTTTTTATTTTAACCAAATTATGTTTTACTTAACCATAAACTTACCATGGTCAATAACGTTACCATTGTTGTCGGTAATATTATATAAATACATACCACTTGAATATGTTGTTGTATTCAGAATCGTGTTATTGTTCTTCATTTCAATCTTCGTTAACTCTCTTCCTGCAATATCATATACGGTAACATTCTTTGCCTGTGTATTATTGTCATTCAATATGAAATTGATCTGGCTGGTACAAGGGTTAGGGAAAGTACTGATATGGCTGTTGAAGCTTACTTCATTAATACCTGTCGGAGCTGCTGTAGTATCCCATACTAAATTCATAAATGCACCAGTTGAAGGGTTTACATTCATTTCAGCTAAAATGTATCCTGCACCATTGGTAAACCATTGGTACACATGAGAAGTTGTAGTGGTAGCACTAGGTGTTCCCCATGATCCGCCAGAAGTATGTTCTGAAACACTGTCAACATCCACTTCATGATGAGATTTACGTAACACATTAAATGTACCTGTTGGCAAAGTCATTGTTCCCCATGCATCAACTGTGTCAAAATAGGTAATGTTTGTAATGATCCTTACAGAATCATAAATAATTAAACTCTTAGCCTGATCTTGCTGGCCTCTGCATCTTCCATGGAATTTTTCGCCATATACACCTGGTAGTTGTGCTTGTACAAATTCAGTGTCGAGGCTTAACTCAACCTGAAAAGTAACAGTAATACCTGAAGTTTTGTAAGGCACTATTTGTTCAGAGCCCTCTACTTCAAATACATTAGAATTGATATTGAAAAAATTATATCCATTAATAACAGCACCGGTATTTGTTTTTCCTGCAGTAGAATCGCACAGGTTTGCCTTAGCAAAAGCTGGTACGCTTGAATACTTTGTTGAAGAAGGAAGCATGAACATGATCTCAGCAGTCAATTGTTTTTTTGCTGTGCTAAAATTCCAGCTTTGGCTTGCGCCTGCAGCACCCGCCATAAATGCTGATGTAGAATCGGTTGCAGTAATAAGTGTAAGGCCGGCATGCGGCAGATCAGCTGAGCTGAGGGTAATTTGCGCAGACGCCTTGGTAGCCATAAAGCAAACAAAAGCAAGGGCACATACTTGAGTAATTTTTTTCATAATGACATTCATTTGGTTAATAGGTGGCAAATATATACAATGCAATTAAATATCTCAAAAATTAAGCATCTCTAAAATTAATATTGCTTTATTGTTAATTTAAATTCAATATTTTTATCTTTGTCGAAAGCTCAGATATTGATGGAAAAATTCTACACATTACTCAGGCATGCAAGGAATTTTAAGGGATACCTTGTTGGTTTTGCATTCATACTTTTTATTGCACATAGTACAAAAGCTCAAACCATATTAAAAGGCATTGTTAAAGATTCTGTTACACAGGAAGTTTTAGTTGGCGTAGTGGTAGCTGTTGATAGTACTCAAAGTACAACTACTGACCTGAACGGACATTATAAAATAACCCTGACACCCGGGCCACATACGGTTACTTTTTCGTATGTAACATACCAGGGTAAGGTAATGCAGATAAAAGCTGATGGGAATGATGCCATATATGATATAACGTTGCCACCCGTCTCACAGAATTTGCAAACTACTGTGGTCACGGCGAGTATGTATGGTAAAAATATTCAACAGGAAGATGTTTCCATGCAAGTAATAAAGGCACAGGATATTGAAAATACCGGTATGCGCCAGGTTGATGAAACTATGTGTAATGTGCCTGGTGTAGACGTTATAGACCAACAGGCAAACATACGTGGTGGTAGCGGATGGACGTATGGTGCAGGTAGCCGTGTGCTTATATTAGTTGATGGCTTGCCGGAGTTGACTCCAGATGCAGGTGATGCCATTTGGGACTTTTTACCAATGGAGCAAATTTCACAAATAGAAGTAATTAAGGGTGCTTCTTCGGCATTGTACGGATCATCGGCACTTAACGGTGTCATAAATTTACGTACGGCATGGCCAACCTCTACACCGGTTACAACATTTAGCGTTATGTCTGGTATCTATGCTAATCCTAATGTACCCGACTCTGTACCATGGAAAGGTGGACAACAACCATATTTTAATAACTTTTCTTTCTTTCACAGTCAGCAGATAAAACAGTTAGACCTGATACTAAGCGGAAATCTTGCTGATGAAAAAAGCTATCTCTTCGGGTCATATGATCAACGGGCGAGAGTAAGCATGGCCACCCGTTATAGGTTTAAGCATATAGATGGTTTAATGGTAGGAGTAAAAGCAAATTACATGTACCAGAATAATGGTACCTGGTTAGTATGGGCAAATGATTCAGCAGGCATTTTAAGGCCGTTTGGTGGACTAAGCGGACCTAATTCCTCATTGGTGCAAACCTTACTTAGGCGTTTGAATATTGATCCGTTTATAAACTACAACCTGGCGGATGGTAGCCGTATTTCACTTCAGGCAAGATATTTTTTATCGAGCAATGTTGATTACGGAAGTGACAAGGGTTCTATAGCCCAATCGTATTATTATGAATTACGTTATCAAAAGAATTTTAAGTATAACATCAATCTTTCTGCAGGCCTTGTAGAAAGCAAAGATATAGTTGTAGCGCAGCTTTATGGAGATCACACCTCAATAAATCAGGCGGCATACATGCAGTTAGAGAAAAAGCTATTTGACAGGCTTGATTTAACAGCTGGAATCCGGAAGGAATCAAATGTAATTGATGATACAGCAAAAGAAAATTCACCTATAGTTTTCAGGGCAGGTGCTAATTATAAGATAGCGGAACATACATTTATACGGGCGTCATACGGAGAAGGGTATCGCTTCCCATCCATTGCAGAGAAATATATTAATTCAAGCGTTGGCCCCGTAAGTATATTTCCGGACCCTACACTCATCCCTGAAACAGGCTATAGTTCTGAAATAGGAATAAGCCAGGGTGTGCAGGTCGGTAGTTGGCGAGGTATAATAGATATTGCCGGTTTTGAAACAGATTACAAAAACCTAATTGATTTTTCTTTTGGATTATGGCTACCAAAAAACGCGACGCATGCTGACTCATTAAATGAAGCTCCTTTTTTAGGGTTTAAATCAATAAATATAGAACAGGCACAAATTTCAGGAGCTGAACTTACCCTTACCGGTGAAGGGAAAATTGGCCCCGTTACAGTTCGTTTTATTGGCGGGTTTACTGCAATAGACCCAATTAACCTGGCGCAGAAAGATTCCGTGAATAAATATGAATCGTCACATTCTAATCTCACATCTGCCCAAAAAGATTCTTTGAACCAGACTGAAATATTGAACTATCGCTCATTATATACAGCTAAATTTGGGTTTGAAGCAACGTATAAAAAATTGACCTTGGGTGGCAATGTGCGATACAATAGTTTTATGGTTAATGTGGATGGTGTATTTGTAGGCAATGATCCTCCATATCTTGTGAACACTGAGTTGATTCCCGGTATCAAGGAGTTTCGTGACGCTCATCATACAGGCGACTATATAATTGATGCCCATATTGCATACCAGGCTACTGACAAAGTTAAAATGTCATTCATTGTTAAGAATTTGCTTAACAGAACCTATATGGTTCGCCCGGGATTACTTGGCCCGCCCGAAAACTTTGCAATTCAACTGAATATTAGCTTGTAATTGGTTTTTATTAGTTTTACAATATTAAAATAAGAGAATTATGAAAAAATGGCAGATCAGTTTATTAATGATGGTGGCAGTATTTATTGGTATTGGTGCAACAACAACCAATTCAACCAAGCCGGAAGATGAAGGCTTTAAGAACTTACAAATTCTGCCAAAAGATATAAGCGAGAAAGAGCTACATAAGGTAATGTTTGATTATTCTGTTTCACTTGGTGTGCGTTGTGGTTTTTGCCATGCCAAGCTGAGTGACACTACAAAAAGGGGACTTGATTTTGCCAGCGATGCAAAGGATGAAAAGAAAACTGCACGTCATATGATGCAAATGACTGCCTCTATTAATTCAACTTATTTCAATTTCAATAACTCAACCAAGCCTGACACTATTCATATGATCATGTGTTATACTTGCCACAGAGGACATTCTGAGCCTGATGGTAAAAGCACTAGATCTACAATTGATTCTATTGAGACTCAGTTGATGAAAAACAGAAAATAGGTTTCTATTTTTGCAGGTTTCTGTATTATTGCCTAACTTCGGGTATTAATTTAATTTTCATGAAAAAATTAAACCCGTTCATTTCAGTTTTTTCTATAATTGCCTGTTTGCTGGAGTGTAACTTTGTTATTGCTCAGCAGCATAATATACAGGCGGCGCTTAATCAGGTAAAGTTGCCTGCAAATCAAACAAGTATTAATCAGCAGACTATTTCTTCTGCGGCTGATCAACCTCATTTAAGTCAGTTTTTTCAGTTTAATGAAAATGTGAAAGCACATTCTGTAAAAGCTCCGAAAAAGCCAAGTGGTACAAGTGATACAATATATGTGGGTATTGCACCAAATGACTCACTTGTTATTACAGGTAACTATACACATACTGGGCCTATTATAGTTGTGCTGAATGGTGTACTGATTGTAAAGCATGCCAATATGACTAATTTAGGTGATATGTATGCCATACAAAACGGTAAAATTGTTATTGATTCATCTACCGTTTCATTTCCACAAAATTATTTTTACCAGCGATCACTTGTATTAGTTGGCAAAGCAAGTGCCACTATAAGTAACACAACCTTAAGTTATGGGGGATTCTCTCACAACCTTTCAGTATATGACACGGCACAAATAACTTTTAAAAATGTTACTCAACCTGATTGGATGACAAGCGGAATAGGTAGCCATGCATCGCTTACCATAAACGGAACCAACCAGGCGGGCGAGTTAATTATATCAGATTACTGTAATATTGATATTAAGAATGCAACATCTGTTTTATTATGGCACCAGTTCCCGGATTCTTCGGTTATTAATTGGTCGTTTGGTAAGCACGACACCGCATACGGATACAAATTCAACAACACAATGCCTGGGGTAAAAGGAGTTGAATACAATGTTTCAGTGGATTCATGTTACCAAATTATGTGGGGAATGATGCCAAGCAGCGGTTCCAACATAACTATTTCAAATTCTAAAGTGCGTTCAATCGGTTTATGGTTCGATAAGCCGAAAGATTCTGTTATTGTTTCGGGTATAACTGATAATGCAACTTATGCTGGTACATTCAATGCTCCTTTATCTGATCGTACGTTTACACTTACTAATTGTACAGTACAAACGTGGAGTTTTTATGTTTTTCATAAATCAATTATAAATGTAAGCGGTTGCATAGCAGGTGAAATAGGAACAGAAAATGCATCGAAAATGTATGGCAATTCATATGTAGTTGATGGTTCAGGTGGTTATCATTGGTCAAGTGACACTTCAACCATTGTTGCAAATGCGGCTACCGTAACAAGCTATGTGAGAAGTGAAAAGAACAGCCTTTTTATATTCGGGTATTCGACAGTTGGTGGAACAGGTATTGCCGAAGCGATAGATAATTCTCTTTTAATAGTTGTTCAAAGCACAGTGCCAATAGATCCGCAGGCCTTGAGTGGCAGTGATGCATGGTTTGATAATATAAATCAACCAGGTAATTTATTTGCTGACTCTATCGCTCCCGTAAATGGTTCTGCATGGATACATCGCGGCCCCACCAGTAACTGGATGTATTTTAAGAGCTGGCAATTATCCTACCAGTTGAACGGCGATACCGGTTGGACACCCATAACAGGTATTGATACAAATGAAGTGAGTAATAGCCTGCTTGCAAACTGGAACACTCATGGCTTAAATAGCGGAACCTATTTACTTGATCTGCGATTGAATGATAGCTGGGGTAATAAGGTTGATGCCATTAAGCAGGTAACGTTATTGCCGCTTATTTTAAGTGTGGATGAAATAAGTAACATCTCAGATTTGAATATATATCCTAACCCGGCAAGCGAATTATTTACAGTGGCGTTTGCGTCAGGGAATGCAGAAGAGATACAAATTGAATTAACTGACATTTCAGGAAAGCAACTGTACCTGAGTAAAAATATGATAAGCAAGAAAGGTAAGAATGCAATTACTTTGAATACTCTAGGTTTGGCTGCGGGTACATATATATGTACTATAACTGATAAAGGGAATAAAGCCCGGAAACTGATTGAAATAATAAAATAGGATCTAGCGGATAAGTTCTAAATATCCGTGTAGCTGATATACTTTGTTTTCGAAATCGGTTGCTTTCAGAATGTAATAATATGTTCCGTCAGGGTAAGGCACACCGGCATCACTTGTTCCTGTCCAGTCAATATTAGGTGAGTACGATTCAAATATTTTTTCACCCCAGCGGTTATAAATATAAAGAGCATATTCCTTCATGTTTCCAGCCTTAACATGAAAAGCATCATTAATTCCGTCTCCGTTAGGTGTAAACACATTAGGCACGTAAAGATTCTCAATTACATATACTTTTTCCTCGATCGAGTCTCTGCAGCCTTCAGAATTAGTTATGTGCAGGTATACATCATATACGCCTGCTGAACCATATTGCTGATATGGGTTGAGACTGTCGGAATAATTACCGTTACCAAAACTCCACCACCAGGTATTCTCTCCCGAACTCTGATTTTGGAAGTAGATAAATTCTCCACCCAACACAGTGTCGGGTATAGGTTTAAAGTTAGCATTTAACGATTGGGCCGGTATAAGCGCTTTTACGGAATCGGTACAACCATTTTTATCAGTTACTACAAGTGTGTAGCTTCCACCCGGCAAGCTGGTGTCGGCAGACGCGGTAGTTTTGCCACTGTTCCATGAATACACATATGAAGGAACCCCACCTGTAGCAAATACCTGCACATTTGCCTTGACGCTGTTACATTTTGTGGTATCATTATAGGTAACATTCAGTTTCGAAGGCTGTGTAATGGTATCATAAACAGTATCGGTACAGCCGTTAGCAATGTATGTTACAAAAACAGTGTCGACACCTGCAACAAGGTTTGAAGCGGTAGCGTTGGTTTGTCCGCCTGTCCATTGGTATCCATAAAGTGATGTATCTCCACCAATTACACTTACCGTTGCGCTGCCATCGTTACCCCCGAAGCATTTTACATTATGGCTGGCTGAAATATTTGCCGTTTGCCCGGAGTGTATTACTCTTGCAGTATCGGTTGCTGTGCAACCATTAGAGTCAGTAGCGGTTACCGTATATAAGCCCGGGCCAATAGCTGAAATAGTCGCTCCGGCACCAAAGCCACCTCCCCATGTATACGAGTAAGGCGTTGTGCCTCCATGTGCTGCGCCTGTTGCACTGCCATTATTTCCGCAAGTAGCTGCAGTGGTGCTGGTCGTTACTGTAAGCGGCAATGGCTGTGTTATAGTTGCTGTTGCAGTTGTCGTACATGCATTCTTATCGGTAACTGTTACTGTATACGTTCCGGCAGAAAGAATACTTGCCGTGTCTGTTTTCTCACCATCGGTCCAAACGTAGGAGTAAGGTTTTGTTCCTCCACCAGTATTTGGGAACGCGCTTCCATTACTATCCCCAAAGCAGCTTACATTTTTAATATTGCCTGGCGGAATAGTCGCTGTAAGTACTGCGGGTTGGGTTATTTTAATAGTGTCGGTGACAGTACAATTATGCACATCGGTAATAATTACAGTATATGTTCCGACACCAAGATTGGTTGCTGTTGATGTAGTTTGCCCATCGCTCCAGGAATAATTGAATGGGCTGCTCCCTCCCACCATACTTGCCGAAGCACTTCCATTGGTTAAGCCAAAGCAACTGATGTCATTGATGTTGCCAAAGCTTGTGCTAACACCCGAATCACCAACAATTGTAATGGCAGTATCTTTACAACCGTTAGAGTCAGTTACTGTAATTGTATAAATACCGGGGCCGATTCTTGTAGCTGTATCACCGCTTTGTGCACCGGGTGCCCAGGAATACGTATAAGATCCGACTCCGCCTGTTGCATGAGCAATGGCTGATCCGTTTGAACTATCGCATGTAGCAGGAATAGAGCTTGCAGTAACTTTAGGTGGAATACTGTGTGGGACAATTGCTGTGGTATCTGTTTTGCAACCGCTGGTATCGGTAACTGTTACTGTATATGTGCCTGCTGCCAGGCCTGAATCTTTCGGCGATGTATTTGATCCCGGTTTCCATGAAAATGTATAAGGCTCTCCGCTTACAATCGCTGTAGCACTTCCGTTGTTTTTATTGCAAGGTGTTGCAGTTGTTGTAATACCAATTATTAAGTGAGCCGGCTGCGTTATGGTAACAGAGCCTGCGCCGGTACATTTATTTGAGTCGGTTATGCTGACATTATATATCCCAGCAGGCAGGTTCACCACAGTATCATTTGTACTAGCCCCAACACTCCATGAGTAGGTGTAAGGCTTTGTTCCACCGGATGGTATAACAAATGCAGTACCATTACTATCTCCAAAACATTTATTGTTTGTACTTATAATAGTATCAGTAAGCGCGGCAGATGGTTGTGCAATGACAACACTGGTAGTTGTGGAACAGCCATTTGCGTCGGTAACGGTAACCACATATGTTCCGGCGGAAAGACTGTCGGCTGTTGCTGTTGTATCGCCCGGTACTCCCCAGTTATAGGTATATGGAGCAGTACCTCCACTGGAACTGTCTGTTGCAGTTCCATTTTTTCCACCATTACAGGAAACCCCTTTCGAACTTATTATAACTGTAGACAATCCTTTTGCAGGTTGTGTAATGGTAGCCGTATCTTTTGCAGAACACCCGTTTATATCAACTACAGTAACAGAATATCTTCCACTATCCAGTCCTGAAATAGTTGAATCAGTACCACCATTGCTCCAGGCATATGTGTAGGGAGATGTTCCCCCGCTTGTTGCCGCCGTAACGATACCTGTATTGCCACCTGTACAGCCTACATTAACCGGTTCCATATTTATTACAAGCTTCGGTGGCTGCAATATGGTAACGGTATCTGATGCAATACATCCGTTAGCATCTTTAACACTGGCAATGTATAATACTGATGAGAGATTTACAGCCGTTGCATTTGTTTGCCCGCCCGGCGACCATGAATAGGTGTAGCCTGGTTTCCCTCCAGTCATGCTAACTGTTGCAGAACCTACACTTTGCCCGAAACATTTTTCAGCGGTTGTTCCGCTTATCGATGCAGATACACCCGAGTCAGGAATTATTATAACCGATGAGGCTGTACATCCGTTTGCATCGGTAACAGTAGAAACATAAGTACCTGCGGTTAAGTTGGTAGCAGTGGCTTTTGTTTGTCCACCCGGCGACCATGCGTAAGTATAAGGACCTGCACCTCCGGTTATAGTTGCAATTGCTTTTCCATCGCTTTTACCACAATGTGCAAAATTACCGGTAGCTGTATCTGTAAAAACAGGTGGTTGGGTTATATTTACTACAGTTGTTGAGGTACATTTGTTTGAATCGGTAACCGTAACTGTATAGCTTCCTGCAAATAAAGAATCAGCCACTGCATTTGTTCCGCCTGAAGGAGTCCAGGAATATTTGTATGGTTTTGAGCCACCTGTAACGGTAACTGTGGCATTACCAACCCCGCCATTACATTTTACATTTGCTTTTGAAGTAATGGTTGCAACCAGTGGTGTAGGTTGAATTATAGTAATAGAATCAACATAATTTACGGGCACACATCCACCCAATGTGACAGTTACTTTATATTTTCCGCCGCATAAGCCCGATATGGTTTGTGTGGTTTTTCCATTGCTCCATAAATAGGTAACATTGCCGGTATCGGCACCGCCGCATAAGTTAGCTGTGGCAATACCATTACATGAACAGGTAGCGTTTGTACCAGCTATGGAAAGAGGAGAGAAGGGAACATTAACTGACCTTACAAATCCTTTACCGCACGCAAGAACCACCTGGCGGCTTGCATCAACCTTTACGTCGTAAACAGTATCGGGCAATGTTATGGTGTCTGCCAAGACCAGTGATGAATTGTAAACACTGATCCATTTTTTAGAACCTACATAAATGTTGTCGCAAATATCTGCAGCTAAACCACCCCAACTATACGGGTCACTAGTAACCTTTACACTATCTTTCAGTATGCCTGTCTTTTTATCAAATCTTCTCAGTTCACCTCCATCATACAGGTACAACCAATTCAAACTGGCCGACATCCCATTCATTCCATTGGTAGCGCCAATTCCGGTACCCACATAATTAATACTCGCAAGTTCAACAAATTTATAGCCATCGGGAACAGAATACAAGGTTGGGCTAAGGCCAGGCAGGGGAAGCTTTACCAATACGTTATTAAATTTTTTAGGGTCAATTACGGCAGATTTTGCAACAGCCATATAACAAGAAGTTCCCGAAGGATCCATAGTTGCCAGCACCATGCTATGGCCTGCAGCAGTTGCACCAAGCACATTAACATTTGTAAAGGTTGTAAACGAAGTATCAACCATGGTGGCCTGTGTGTTAGCTCCGGCTTTAGTTCCACCCGCGCCAATTACCAGGTTATTATTACATGTATTGAAAAGGGGCCGCCACATTTCATTCATGTTCGCATCAGGCCCTGAAGTAGTAATAAGTATTCCCGCAGAATTTACCTTCAGTATTCGTACGCCTGCCGCACGGGCACCTTCTATTAAATACGATGTTCCGCTTTTAGGATCTACTGCCAGGCCGCCATAAATGGCTCCGTCAATGCTACTGGCAGGAAATGCCCATTGTATAGCACCGGCACTATTAAGTTTTACTAGCTGAAATGTAGTATACCCGCCATATACATATACGTTACCATGAACATCATAATCGAGGTCATATGCTTTGTTACATGTACCAGTGAAATTGGGATTCGTAGTCCAGGGATCGATTGTTATTGTTTTTGTTTTGTCGTACGTACCGGTAAATTGAAATCCTTCTTCATTACCATTCAATACATATCTCACTTTAACGATTCCGCCATCAGCTGCAGTAGCAGAAGGAGTGTGGTCAGTTATTTCTCCAACCACTGTATTGGTAAGTACATTTCCTTTTGTATCTATTATCGGATTAGTTGCATTACCATAGGCAAGCTTTACCTGCGAAATATCTGCTCCCGGATGAACAATTATATCATACTCAAACCCTTCTTTGTTTTCAGGAAAATAAAATTCAACATCAATGCCGGAATACAGATTGCGGTAGATTATTTTCCTGTAGATGCTTGCAACTATAGTATTACTCTTCCCACTTGGGTAATGGTATGCATAGCTCAGGCCCTGTTCGGCACTTATTGTTACATTATTGCTCGCATTTTTCCAGTCAGCAATTAATGTATGCCTAACAGGTGCGTCATTGTTGCCATATTCGGCATGGCTATAGATAATGCTATGAGATGTAAAATATAATTGAACACTACCTATGTTGGCTGAATAGAGAACTTTGTCTTTGCTTATATCACTGATATCAAACTGTCCACGATTTTCAATAAATACCTTATTATCAAAAGGAGAAACGTTCCATTCAAGGCCTTTTTTTATTGGAGCAGACCCATTTTTTGCACTTGGCTGAGTTCGCTGAGCAACAAGGTTTGTTGAAAGAAAACAAGCCAGAATAATAGCTTGTAGAAATATTTTCCTGTGAAAAAATGTCATTATTTCCTCAAAATTCGCTTTATATTAATGCTCTGTTACAAGTATTTGGCATACAATATACTAAATTTTAAGCAAATATGCGTGTTTTAAAACCGCGTTTAATGAACAAAGATTTGAACTTATACACAAGGAATTTGTGAAAAAGCGCCCTTTTTTAATGATTTTGGGCCTAATCAAACCTTATTTGTAATTTAGCGCACATCTGAAATAATCAGGGGTGGTTCCTGTTTCAACAACAATTTGAGCGGAAGTAGAACATATAGAAAACGTAAAGGGAACAGCTTTTCACAGGCTGATGAGGTGGTGCTTGTTAAAAGCGGAAATGATTTTTTTAACAGGGCGCTTTCCATTATACAAAACAGTAAGAAAACCATTCATTTTCAGACCTATATATTTATTGATGATTCTACCGGAAGGCTGATAATTGATGCCTTAAAAGATGCTGTAAAAAGAGGTGTGGAAGTGAATTTATTGGTAGATGCATTTGGTTCAAACAGCTTAAGCAATAATGCTATAAAAGAAATAGAACAAAGTGGCATTCGGTTCAGAAAATTTTCGCCTCTTTTCCGGAACTATCGCATTCGGTTCGGAAGGAGATTGCATCATAAAATAATTTTGGGCGATGAGGTTGAAGCATTAATTGGAGGAATAAATGTGGAAGATAAGTACCGCGTTGATGGACCGGAAACTCCCTGGCTTGATTATGCGGTAAATATAAAAGGCCCCGTATGCACTCAAATTAAAACCGTTTGTGTTGCACTTTGGAAAGGCAAGGGCTATAGAATGCGGGCAAAAAAATTATTGCAAACTCTAACACCAGCCACCGTAAATTCTGAAACAATACCAGTTAAAGTTAGCCAGAATGATTGGCTATTAGGGAAGGATAAAATATCGAAAAGTCTGCGGAATGCAATAAGGCATTCTCATGTATCAATAACGTTTATGGCAAGCTATTTTTTGCCAGGGCACCAGGCTTTAAGAATTCTGAAAAGAGCGTTGAAGAGAAAAGTTAAAGTAAGGATAATAGTACCCGGAATATCAGACGTGCAACTTGCCAAACGTGCAACGATGTATTTATATGCATGGATGTTCAGGAATGGCATGGAGATATATGAATGGGAGAAAACCATACTGCACGGCAAGGTTAACCTGGTTGACGATAAGTGGGCTTCGATAGGCTCGTATAATATAAATCACCTTAGCCATTACAGTAGTGTGGAAACAAATATTGAGGTGTTTGATGCTGCTTTTTGCCAGATAGTTAAGGACGAACTGGAGAAAGTAATAACACAATGCCATCACGTAACATATTCTGACTACCTGGAGAAAATGAATCTATGGGAGAAATTCCTTTGCTGGGTTTCATTCCAATTTACCCGCTTCCTGTTTTGGTTTGAATTTAAAGTGCTTTCCAAAGATTAAAAAAGGCGGTATCTTTTCAGATAACCGCCATTTCATAAAACCTGAAAAGTTTATTTCAATCCTTCCAATGTTTTTTTAATACCCGCAAAATCAGGGTAATCGCCTGCCACTTCAAGTATTTGTTCAAAACGAACAACGCCGTCTTTATCAATTACAAATGAAGAACGCTTAGCCACGCCATGCAGGTTCATCACCCATGTGTCGCATTTGCAACCGAAAGCAGTAATTGCTTCTTTGTTAAAGTCTGAAAGAAGTGGGAAGTTCAATTGATTCAATTCTTTGAACTTGGCTAATGTAAAAGGCATATCAACAGAAACGCCAATTACCTGTGCATTCATTCCATTGAAATACGAAAGTGAATCGCGGCTTTCGCACATTTCCTTGGTACATACACCTGTAAATGCTGCAGGGAAGAAAAGCAGAACAACGTTCTTGCCTTTGAATGAATCTAATTTAACCATGTTCTTGTCCTGGTCAGGGAGCTCAAAATTCGGGGCTTGTTTTCCTACTAATGACATATTGTTTATTGTATTTAGGGTTATAAATTATTTACAGAATAGTAGAGGCAAAGGTATAATTTTCCTGATGTGAGGAAATTAAATATTCGAAGTACAATTTAGTTTTTTTATATGTTTGAAAATGAGTACATTTGTTAATCTAGAGTCATTATAAATTAACCTGAAAAACTAAATCATGAAGAAGAATCCATGGGTTGCAGCTATTTTGAATTTCCTGTTTTATGGCGCAGGGTACATTTATATTGGTAAAAAGAAAGGCTATGGTTTAGCCTTAGTAATTGCATGGATAGTATTGCGTACGGCAGATATAAAATTCTACCTGGGCAGCAGCATACTTAACACATGGTTTATACTAATGGCAGGGCTTGCTATTTTGCAATTTACATTTGCAATTGATGCGTATAATGAAGCTAAAGCCGGCAATAACCAGAGCTAGTTTTTAAGCAGGAGTGCTTCTCTCTTTACTGTTCCATTTTACGATAAGCCATGCAATTGGTGCCGTGAACAGTGCTCCTATGGCAAAATATATCTGGGAGTGGGGACTATCGGGCTTGCTCAATACTCCTGTCATGGCGACTATATAAACCGCAATAGGTAGCAACATAAGTATAGAAAGTAAAAAAGAGTTCAACGGAACTTTAAATGGACGATGAACATCAGGTTCTTTTACCCGTAATACAATTAACGATATAAATTCGAGCGACAGGCCTGCGCCGTATAGTATTACATCAATTACTACAAGGTCCTTGAACGACCATAAGGCCATGAAACTTACCACGGTTGCAGTAATAATTATAGAAACATAGGGAGTGTTGTAGCGCTTATGATCTTTTGCAAACCATGTAGGGAATAATTTATCATCGGCCATGGCTTTGGGAATACGAGAAATAGATAACATAACTGCCGAAAATATACCCAGCGCACTTGCCATGCCTCCAATAGAAAGTAATGTTGCCAGCCATTTGCCCGCTAATATTTCTCCAAGTAATGGGTAGCCCTTGTCGCTCAGTGTGGCAAAATCAATACCCGAATTTTGTGTTATAAAAGTGGTGCACAGGTATAAAATCATTACCGTTGCAGAAGCAATAACAGAAGATACAATATATGATCGTATGGGTTTATCAACTTCTCCGGCGTATGTGGTGGTATTGTCCCAGCCTAAAAAATTCCACATTACTGTATATAGTGCCATGCCTAAGGCGGAAAATCCTATGCCATGCAAGGTAGGGGTAGGCATTGAAAAATGAATTGAAGGGTTGATTACTGTTGACCCGAACAGAAGCACGAACGGAATTATTACTATTGCGCCAAGTATAAGCGAAACCCTGCCAACCGGGACAATTCCCAATATATTCAAGCCGGCACTGCCCCATATAATAACAAGTAAAATGGGCACTTTCCATTCCTGAACGGCCGGGAAGAAATAGCCTGCATAAGTAACAAAAAGCCCGGGGTAAATGGCCAGATCTGTAAATGAATAGAGCCAGGTCCACCATCCTTCAAAAAAGGCCCAACGTTTGCCAAGCGCTCTTTCAACCCATTTATAATAACCGCCATTTACAGGCATCATACTATTCAGTTCCAACACCATTAAAATGGCAGGAAGGTCGCAGAGCAAGGGCACCAGTAAAAGTAGTAACAGCGCCCCATTCTTTCCTGCGTATTGTGTTAAGGGTTCAAGTCCGTAAGGCCCACCCGAAACAGTTAAGAATATAACCGCCGCAAGCGAAAAAGTCTTTAATAAACGGGCTGAAGGAGAGGCAGTTTTGCTCATTACATATATATAGTGCTGTTGCAAATGTAACGGTTACTTTATAAAACTTAATAGATCAGGACTAAAGTCCTTGACTAATATCTAGTATAATAACCCCAGACTTAAGTCTGGGGTTAAACGAAATGCAAGGGAAATCGGGCTTTAGCCCTGATAAAGATTCAAAGCTCCGAGAGGTTGTGTCATTTACCATATTTAATTGTATTTTTGGACGGCTTAGAAATATACCCTATGGATCGTCCGAGTTTTGATGAAATATATATGGAGTTAGCCGTAAAGCTGGCTCAACGTTCGCACTGTGTTAAAATGCACGTGGGAGCGGTAATGTGTAAGGATACCCGCATTATCTCGCTTGGATATAATGGCCCGCCTGCCGGAACACATAATTGTGACGAGGAATGGGCTGAACATGGATGCCCCCGCGACAGTAAAGGTGGATGCTCATTGGCTATTCATGCGGAACAAAATGCTATTATATATGCTGCCAAGAACAAAGCAAGTATTGAGGGTTCTACTATGTATGTTACTCTTTCGCCTTGCCTCGCCTGTGCACGTATGATATTTACAGCAGGCATAAAGCATGTATATTACCTTAATTCGTACGCTGACTATAAGGGAATTCCATCTGACGAAGGAGTTGACTTTTTAAGGAAATTTGGTGTTACCGTACATCGTATGACATTACCGGAAGCGGTTAAATTATAAGCAATATGTTAGAAGCTCCTGTTACACCTCAGCCATTACCTACCCGCAAGCCGGTAATTGTTGGTATTTCGCAGGGCGATGTGAATGGAATAGGGTTGGAGGTTATTATCAAAACTTTCTCTGATCCTACCATGCTTGAAATATGTACACCCGTACTTTTCAGTTCGGGTAAAACAATAGCACATCATCGCAGAGTGTTGCAGGCCGAGCACTTCAACTATAACATGATCAATAGCCTCGATAATATTCCTGCACGCAAGTTCAATTTATATAATTGCTATAACGAGGAAGTTCCTATGGAGTTGGGCAAAGAAACTCCTGCCGGCGGATTGTATGCGGTAAAATCATTAACCACCGCTTGCGAAGCATTAGAAAGAGGGAAAATAGAAGCATTGGTTACAGCGCCTATCAATAAACATAATACACATTCTGAAGAATTTCCTTTCGCAGGACATACCGGTTACTTAGACCAGCGTTTTGGAAAAGGCAATTCGGTAATGATGCTTATCTCCGGCGAATTGAGAGTGGCTTTACTGACGGAGCATATTCCTGTTTCAGAGGTGGCTGCTTCTATTTCAGTTGAGAAGATATTGAAGAAACTAAGTATACTGAATAAAACCCTGAAAGAAGATTTCAGTATTGAAAAACCACGCATTGCAATACTGGGCCTGAACCCACACGCAGGCGATGGTGGTACACTTGGTAAAGAAGAACAAGAGATAATTATACCTGCCATTAATAAGGCACAAAAGGATGGCTTGTTGGTATATGGTCCATATCCGGCAGACGGCTTTTTTGGTAATCACGCGTTCCAGAAATTTGATGCTGTGCTTGCCATGTATCACGACCAGGGATTGATTCCATTTAAGTATATGGCATTTGAAACCGGTGTTAATTTTACGGCAGGTATTTCGGTTATCCGCACTTCTCCTGACCATGGCACAGCGTATGATATTGCAGGAAAGAATAAAGCATCGGAAGCATCATTCCGCCATGCAGTGTTTATGGCATGCGACCTGGTACGGACAAGAAAAGAATACCAGAAACTTGTTGCAAATAGATTAAGAGTATCGGTGCCTGCCCAACAGGACGGAGAATAAATAACAATGAAAAAGAAGGTTACTTTATATTATAACCCGCGTTGTTCGAAGTGCAGAGAAGCATTGTGTTTACTGGAAGAAAAAGGAGTTGAGCCTGAAATTGTAGAATACCTTAAAACTCCGCCTACCGAAAAAGAACTAAAAGATTTATTGAAGAAACTGGGTCTTAAGCCAACCGATATATTGCGCAAAAAAGAACCCTTGTTTGAAAAGAAATTTAAGAACAAAAAGTTTAGTGATGCAGAATGGATAAAGGTAATGAGCAAGAATCCGATACTTATTGAAAGGCCTATTGCCATTGAAGGAAACAAGGCTATTATTGGCAGGCCGCCGCAAAACGTAATTACTTTATTAAAATAATATGGAAACCTTAAAACAAAAAGCTATGGAATTCAGAACTGAAAAGGACACAATGGGACCTGTGCAGATACCTGCTGACAAATTTTGGGGCGCACAAACCGAACGCTCACGCAACAATTTTAAAATAGGTGGAAATAAAATGCCTATTGAGGTTATTTATGCTTTTGCTATTTTAAAGAAAGCTGCAGCACAGGCAAATACTGAGTTAGGTGTATTGCCAAAGGAGAAATGTGATATTATCGGCAAGGTGTGTGATGAAATTTTAGCCGGAAAACTTGATAATGAATTTCCATTAGTGGTTTGGCAAACAGGCTCCGGCACACAATCGAACATGAATGTGAACGAAGTGGTGGCTAACCGTGCGCATGTATTGTTGGGCGGTAGTTTAATGGACGAAAAGAAAGCCATTCACCCGAACGATGATGTGAATAAATCACAATCGTCGAATGATACATTCCCTACTGCAATGCATATTGCAGCATATAAACTGATAGTAGAAAATACTATACCTAATGTGCAGTTATTGCGTGATACATTAGATAAAAAAGCGAAAGCATTTAAGGATATAGTTAAGATAGGCCGCACTCACTTAATGGATGCTACTCCATTAACCTTGGGCCAGGAATTTTCCGGTTATGTATCGCAATTAGATCATGGCTTAAAGGCATTGAAAAACACCCTTGCTCATCTTTCAGAATTGGCATTGGGCGGCTCTGCTGTGGGTACAGGATTGAATACTCCAAAAGGATATGCAGTATTGGTTGCAGAAAAAATCTCTAAGGTTTCAGGCCTGCCATTTGTAACGGCAGAGAACAAATACGAATCGTTGGCAGCACACGATGCCATGGTAGAAACATCGGGCGCATTAAAGCAATTAGCGGTATCGTTAATGAAAATTGCAAATGATGTTCGCTTGCTTGCATCGGGTCCTCGTTGCGGAATAGGTGAAATATTAATTCCTGAGAACGAACCGGGTTCATCAATTATGCCGGGTAAGGTAAACCCTACTCAGTGTGAAGCTATGACAATGGTTGCTGCACAGGTAGTGGGTAATGATGTTGCAATAAGTGTTGGTGGTATGAATGGCCATTTTGAATTGAATGTATTTAAACCGGTTATCATTTTCAACCTGCTTAACTCTGCGAGGTTGATCGGTGATGCATGTAATTCATTCAATGAACATTGCGCCGTTGGTATAGAACCAAACCTTGCTGATATTAACAAGAACTTAGAAAACTCATTGATGTTGGTAACGGCACTCAATACCCATATTGGGTATGAGAACGCTGCCAAGATCGCCAAGAAAGCGCATAAGGAAAACAAAACACTTCGCCAGGCGGCATTAGATCTGAACCTAGTTACCAATGAGCAGTTCGATCAGTGGGTTGACCCTAAGAAGATGATTGGGTCGTTATAAGGTTAAGATTCAGGTTGAGGTTAAGTTATCTATCTTAATCTAAACCTAAGTCTCAATCTTTTCTGACTACATATGTAGCAGTTGCCTGTTGCGTAGGTGTAATAACCACATCGCTGATGTTCACATGCGCCGGGCGCGATGCTGCAAAGTATATTACTTCGGCAATATCTTGTGCTTTTAGTGCATCAATGCCTTTGTACACATTCTTTGCTTTAGTTTCATCACCATGGTAGCGCACAATGGAAAATTCTGTTTCGGCCATACCCGGGCATATGCCGGTAACACGAATGCCATGTTGTAACAGGTCAATACGTGTAGCTTTGGTAAGTGCATCAACGGCATGCTTGGTGGCGCAATACACATTACCATTTGCGTACACTTCCTTACCTGCAACTGAACCAATATTAAAAATATGCCCTTTCTTATTCTTTATCATCAGGGGTGCAACGTTACGGGTAACATATAGCAGGCCTTTAATATTTGTGTCGATCATCTTTTCCCAATCTTCCGTATCACCCTCCTGAATACTGTTTAAACCGCTCGCCAATCCGGCGTTGTTTACCAACACATCTATATTTTGCCATTCAGCCGGTAATGATGCAATGTTCTTTTTTACATCTTCAAGTTTGCGTACGTCAAAGTTCAGTGCTAATACCTTTACACCATGTTTCTTTTCCAGTTCGCTCTTTACTTTTGCAAGCCTGTCAGCTCTTCTTCCTGTAATAATTACGTTATACTTATGTGCAGCAAACTCGTGTGCTATTGCTTCTCCGAACCCTGCAGTTGCTCCTGTTATTAAAGCTATCTTTTCCATGTTGTTTTTTATGTGTTTCAAAAGTAAGAAAGTATCTTAAATTGAATTATTCCTCCTCCGTTCGCGGCTGTTTTCTCACAGTTCACTCGTTATAATATGGTGAAGGATAAGTAGGGGCTTAATTCTCAGCCATTTCTGCCTATATTCGAACTATTAAAATAAAGGGAAAGCCAGGATAGCGGCATTATTGTTTTTCATAACTTTGTAGGAGTTTAATTATGCAGATAAAGAGATTAATATTAGCCGGATTACTGCTCAGCAGTATTGTGGCGTTTGCCCAAAACAAAAGCCCTGAAGCTTATTTGAGCACAGCATCATTTGTTACACCATCGGGCAATACTTATTTTGAAACGTATATTACGGTATCCGGAAGCACAATTGTGTATGAAAAAAACACGGAAGGTAAATACGAAGGGAAAGTAAAAATATCGATCGAGTTTAAGCAGGGCGATAGTGTAAAAAAATCTGACACATACAATTTATTGAGCCCGTATGTGTTGGATACAAATAAAAAGATGGCACTGAAGGAAGTAAAAGTTCCTGCCCAACCTGATAAGGATGACAGTATAAACTCAAAAAGAATTTCGGATAGCGCTAACAGAAGGCCTGATTTCAGTGCCGTTAAAAGATATTGGTTGCCGAAAGGAGATTATTCTGTTCAAATAAAGATAGCAGACGTTAATAACCCATTGGCAAAAGTTGTTTCGGTAAAAGGCATGGTGTCTATAGGCTATTCATCAGATAGTATTGCTATATCAGATGCTGAATTGCTAATGTCGTATTCACCTGCAGAACGTTCGAGCGCTATAAGTAAGAGTGGTTATAATATGGTTCCGTATGTATATAGTTTTTACCCGGAAGAAATGAAAGCGTTTAACTTTTATACCGAAATATATAACACGCTTAAAGCTCCCCAGGCTTCAAAATTCGTAGTGAAGTATTACCTTGAGTCAGCAGAAAGCGGTGTTGTTTTAAATGATTACACTAAGATAGCTGTTCATACAGCCGATACCGTAGTGCCTTTGCTGGGAGGGTTTAATATAGAAAAACTGCATACGGGCAGATATAACCTGGTAGTAGATGTTATTGATAAGGATAATAAAATACTGACCTCACGCCGTTTCAGTTTTATCAGGAATAATCCGGCTGTTACTATGGCATCGGTAGATAAGGACCTTACTAATGTAAATATAACCGGAACCTTTGTTGAGTCGATTAAAAATATGGATTCACTCAGAGATGATATAGGCTCGCTCGGCCCTATAGCGCATTCTGATGACAGGTACTTTATAAATTCAATAGACAAGACAACTGACGAGAATATACTAAAGCGGTTCTTTTATAATTTTTGGGTGGCCCATAACCCAACCGACCCGCAGAAAGCATGGAACGACTACCATGCTCAGGTATTGCTGGTTAATCGTGAGTTTGGTACATTTTACAAAAAAGGATATCAAACCGACCGGGGCAGAGTTTACCTGCAATACGGCTCACCAAGCCAACGCGACAAGGAAACAATTAATGCCGACAGTTACCCTTATGAAATATGGGAATATTACAAACTGGCCGATGGAGAAACAGATAAAAAGTTCATTTTCTATGAACCAGCATTAGCCAGCAATGATTTTATTTTGTTGCATTCAACGGCAAAAGGTGAGGTGCAAAACAGGCAATGGCAACAAGTGATTTTCGGACAATTACTTATGCCACCTACCAGTGTAGATGATAATACCTTGCCTATTCCTAACCAGAATGCAACCAATACACAGGACATATTTGATAACCCACGCTGATTACCTGATTGAAATAGTATGCAGGTAGCAGTGGTTATATTGAACTGGAACGGGAAAAAGTTTTTAGAACAGTTTCTTCCTCTTGTTGTTGCACATACGGCTAACCAGGCTGATATATATGTTGCCGACAATGCTTCAAATGACGATTCTGTTGAATACCTGAAGAAAAATTATCCTGATGTTCATTTGATACAAAATCCATTGAACGGCGGTTTTGCGGTTGGGTATAATATGGCCCTCAGCCAGATAAAGGCTGATTATTATGTGTTACTTAATTCGGATGTAGAAGTTACAGCCGACTGGATAAAAGGACCGGTAGCAATGCTAAAGAGCAGAACTGATGTGGTTGCGGTACAGCCCAAAATAAAATCATTCTTCGAGCCACAAATGTTTGAGTATGCGGGCGCTGCTGGCGGATATATTGATGTATACGGTTATCCTTTTTGCCGTGGCCGTATTTTCGATACCATTGAAAAAGACGAAGGACAATATAATGATGAGAAGGAAATTTTTTGGGCCACCGGTGCATGCTTATTCATAAAAGCATCGGTATTCCATGAAATGGGCGGGTTCGATGAAGACCTTTTCTCTCACCAGGAAGAGATAGACCTTTGCTGGAGAATGAAACTGAAGGGATATAAAATAATGTATTGCCCCAATTCAGAAGTATTGCATTATGGTGGTGGAATGCTGCCTAAATCGAACCCTTTTAAAACGTACCTGAACTTCCGTAATAACCTGATAATACTATGCAAAAACCACCCTGCAAGGGCATTACGCAAAATGGTTTTTCAACGCATGATATTAGACGGGCTTGCAGCATTTCGTTTTCTATTGAAAGGTGATTTTGGCGATTTTTGGGCCATTACCAAAGCACATGCCCATTTTTACCGAACCATGAAAAAGACCTGGGCAAAACGAAAAAAAGTGCAGGCAACGGTTACCAACCCTGAAGTTTCAGCCATTTACCGCCGCAGTATTGTACGTAAATATTTCTTACAGGGTAAACGGGTATTTTCTGAACTTGATACGCGTGATTTTTACTGAAAATGGATTGGAAGTCGGCATTGAATGGCTTTAAAGCGTACCTGCGCCTTGAAAAATCTGTTTCTGAGAACACGCTTGAAGCGTATTACCATGATGTGGCAATGTTTCAGCGATTTTTGGAAGAGAAAAAATACAATCTGTCTCCTGAAAAAGTTGAATTAAAGAACCTGCAGGAGTTTTTGGTGTGGATAGGAGAATCAGAGATAGTGGCAAGAAGCCAGGCAAGGCTGATTTCGGGCATACGAGCTTTTTATAAATACCTGCTAATGGAAGATGCCATTAAGCAAAATCCTGCCGATCTGTTAGAACTTCCCAAGCTTCCGAGGAAATTACCTGAAGTGCTTAGCGTAGAGGAAATAGATATGATAATAGAGCAGATAGACATGAGTAAACCTGAGGGCCAGCGAAATAAGGCAATGCTTGAAGTGTTGTATTGTTGCGGATTACGTGTATCAGAATTAGTCGGACTTAAAATCTCAGATGTTTCATTTGATGAAGGGTACATACGTGTAATAGGTAAAGGCAATAAACAACGCATTGTTCCTTTAGGCAATGGAGCAGCTAAATTTATTAGCATATATATGAAGGGTGTTCGTAATCATTTAAGTATTAAAAAAGGAGCTGAGGACATTTTGTTCCTGAACAGGAACGGGAATAAATTGTCGAGGGTAATGGTTTTTCTCATTTTACAGAAACTAAAAGAACAAGCTGGTTTGCATAAACATATCAGTCCGCATACCTTCAGGCATTCGTTTGCCACCCATTTGGTTGAAGGTGGGGCCGACCTGCGTGCGGTACAGGAAATGCTTGGCCATGAAAGCATTACCACCACTGAAATATACACCCATCTCGACAGGGAATACCTGCGTGATGCTATTTTGCGTTTTCATCCACGGAAATAATTTCCAGGGAAGTAGTTTGCAGAAAATGATCTATTTTCTATATTTGCTTATAGTAATTATATTTGTAAAAAACAGCAGCTATGTCAGTATATCGCTTTAAGGTATTTTTTGAGGACCACGAAAGTATTTGGCGCGATATTGAAATTAAATCGACCCAGACTTTCGAGGATTTTCATTTTGTTATACAAAAGGCCATTAATTTCGATGATGCTCACAGTGCCTCATTTTATGTGAGTAATGATACATGGCGCAAGGGTAAAGAAATAAGAATACTCCGTAGTCGAAAAGCCTTGCAGGCAGGTACGTGGATGCATGAAACAAAAATTGCCAAGTTTGTAGACGATCCTCACCAGAAGTTTGTATATGAATTTGACCCCGAAGGAACATGCTGGGTGTTATTTGTGGAACTTTCAAAAATATTGCCTGATTCACCGGTTGATTACCCACGTATAGCCAAATCAAATGGCACAGCGCCTGCACAATACAAAGTAACAACACCTGCAGACCTGGTAGGTGATGAAGACGACGAAGATGAATTACCTGTTGAAGAGCCAGGTAAATATGTGCACAAAGTAACTGAACACTTTAGCGAAGCTGAAGAAGGAGCTGAGGAAGGGCCTATGGCATTGCGAACCAAAACGGAAGAAGAACTGGAAGGCGATGTAGATATGGTAGCTGCTGAAGAAGAAGAGACTCCGGAAGATTTTGAGGAAGAAAGCGGTTTCGAGGAAGAAGAAGAAGTTTAATCCTTCGCGCATTGTCAACTAAATTACTGTTAGCAATTGTAGGTCCTACTGCTGTCGGAAAAACGGCACTTTCATTAAACATAGCAGAGAAATTCAGAACAGAGATAGTTTCTGCTGATTCTCGTCAATTTTACAGGGAAATGGAGATTGGTACCGCCAAGCCTTCACCCGATGAACTGCAACGAATACCACACCATTTTATAAACAACTTATCGATTCATGATGAGTATAATGCTGGTAAATTTGAGAAGGAAGCATTGGCCTGTGTAAGTGAATTATTCAAGACGCATGATAAAGTAATATTGGTTGGTGGTTCCGGTCTTTTTGTAAACGCATTATGTAACGGATTTGACGAATTGCCTGAGGCTGATATTGAGTTACGTGAAAAATATGAAAACATATTAAAGAAAAAAGGTATTGAAGTGATTCAGCAGGAACTTATGGAAAAAGATCCTGTATACTACGGAACGGTAGATAAACAAAACCCCCGTCGCCTGATACGTGCGCTTGAAGTTATTCACCAAACCGGTTTGCCCTATTCGCAATTCAGAAAAAAGAAGGCAGTCAGCAGAAATTTTTCTGTTTGCAAGATAGGGTTGAACATTGATAGAGCAGTATTACGTGAAAGAATAGAACAGCGGGTTGATGAAATGATAAATAACCACTGGCTTGAAGAATGTATGAAGCTCTACCCTCAAAGGGGGCTTAGCTCTCTGAAAACAGTAGGGTATACTGAGATATTTGACTATATTGAAGGAAAGAACGACTGGAACACTACCATACAGAACATAAAGACGAACACCTGGCATTACGCTAAAAGGCAACTTACCTGGTTCAAAAAAGATGAAGCGATAAAGTGGTTCTCACCGGATGAAGTTGAAGATATATATAAGTATATAAGTTCTGCTGCCACTGATACTGTTAAGCCATGATAGATATCCGTAAGGATTACACCTCTATTCAAAGACCTATTCTATATATTATAGTAGCTGAATTTTTTATTCAACTTGTGGCTAATGCATTGCTGTATATTTTGCCATTGTATATGCATGTGGCAAAGTACACCGATGGTGAAATTGCTCAATGTGTATCATACCGCTTTTTGGGAGTAGTGCTTACAAGTATTCCGCTGGGGTTTTTTATAAAAGGAAGAAAACTGAAAGGCTTTTTTGTTGCAACCGGTATATTGATGCCTCTCTTCACTATAGCTTCGTTATTGGCTATTTCATATCATAATGAACTGCTTATTGATGTCACTCAATTCTTTATCGGTGTGTTCTTCTCTTTTTTCAGTGTGGCGATTTTGCCTTATTTAATTAGGAATGAAAAACCTGAGCATCAAACAAGCGCTATATCACTCCATTACATTGTTATTGCCTTAGGCACTGTAATAAGCGGATGGATGGTAGGTTTTTTGAACGAATTAGATAAAGAGCTTTTCAATGAAAGAAATGTACTAATACTTATTTCCGCTATCGGGCTGTTGAACCTTTACTTTTTGAAAAAAGTAAAAATAGATGAGCAAATTCCTGTTGAACATAAAAAAGAATTGCATTTGCTCAATGATTTTGACTGGAAGCGGATTATATATATACTTCTTCCCTGCATATTTATTTCACTGGGAGCGGGACTTACCGTTCCATTCCTCGGTTTGTTCTTTGTTCACGTTCACAATACCAGCACCGGAGCATTTGCACTTATGAGCTCGTCATCGTCGGTATTGATAGTTGTAGCTACCTTATATATTCCCTATTTAAAACGAACAGCAGGTATGCGTTCATCTATAACCTGGATACAGTTAATAGCCGTTGCAGCATTAATATTAATGGCAAGCACACAATATTATAATATGTATTCTATTGCTATTGTAATTGCAGTTATAGCATACTTTATACGCAATTCATTTATGAATATGGCCGGGCCGCTTTCATCGGAACTATCAATAATATATGGCGGAGAAAGAAATGGTGAAATAATAAGCGCCCTTATGTTTGCTATTGCCTGGGGTGGGTATTATGTAAGTGCCATTGCATTTAAGGTGCTCAGAAATAATAATGTTGATTATGCAAGTATATTTTATGTGACTGCATTTTTATACCTGTTAGGTACATGGTTGTACTACGTAATAGCAGGTAAACATTCAAGGGGTATTGCAAACAACGCTTCTTAAAAATAGAGCAGGTGGAATTTTAATTTCTTCCTGCTGAACTCTACCGTAGGCATAGGTATTTTAATAAATGAAACCGTTCCGAAAAAAGCTTTTAGTGCATTCGACTTTGTATTTATGCGTGTAAGGTCTACATCAAGCGAACAATAATATTGCCTGTACCGGTCAAAAAACATTTCGTCACCATTGCTGTTATATAGTATAGGGTTTGCACTGCCGCCCACCATACCTTCTGCACCATACCCGAAATCGAGGCAAAGCCAGTTTGGTACTTTATTGCCTTTTGGTAAAAAAGATGCTATGGCAATAGCAAACCAATACGTTTGCCCGTTGTAATCTTTTATACTGCTTTCAAGATCATTGTACCCTAATTCATCAGGCCTGTATTCAGCATATTCACTTTTATGGAAAGATATTTTCATACTTATCCGTTGTTCTTTCCAAGCTCCTTCCTGCACTCCAAAAAGGCTAACGCCTGCTGTATTGGCCACCATGTCTCCAATCGAAAACCCCCATGCGCTTGAAAATCCATCGAATACTTCAATATTAGTTTGATACGCCATAGCTAATGCCGAACCATAATTGGCTGACGAGGAACGGTTGAGTCCGCTCCATGAATAAAGAGCAGTCATTATTCTGCTTAATGTATAAGCTGTTAGTGTATGCCCGAACTTGTCCATTTGCAGCCATTCACCGTTGTCGTTGAAAAGATGGAAAGAGGAATGTGCATAATTTTTATACCAAAGTAAATTAAGGCCAACCATAGAGCCGCTATATAATGCACCCTGCGCTATTACAAGTGGTACCAGCCTGCTATTATCTTGTGTAGTTGCAGGAGTGAAGAAGTTTTTGGGGTACTGGGCGACTGAGATACTATCTAAACACACTAATAACCAGGTAGTTACTAATATTTTAGTCAAAAAAGCTTTCATTTCCGAATTTTTTATAATTTTGCGCCACATAAACCAACAAAATCATTTAAAAATGAAAAAGTTATCAATCGTTGCTGCTCTTCTGTTCGCTTTTGGAACAGTTGCATTTGCTCAAGACAAGAAAGCTGATGCTCCTGCAAAGGCTGACACCAAGAAGACAGACAAGAAGTCTGACAAGAAGTCTGACAAGAAAATGGACAAGAAAGACGACAAGAAAGCTGCAGCTCCTGCTGACAAGAAATAATTTGTCTCAATCTATTAAAAAAGGCCGTTTCTTTGAAACGGCTTTTTTTATGTCCTAAAATCAGGTCTTTCATTATTTCCCAAACGTGTGTAAGTATTCCAGGTAAAGGCCGGCACCACCAAAATAAGTCGGTACTATCAAGCCGGGTATATGGTTAAGCACAATTCTGTACATATCATTTTTGAGCTGTCGCTGAACCATAAAAGACATATTCAAAGTAGAATATCCACCATAACCTATTTGTAAGGCGGTCATCCATCCGTTGTTAAGGTACTTATCGCCCTGCGCATAAACGTAGCCAACCATATTGGCATTGAAAATATAATTATAGCCAAGTTCCAGGTGGTATTTACCAAAGTCGGTATTGCTATTAACGCTTAATGTAGAAGGTAGTGTGTAAAAAAATGATTTTTGTTTAAACGGGAGGAACCTGTTTTGCAAGCTATCCTTTGATGTTCCATTCAGGCTCACATTCTGAAGGTCTGAAATATTATTGATGGTTACTCCATCGTAATTATATGAAGTGTCTTTATTATAGAATATTGATTTTTTATTCCAGTAAATAAAACCAAGGTCGGTGGCGCTTACCGAAATGGTACCATTGCGCTTACCTATTTTATAGGGTGCTTTAAAGTACAGGTCCAGTGATGCTCCGTAACCATTTGTATATGCTGCATTGCCCGAAGTATCGCTTCTGTATGATTGTGCATCGGAACTGAATTGCAGATCCTGTCCGGAAGAGTCAGTATATAACATAGCCTTGCGTTCATCAATTGTTAACAGCTGGTGCGCCGCAAGAAAAGAAACACCTATACCAAATTCAGCTTTTCCGTTAAAGTTAGTGCATACTAAGCCAATTTCGGCTTGCTGGTAACTTACCATGTTCAGCGAAAAAGGCATGAGCACAGCCGACTTGCCGGCATACATAGCATTGCCATAAAATGCAAGATTAAAAATGTCGGGTGAAAAAACAGTATTTATAAATGACTTATGCCGTAATGCAAAGAAAAAATTGCAAACTCTTTTCCTGCTTAGTGTATCATCATACCATACACCATACATACCATAGTTCAATTCTGCATCAGCCCGGTTGAATTTCTGTAGCTGGGATGATACTTGTTTCTTCATGCTATTGGTAATGTAATTACCCTGCAGAATGTTAAATGCAAATGAATTGGTAAGGCAGGTTGAGGCATAATCAGCGTCTCCGTATATACCAACAGCAAAACCTTTCTGGGCCGGAACGGCCGTCAGCCCATCGTTCCATTGGGCATGAACTGTAAAGGAAGTTAAATAGGTAAGAAAAATGATAAAGGTTCTCTTCACGCTGCAAACATAAAATTATCCCTTAACCTGATAGTCGAAATTACCTATCAGCTTAAGATTCAGTTGGTAAGTGTTATAAATTTTACTGTACTTAATAGGGGTACACGTACTGCAGCCCATATTAAACACTGCCTTGATCACAATTTTCTTTGATGAGAACAAGGTGTTTGTATGATTTGCATCGAGAGGTATAGTTAATATGGAGTTAGTAGGGCTTGTTACCATTCCGTTGGTATTAGGTATTCCGGCTGCAATGGTTTGAACGGGAATAAGAATAGAATCTGCTATTTGCATATTGCTATTGAGCATATAAATCTGCATGCCTGCACTGAATGGAAAAAGGTTTGATGCGTATAGTGTAAACGTTCCGCTTTTAACTTGCTTTGTTTCGCTGGAACTTGCAAAATTTACCGAGAGCGTATCTTGCAAGGTAAGATTATTGGTTGCAATAAACAGGGGTACTGAAACATCTAAATACGCCTTAATACCATAGCCGTAGTAAGCGAAATCCTGGTTACCTGAAACATTACCTAATGGGTCAGTTGTAAGTTCCAGTTTATAATCAATTGCATTTGGCAGGTTATCGATCCACTGCACTATGTTACTGTTCGCATTTGTTATGGAATAAGTTTGAACCGATGGTATTACCGGAGAAAGTGGATTAATAGTTGCAGTAGCCCGGTTTATATTAATGGCATTATGCACAATATTACCAATAAGCGGAACATTGTTTCCACCCGGGCGTGTATTCATGGAATAAAGTGAATCGATATATAAACGGGCATCTACCCCAAAGCCATTTTCAAGTGTAAAATTTACGCTGGCGCTCTTTAGGTTTAAGCTTCCGGCGGATATTCCATTAAATAGCGGAAAGTTTGATTTTGTAGGACCGATTATCTTCTTCGTTTGTCCAAAATAACCCTGGCCATATTCCGGTACCATGCCATAAAACTGGGCCGTAATAATTACTGAGTCATTACTTGTTAAGGTATAGGCAGCAGCTGCAGGATCAAGTATTCCATTTAAAACAGTAATTAATGTATTGTACCCGTTGTGGTTTAACCCGGTAAAGTCAACCGTGTACCCGCTTAATGATATAGTGGTATCACGCTCCTGTCTTTTTACTGAAGCGGTGCTTGCAGGTACCTGAACAGAAATAGCTAGTGGTGTACCGTTTGTTGCGCTTGGTACAGAATAGGTATAATCGGTTACGCGTGGTAAGGTGCTAATTACTTTAAATGTAACAAACCCGCTTTTTACGAGCGCCTTGCTAAGATTTACACTGCCCAGGTTGTAAGTGGTTTGTGATGGATTGCCTCCACCGGGTATTATAGAGCCACCAGGACTAAGGGGTATGCCTGGTATTCCGGGATAGATATCTGCCAGCGTTGTATCCCTTATTTTAAAGAGACTATCTATACTTAAACTATAAAGTGAATCGCGAAATACAAGTGTTACAGAACTGTCGGCATTGCTAACCGCATTGGCATTGGTTATTAGGTTAGTAACTGAAAGCGAGGTTTTTATAAGTGGGGCTAATATTTGTGTGTCCCATGAGGGTCCCGAATTCTTACGGCACGACAGAATACAGATTAACGGTACAAATAATAAAAAGACAATAGTTTTTGTGATTTTATTCATAGCAAGCAATGCCCCATGCATCTTACACAAACTTAGCGATTTTGGGGATATAAACCATATAACCTGTTATTTTTGTAAACGTACAGTAATATATGATGGAATTGGATATAAATAAAATCGAAAAAACCCCTCTCTATTTTGTTATAGGAAAGGAAAGGTCGGGTACTACCTTACTGCAGCTAATGCTCAATGGTCATTCAAATGTGTTGGCCCCGCCTGAAGCCAGGTTTATTATAATGATGTATTTGAAATATGGCAAGAAACAAAACTGGACAGTAAAAGATATTACAACTTTTTGCGATAAGCTCTATTATGAAAAGATATTTGCAAACTTTTGGAATATAAATAAAGAAGAATTACATGATTCCTTAGTAAGCGTTAAAGACAAACTGAACTTCCCTTTATTGTGCAAGATTATATTTCAGCATTTCGATAGAAACGGAAAAGATATAAAAATATATATGGATAAAAACCCATTGTATTATCTGTTTTTACTGGAGCTTAAGGAAATATTTCCGCAGGCAAAGTTTATTCACATTGTCAGAGATTACCGCGCAAATATCCTCAGCCATAAAAGAGTTGTACGTATTAAGTTCAGTATAGCCGATATGGCTTACAGGTGGATAAGGGTGAATATGCGTATTGAGTCGGTGAAGAGCAAATCGCCTGCACAATGGTTCAGTATTACATACGAATCGTTGGTTCAGGACCCTGAAAGAATAATGAAACAGGTTTGTAATTTTCTTGACATTCCCTTTGAACAGAATATGATAGAAGGTCATAATGAAAAGTTATTTCCCAGTTTTTATAAAAAGAAGGATGAACATGAATTCAATCGCTTTCATAAAAAAGTGTTTGAACCGGTTACCACATCTTATGTTGATGAATGGAAAGATAAGATGAGTGTGGAAGAGCAGGAAGCAGCTGAATTTGTTGCAGGCGATTACGCCTATAAAACATACGGGTATAAAAAGAATATCGATAATAAAGACTTCAGAATAAGCGGCTTGCAGATGATGAGAGTTAAGATAAAGTATGCCTGTATAAACACATATTTTTACATATTACTTAAACATAGGGGGGTGTATCTTTTCCACCGTGATTATTTGAAATACATCATGGATTTTTTCTATAAACTGTAATGACTAGCCCGGAGTGGGGCAATGTATTGAAATAGCCTTATCGTTTGAAGAGATTATAAACGGGCTTACCTATATAAATTGCACTTAATACAATTCCAAACAAAATTGTTTTTATAAAGGCCGGGCTGTTGTGTATGATCTTAGAGTGGTTATAATAATATGATGCATAACGGGTAAGTATAAAAACACATATCATGTTCTTCTTATTCATAAACTCAGGCCGTATTACATCAAAAATAAAAACCACACGCCGTTGGTTTGTTTTGTTCCAGCTTGAATGTTTATGTCCATCATTAAACATTATCCATTTTCCGTTACGATAGTATTGTTCTTCGCCGCCTACCTTTAATGCACAATCAGTCGACTCTTCCGGTGTTTCAATACCAAAATGGCAACGCATGGTTCCATTGGTATCGCCTGAATGTTCGGGTATTGTGGCACCAGCTTCAAGGCAGCTTATAGTAATAGAAACCAGCCCGGGTATTTCCTTGAAAAGATTATTAAGTACTTTACATTTCTGCAACTCATTTGAAACTCTTGCACCCCAGAAAAGATAAAGCTTGCTCCATTTCGGGTCATTTGAAAAATGTTCGTAGAGCAATGAGTTTGCGTTTTTTACAACTGCCTTTTCGGCAATAAAAGGCGCTAATTCTTCTTTTATAATAGCCCAGTTCTCTTCAAAATGCCTGGCCCATGTAAAGTTCTCAGGCTTATAAAATGGCGGTTCATCTTCCGGGTAGGGGCGCATGCTTGAACCAAACCATAGCTTTGGGCTCATCGCATCATACTTTAAGAATGCATTTTGTATTTCTCCTTTTGCTTCAGGTAAGAATCAATATGTCTTTCCTTTTTGCTCGGATAAATATCCGGTATAGTCACCAGAATTCCGGTCTCTTCAACACCACCAAATTCAGGGTTAAGGCAGGTACCAAAGGTTTTCATGGTCGATGAAAGGTTCATATATGAGTTCACCAGCGGAGGAATATTTTCTCCTAATGCACGCACAGCCTGGTTAAGTATGGCATGGCCTTCTTTATAATCTTTATCTTTTAATTTCGATGCAAACCTGTACATATCATGGTTCAATGGTAAGGGGTCGAGTGGCACCACCAGGTTTTCTTTGTTAGGAAAATAATGTTGCATGAAATATAATATCATATCACGTGCACGTACATTAAAATGCCTGTACATGGTAACTTTTCCAAAAAAGTATTTCATGTCGGGGTTGTCAACCACCAGTGCACCAAGGCCATCCCACAAATTATCTAGTGAAAATAAGCCCTTTCGGTTTGTAGAGGAAGGCTGGTAATCGGGTTGCACAAAAGAGCGGCCCAGTTCTATTGTGGTAGGGTAATAATCTTTTAAAAATTTCGCACTGAAATCAAATAATTCTACTGTAGCTAATTGTATTACATCATGCTTCACCTGTGCATCTCTGCAACGCAAAAAGCGGTAAGAACCTACAATGGCTTTATCCTCAGGGCTCCATACAATCAATTGTTTGTAGGGTTTTTCGCCTGTGTCAAATTCATCAAGGTCCATGGCTTTACCTGTGCCACCACCAGCATAACGGAACGTGAGTTCGCGTAAGCGGCCTATTTCTTTTACTACGTTTGGTGAGTTGTGGTAGGTAACAATATAAATTTCGTTCTTACCATAATTGGTATTACGTACAAACTTGTCGCGGGTCAGTTCAGAGGCCAGCACATTGGCCGGAACGGGAGGGATGATGGGTTGCATACTATCGTATCGTTAGCGTATTATAATTTTATGGGGCTTGTAAATAAAGTCTCGTTAACTATTTTTTCTTTTTTCTGATATAATGCATCCTGGAACATAATGGCCATTTTTGCATCGTTGTTACATTCCATAAAGGTAGTGAAAGAAACGGGTTTTCCAAAATGCAGTACAATGCGCTTGTTTTTCTGGCCAAACATCTCATCTGGCAAAAAAAACATTTCAATATTAACCTTGATTCCCAGTTTTTTTCGCCACATGGCGAATTTGTAGAAGAAATTCGAGTTTCTGCCTTCTACCCAAATAGGTATAATGTCTTTTTTGTAATACTTGGCTTTGGTTATAAAGCTCTTTTTCCAGCGAAGGTCCTTAATGCTTCCATCGGGCTGGCGGCGCGATACAAGTCCCGCAGGGAAAATAGGAATAGCATTATCTGACTTGTATATAGTATCAACCAGTTCCAACATCGGGCGGGTACTATTGCCATTTATGTTAACGGGAACAAGAATATCGTCAAGGTTTTTAAGGTTAAGCAATATCTCATTCACAAAGAATTTTATATCGGTACGTACCTTAGCAATGGAATTTATAATGGCAAGGCCATCGAGCCCACCAAGTGGATGATTCGCTGCAAAAATATATCCGCCTCCTTTCGGAATATTTTCAATTCCTTCAATAAATACATTGGCTCCCATACTGGCCAAAGCCGCATCTACAAAAGCAATCCCCCTGGTGTTCTCATGTTCGGCAAGAAATTTATTTATCTCGTCTTCATGAACAGTTCTTCGAACATAATTGATAAGGAAACGTGGAATGAACCTGTAAGCTTTTGAAGCCTTAGTTCGTAGTAACTCATCTACATTTATCTGCAACATAGCCACTCTTGAATCTGCTTTGAACAAAGATAAGAAAATGTTTTTGTGCACCTCACTCTGACCATCTCCTTGCCTAGGATAGGGAGGGAGCAAAGCGGAAGGGTGAGGTGGTTTTCCCACATTTTCCCCCTCATGATTTCCTTGTTCTCATTTTGGTTGGCTTTTTTTCAGGTTTTCACTGAAAATCGCCTCAATTTTTTGAACATTTTCATTTTTCTCCCACCAAATAGTTAATAACGTTTTCAGAGTTCAATTTCCCTTCAATTGCTCATCAATCGGGCGACATAAAAACATTTTCTATTCATGAAAATTTAACGATTAATTAAAGTTTTCAACAAAGTGGGAAAATGTGGTAAAATGTGGGAATTTTTTCACTACTTTTACAACTCAATAAAAACAACCTATTGTGGCAGCTTTGATCGGGGAATACGAATGCAAATTGGACGAGAAGGGAAGGCTCATGCTTCCTGTCGGGTTCAAGAAGCAATTGCCTGCTAAAGAGCAAAAAAAATTTGTTGTTAACCGCGGACTTGAGAAACAGCTTAACCTGTGGCCACGTAAGGAGTGGGACAAAGAAACTGCCCGCCTCAATTCACTGAACCTGTACGTTCAGAAGAATCGCGAATTCGTAAGAAAATTCAATAATGGTGCAACCGAAGTAGAGCTTGATAGTTCAGGCCGCCTGCTGTTACCTAAGCCGCTAATGCAGTTTGCAGGGGTCGATAAAACCTCTGTGCTGTTCGGTTTCTCGAACAGAATTGAAATATGGTCGAAACAGGAATACGATAAATACATGAAGCAGGGCGCTGATGATTTTGCTGCCCTTGCAGAAGAAGTAATGGGTAAACTACCAAATGACAGTATTGGAGATGTATCATAGGCCGGTGCTTCTGAGCGAAAGCATCAATGGGTTAAACATCACAGATGGAGGAATATACGTCGACACTACATACGGAGGAGGAGGACACACCAACGCAATACTTGAGAAACTTAAAAACGGCCGCGTAATAGCCTTCGATCAGGATAAAGACGCCCTTGCAAACAGTAATTCCGATTCGCGTTTAACGATCCTTCATTCGAACTTCCGTTACCTGGCAGCGCAATTAAGCGCCAAGGGTATTGATAAGGTGGACGGAATTTTGGCTGACTTGGGTATTTCATCGCACCAGATAGACACACCTGAAAGAGGTTTTTCTACCCGCTTTGATGCTCCGCTTGATATGCGTATGAACAGCGAGTCGGCGCTTACGGCTGCGTACATCATCAATACATACCCGGCCGGGAAACTTCAGAAAATGTTTTCGGAGTATGGCGAAATAACAAATGCGGCAAACCTTTCACGTGTACTTGAAAAAGCAAGAACCGTTAAGCACATACGCACAACCGGAGACCTGATAGAAGCTATTAAATCATGCACACCTCCGCAAACTGCACATAGGTATCTGGCGCAAGTGTTTCAGTCATTGCGAATTGAATTGAATGAAGAAGTGGATGCACTGAAGGATCTGTTACGCCAAAGTGAAGCTATGCTGAACAAAGGTGGAAGACTGGTGGTTATATCCTATCACTCATTAGAAGACAGGTTGGTAAAGAACTTTATGCGCAGTGGAAATTTTGAAGGTATACCGCAAAAAAATATGTACGGACATGATTTACGGACGATGGAGCCGATTACAAAAAAACCAATACTGCCGAATGAAGAAGAGATTACCGGAAATAGCAGGGCACGCAGTGCTAAAATGAGAATTGCAGAAAAATTGTAAATGAAGAACAGGTTAAAAATAGAATTAGACGAAGAGCAAAAAGCAAAGGAGGAAATGTTGAATTCCCCTCCTGAAGCGGTTGAAGCTACCCCTGAACCTGCTACCTCGAAAAAGGGTAACGCGGTTGGGCGTACAGTTTCTTCTGTAGTAAGCGGACGTTTTCTTATTTCTGATAATACGCTTAAGCAAATGCCTTTCCTGTTTTTTGTTGCATTTCTCTGCCTGTTGTATATCGCTAACGGGTATTTCGCGCAGGGTAAAGACAGGGAGCTGGATACATTGAATACCCAGATAAAAGAATTGAATACCCAGTTTCAGATAGCCGAAGCAAAGCTGATGTACCTGAGTAAAGAATCGGAAGTGGCAAGGGCAACTGCTAAGATGGGTTTGAAGGAATCGGTTATACCGCCTGATAAAATTGTAATTGATAATAAAGTAGCAAGTAAATAAATGGAAGCAAGAAAAAGCACATTGCTCCGTACGTACCTCTTATATGCATCAATGTGCATATTGGGCGTTGTTATTATCGCAAGGATAATAACAATACAGTATGTGCAGGGCAGTAAGTGGAAGGCTACAGCTGCGAACATGACCACAGGCTATGTTACCATTGAGGCAATGCGCGGAAATATTTATGCTGCCGATGGTAATTTACTTGCAACATCGTTACCATACTATGATGTGGCAATGGATGTAAATACTGATTACCTGACAGATGAGTTATTCAATTCTAAAATTGATTCACTCAGCCGTTGCTTCGCGCAATTATTTAAAGATAAATCAGCCGATGAGTATTACAAATTACTGAAAAGTGCACGTTCAGCCGATTCAAGATATGTGTTGTTGCACAAAGCTGCATCGTACGAGCAACTGCAAAAAGTAAAGCATTTTCCTCTTCTCCGCCTTGGCAGGAACAAAGGTGGAATGATAGTTGAGCAGAATTACAAACGTGAATTGCCTTTCCGTGATCTGGCAGAACGTACAATAGGCTATACACGTGAAAACATAAGCGTAGGCCTTGAAGGAGCATTTGATGAATACCTGAGAGGAGATAGCGGGCGCATACTAATGGAGAAATTAGCAGGTGGCGTTCGTGTTCCTATTAATACGGATGATGACGTTCAACCACAAAACGGGGAAGATGTAGTTTCTACCATTAATATTAATTACCAGGACGTTGCAGAAACTTCGTTACGTGAGCAACTGATAAAGCACCATGCTGACCATGGTTGCGTTGTACTAATGGAAGTGAAGACTGGCCGTGTACTTGCCGCTGCCAATTTAGCGCGTAAAGATTCTGCTGAAAAATACGAAGAGTCTTATAACTATGCATTGGGTGAAGCTGCAGAGCCTGGCTCAACCTTCAAGCTCTCTTCTTTAATAGTAGCTATGGAAGATGGCTACGTAAATAATAACGACACTATAAATCTTGAAAATGGTACACACCAATATGCCGATCGTGTAATGCACGATGCAGAACACGATGTATCGGGTTGGGTAACTGTGCAACGCGCATTTGAAATGTCATCGAACGTTGGTATTTCGAAGGTTATATATAAGTACTATGCAAATCAGCCAAAGAAATTTGTTGATGGCCTTTGCCGCCTTGGCCTTAACGAACCATTACACCTGAGTATTCCGGGAGAAGGCACACCAAAAATGCCTGACCCATCGGATAAGAAGGGTGGATGGAGTGCGGTGAGCCTTCCATGGTTATCAATAGGCTATGGAGTGTGTGTTACTCCATTGCAAACACTTACTATTTACAACTCTGTTGCCAACAATGGTATAATGGTAAAACCACGTTTTGTAGATGCATTAATGAAGAATGGCAAAGTAGTGCAAACATTTTCCACACAAGTCATTAATCCGAAAATATGTTCAGCTTCAACACTTGTAAAATTGCGTAAACTACTTGAAGGTGTTGTGTTACGTGGTACTGCAAAGAACTTGAACAACACGGTTTATTCTATTGCAGGAAAAACCGGAACAGCGCAGATATCCACCAATCATATTTATAAGGTTGATGGTAAAATCAATTACCAGGCATCTTTTGTAGGGTACTTTCCTGCCAACAACCCTGAGTATTCCTGCATCGTAATTATGAACTCTCCAAGCTCCGATGGATATTATGGAAATATAACGGCAGGCCCTATCTTCAGGGAAATAGCAGATAAAGTTTATGCAAGCAGCATAAAGATCGATCCTTCTGTAAACAGTACGGCATCGGCAAACAAGCGCAATGCACCAATTGTGAAATGCGGAGATTTCAAAGACATAAACAATGCACTGACTCGTATGGGTATTTCTTTCCATGCAAACGGAAGTGCAGGTATGGTTGATGCGTCAATACAGGATTCAACAGTACATATTGCTTCAGCAAGCTACCAGAAGATGTTGAAACAAGGTATTATGCCCGACCTGCATGGAATGAATGCAGAAGACGCTGTGTACCTGTTAGAGAACAATCATTTGAAAGTTACTGTGAAAGGAATGGGATCGGTTGCTGAGCAATCACTCCCGGCCGGAACAAAATTTAACAAAGGACAAAAAGTATTACTGCAATTATCGTAATGAAAAAGCTGAAGGACATATTATATAAGGTAGCGCTGGTAGAAGTTGCTGGCTCTACCGATGTAGCTATTTCGGCTGTTCAGTTCGATTCAAGAAAGGTGAAGGACGGTTCGTTGTTCATTGCAGTGAAAGGCTTAACTACGGACGGGCACAAGTTTATTGACCAAACCATTGAACAAGGTGCGGTTGCAATTCTTTGTGAAGAAATGCCGGCAACTAAATTGAATAGTGTTACGTATGTTCGGGTTAGAAATACTTCTGAAGCGCTTGCTATAATAGCTGCTAACTTCTACGACTATCCTTCTGCTAAGTTAAAACTGGTGGGCATTACAGGTACCAATGGTAAAACAACCACAGCTACCTTGTTGTTCAAGTTATTCCGCAAACTCGGCTATAAAGTTGGCTTGCTTTCTACTGTAAGGAACCAGATAAACGATAAGGAATTTTCTGCTGCATATACAACACCTGATTCATTGGAGTTAAACCATATGCTGAGTGAAATAGTTGCTGCAGGCTGTACGCATTGCTTTATGGAAGTAAGCTCTCATGCTATTGTGCAGAACAGGATTGCCGGAATAAGTTTTGTTGGCGGAGTGTTTACCAATATCACACACGACCACCTGGACTTCCACAAAACATTCGATGCATATATAAAAGCCAAGAAAAGATTCTTTGACGAATTACCTGCGACCTCATTTGCATTGGTAAATAAAGATGATGCCAATGGCATGGTTATGCTGCAAAACACCAAAGCAAATAAGAAAACATTTGCATTGAAGAATCAAGCTGACTACAAGTGTAAGATCATTGAGAACACCCTCGCAGGTTTAGTGTTGATAATAGATGGCCATGAGATATGGACAAAGATGATCGGCGCATTCAACGCGTATAACTTATTGGGAATATACGCAACTGCAGTTCTGTTAGGCGAAGAAAAAGAGGAAGTATTAAAAGTATTAAGTGCGCTTGAACCGGTTGAGGGCCGATTTCAATATGCAAAGGCGCCGAATGGTACAATAGGAGTAGTTGATTATGCACATACACCTGATGCATTGGAAAATGTGTTGTCAACCTTGCAGGAAGTGCGCGCAGCAAGTGAAAAAATAATAACTGTTGTGGGTTGCGGTGGCGACAGAGATAAGGCAAAGCGTCCTGTAATGGCATCTATTGCATGTGGTAAAAGCGATAAGGTAATTCTTACATCCGACAATCCGCGGTCGGAAGAACCGGCTGAGATAATTCACCAGATGGAAAAGGGTGTGGATGTGTTGGGCAAAAAGAAAACCGTTTCAATTGTCGACAGGAGAGAAGCTATAAAGGCTGCATGCCAGATGGCACAGAAGGGTGATATTATTCTATTGGCAGGAAAAGGCCACGAAAAGTACCAGGAGATTAAGGGTGTGAAGCACCCATTTGACGATATGGAGATTTTATGTGAAACACTTAATTTATTACAAAGCTAATGTTCTACTACCTTTTTCATTGGTTAAGAGAAGCGTATAATTTGCCCGGGGCGAATGTGTTCAACTATATTACGTTCCGCGCAGCATTGGCTATTATTTTCTCGCTTATCATCTCGGCATTCTTAGGTAAAAGGCTTATTTCTTTATTGCACAGAAAGCAGGTAGGTGAAACTGTCCGCGACTTGGGCTTACAAGGCCAGAAAGAGAAAGAAGGCACACCAACCATGGGCGGACTTATCATTCTTGCCGCTATTTTAATTCCAACCTTATTATTCGCCAGGCTCGATAACGTATATATCGTTCTCATGCTTATTACAACTGTATGGCTTGGCACAGTTGGTTTCCTCGACGATTATATAAAAGTATTCAAGAAAGATAAAAAAGGTTTAAGTGCAACATTCAAAATAATAGGCCAGGTAGGTATTGGGCTTATTGTGGCTTGTGTTATGTATTTCAATCACCATGTGGTTATACGTGAAAAAATATCGCGCGCAAAGGAAACTGCCATGATAAACGGACAGGATGCAGGGTTTACCGAGCTGCCTAAATATGCTAAGGAAGAAACTAAGTCATTGAAAACAACACTTCCGTTTATAAAAGACAACCAGTTCGATTATTCAGTGCTGACCTCATTCATGGGTACACATTCCAGGAAACTGGCATGGATAATGTTCATACCTATCATAATTCTTATTGTAACGTTCATATCGAATGGCGCCAATATAACGGACGGTATAGATGGGCTTGCAACGGGCACGTCGGGTATTATAGGCGCAACGTTAATGATACTTGCCTATGTATCGGGTAATATGGTTTTTGCCGATTACCTGAATATTATGTACATACCAAATTGTGGCGAGCTTGTGGTGTTCATGAGTGCATTTGTGGGTGCATGTATCGGTTTCTTGTGGTACAATTCATATCCTGCACAGGTGTTTATGGGTGATACAGGTAGCCTTGCATTGGGCGGTATTATAGCCGTATTTGCAATTGCAATCCGTAAAGAGTTCTTATTGCCACTCTTATGTGGTGTGTTCATTATTGAAAACGTATCAGTAATGATGCAGGTGGGTTATTTCAAGTACACCAAGAAAAAATATGGTGAAGGACGTCGCATATTCTTAATGGCTCCCTTGCACCACCACTTCCAGAAAAAAGGCGTTCATGAATCGAAAATTGTATCGCGTTTTTGGATCATTGGAATAATGCTTGCACTTGTAACCATAGTAACACTTAAGCTACGATAATGGCAGCGCAACAGAAAATAGCAATATTGGGAGCCGGCGAAAGCGGGGTGGGCGCAGCTATTCTTGCACAGAAGAAAGGCTTTGACGTGTGGGTATCTGATAAAGGCAAGATCAAAGAAAAGTATCTGACCATGCTTCAGAATGCGAAAATTCCATTTGAACAAGGTTTGCATACAGAAGAAAAAATACTGGATGCTGATGAGATAATAAAGAGTCCTGGCATACCTGAAGAAGCGCCGATGATAGTGAAAATACGCGGAAAGAAAATTCCGATTGTATCGGAAATAGAATTTGCAGGAAGGTATACCAATGCAAAGATGATATGCATTACCGGTAGCAATGGTAAAACAACAACTACCATGCTTACCTATCACATATTCAAAAAAGCGGGGCTGAATGTTGGCCTTGCTGGTAATGTGGGTAAGAGCTTTGCATTGCAGGTGGCAACTGAAAACTTCGATTACTATGTAATTGAGTTGAGCAGTTTCCAGTTGGATGATATGTACAAGTTCAAGGCTGATATAGCAGTGTTGTTAAACATTACACCTGATCACTTGGACAGATACGATCATGAAATGGAGAACTACATAAACTCAAAATTTAAAGTGATACAAAACCAGACAGGTGTAGATGCGTTTATCTATTGCCTCGATGACGAAGTAACTAAAACGGAAGTAGGAAAACGTAATATACCGGCAAAAAAATACCCTTTCTCAGTTAAAGAAGTAGTGGAGGAAGGCGCTTACAAAGCAGGAGACGAAATCATTATTAACATCAACCAAAAACCTTTATCTATGGCAGTACAGAGACTTTCACTATTCGGCACGCACAACGTTTACAATTCAATGGCAGCCGCAATTGCCGCAAGGGTTGTAGACATTCATAAGGAAACCATCAGGGAAAGCCTCGCTGACTTTCAGAACATTGAGCACCGGCTTGAGCATGTAGCTACCATACATGGCGTGGAGTTTATCAATGATTCGAAAGCTACCAACATCAACTCTACCTGGTATGCCTTGGAGAGCGTGAACACAGAGATCGTATGGATAGTGGGTGGTATTGATAAAGGTAATGACTACACTATTCTGAACGACATGGTGAAACAAAAAGTACGTGCTATTGTTTGCCTGGGTAAGGACAACCGTAAAATCCTCAGCGCATTCTCCGTACTTGTGCCAACCATTGTTGAAGCTTCTTCTGCGGCTGAAGCAGTTTCAAAAGCGGCTAAACTTAGTAAGGTAGGCGACACCGTATTGCTTTCACCGGCATGTGCAAGTTTCGATCTGTTCCAGAACTACGAGGATAGAGGCAACCAATTTAAAGATGCAGTAAGGGCACTATAAAACGTAAACGATGAAGGCAGTATTTAACTACATAAAGGGCGATAAGGTGATATGGGTAATTGTATTACTCCTGTCACTCGTGTCTGTTCTTGTAGTGTACAGCTCTGTCGAAACCCTTGCGTATCGCAGTCACTCGGGCAATGCAGGCTACTTCCTTGCAAAGCACTTAATTATAATCCTGTTCGGTTTCCTGTTAATATATCTCACACATAACATCAAGTACACGTTCTTCTCTCGCGTATCGCAGGTAGCGTTGTACATTTCTGTTCCACTGCTTTTATTCACCTTATTAAAAGGTGTAAACGAAGGCAATGCCAACCGCTGGTTACAAATACCGGGTACGGGGCTCACCTTCCAAACATCAGACTTTGCCAAGCTTGCCCTGCTCATATATGTGGCTCGCATGCTGGCTATTAAACAAACTCAACTAAGCGATTTCAAAAACGGCTTCCTGCCGATCATTATACCTGTTATAGTTATTTGCGGATTAATATTCCCGTCTAACTTTTCTACTGCATTCCTGTTATTCGTTAACTGCATGTGCATTATGTTCATTGGTAAAGCCAAAATGACACACTTGTTCATTACAGTAGGTGTGGCTGTGGCCTTTGCCGGACTGTTCTTATTACTTGTATTCGCATTCCCTCATATTAATAACCGTGTTGCTACCTGGAAATCACGTATTGAGAATTTCAGTAAAGGCGACAAGGCTGATAACTACCAGGCCGACCAGGCAATGATCGCCATTGCAACCGGTGGCCCATTAGGTAAGGGCCCGGGTAACAGTACACAAAAGAATTTCCTGCCACAGGCATCATCCGATTTTATCTACTCCATATTGGTAGAGGAATACGGAACTGTGATGGCGGTGATGATCATATTCCTATACCTGACATTCTTATACAGAGGTGTTCGTATTGCAACAAGGAACCCGAAAACATTTGGCAGTTTAATGGCGATAGGATTGTCGTTGAACCTTGTAATGCAGGCATTGATAAACATGTGTGTGGCCGTTCACCTTATACCGGTAACGGGCCAGCCATTGCCGCTTGTAAGCATGGGTGGAACATCTATATGGTTTACCAGTATAGCAGTTGGAATAATATTAAGTGTTAGCAGAGAAACAGAAAATACAACAGTAAACATTGCAACAGCGACAACTTAAAATAATTATAAGCGGAGGCGGCACAGGCGGACACATATTTCCTGCCATTGCAATAGCCCGAGCACTTGAACAAATGAGACCGGGAACAAAGATATTGTTTGTAGGAGCCAACGGAAGGATGGAGATGGAGAAAGTGCCTGCTGCCGGATACCGTATTGAAGGGCTTGATATTGCAGGTATATCACGCAGCAATATGCTCAAGAATATTTCATTGCCTGCTAAAGTATTCAAGAGTGTGAGTAAGGCTAAGTCAATAATATCAGCTTTTGGGCCCGATGCAATTATTGGTGTGGGTGGTTATGCAAGTGGCCCTACATTATGGGCAGGCATTCGCAAGAAAGTGCCTACACTGGTGCAGGAGCAGAACTCATATCCTGGCATTACGAATAAGATCCTCTCGAGATATGTGAAGAAGATATGTGTGGCTTACCCGGGCATGGAAAAATTCTTCCCTAAGGATAAGATAATTGTTACGGGTAACCCTGTAAGGCAAGATATTACTGACCTGCAAAGCAAACGTGCTGAAGCGCTCCAATATTTCAAGCTGAACGATGCAGGGACAACCGTATTGGTTATTGGCGGCAGTTTAGGCGCAAGAACAATTAACGAAAGCATTGAACATTCACTTGAATTATTTGCAAAGAATAATATTCAGTTGGTATGGCAAACGGGAAAGCAATATCATGCTCAGGCTAAGGCAATGGAAAGTAAATATTCCAACATAAGGGTATTTGATTTTATATCGAAGATGGACCTGGCATATGCTGCAGCCGATGTAGTTGTATCGCGTGCGGGTGCTATATCGCTCTCTGAGCTTTGCATTACAGGCTTACCATCTATCCTGGTTCCATCTCCGAATGTAGCGGAAGATCACCAGACAAAGAATGCCATGGAGCTTGTTAACCATGATGCAGCTATGATGATAAAAGATGCGAGTGCATTAAATGAATTAGGTAATACAGTGATAGAGTTAACGGCTAATACTGAACTGAGAAAAAAACTGAGTAAGAATATTTCAGCATTAGCGATAAAAGATTCAGCAGCAAGGATAGCACAGGAAGTAATTGCATTAACAGAACAGAAATGAACTTAAAGGATTTGAAATACGTGTATTTAATAGGTATCGGAGGCATCGGTATGAGCGGCCTTGCACGTTATTTTAAATCAATGGGCAAGCATGTAAGCGGGTACGACAAAACTCCGTCGGACTTAACAGCAGAGATGGAAGCTGAAGGAATCAAGATCCATTTTAAAGATGATATGTCGTTAGTTGACAACGAAATAAAGAATAATACAAAGGATACATTGATCATCTACACACCTGCAGTGCCTGAAGATCACAGTGAACTTGTTTATTTCCGCAGCCATAATTACGACCTGCATAAACGTGCCGGAGTATTGGGTTGGATAACACAAGGACATTATACAGTTGCTATTGCAGGTACACATGGTAAAACAACAACTACCACTTTGGTAACACACATACTGAAATCTGCCAAGGCTGATTGCATGGCCTTTTTAGGTGGTGTATCGAAGAACTATCATACCAATGTATTGCTCGACCATACGGTTTCTGAAAACACGGTTGTGGTTGTAGAGGCTGATGAATACGATCGTTCATTCCTGCACCTGAACCCGAATATTGCAATCATTACTTCCATTGACCCTGACCATTTAGATATATACAATGATGCTGCAAGCATGCACCAATCGTACAGCATGTTCGCTAACCGTATCGATAAGAATGGCTCATTGGTGACCAAGCAAAAGGTGAATGATGTAATTCATTATAGCGGCAAGACCTATACCTATTCGTTGAATCAGAAAGCTGATTACTATGCTAAGAACATTACCATTAACGAAGGGCATTATAGCTATGATATAGCAACACCAAGTGGCGATATAAAAGATATTAAACTGGGCATACCGGGCCTGCATAATATTGAAAATTCAATAGCAGCAACGGCAGTGGCTCAATTAATGAAGGTAAAGAACGAAGACATAAAGATTGCATTGAGCACATTTGAAGGTGTACAACGCAGGTTCGATTACCAGATCGTTTCTCCTAAACTTGTGTTCATTGACGACTACGCACACCACCCGGAAGAACTGAGTGCATGCATCAATTCAGTAAAGGCAATGTACCCGGGTAAAAAAATAACCGGAATATTCCAGCCACACCTGTACACACGCACACGCGATTTTGCAGATGGATTTGCAAAGAGCCTTGACCTGCTTGATAAAACAATATTGCTCGATATATACCCTGCAAGAGAAGAAGCTATACCGGGCATCGATTCAAAGATGCTGTTGAACAAAATGCATGGCAATAATAAAATGCTTTGCACCAAAGCAGAGTTAGTTGATGTGGTAACGAAAGATATGCCGGAAGTGTTGGTAACCATGGGTGCAGGAGATATTGACAGGTTAATAGAACCATTACGGATTGCCTTATTAAAGAAGATAAATGTTTAAGAAGATCCTACATATAACAGGTTGGGTGGTGCTCTTGGGCGGAGTAGTTTGCCTGCTGGGTTTTGCTGAAATGAAGCGCAATACAACACTTTGCAAGCTGGTAGATATACGCATTATGCAACACGACAGCGATTTCTTCATTACGCCAACACAAGTGAGTAAACTAATAGAAGGACAGCAAGGCGAAGTGATTGGCAAGCCAATGGACCAGATAAATATTCAAAAGATAGAAGCATTGATGAGCGCTAACCCATATATAGCAAATGCTGAAGTGTATGCCACGCTTGATGGAAATTTAGAAGTACGCCTGGTTCAGAAGAAGCCTGTGGTGCGGATTATTAACAGCGATGAAGAAAGCTATTACCTCGATTCTGCAGGAAGCGTTGTGCCACTGTCTGATAACTACACGCCGAAAGTGCTTATAGTGAATGGTAATATAAGCGAGCCTTATAATATGTATGCAGGTATGAACGTAAGGAAAATGGCTCATGATACATCGATACATTCCATGCTGCCGGGCATATACCATTTGGCCATGTATATACGCAACAATAATTTCTGGAACAGCCAGATAACACAGGTGTATGTAGATACCGCAAAAGAATTTGTGCTGGTGCCGAGAGTAGGTAACCAGCGCATTATTTTCGGTGACACAACCGATACAGAACAAAAGCTGGACAGGCTTTGGGTACTGTATCACGACGGGCTGAACGCCACCGGAAAATGGAATGAATATTCAACAATAAATCTGAAATATAAACACCAAATCGTCTGCACCAAAAAATAAATTCTATGGAAAACAAATCAGAAATCATTGTAGGCTTAGACATCGGTACGACCAAGATCGTATGTATTGTGGCCCGCAAAAATGAACACAACAAGATCGATGTAATGGGTCTTGGCAAGTCTGACTCAGTGGGGATTGCCCGCGGGGTGGTCATGAACATTGACCAGACTGTAGCTTCAATTATGAAAGCTATTAAAGAAGCTGCCGATAAATCGGGAGTGGAAATAAAATATGTGAATGTGGGTATTGCAGGCCAGCATATAAAAAGCTTGCAACACAGGGGTATTAAAACCCGTTCTGATCTTGAGAAAGAGATCAGCCAGCAGGATATTGATTCTCTTATTGAGGATATGTCGCGTTTGGTAATGCCTCCGGGCGAAGAGATAATTGAGGTGCTTCCGCAGGAATATATTGTGGATAACGAATCGGGTATTAAGAACCCAATTGGTATGGCAGGTGTACGCCTCGAAGCGAACTTTCACATAATTACCGGGCAAATTGCAGCAGCCCGTAACATTGAAAAGTGTGTGAAGAAATCGAACCTGGAAATGAGCAACCTTACATTGGAAGCGCTTGCTTCATCTGATTCGGTGCTGACAGCAGAGGAAAGAGAAGCCGGTGTGGTGCTCGTAGATATTGGTGGTGGCACAACAGACGTTGCCATTTTCCATGACGATATTATCCGTCACACTGCAGTAATTCCATTTGGTGGGAATGTTATAACCGACGATATAAAAGAAGGTTGCCAGATAATACGTGCACAGGCAGAACAACTGAAAGTAAAATTCGGTTCAGCAATACCTACCGAAGCGCAGGAAAATGAAATAGTTGTAATACCGGGTTTAAAAGGCAGGCAGAACAAAGAAATTTCAGTGCGTAACCTTTCAAGCATCATCAATGCACGTATGGAGGAAATTCTGGAGCATGTGTATTATGAAATAAAGAATTCAGGTTTCGAAAAGAAACTGATCGCTGGTATAGTGGTAACAGGTGGTGGTGCAAACCTGAAACACTTACCGCAGTTGGTGGAATATGTAACCGGAATGGATACACGCATCGGCCATCCGAACGAGCATTTAGCGCCGGGCATATTTGACCTTAGCCACCCTTTGTATGCAACCGGTGTGGGATTGGTAATGAAGGGATTCGAAGAAACAGAAAAGGAAACCCTTACCGAAACCGAACAGAATGTAGTAAAGCAGCCGGAGATCGTTCAACACTCCAAGCAAAAGAAAAAAGGCGGCCTTATGGAAAGGATCTTCAGCGGAGCGAGCAAGTTCTTTGATGAAGATGTAGAAGGATCAAGCAAATAATTAATTCAAAAATAGTAACACGTAAAACCAAATAATAACCTTAAAACACAACCAAATGATAAACTTTGATTTACCGAAAGACAACTCATCCATCATAAAAGTGATAGGAGTAGGAGGCGGAGGAAGCAACGCCGTAAACCATATGTTCCGCCAGGGAATAAAAGGCGTGGACTTTGTAGTATGCAACACCGATCAGCAAGCGCTTGACATCAGCCCGGTGCCACTTAAAATTGCATTAGGCTCAGGCTTAACCGAAGGTCGCGGAGCCGGTTCACTTCCTGAAGTGGGAAGAAAAGCAAGCTTAGAGAGCATTGAAGAGATAAAGAAAATTTTAGGCAACAATACCAAAATGGTATTTATTACTGCCGGCCTTGGTGGAGGTACCGGTACAGGTGGCGCCCCTGTAATTGCACAAGTGGCAAAAGAAATGGGCATACTTACGGTAGCTATTGTTACCGTGCCATTTGCATTTGAGGGTAAGAAAAGAAAATTACAGGCTGAAGAAGGCTTGAAAGAACTCCGCGAACATGTGGACACCATACTCATCATCAACAACGATAAGTTGCGTGAAATGTATGGCAACCTGAAACTGGGAGAAGCTTTTGCACATGCCGATAATATATTGAACATTGCAGCCAAGAGCATTGCAGAGATCATTACCGTGACCTTACACGTGAACTTAGACTTTGCGGATATTCAGACAGTAATGAAGGACAGCGGTGTAGCTATTATGGGCTCTGCTTCGTGTGAAGGAGAGAACAGAGCGTTACGCGCGGTGGAAATGGCATTGGCTTCGCCACTGCTGAACGATAACAACATACGTGGTGCACGTTATGTATTGCTGAACATTACCTGTGGCAGCGACGACATTACCATGGATGAACTTGGCGAAATTACCGACTACCTGCAAGAAGCTGCCGGACAAACCGCAGACATTATTAAGGGTTATGGTATTGACGAAACATTAGGCAGCAAAGTGAACGTTACACTTGTTGCAACCGGATTCAGTGCAGGGCCTGTAACAACATTTGCTGAAAAGAAAGCGGAAAGAATTATCCGCAGACTGGATGATGTTGCAAACACAGCTCCTATTGTATCAGCTGCACCGCCTGCTGCGCCTAAGCTTATCTTTAACCTGAACGAAGAGGTTAAGCCAGCAGCAGAAGTTAAGCCAGTACCTGAAGTGAAACCTACCGTAACCGAAACACCGGTAGCTGAAAAAACAGAAACCATTGAGCCATTCATTAAGGCAGCAGAAACAACACAGGAAACCAATATTGAGTTCGAAATAGTGAGCAAGACATTGGAGAACAAACCGGTGAATATGACACCTCCGCCGATACCTGTAGCGTATGTTCCTCCGGTTACAGCACCGCCTGTAATGCACGAACCACCACAAGAAGAAAAGGTGGATATGAGCGATCCTGTTTTCAGTGAAGAGCAACGTAAAAAAGCACAGGAGAGAATTGAGAAGCTTAAACAATTAAGCTACAAGCTTAAAACTCCGGGTGCATTGAACGACATGGAAAACGAACCGGCTTATAAAAGAAGGAATGTAGACTTAGGAGATACTCCGCATTCATCAGAGTCGAATGTATCGAGATTTACGCTTTCGGAAGGAGAAGACAAGAAAGGCGAACTGCGCCAGAACAACTCCTTCCTGCATGATAATGTGGATTGAGGTGGCTTAAGCATTTAAGGTTAAGAAAGGGTTAATACGGGCCGGCACCTTTGGTTGGGTGCCGGTTTTTTATTGTGGCCTCCTCAACCCCTCCATTGGAGGGGCTTATGATTAGCGAATAACGATTAACTAATTTTGAAATTCTCTGTGAACCTCTGTGGTTCTCTTGTATTTCTCTGTGTAGCTTTTTAATAAATAGTGACACAGAGAACCACAGAGTAATTGCAAGGAGTTACACAGAGTAGAGTATGGAGCTACTCTATTACCAATTTACCACTGGCAATTGCAGTACCCTGCTCAGAAACTATACGATATAAATAAATACCCGCAGGTTGCCCGCTTAAATTAATGGTGTTGTCACCCTGAGCTTGTCGAAGGGCTTCATTATATACTTTCTTTCCAAGCATATTGTAAACTTCTACTGATGACTTAGCACAGTTGACTGACGACTGAAAAGTAAAAATGCCGGTTGAGGGGTTGGGGTGGACTTTTATAGAATTGCTTTGGGTGAGTTCGTTAATGCCTGTAACGGTACCCCATTTAGCAATGTTATTTACTGCTATTGTGCCGGCTGTATCAAATGCCCCGCCTGCATAAATGCTGCCATTAAAGCCCAATATAGTGTTCACATAAGTAATTCCAGATGCACCATTTCCTCTACCGTTTCCAGCAATTACGCCATTATCCATTGAATTCCAATTAGCACCGTCCCACTCAGCGATATTATTAGCTCTAATACTTCCAGCAGAATCAAATGTTCCACCAACATAAAGATTACCAGCATATCCATTTAGCGTCCAGATTTCGCCATTCAAATTTATTCCACTTCCAACAGATGTCCAATTGCTACCATTCCATTCAGCAATGTTTTTGACGCTTATACCTCCCGCTGAAAAGAATGTTCCTCCGGCGTATAGGTTACCATTATATGCCTCCAAAGAATTTACAATCCCACTCATTCCTCCACCTACAGACACCCAACTTACACCATTCCATTCAGCAATACGGTTTACTGTGACTCCTCCAGAGTTTGTAAATATTCCACCAGCATAAAGATTACCGTTATATACCGCTAATGCATATACAGGAAAGTTCATTCCTGCACCAACAGGCAGCCAGTTAGTGCCGTTCCACTCTGCAATATTATTCGCAGAAATGCCTCCGGCAGAATCAAATTTTCCGGCTGCATATAGATTACCATTGTATTCTGTCATGGCAAAAATTTGACCATTCCAATTTATTCCGCTTCCAGGTGATGCCCAATTGGCGCCATCCCATTTAGCAATATTGTGAACGGGAATTATGCCAGCAGTATCAAATTGCCCACCAGCATAAAGATTTCCTTTATAAGTCGTAAGAATATAAACACCGTGTGGACCATTTAAGTTAGAAGTTACACCACCTCCCACTGCATTCCAACTTACACCATTCCATTCGGCAATATTGTTAACGAAAACTCCTCCGGCAGTATCAAATGTTCCACCAGCATAAAGGGAGCCATTTAAAGTATCGAGTGCATAGACGAAACTACTATTAGTGTAAACATCTCCATTTATCCCTGAACCTAATGCAGACCATGTTTGCCCTTTTCCTGAAAGGCATATTGAAAATAGAGTGACAATGAGAAGTAGTTTTTTCATAATGCAAATAAACTCATATTACTACTCAGGTCAGACAGTGACTTATTGAATAGCGGTTTCTTTTGAGTGAACTGTGATAGTTTACCCCTTCGCCACCTCAGTCACCCCGGCGTAATCACTTAAATAAGTAAAGTGAGGAGTGAGCTTACCATCTTTGCAAATAGTAGCACGTTCAATAATGCCTTCGGTGTCTTCACCAAAAACAGATGGCATTACACGGTCAATCAGTTCTTTACCAAAATCTTCCGATGCTTCGCGGGGAAGCTCGCAAGGCAGGTTATCAACTGCCATAATGGTTATGGTGTTCTTATTAAACGGTATATCTAACTGTTCGGTAAGTTGGTTGTAGCCATAAAAAGGTTCAGCAATGGTGCTTGCTTTTAATGTGCTCGGCACAGAGCCATTAATATCGCATGTAATATCGGCAATAACGCTTATGTGAAAATCAGGTAGCTTCATCTGGTCTTTGGTAAACAGCACAGGGGCTTTAATATCCCAGTAGTGGGCCGTCATAAGCAGGTCGCATTCTTTGGTAAATGCCAAAAAGGTTGAAACATATTTTTCAGGGTGTGAGTAAAAATCAGCTGTGCTCCACGATGAACCATCCTTAGGGCGGTAATAATCTTTTGAGTGCAACTGGCAATACACAGGCTCGCGGTATGAACAATGCAAGAATTCATATGGAGTAACCTTACGTATCTTAAGCATACCCAGTGTTTCAATAACGCCATTGGCAACACGGCCACCGCCGGTAACCAATATTTTCATATTAGGCAGGCGCACACGGCCCAGTTCAGCTTCCAGTTCTTTGCGGTCGCGGCACTGGTTAGCCGGTTTTATATCGAATAGGTTGTAGCGTTTGCCATAACCCAATATGCCATTGTAGGCACCTATAATACCTGCATAGCGGCCAAAACCAATAATACGGTTATGTTCCTTATCGGTCAGGCATTCGTAGTCCATCAGCTGAACATTCTTTGCCAGCATACCCTTTAGCAACTTAGCATTGTATGGTTGCTTTTTCATGGTATGTGAGAACATAAAATATTTTTTACCCGGTATAAGTTTATCTACAGGCATTTCTTTCAATCCCATCAATATATCGCAGTGGCTAAGGTCATCTACCAAAGGCAAACCAAATGATTCGTATTCAGCATCGGTATAGCAGCGCGAAGCATATTTCTGTACATATATCTCCAGGCCTGGGTGGGCACGCATCAGTTCGGTGCACTGCAGGGGAGTAAAAGCCACACGCTTTTCTGGCGGGTTCTTTTCTTCGGGTAAAATACCAAGCTTTATCTTTTTCATATAACCTTGTTTCAGGGTATGCAAAGATAATATTTGCTTATTATGTGTTGCCGAGTGTAGAGAGTGATGGGAAAATTCAGCCCCAAACCCCTGAAGGGGCTTAAATACACGTAGGTTTTTCAAAGCCCCTTCAGGGGTTTGGGGCGAACCAAGTTGGGGCTGTAAATTCCCCTCCATGGGAGGGGTGAAGGGGTGGGAGGCGCCCTGCTTGCTCCCGAGTACTCGGGACTAACCCGCGCCCACCTTTTACCTATTTCACAAACCACACAGGCAAAATAACAGATAGTACGCGTTAGGGATAGTAGCGTAAAGCCCACAGCCGACCTTAGGAGGCGAGGACTTGCAGCGGATAGCCCGACCCGCAGGGGAATGCCCAAGAAAGGAAAAAGTAACCCATGACCAAAATCATTCACCCAAGAAGCATAATGCTTAACTTTGTGGCTATGGAAAAAGGCAAACAATATTCCCGTGCGCTGATAACGTTCAACCTGTTGGTAGTATATGTGTTGGTGCAGTTTATATGGTGGGGTTACCATATGGCTCAGCAAAGCAGGGAGATAATTGAGCAGCACCTTGCTATGCCCAACCTCGATGCCGCTACGGTTGAATCGCTGCATAAAAGCCTGATGGCCAAGTATTACATGATCGGCGGAGAGGGCAGTGTGTTCCTTATTATTATGGTAGTGGGCATATTACAGGTTCGCAAGGCGTTTAAAAAGGAATCGGAATTGGTGGCAAGGCAAAAGACCTTTTTGCATTCGGTTACGCATGAGTTTAAGTCTCCCGTGGCATCGTTGCGCTTGCAAATAGAAACTTTACTGAAACGTAACCTATCGACCGAACAGCAGCAACAGGCATTGAGCAATGCACTGGAAGATACCGACAGGCTTGACCAGCTATTGGAAAAAATATTGGTTGCGGCGCGTATTGATACCAGTGAAGTACCGCTTTATCCTGAGAAACTGAACCTGACCGTAAAAGTTCAGGAAAGCATCAACAAGCTATTACGAACGTACACGCACCGCGATATAAAGGAACATATTGACGCAGATGTTTTTGTACACATGGATCCCTGGGCATGTAACTCAATCATTAATAACCTGATAGAGAATGCGCTTATATACTCACCGAAAGAAGAACCTATTGAAGTGGAGCTGAAGCAGGAAGGCGGTAAGGTGGTGTTACGTATAAAGGACCATGGGCCGGGGATACCAATGGAGGAACGCAGAAAGATATTCCAGAAGTTTTACCGCATGAGTACGTCAACGGGTTATAAAGGCACGGGCCTGGGTTTGTATCTGGTAGATTATTTTATTCAGAAACATAAGGGAACAGTAATAGTAAAAGAAAATACTCCGAAGGGAAGTATATTTGAAGTGACATTACAAACGATTTGAAAATTGATAATTATAATACATGCCACAAAGGCTCAAAGACACAAAGTTTCACTAAGATTTTTGACCTTTGGTGATTTGGTGTTTTAGTGGCTAAATACTTATATATATGAATGATAAAAAGAAAGTAGCGCTTATAATCCTTGATGGATGGGGCATAGGAGATGGATCGAAAGCCGATGCCATTGCAAACTCAAAAACACCATTTGTAAATAGCCTATATAAAAAGTATCCGCATTCCACACTGCGCACATCGGGTGAAGATGTAGGCTTACCTGATGGACAAATGGGAAATTCGGAAGTAGGACACCTGAATATTGGTGCAGGTAGGGTTGTGTACCAGGACCTTGTTCGCATAAGCAAGGATATAAAAGAACACGTGTTGGATAAGAATCCTGTATTACTTGAAGCTTTGCAATATGCCAATGCTAATAATAAAAATGTGCACTTCATGGGCCTTGTGAGCAATGGCGGTGTGCACTCGCACATCAATCACCTGATGGCTTTGTGCGATATCGCCATGGCTAATAAATGCAAACAAGTATATATCCACGCTTTTACCGATGGCCGCGATTGCGACCCGCAAAGCGGGCTTGGTTTTGTTAAACAACTGAACAGCCATATTGCTGCAACTCCGCAGATCAGGCTGGCATCAATAGTTGGACGCTATTATGCAATGGACCGCGATAAACGCTGGGAGCGTGTAAAGCTTGCCTATGATCTGTTGGTTCATGGACAGGGCAGAAGAAGCCCGGATGCTGAGGCAGCTATTGCTGAATCGTATGCTGAAGGTGTTACCGATGAATTTATAAAACCAATTGTACTGACCGATATTGAAAGCAATGCAACTGCACGTATTGCCGAAGGCGATGTAGTTATATGTTTCAACTTCCGTACGGACAGGTGCCGTGAAATTACACAGGTGCTTACACAGCAAGATATGCCTGAGCAGGGGATGAAGACCATTCCGTTGCATTATGTTACCATGACCAATTACGATGAAAAGTATAAGAACATAAAAGTATTATACCACAAGGACGACCTGAAAATGACCTTGGGTGAGGTGGTTGCCAATGCTGGTAAAACGCAGATACGTATTGCTGAAACAGAAAAATATCCGCACGTTACTTTCTTTTTCTCAGGCGGAAGAGAAGATGTGTTTAAAGGTGAGAACCGCATTATGGTACCGTCGCCAAAGGTTGCAACATACGACCTGCAACCTGAGATGAGCGCACCTGAAGTTGCCAGTGCAATTGCTGCGGAACTGAAAAAAGGTGAAGTCGATTTTGTATGCCTGAATTTTGCTAACCCAGATATGGTTGGGCACACGGGTGTGTATAGCGCCATTGTAAAAGCTGTTGAAACAATTGATACCTGTCTGCAGAAAGTAGTGGAGGCGGGATTACCGCAAGGTTATTCGTTCATCATTATTGCCGACCATGGTAATGCCGACCGTGCCATAAATGCTGACGGATCTGCGAATACTGCGCATAGTACTAATCCTGTGCCTTGCATTGTTATTGATAAGGATTATCACAAGGTGACGGAGGGGCGTTTAGCAGATGTTGCTCCGACCGTGTTAAAGCTTATGGGTCTACCACAACCTACAGAGATGACGGGGCATTCTTTGGTTTAGAATTTAAGTTTAGTTCTTTTCTCGGGGCGGCATCTGCTCCCTGCTTGCTCCCGAGCACTCGGGACTAACCCGCGCCCACCTTTTGCCTAGTTCACAAACCACACAGGCAAAATAACAGGTAGCACGCGTTAGGGATAGTAGTGGAAACCCTGCAAGCGTAGCGCGGAGTTGTAGCGAATAGCCCGACCCGTAGGGGAACGCCCAAATGAAAATTAGAAAACTACCTCCAAACCGAAAGTATAATACCTACCAGAACAAGCCCAACAATGTGGTAGCCGGCATCGATCAGTACTAGTTTAAATGATTTACGGGTATACATATGGCTTTGTGCAAAAGCAATAAAAACAAAAGAGCTGGCTACCAAACCAAGCTTTGCTCCGGCCATCCAGTTATTGGTGCCTATTAAGCCCTGAAGGCAGGCAAGTGCAATACTTGCAATTAAACAAGAAATAAAGGAAAAGGCCATGTATTTAGGCATTTCTTTCATCATTTTTTTTCTGGTTTCTTCATCAGTTGGCATTGAAATATTATGCCCGCTCATCCAGGGTTTTGAAAAACCAATTGGTGAGAACCAAACTGAGCCAATTGCAAAATAGGCTATTGCTGAAACTGCTATGGCCAGGTAATTTAAATGTTCTAGTATCATGTTAATTTGGTTTAGTGTTGATACTCAAATATAATGAAAATAATTACGAGTTTCATTTTTAATTAGTTGGGCGTTCCCCTGCGGGTCGGGCTATTCGTTGCAAGTCCTCGCTGCGCTGTGGGCTTTCCACTACTATCCCTAACGCAAAACACATTGTCATATAGAAATAGGTAAAAGGTGGGCGCGGGTTAGTCCCGAGTGCTCGGGAGCAAGCAGGGAGCACCCACCCCTTCACCCCTCCCATGAAGGGGAATTTACAGCCCCGAAAAAGGAACACCCAAATTATATATAATGGATAAAAACTACTTCAACTCAAACGCATCAGCATCAAGGCTGACAGGAAAAGCCTTACGGAAATCAAGTAAGCCCTGCCCGGAAAGCGCTACCACCTCTACTGCGGGTTTATCAGGCTTCGGATTGCAAATAAGTTGCCCACGTGGATCAAGCACTGATGAATACCCGGAGTAGGCCATATCCTTATCATCGACACCAATGCGGTTAACGCCAACCACGTAAGCCTGGTTTTCTATAGCACGCGCAATAAGCAATTGCCTCCACGGGTAACTGCGCACATCGGGCCAGTTAGCAACGTATATCAAGCAGTCGTATTCATTATTTGTATTGCGGCTCCAGACCGGAAAGCGCAGATCGTAACACACCAGCGGACAAATTTTCCAGCCCTTATATTCTACTATCAGTCGCTTTGTACCTGCTTTATAGGTCTTGTCTTCTTCGCCCATACGGAACAGGTGGCGCTTGTCGTATGTTTCATAGGTGCCATCGGGTTTCATCCACACCAGGCGATTGTAATGTTCACCACCTTCTTTTATAATAATGCTGCCTGTTATCACGCATTTCTTTTTTGCAGCTTGTTTGCGCATCCATGTAACGGCTTTGCCATTCATGTCTTCGGCTACATTGCCTGCATTCATGGTAAAGCCCGTGGTAAACATTTCGGGCAATACAATTATATCGGTCGAGCCAATTACAATGCTGCCCATTGAGTTGGTAAACATTTCAAGGTTGGCATCAATATCTTCCCAATGAACAGAAGATTGTATTATGGTTACTTTAAGATCGTTCATATGTTGTTGTTTTAATTTACCACTAAGGCACTGACTTCAATAAGTAACACTAAGCTATTCTCAGTGTATCTCAGTGCTCTTTGTGTCTCCGTGGTTAGTATTATACTTTGCATAGTTTTTCTGCTGCTTTTTCCAATGTTTCATTTGTTTTGGCAAAGCAAAAGCGCAGTAGTTTATTGTCAACCGGTTCGTGATAAAATACCGATGTAGGCACACTTGCCACACCAATTTCTTTTGTTAAGCGAATAGCATACTCAGTGTCCTTTTCTTGTGTAATTCCACTGTAATCAAGCATCTGGAAATAAGAACCCGATGCAGGTGTGTATTTAAATCGCGATCCTTTAAGAAGCTTAATAAAGTAGTCGCGCTTCTCCTGGTAAAAACTGCCAAGCTGCAGGTAAGCATCTTTGTTCTTCATGTAGTCGGCCAGTGCATATTGCAAAGGTGTGTTTACACAAAACACCAAAAACTGGTGCACCTTACGGAACTCCGCCATCATTCTTTCAGGCGCTAATACATACCCCATTTTCCAGCCTGTTGTATGGTATGTTTTACCAAATGAAAATACCACAAAGCTACGCTCTGCTAATTTCGGATACAGGCAAACACTGTGGTGTTGATTGCCATCGAAAATAATGTGTTCGTATACTTCGTCACTTAAAATAATAATATCAGTACCGCTGGTTATCTTTTCCAACTCTCTCATATCCTTTTCGGTCATTACCGCACCGGTTGGGTTATGGGGAGTGTTTATCATTATCATGCGTGTGCGCTGGTTCACCAGTTTCTTTACCTCATTCCAGTCAATAGTATGGTTAGGCGCTTTCAGTTGCACATAAATGGCAATGCCTCCGTTCAGCTCAATTGCGGGTACGTAGCAATCGTATGCGGGTTCTATAATTATTACTTCATCGCCTTCATTCACTACAGCTGTAATAGCTGCGTAAATAGCTTCGGTTCCGCCGGCAGTAATGTTTATTTCCTTTTCAGGATTATAAACTACTCCATACAGGTCCTGCATTTTAGCTGCAATAATTTCGCGCAACGGCATGATGCCCTGCATTGGTGAATATTGGTTCAGGCCTTTTTTCATGTATTGGTCCACCAGCGACACCAGTTCGGGTGAGCATTCGAAATTGGGAAAGCCCTGTGAAAGGTTTATGGCGTTGTGCTGGGTTGCTAAGGCCGACATTACCGTAAATATGGTTGTACCTACAGTAGGAAGTTTTGAATGTATGGTTCCTGTATATTGAGGCATGCTTTTTTCTTTATTGGCAAAGCTACCAAAATTTAGGGTTGTAAGTTTTCCTATACTCTCATCATTTGCAGCTAACCTGTGCCCACATTTTACCTGATCGGCTCAAAGTGCCACTGAACTTGTAGATGTGTAATAGCTCCATTTTTAATTTCATTGTATTTTATTGTTATTATCAATGGAAATTAAACCCCTTTAGGGGTTTGGGGTAAAATATGATGGTAAGATTACTCATATACTCTAATCGTTTCATTAATGAATTCGTGAGCGCTTCGCGGTTGCTTCGTTCCTTGTAATGACGAACACTCTGTTCATACTTATTCCTTACTCCTAGTTTTCAGGTTGTTGAAAAACTCAGCTGTTTTTTGAAAAATATAAATAGAGGTGGTAGTAATTTTGCATTGTAAAAAATCCACTTGATAAAGCAGAATCGTACTGATTCGCTTTATGACAAAAACAAAATACAAATGCCATTTACACAAGGAGAATCGGGCAACCCAAGCGGAAGGCCACCAGGTTCGCAAAACAAAGCCAAAAAGAAATTAAGGGAAATGATCGAAAATTTCCTGATCGACAATTTTGAAAAAGTACAGGAAGAATTTGATAAACTGGAAGGTAAGGACAAAGTAAAATTTTATTGTGTACTGTTACCTTATGGATTAGCTAAAGTGAAACCTGAAGGGGATATGGTCTTTGAAAGACTAACCGACCAGGAGATTGATGAACTATATGAAAAATTAAAAGATGTTGCAATCAGAACAATTGAGGAAACGGCAGCGCAAGCAAGAATACCTGAAAGGCCTGCTGATGGGTAAGCATACCATTTATGAGGCATTGGAATACAAGTATGTTTTTTTTGTGTGTACCGATGAACCTGGCACATATTACGAAGCAGAAGGTAAGACACGTATGTGGCCCAGGATAGTAAATGCGCAACCGGTGCTATATACAAAAGCGGGGATTGAAATACTTAAAAAGCAGCCCAATCTGAAATGCTTACTTGTCAATTTCGGAAAGGACAATGCAGAGTATTACCACAAAAACCTGGCCAATGCTTTGAAAGAGTATAATGAGAACCTGGGTAAGCAAGAGTGAACTCACTTGTTGTCTACCTTTACTAAAACACTATTGGTTTTCGGGAATACTTTTATGGCAGTGAAATTGAGTTTTCTTATATCGAACATTGTAAGTGAATAAGGTGGTGTAAGCAGTAAGTAATTGAAGCCCGTTATACTATCAGCATCCTGTAATGGCAGACCTTTAAAATGATACTTGAATTTGTCAGTCATCTGGTAATAATTCCTGTAAACGCCATACGTTTGCCAGCCCATGCCAATATTAGTGGCGCCAATACTATCAATATAGTTGAACACCTTGTGTATATTCTCCTGAGGTGCAAAATCGAGGGTATAGGTAAGAGTAGCTTTACGGGAGAAAATAAACAGTGATGTCACACTATATACTATCAGCACTATATTCCTTCCGGGAAAATGAAATGCTTCTGACACAAAATAAATGATGCAAATGCAAACAAGCGGAAACATAAATAAGGCGCTTCGTTCATAGGGCAATACAATTTTAAGACAGAAGAAATTTACAGCCAGTATGAATAATATAATAGATAACATCAGGCTACAGAAGAAATAAATATCTATTTTATGTTTTTTGAATTTGAATATGCCATAAAAGCAGGTAATAATAATCAGGCCAAGCAGTAAGCAGGTAATAATAGTTGATGCAGTGCCGGAATAAATAAACTTAAAATAGACCAAGCCATTAATGAATGACATGCATACTTCCTTTATGCTATCTGTTCCTGCACCTAAGTCCATAGAGCATCTAATAATGAATATCCATGCCCGCACAATGAATCCTAATACGCCAAGACACAATGTTGCATCAATGTAAAAAGCTAGGCTCCTGAAACATGAAAAACCTTTTTTAAAATGAAAGCAAAAAAAGTAAACGACTGAAAAGGCAATGAAAAAATAAACGAAGCTATAATTACCAATTGCACTCAACCCGGCAGATAGCAAGGCCAAAAATGCAAGCCTGCGATGTTGTTGCCGTAAGCTCTGAATAAATAATAATAGTGCCATGCCCTCGAACATTAACCCTGATGCGTAACCACGGGCAAGGCCAAAATAATCGAGCACATAAAGGTTGAACAGTAATAGGGTACAGGCAAATAATTTATGATAAATATTGTTGAGTGAACGAATGAAAAAATAACAAACTGTAAAAAACACGATGGCTGAAAACGTGCTGAACCAACGTATGGCCCAGTTACTTTCTGAGCCAAATAAAAGAGCGATTTTAATGGCTACGCTGTTCAGCCAATGTGTATTGGCTGTGCAAAGTGCTTCTACGTACCAAAAGTGTTTTACGTTGTAAAAAGAATATGCTTCGTCGTGCGTAACATCAACTGTAAATGAGCGTATAGCAACGTAAAGAATTACAAGGCATACTGCAATTACAATACCATAGTTCTTTTTCATTTACATGCGAATGAAAAACCTGGATGCCCGGTTACTCTTTACTATTTTCCTTGCGCCTGTTCTTGTAAGTAGAATAGCCAATGAATAGCGCGACGATTATAAGGAAGTGAATAAAGTATGAACGGGAAATACCTTCGGAGTTAATGAATGTGAAGAACCTGCCCCAGCGGAATTTTTGTTTGAATGGTACATGCGATTTCATCGACAACCAAATGAACGATGCTTTACCTACAACATGGTCCTCAGGTACAAATCCCCAAAACCTTGAATCTTCTGAGTTATGGCGGTTATCACCCATCATAAAGTAGTAGTTCATTTTAAATGTATAGCTATCGGTTTCCTTCCCATTTATGAAAATTTTACCATCCTTTATTTCCAATGCATTCCCCTCATACGCGCTTATTATTCTACGATAAATTGCAATGTTTTTCAGGTTAAGTTTTGCCGTGGCACCGGCTTTAGGAACCCACAGCGGGCCAAATTCATCGGGGTACCATTTGTAATTAGGTGAGTTAGGGAATATGCTGGTAGGCATCATAGGTATGGTGCTATCCTGCACATGAAGTGTTACTGATTTTATGCCCAGAATATGCCTTAATGAATCAGCATTTTGTTGGGTAAGCGTCATCTCAAAACCTCTTATGTCGTAGTTATGTCCGTCGAGGAAAGAATAGATAGGAACGCCATCAGGGCCAACGGGCCATATAGGTTCGGTAATGTCCATCTTACCGAGCATATCCTTATTAATAACGGTTTGCCCTTTATAAGAAATATCATATTGATAGCCTACAGTCTGGTCATTCTGATCCAACACTTTTTGCACGTTGTAGAATTCAGGTCTGCCTTCACCTGTAATAAGGTATTTGAATTCGCATTGGCCCGGCAAGTCGTCAACCTTACCATTGATATATACCCTGGCATCTTTAATTGTCAATGTATCGCCCGGTATACCTATGCAACGTTTAATGTAATTCTCTTCTTTATCTATAGGGCGTGCCGATATTTTCCCTGGTGTGGTTCCGTTTGTAAGAACATCGTTGTTCAATACATGTGCACGTCCATCAGGGTCATTTTCACGGCAAAGTTCATAATAGCTTGGGTTATCGTTACTGGCATACGTAGTATCACCTTCGGGCCAGTTGAACACAACCACGTCGTGCCTTTTTACATGACCGAAACCCGGTAAGCGAATGGCAGGGTATTCCAGCCAGGTTAAATATGAATCGGTGGTTTTAGTAAGGGGTAATGTGCTTTGTACAAATGGAAATGAGATAGGTGTCATAGGTATGCGTGCACCATATTCTACCTTACTTACAAACAGGTAATCGCCTACCATCATCGATTTTTCCATGGATGGGGTAGGTATGGTATAGGCCTCAAAGAAAAATGTACGTATGATAGTTGCTGCAATGACAGCAAATGCAATGGCTTCGGTCCATTCAATAGCTAAAGAAGGTTTCTTCTTTTTGTCTTCGACAGGTAGTTCAAATTTGGTATCTGTAAAACCAATATATGGCAGGCCTACAAAGAAAAAGATGCCGAAAAGTATCATCTGCAATGGGTTCTTTTTGCCCATTACTTCGCAGGTAATACCGGTCACAACCATGGTCATCATAAAGCCTACACCCGGAATGATGAATATAAATATCCACCACCATGGACGTTTAAGAATCTTGAGCCATATATAGTAGTTATATATGGGCACTAATGCCTTCCAGCCTTTTTCACCGGCTTTTTCAAATATTTTGTAAAGCCCCGCAAACGTTGCAAGGATTATGACATAGATAACGGGCTGAATATGAAACATAGATGGGTGTGAAAAGTCAAAGATAGAATCTCTCTATAATATAGAAGCGTTAATAAATGTTATTTTTCAAAGCCAAGCAGGTCATTCATGCCATAAACCCCTTTTTTGCCGACCAACCATAGGGCAGCTACAACAGCTCCTTCGGCAAAACCTTTACGGCTATATGCTTCGTGGCTTATGCTTATTTTATCACAGTCCGATGTATAGCTTACAATATGTGTTCCGGGCACTTCGCCTTCCCGTTTCGCCAGTATCGGCAGTTCGCCTGTTTTTGCGAGCTCTGCCAATGCCCATTTACTTATGCCACCATGTTTTTTAATAAGCCCTTCTGCTAGTGTTATGCCTGTTCCGCTTGGGGCATCTTTTTTATGTATATGATGTATCTCCTCCATGCTCGGTGTATAGTTCTTGTAAGGCTTCATTATAGTTGCCAGTTGCTCATTGAGCTTAAAAAAGAGATTAACCCCGATGCTATAGTTAGATGCATAAAAGAAAGCCTGTTTTTTATCCATGCAGGCTTGCTTTACCTCATCGAAGTGTTTCAACCAGCCTGTGGTGCCACAAACTACCGGAACATTGGCTTCAAAACACTTGTATATATTGCTTACTGCACTATCGGGGGTAGTAAACTCAATGGCTACATCCGCCTTTTTCAGGTTTTGGGCTGTAAGCTCAGCAGCATTGCTCTCATCAAACTTCCAAATAACCTCATGGCCTTGCGAAAGAGCTATCTTTTCTATCTCTTTCCCCATTTTGCCGTACCCTATCAGTGCTATCTTCATAATTGTCGATATTTGGGTATAAAGATACAATATGACACAAATTGGCTGGTTTTATGACAAAATGTTAGTTTGGCATACTAATTGCTACCATAAAGGTGTTTTTAATAACATAAACAGAGCGATATGAAAGATTTTTCGGAAAAAGAAGCCTTACAGATAATGAGACTGGACAATATGAACGATGATGCTGAATTCATTCCCCTTTTAACCAATGAGGAAGAAAAGAAGATAAATGCGGAAAAGATACCTGATGAGATACCAATTCTGCCATTACGTAATACAGTCCTGTTTCCGGGTGTGGTAATACCTATTACCGTGGGAAGGGATAAGTCCATTAAACTGATAAAAGATGCCTACTCAGGGAATAAAACCATTGGTGTGGTGGCACAAAAGAACGACAGTATTGACGATCCGCATATTAATGATATACATTGGAACGGAACAATTGCTTATATCCTTAAAACCCTTAAAATGCCTGATGGCAGTACAACTGCTATCATACAAGGTAAAAGGCGTTTTGAAATTACAGAATTAACCCAGCATGACCCTTATTTAAAAGCCAAGGTTAAGCCTGTTGAAGATATTACTCCCGCTACAGATGATAAGGAGTTTGAGGCAATGATATCATCACTGAAGGATATTGCATTGCAAATAATAAAGCAAAGCCCACATATACCTTCTGAAACCAGTTTTGCCATACGGAATATAGAGAGCAGCAACTTCCTTATCAATTTCATATCCTCGAATATGAATGCCGTAGTGGCAGAAAAGCAGAATATACTGGAAGAGCCTGATATGAAAAAGAGGACAACTCTTTTATTAGCTCATTTGAATAAGGAATTGCAAATGCTGCAATTGAAGAACCAGATACAATCGAAGGTTAAGGAGGATATAGATAAGCAGCAACGCGAATACTTTTTGCACCAGCAATTAAAAACCATTCAGGAAGAATTGGGTGGCGATACATTTGACCAGCAGATAAAAGAGTATCGCAAAAAAGCTAAAACCAAAAAGTGGAATAAGACTGTGAAAGAAGCTTTTGAAAAAGATATTCAGAAGTTAGAACGTATGAACCCTAATTCAGCGGAATATTCAGTACAAAGTAATTATTTAGAGCTTTTGCTTGAGTTGCCATGGAACGAATACACCAAAGATAATTTCGACCTGAAAAGGGCATCGAAAATACTGGACCGTGACCATTACGGACTTGAAAAAGTAAAGGAACGTATACTCGAATACCTTGCCGTATTGAAACTGAAGGGCGATATGAAGGCTCCTATTTTGTGCCTTGCAGGCCCTCCGGGTGTTGGTAAAACATCACTGGGTAAATCTATTGCAACATCACTTGGCAGGAAATATGTACGTATGTCATTAGGTGGTTTGCACGACGAGGCTGAAATACGCGGACATCGTAAGACATATATTGGTGCTATGCCCGGCCGTGTTATTCAAAACCTGAAAAAAGTAAAATCGTCAAATCCTGTTTTTGTGCTTGATGAAATTGATAAAATAAGTAATTCCTTTCACGGCGACCCTGCATCAGCATTGCTTGAAGTATTGGATCCTGAACAAAATTCAGAGTTCCACGATAACTTTATTGAAGTGGAATACGATCTTTCTAAAGTGTTATTTATTGCAACCGCTAATAACCTGAGTGCGGTGCACCCTGCATTATTAGATAGAATGGAAATTATTGAAGTGAATGGCTATACGGTAGAAGAAAAAATCGAAATAGCTAAGCGCCACTTAATTCCTAAGCAATTAGAAGAGCATGGTGTAAAGAAAGGCCAGATAAATATTCCTGCAGATGTATTGGAAACTGTTATTGAGGACTATACCCGTGAATCGGGTGTGCGTAACCTCGAAAAGAAGATTGCGCAGATCGTTCGTCACACAGGGAAATCTATTGCAATGGAAGAGAAATATGAGCCTGTAGTTAAGAAAGCCAGTCTCGATAAAATACTTTCTCCTGCTCACCCTAAAGAAAAATACCAAGGTAATGACGTAGCTGGTGTGGTAACAGGTTTGGCATGGACACCCGTAGGTGGCGATATATTATTTATAGAAGCCAGTCTTAGCCGTGGTAAAGGTCAGCTTACACTTACAGGTAACCTTGGTGATGTAATGAAGGAATCGGCTGTATTGGGATTGGAATACTTAAAATCTCATGCAGAAGAACTATTCATTCCGCATAAGGCATTTGAAAAGTGGAACATACATATTCACGTTCCTGAAGGCGCTACCCCGAAAGATGGTCCATCGGCGGGTGTATCTATGCTTACTGCACTAACGTCGGCATTTACCCAGCATAAGGTACGTAAAAATTTAGCTATGACGGGTGAAATAACCTTACGTGGTAATGTATTGCCTGTGGGCGGAATAAAAGAAAAGATACTTGCCGCTAAACGTGCCGGTATAAAGGAAATTATTCTTCCGGCTGCGAATAAGCGTGATATAGATGATATTAATCCAAAGTATTTGAAAGATCTTAAGTTCATTTATGTAAATAAAATGAGAGAGGTGCTTGATTATGCTTTGCTTGATGAGTTCGTAAAGAACCCACTTAAGCTGGAGCATGCTTTTATAGATGAACCAAGTAGTGAGAAGAAGAACTAAAGGTTGAGGCTTAGGCTAAGATTGAGCGGGAATATAATTTAAGCTCAACCGTAGTCTTAATCTAAATCTTAATCTCAATCTCAGCCTAAACCTTTTATCCTTACCTTTGTGCCCATTATGATGTACGTAACACGCAGAGAGTGCTTTAATGCAGCACATAGAGTTTATAATCCGAAATGGAGTGATAAAAAGAACAATGAAGTATTTGGCGCCTGTGCCAATCCAAATTGGCATGGACATAACTACGAGCTTTTTGTTACCGTAAAAGGTAATATGAACAAAGACACAGGCTTTGTGGTTGACCTGAGAGCATTAAGCGTTCTTATAAAGAAGCAGATAATTGATAAGGTTGATCATAAGAACTTCAATATGGATGTTCCGTTTTTGAAAGGGCAAATGTCGAGCACTGAAAATATTATTGTTGCTTTTTGGGAACAATTGGAAAAGCCAATTGCCAAACTGGGTTGCAAGTTGCACAGCCTTAAGCTACAAGAGACAGAGAATAACGTTGCAGAATATTTTGGCGGAAAATAAATAAGCATGGCTGAGAAAAAACAAGCTAAAAAATTTAAGGGATATTCTAAGCACGATAACTACGATCATGACTTAGTTAAAACTGTTTCAGAAAAATATAAGAGTATTATAGAAGACCTGGGTGAAAACCCAAAACGTGAAGGGTTGCTTAAAACCCCTGAGCGTGTGGCTAAAGCAATGCAGTTCTTATTGCATGGGTATGGGCTTGATCCTTCTGAAATGTTACGCTCTGCAATGTTTAAGGAAAAATACAGCCAGATGGTTGTGGTTAAGGATATTGAAATCTATTCGCTTTGTGAACATCATATGCTGCCTTTTTTTGGTAAAGCCCATATTGCGTATATCCCTAACGGAAAAGTAGTGGGCTTAAGCAAAATACCACGTGTGGTTGATGCTTTTGCAAGAAGGCTTCAGGTACAGGAAAGGCTTACTGACCAGATACGTGATTGCATACAAGATACATTGGAACCGATTGGCGTGGCAGTGCTTATTGAAGCACAACACCTGTGTATGCAAATGCGTGGTGTACAAAAGCAAAACTCGGTTACTACTACTTCAGCCTTTACAGGCGAATTTCTTTCAAGCGATAAAACACGCAAGGAATTTATGAGCATTATTGAATCGAAGCTACATTAATAGAAATTGTTTTAAATAAAAAAGCCCCGAAGCATTTGCTACGAGGCTTTTTTGTTTTCTTTTTTTATTCTTAGTTCTTAATGAACTTAATTGTTCTTACCGATGTATTTGTTTCTATGCGTACAAAATACATTCCTGCCGAAAGCCTGGAAATATCAATTGATATCGTTTTGCTTCCATCAAGGTTAGCATCCGTTTCTATCCATTGCTTGCCTGAAATATCCGAAACTTTAATTACAGCCGGTATTGTCTTACCATTTGTATTGAAGGCAAGGTTCAATATTTCACTAGCCGGATTCGGGAACAGGTTTGTTCCGGTTTCATCTGCAATAGTGCTGATGCCTGTTATTGTTTTTATTGTTACCGTAAAGCTGGCTGTATCTTCGCAGCCGTTGGCATTAGTAACTGTAACAACATACTTGGTCGCTGTAGTTGGCGCCACAATAGTTGTGTCGTTCGTACTACCTGTGCTCCACACATACGAAATACCACCTTTAGCGGTTAATGTGTCCTTAGTACCTGATATAATTGGAGTCTGACCAATAATAGTTATTACAGGAATTGGGTTTACAACAACATTTACGGTATCGGTATTACTGCAACCATTAGCACTGGTGCCGGTAACAATATATTTGCCTGACGAGGAAGGGGTAAAGGCAACGGCATTGCTAATACCACCCGACCAGCCATAAGAATAACCTCCGTTACCTGAAAGAGTTATGGTGCTTCCCTTACAGATTGTATCACTGGTTGGAGATGATGTGGCTGTTATGGTTGGAAGTGCTCCTGTGCCTGCAACAATATTCACGCTATCTTTATTACTGCAGCCATATGCATCGGTACCTGTAACCACATACTTACCAGATGAAGAAGGTGAAAATGGCACTGCGTTAGTAATACCACCACTCCATACATAATTTGTACCTCCGTTGCCTGAAAGAGTTATATGCCCTCCGGTACAAACTGTGTCGTTAACAGGTGATGAGGTTATAGTAATAATTGGATTATCGATTACTATGTTAATAGAATCCTTATTACTACAAGTATTTGCATCGGTACCTGTTACAATGTATTTGCCCGATGAAACAGGAATAAAAGGGGTGCCGTTTGTGATACCACCTGACCAACTGTATGAGGTTCCTCCGTTACCTGATAGAGTTATACTTGTACCAATACATGGAATACTATCAGAAGCTGTTATTGTAATAGATGGTTTATCTACGGTTACAATAACACTGTCTTTATTACTGCAACCATTTGCATCGGTGCCGGTAACCATGTACTTATTTGTTGAGGCAGGAATAAATGGAGTAGCATTTGTAATGCCACCTGACCAGCTATATGTTTTACCTCCATTACCCGAAAGTGTAACAGGGTTACCTGAGCAAACTATATCATTTGCAGGAGAAGATGTTATGGTAATTGTTGGTAAAGCTTTTGTGCTTGTTACTACCGTAACGCTGTCTTTGTTCTTACAGCCATTAGCATCTGTGCCTGTAATAATATATTTACCTGAAGATACAGGAGAGAATGGAACTCCGTTGGTAATTCCACCGCTCCATGCGTATGAAGTTGCTCCATTACCTGATAAAGTAATAGCTCCACCAGAACAAACTGTGTCATTGGAAATAGAAGAGCTTATGGTTATTGTTGGCAGTGCATTTACAATAACTTTCGCACTGTCAATGGCACTACATGCCCCATCTATTTCCGTGAGTTTTACATTGTACGTTCCTGTTGCAGTATATGTGTAAGCCGGGTTGAGGGTAGAATCATTGTGCGTTCCTGTTCCATAAAAATCCCAATAGAATTTAACACCTGCTCCCGATAAAGGGTTGGAAGTATTGGTGAACTGTGTTGGAGCGCCTAAACATGATGAAGTTGTTGTGAAACCTGGTGTTGCTAATGTACCCTTTACAGTATCATAAATAGTATCAGGGCAAGAAGTACTGAAAGGGTTTGTAATGATTAGGCTATATACTCCAACCGTATCAACACTGACAGACTGGGTAGCATTCGAACCAACGATTCCATTCTTTGGCCCTGCCCACTTATATGTTCCTGCACCTACTGGTCCTGTAAGTGTAATGGTTGATTTACCACATAAAATAGGAGAAGATTGTGTTATAGTCATGGCATTGCAAGCCGCATCAATGTATGCATAACCAAAATGCCCGCCCAGTGCACAGTCAGCTACTTCAAACTGCACCGTTACGCATTGGCCTATGTAGTGATTCAGTGGAGCAAGAGCGCTTTTCCAGTTTGTATAATAAACAGAATCCGCATCAGTCGGGTAGTAAACAGCCTTAAAGCCAATATTTGAGCCGGATATTATAAATTGGCTGGTGCAGCTAATTGTATCGCCATTCTGATCGAGGAATGTAACACGAAAAAATGGTTGTTCATGATAAGGGTGGTTCGGGTTCTCAAGAAACACAGCATACTGATAAGTAAATGCTGCATTCGCAGGTGTTACCATAAAAGTCTGATTAAGTAAGGCCATTCCCTGGTTTGGGTTTGTAGAATCGCCCAATCGAACAGAATAATTTCCACCAAAAGGAGAAACTCTTGGAACGGAAGGAACAACTGCATCATTACCACCTGTCATTATTTCTACCTGGTAGTCATGTCCGGTTCCTGCCAGGTTAGTATTGGGGTCATTTGCTGCACCGGTAACATTCCCACATGGCCCACCGGTATTAGCCGAAAAGCTAAAAGAAGAGGCGGAATTATTTTGTGCATAATATGCGTTCCAGCCACTAAGTGTTCCATTTTCAAAGCCAATATTATTACAACTACCCGAGCAAGCACCTTGAGGAGATTTTGTACTTGATGAATATTCTACAACTGAAGAAGGATATTCTTTTTTTATTGCCTCAAATTGGTTGTATTTATTTACATATTTGTTTACTATATTATCAATATAGTTTCCAACGTTAGCTATGTTTAGTGCACCACTCCATACTTGTTTGTTAAAAATAATATTGTCCGAATCTAATGAAGCACTGTAAAACCTGAAAAAAGTGATACTCTCTTCTTTACTTATAGCAAGCTTCTTTTTTACAAAATGTTGCATATATTTCCAATAAGCAAGCACTTGTTCAGTTTGCTCATTTTTTGAGATATTCTGTGCTGAGATATTTCGGCTGCAAACCGTAAAAATGAGCACAAGAAGGGTTAGATAAATAAAAGGCGAGTTTTTCTTTTTCATGGCTATTAATTTATTGTTGAATGGATGACTACAAATGTAGTAATTATAAATATAACTAAATTGATGTAGATATTAAAGCCTGAAGAGATGGGTTGTTTGACCAGTTAATAATTAGTATGACAAGTTTCACACAATTTAAATTTGTATTGTAGTTTTGAGGCAAATAACTCATCTTAAATTTTTCATGAAAAAAATTCTACTTGCGGTTGTATTGCTTTCTTTTTCAATTACTAATGCCTTGTCACAGGCATCTTCATTTATGAAAAAAGGAAAGACTGATGACTCCCTTAAAAAATACAAGGAAGCTATAGCAGATTACGACCAGGCCATTGAACTCGATTCAAACTATGCCAATGCGTATTACTATCGTGGAATATCGAAATACCATGCAAAAGATAATTATGGAGGAATAAAGGACTTTACTAAATATGTAAGTATGGAACCAAATTATGCAAATGCATACGTATACCTCGGATTACTGAAAGAAAGGCTGTTCGATTCAAAAGCTGCAATTGCAGCGTATGACAAAGCCATTGAACTGGATGCCAAATCGGCAACTACTTTTTATGACAGGGCCACATCAAAAATGCATCTGGGCAGTTATACTGCAGCTATGCTCGATTGTAACAAAGCCATAGAACTTGACCCGAAGTATGAAAGCGCTTATGTTAACCGTGGTTTAACCAAAACTCATTCCGACGATTACCAGGGAGCCATGCAGGATTACAACAAAGCACTTGAACTCGACCCGAATGATGAAATAGTATATGTAGATCGTGCCTTGGCCGAACACCATGATGGGCAGAATACGGATGCCATAAAAGATTGCACCAAAGCAATTTCGCTCGACCCCAAAGATGAAACTGCATATGTAACCCGCGGAATATCGGAATATAAATTGAATATGTACAAAGATGCTATTACCGATTATAATGTGGCTATTGGCTTGACTCCCAATGACAGAGTTGCTTATTACGACAGGGGTATAGCTAAGGAACAGGATGGAGATAAAGAAGGCGCCTGTGCCGATCTGAAAAAAGCAGGCGATATGGGTGATGGCAGTGCAAAGGAGGAGTATAGTAAACTTTGCCAGTAAAAATAATTTCAGAATAGTAGATTTAAGATTTCGAATGAAGAACGTTTTAATTATATACGGAATTGCTTGTTTGTTCTATGCCTGTTCAAATGTAGAGGCAATAGATTTTGTAAAAAAAGGTGAAGCTGAGGATTTGAAAAAGAATTATCAAGCAGCATTAAGAGATTATGACGCAGCAATCAAGTTGGACCCTGGTTATGTTATAGCCTATACTGACAGAGGCGCGACTCGGCAAGAGATTAAAGATTACCAAGGTGCTAAGCAAGATTTTGATAAGGCTATTGAAATCAACCCAAATTTTGCAAATTCTTATGTTGGAAGGGGAAGCCTGGAAGAAGATATGAATAACCATAAAGATGCATTGAATGATTATAATAAGGCAATTGAATTGAAACCAGATTATGCTCCAGCATATAATAATCGCGGAATGTTAGAAGATGGGAACAAAGATTACAAAGACGCCCTAAGCGATTTATTTAAAGCTATTAAGCTCAACCCTAACTATAGAATTGCATATAGCAATCGTGCATTGATATATATACATGGGCATGATTATGTAACAGCAATCCAAGATTGCCAGACGGCAATTCAATTAGATCCAAATGATGCAATTTCATATTGCCACTTAGGAGACGCGTACTATGGGTTGAAAAGCTATGCACTTGCAATTGACAATTATGATAAAGCAATTAAATTAGACCCATATGCTACACTTGCATATGAGAATAGAGGATTCGTAAAATACTTACTTAATGAATACACTGAAGCGATAAAAGATTACAGTAAAGCTATAGAACTGGACTCTACTGAGCCGATACCTTATTATAATACAGGGTTAGCTGAATTTAAATTGAAGAATTATGAAAGAGCAATTCAGAATTATAACAAAAGTATTAAGTTAGATCCCGTTTTTACTTATGCATATTATAATCGTGGGAGAACAGAAAGTGCCATGAAGAAATATAATGATGCAATAGTGGATTTTGGAAAAGCTATTGAATTAGATTCTACTGATATGGACTCCTATAACAATAGAGCATATGCAAAAATGAAATTAGGGGACAAAAACGGTTGCTGTTTAGATTTGAATCAAGCAATCAGGCTTGGTAGTGAGTATGCTAAGGACTCTTTAAAAAAATATTGCCAGTAAAACCTATACAAGCCACTATTCAACAATATCCTCCCATTTAATGCAATAAACGGCCATTTTAACGGTTATTTAGCATATAATTTACTATATTTGTTGAAGATATGAGGAAGATAAAACTATTGCTTAGTGTAGCATTTTTATGTGCTTTTACCATTGTTAATGCGCAGGCGCCTAAATACAGTGATGAATTTTTGCAGATTGGCGTGAGTGCCAGGGCATTGTCTATGGGTAATTCGGTAGTATCATCGGTAGACGATGTAACGGCGGGCTATTGGAACCCTGCCGGTTTACTGAATATTAAAAGTAATATGGAATTTTCGCTCATGCATGCTGAATATTTTGCCGGCATAGCCAAGTACGATTATGGTGCACTGTCATACCGTATTGATAGTAACAGTGTATTTGGTTTCACAGCTATCCGTTTTGGTGTAGATGATATACCTAATACAACGCAACTTATTGACGCCTCTGGAAATGTTGATTATAATAATATCACTTCTTTCTCAGCAGCCGATTATGCCTTTCTTCTTTCCTACGCGCGTGATATTGGTATACCGGGTTTACAGATGGGCGCAAATGTTAAAATTGTGCGCAGGGTAGTAGGTGACTTTGCCGGGGCATGGGGCTTTGGTTTTGATATAGGCTCGCAGTATAAATACAAGCAATGGCTGTTTGGCGCTGTGTTGCGCGATGCTACTTCAACTTTTAATGCATGGACCTATACATTAGACCAGGCAACCCAGCAGGTATTCCAGGAAACAGGCAATACAATTCCTGAAGATGGAGTAGAAGTAACCTTGCCGCGTTTATTATTGGGTGCCGGCAGAAAGTTTACAATGTTCAAGGATAAAGTATCGCTATTAGCCGAGTTGGGAACAGACATAACTTTTGATGGTAAAAGAAATACCCTTATCAGTTCAAATCCGGTAAGCGTCGACCCACACTTTGGCCTCGAAATAGGGTATAAGGGCTTTATATTTTTACGCGGAGGCATCAGCAATATTCAGAACAGTACCGATGTTACGGGTGCGGCTATTACAACCGTTCAGCCTGATTTTGGTGTAGGTATTAAAATAAAATCATTCTCACTCGATTATGCACTTACCAATATTGGTAATACATCCGTGGCCTTATATTCAAACATTTTTTCTATAAAGTTTGATATTAATAAGAAAACATAAATGAAGAAACTGTTCCTCTCATTACTATGCGTTCTTGCTCCTATTCTTGTTTTTTCGCAGGCTAATAAGTGGATTGTTTACTCGCAGAATTATTATAAAATAAAAGTTGTTAAAGACGGTATTTACCGATTAGATTCTGCAACACTTGCGGCAGCAGGTATTCCCCTTGCGTTTGTTAAGCCCCAAAATTTTCAATTGTTCTTTCACGGGCAGGAGCAATACATTTATATAAGAGGGGAGCGCGATAGTGTATTCAACGGGCCTAAATCAGGCAATGATTATATTGAGTTTTACGGTCAGCACAATATAGGTGCATTACCGAATGATTTAGTAGCATCGGACTCAATGTTATATGTAGGCATAACATCATATCCGGATAACCCGATCGCTAATGTACCTAACCCGTACTATAGTATGTTCAACGATACTTCAACCTATTACCTTACATGGAACGGTTCGCTTACTAACCGAAGAATGAAGGCCGCAGTAAATGATACAACTTTCTCTTCAAATACTGCTTTCCCTTATTTCACAGCACAATCAGATACCATCGGAAAAAGTTATTACTGTGCGGGTGCAAGGCATCCGGTAGGCGGAGAAGATGTTAATGACTCAAGATACACATACGCTACAGGTTGGTTCTTCCCTGAAATTTCAATGGGTGGAACGCAAACAATTTCCCTTACAGGTGTCAAAAATATATATGCAAGCGGACCCACGGCATATGTAAGCACTTTCTTTGAAGGTCAATCAACTATTGCTCCTAATGACCATGAAATTAAGGTTAGCGCTTCCTGGGCATCGGGCTATATTACCGATACTATTTTTACTGCTTTTACTACTTTCCTTGAAAAGTATAATGTTCCGGCAAGTAAATTGGCCGGTAGTTCTCCTTCCATTTCATTTTACAGTGCTCCGGTACCTGCTGCGGCTTCAAGCGGTAACCTTTCAGCGGTATCGTATGTATTTGTTCAATATCCGCATACAAGTAATTTGGGCGGCGCATCAAATTTTATGATGTTTGTAAAGGATACTACCAGTGCTGCAAAAACATATCTCAATCTTACCAATCTTAATGTTGGTGCAGGTGATACAGTTCGTTTATACGATATGACCAATCACAGCCGATACATTGTTACACAACAAGCGGGCTTTAAAGTATTAATGCCAAACACGCCCAATACAACAAGACAATGTTATATAACCGCTGATGCACAGGTAAACAAAGTAGCTAAACTTATTCCGGTTGGAATGAATGGAAATGGACGCTTCACTTCATTTAACAGTACATACAAATCAGCCTATATAATAATATATCCGTCAATATTTGAGCCTGAAGCCAATGCATATGCATCATACAGGCAAAATAAATACGGAACGAATGTTGTGTTTGCAAATATTGAGGAGCTATACGACCAGTTTTGCTATGGCATAGTAAAAGACCCTTTAGCTATTCGCAATTTTTGCAGCTATATACTAAGTAAATCGGCTGTTAACGCACCACCGGCTGGGTTATTCCTGCTTGGCAAAGCTATTCACTCAAATTTATACAGACAGGATACCGGCAACTATAATGCTACACTGGTTCCGTCGTTTGGATACCCTTCATCAGATATGTTGTTAACTGCAGGTTTAAACCCTGCATTTGGTTCCACTTCAGTTGAGGCTGCTATACCAACGGGCAGATTGCCTGCTATAAATGGTACTGAAGTGATAACTTACCTGAACAAGGTAAAAACGTACGAGGGAAATACGCCGGCTTTGTGGATGAAGAATATTATTCATTTTGCAGGTGGAAATTCCGGACCGGAACATAATGCAATTATGAGTTACCTGGGAGTAGACTCAGCCTATGCAGAAGGAGTTTACTTAGGTGCCAATGTATATACCATTCAAAAAACTTCAACCTCACCTATTCAAATAACATTATCTGATTCTATTGCCGGTCTCATTAATAATGGTGTTGCGCTTATGACATTTTTTGGCCATGCCTCGGGAACTAATTTCGATATTAACCTTGATGCTCCTTCCGACTATAATAACGTAGGTAAGTATCCAATGATATTGGCACTGGCTTGCCTTTCGGGTGATATGTATGAACCCGCCGGTGGCGCTATTTCAAGTACAAGTGAGCAATTTGTGCTTGATCAGAAAGGCTCGATAGGGTTTGTTGCGATGGATGCACTGGGTGAATTGTTTCATTTAGGTACTTATTCGCAGTTACTATACAAGAATTTTTCAACTACATTGTATGGTAATACTATGGGAAGCTGTATACAAAAAACGGCAGGATCAGTACAGAATCTGAGCCCTAATGATAGGGCGTATTATGATATTGCCTTGCAAATGCAGTTAGATGGTGACCCTGCCATTACAATAGCCCCAAATGATTCATTGCCTGATTATGCAGTTACCGATACAAGCCTCACGTTTATTCCTTCAAACGTAACTACCCAAATCGATTCATTTAAGGTTCAGCTAAGTATTTTAAATCTGGCCAAGGCAATAAATCAACCGGTGCAGATTGAAATAGATCGTATCCTTCCCGGCAACAATTCCGTTGTTACCAGGAACATAACATTGAATAACATTTACTATCGCCGTGATACTATACTTACCTATCCTGTAGATAAGATAAACGGAGTAGGGATGAATTATTTTTCCGTTAAGGTAGACCCTGCCAGTCTTTTAAAAGAAATTACCAAGTCGAATAACGATGTATCAAAGATCAATTTACTGATAACATCAGGAGACATACTACCCATATATCCTTACAATTTTGCCATAATACCTAAGGATACTGCAACCCTTAAAGCCTCTACAGGAGACCCGTTTGCATCGGCCCATAATTATGTTTTCCAGGTGGATACTACTATTAATTTTAACAGCGGTTTCCTGAAGTCAATGGTAATTAATGCCAAAGGCGGTGTAGTGCGTGCACCATGGAATGCCTGGGTAAGCACACCATTTGCACCACCAATTATTACCAGCCCTACCAAAGGTACCGTGCAACTAATACTAAAAGACAGTACAGTGTATTACTGGCGTGTACGTCGCGATACAAGTGATATAAAAGACTATGGCTGGCAGAATAGCTCTTTTCAGTATATACGGGGGAAATCGGGCTGGGGACAATCGCACTATTACCAGTTTGAAAACAACCAGTATACATACCTGCAACAAAATATAAATCACCGCGACTGGGTATTTAACCCCACAGGTAAAACACTTACAGCTACAACAGTCGGTCTTCCGCTGGGTCCATATCAACCGTCAGCATTCTCAAGTGGCGCTTTTGCAACCGGCTATACGCTCGATTTACTTACTGGTGCATCAAACAGTTGCACGCCAACCCCGGCATTCAACCTGGCGGTAATAGATGCGGTTAGCCTTACACCATGGTCAACACAGAACTATAAATTCAGTAATGATAATAGTAGTGATTCATCAGCTTGCGTTTACCCTGATGGCAGATTCTTGTTCTGGTACAACGACCCCAAAGCAATTAATGGGCTTGAATATGTATTGAATGGTAATACTATTCCCAATGGCGATTATATTCTGATGTATAGCTTCAGGGAATCTATGTTGAAATCTGCTCCAGTAGCATTAAAGAATGAACTGATAGCGTTAGGCGCAGACGCTAAAAAAATTAATACAGCATCTGATAGCGTGCCCTGGCTCTTTTTTGTTCAAAAGGGAAATCTGGCTTCTGCCCGTACATTTATTGGCGCTAACCCAACAGCAACGCTAACATTTGATACAAACCTATCCAATAATAATTCATTTGGTAGCATGGTAAGCCCAATTATAGGCCCTGCTCAAAAATGGGATTCAATATCGTGGAGGCAACACCCGCTAGTAAAAAATGCCGTGGATAGTGTACGGTTGAATATAAATACAATTGATGTTAATGGCAACAGTTCGGTATTGGTAAAAGGTATAGCGCCTGCAGTAGCTAATATGTATGTAAGTTCAGTTAATCCTAAACAATATCCGTACCTGCAATTTATGCTGTATACAAAAGATGCCGTTACACATACCCCGGCGCAAATGAACAAGTGGCAGGTGTTTTATACCCCTGTGCCTGAAGTGGCTGTTAATCCATCTGTATATTATTCTTTTTACAAGGACACATTATATGGCGGAGACACAGTTCGGTTTAAAACTGTTGTACAAAATGTGGGCGACTATGCAATGGATAGCATGCAAGTGAATTCATGGGTGGTTGACCCGAATGGTTCTTCGCACTATATTACCGGTATTAAGCCTACTAAAAAATTAAACCCCGGAGATACAACCATGATATCTGCAAGAACTTCATCGAACCAATATAGCGGAAGCAATAATATCTGGCTGGAGGTTAACCCGCCATACTTACCTAAAACAAGGCCTGAGGAATATTACTTTAATAACTATGTGAGGAAAACATTTGTGGCGGAAGGCAATAAAAATAGCCCATTGCTCGATGTAACCTTTGATGGTTTACATATTCTGAATAATGATATTGTATCGCCGCACCCAAATATTTTAATGGAACTTACCAGTAATAATAAGTTCCTGGCATTGAATTATAGTGACACGGGTAAATTTGCAGTTTACATACGGAATATAAATAACCCTGTTCCGCAGCGTATATATTTTAACCAGTTGCAATTTACCCCTGCTGTATTGCCCGATAACAGGTGTAAAGTGCAGTATGAACCTACGTTGGGCGATGGAACGTATGAACTTACGGTGCAGGCCGCTGACCAGTCGGGCAACCTGGCGGCAAGCAATTCCTATAAAGTAGATTTTGTGGTGGTTACCAAGTCAACAATAACAAACATACTTAACTACCCGAATCCGTTCTCCACCTCTACACGGTTTGTATTTACCATTACGGGCGATCAGTTACCAACCTATTTCAAAATACAAATAATGACCATAACCGGAAAGGTAGTACGCGAGATAACTGAAAATGAATTAGGCACACTGCACATCGGGCGCAACATAACGCAGTATGCATGGGATGGTACCGACCAGTTTGGCAGCAAACTAGCCAATGGTGTTTACCTGTATAAGGTAACCACATCGATAGATAACCAGAGTATTGACCATATGGCTACAGAAGCCGATTCGTATTTCACCAAAGGCTGGGGCAAAATGTATATTATCAGATAAGGACTATATAGTTGAATTTGTGGAAAAAGAGAAACAGATAAATATTAAGAACCGTAAAGCTTCGTTTGAGTACGCACTGCTCAATACCTATATAGCAGGTATAAAACTACTGGGCACCGAAATAAAATCGATACGTGAAGGTAAAGCGACCATAACGGAAGCCTTTTGTTTTTTTGAGAAAGGCGAACTGTTTGTGAAAGGTTTGCATATTACCGAATACGGCAAGGCATCATTCTATAATCATGCCCCCTTGCGCGACAGGAAGTTGTTATTACACAAACGCGAACTGAAAAAGATATCGAACTCATTTACCGATGGCATGGCCATAGTGCCATTAAAGCTTTTTATAAACGAAGGCGGTTGGGCCAAGCTTGAAATAGCACTGGCAAAAGGTAAAAAGCAATACGATAAACGCGATACTATTAAGAAGCGCGAACTGCAGCGCAACCTGGGCAGGAAGATAAAATAAAAAAGCCCCCCGAAGTGCTCGGGAGGCTTTTTTATTAATAAGGACTGTTCTACTAAAAGTGGAAATTAATATACAGGTTTCCGCCTGAGTTACCCCAAACAGAGTTGATACCTGAATCAAGGCTGAAAGAACTGCTGCCACCAGTATTGGTAGAAGTAGTAGTAGAATTGTTACCATTAGCAGCTTCTACTGACATAGAACCTGTGCTGGTTGACTGGAATGTAATACCCCATGTGTATTCACCACCTACAGATATCTTCGGCATGAAGAAATATTCAAAACCGATGAAACCTTGCAGGCTGATACCAAAAGTAGAACCGGCAACATTGGTAAGTGTACGTTGACCAACCGCGCTAAAGCTTGGTGTACCTTGAGGAGTTATACCTAGAGGTCCGCCCCAGTTTGTAGAGTTAACTAACTGGTCGTTCTTGTCGTAAGCATTGCCATACGTATAAGTATCGCTGCTGCCGGAAAGGAAGAACATAAATTCACCGCCATAATAACCTTGCAGACGTGTTTTACCTCTTCTTTTTTCCATACCAACACCTAAACCAACAAAATGTTGCGCATAGGCAGCATGGTCAGTAGCGTAGGTAGGTGATGTAGGCGTCGATGAATTTGCAGTAACGATGTTGTCCTGGCCTTGCGAATTGATACCAATACGTACCAAAGCGCGGTAAGCTGTTTGAGGATCTACATAATACTTACCGATAATGGTCTGGTTGTTATTAAGAAAGCTTGCTGTAGGCGCAACAGCACCAGCGTTAGATAAAAAGCCTCCGAAATAGTTAAGGAAAGGGCTTGCGCTGAAACTTACAGCCCAGTCTCCTGATTCAGGAAGATACATTTCTCCCTTCTTAGAAACAAGTTGGTCAGAGCCTTGTGCAAACACACCAAAGGTGGTTATTGCAAGAGCCGCTGTTAAGATGATTTTTTTCATGTAAAGTTGTGTTTTGGTTAATTGCGAGCAAATATACAGAGAAAGCCTAGTTACATTGTGTTAAGAAGCACCACGTATTACTAACTATAAAATGTTGATAAGTGGTTCTGTTTAAATGTTTTTGCTATCCCAATCGGTGGACTTTAACATAGGGACAAAAGAGAAATTTCCGAACTCTTCCGTTTTGTATTCATTCTCAGCAACTTTCTTTATCCGCTTCATTATCTGTGTTTTACCTTCGCCTTCCGGTATAACCAAAATTCCACCGATTTTCAATTGTTTTAAAAGGTCCTGGGGAACATAAGGGGCAGCGGCAGTAACTATTATTCGGTCAAATGGTGCAAATGCGGGTAAGCCTTTGTACCCATCGCCATAAAAGCATTTTACATTACATCCTAGCTTTTCGAGCATTACTTTTGCCGTATCACTCAGTTTTTTATGCCTTTCTATTGAAAACACTTTAGCGCCTAATGCACTTAATACAGCCGATTGGTATCCTGACCCTGTACCTATTTCCAAAACTGTGTCTCCTTTACGTATATTCAATAATTCGCTCTGGTAAGCAACTGTAAAGGGTTGTGAAATGGTCTGGCCTTCACCTATCTGAAAAGCATTGTCCTGGTATGCGAATTTCAGGAACGAGCTATCCATGAACAAATGGCGGGGTATTTTATCTATAGCCTGCAATACTGCAATGCTTTTAATGCCTTTTTGCTTTAGTTCCTGAACAAGGTTTTTTCGAAGGGCCTGATGTTTAAAAGTATCTTCCATAGGGCAAAATTATTAAATCTTTACACCCCTAAACTTTTTAATTTTGCTTCACAAATTATACGAGCATGCTTAAAATCGGGGTAATAGGAGCGGGTCACCTGGGTAAGATCCACATTAAACAGATAAAGGAGATACCTGCGTATCAGTTAATTGGCTTTTTTGATACCGATGCAGCAGTTTGCCAGGCAGTTTCGGCCGAGTTGCAGGTGAAAGCATTTGCATCAATGGATGAACTTATTAAAGCGGTTGATGTTGTTGATATTGTTGTACCTACCATTTACCATTTCGATTGTGCCACGGCAGCTATAAAACAGTCGAAGCATGTTTTTATTGAAAAGCCATTGGCAGGCACTGTTGCTGAAGCCAAAAGCCTGGTGTCGCTGGCTAATGAGGCAAATATTAAGGCCCAGGTAGGCCATGTTGAACGATTTAACCCTGCCTTTCTGGCAGTAAGTGATAAGTGCGACCAGCCTATGTTCATTGAAGCTCACAGGTTGGCACAATTCAACCCCAGAGGTACAGATGTTTCGGTGGTATTGGACCTGATGATACATGACCTGGACATAATACTAAGCATTGTAAAAAGCGATGTTAAGCGCATAAGCGCCAGTGGTGTGGCGATAGTAAGTGAAACGCCCGATATAGCTAATGCCCGTATTGAATTTGATAACGGTTGTGTAGCCAACCTTACAGCCAGCCGTATATCGCTAAAGAATATGAGAAAGATACGTATGTTCCAGAAAGATGCCTATATATCAGTAGATATGCTTTCGCACAAAACCGAGGTGGTTAAAATTAAGGATGTGGCAGCCGATGCCCCTTTAGATCCGTTTTCAATGACTATAGAGGTGGGTAAGGACAAGAAAAGGAAGCAAATTTACCTTGAACAGCCTGCTATTGTTGCTAATAATGCGATTCGAATGGAACTTTCAACATTTGCCGATTCAATAATGAATAACCAGCCCACCAGGGTAACTATTGAAGATGGGGCAAAAGCCCTAGAAGTAGCCTATAAAGTGATAGAAAAGATCAATTTTTTGCAGACCGCATAAATTATTTTCTGCAGGGCATACTAAAATCAAAATCAATACGTTGTAACTGTAATGGCGAAAAATTATTTTCTGTTTTATATACTTTTTTTATTGGGGGTATGCACCTCCATTTCTTCGTGCAGTTTATTTAACCCGCCCGAAATCATTCCATGCTATGGCCATATTGATAGCATTCCACTTATTATACCCAATCCATCAGTTCAGGGTACTGCATCCAACGGAATAAATTGTGCCTGGGTATATGTTGATGATAACCCGGTAGGCGCTTTTCAATTACCTAGTACTTTTCCGGCCATTGCAGTAACAGGCAAGCATAGCGTTCAGATTTTTGCCGGTATTTCGGAAAACGGAACGGCATCTACCCGGCTGAAATACCCTTTCTACACACCATATTCGGTAACCAATGTACAGCTTACCCAGGGCGCGGTAACTAAGTTTAAGTTAAGTACCGAATATGCAAGCTGGACCGATTTTGCCCTGATGGAGAATTTTGAGAGCGATTTTTCAGGTGTAACAGCATTTACTACCAACACAAGTATTGGAGCAACTGATACAACAATGTTTCCGATAAATAAAACTACTCACCCGAATGATGTATATGAGGGTCTAGCATCGGGCGAAGTTGATTTAACAGGAACTCTGACTAATTGGCAGTATACCGGGTGTACCGATACAATAAAATTACTTAATAATGGCAATGCCGTATTTATGGAATTGAACTATAAGAGTAACTGTGTTTTTGAGGTTGGCCTATATGCGCCATTTATAGGAGGTACTGGTACATCATACCCGGTAATATATATTGACACAAGCAGTACCTGGAAGAAAATGTACATAAACCTGCAACCAACAATTGGTGCTGCGTCACCTAATCCCAACTTTGCGTTTTTCAATATTTTCATATACATGACTACTGCCCAGGGCGTTCCGGCCCAATTATATCTCGACAATATTAAAGTGCTCCGATACAAGTAATGAATAAAAGCCGCGAAATAGCTAAATACATTATTGCCGATTTTATATTATCGTCAGGTGTATGGGCTTTGTTCTGGCTGTTCAGGAAAATATATATCGAGTCACAAAAGTTTGGGTACCGGGTTTCCATTCAACCCGACAGAAAGTTTTTTGAAGCTCTTATTATCATTCCTGTCTTTTGGGTGCTTATGCACGCACTTGCGGGCTTATATGCTAATGTGTACCGCAAGTCGAGGGTTGCTGAATTAAAGCAGATATTTATTGTAGATATAATTGGCGTTGTAATATTGTTCTTTACACTTATCCTTAACGATAGTATAATTGATTACCATTCTTATTATCTTTCAGTTTCTACACTTTTTACGCTGCAGTTTTTAACTACGTCAATTGGCCACCTGGTAATTACAACACTTACCAATAACCGGATACACAATAGGAAAATAGGCTTCAATACTGTATTGGTAGGCAGTAATCAAAAAGCATTCCAACTTTTTGAAGAAATGGAAAAGCAGCGGAAATCATCGGGAAATAAATTTGTGGGCTTTGTGCATGTCGATAACAGCAACGGGTTTTCAGCTGAACTCAGCACCAAGCTGCAACACCTTGGTGAATTTGATGCGATACGTGATATAATAATTAAGAAACAAGCACAGGAAGTTATAATAGCAATAGAATCGTCGGAGCACAAATACATTGAGTCGATAGTAAATACATTGGGCGATTATGATGTCATCATTAAGGTTATACCTGATATGTATGATATTCTTACAGGTTCGGTTCGCCTTGTTTCCATATTAGATGCTCCCTTAATTGTGGTATCGCGCGATATTATGCCGCCATGGCAGCGTGTGTTTAAAAGATTGTTCGATATAGTGGTGTCGCTCTTTTTCCTGTTGATACTATCACCTGCCTATTTAATTATTGGTTTAATTACCAAGCTAACCTCTAAGGGCCCAATAATTTATTCGCAGGAAAGAATTGGTTTGCATGGCAAACCCTTTACTATTTATAAGTTCAGGAGCATGTTCATTGATGCAGAAAAGCATGGCCCTTCTTTATCGAGTGAAACAGATAACCGTATTACGCCGTTCGGCAAATTCATGCGCAAAACAAGGATAGATGAATTGCCGCAGTTTTATAATGTGTTAACCGGCGATATGTCTATTGTAGGTCCAAGGCCCGAAAGAGAGTTCTATATTAACCAGATAATTCTGAAAGCACCGGGATACAGGCATTTGAATAAAGTTAAGCCAGGTATAACATCATGGGGGCAGGTAAAATACGGCTATGCCGAGAATGTAGACCAGATGATAGAACGTATGAAGTATGATTTGCTGTATATAGAGAATATTTCATTCCTGCTCGACGTACGTATACTTATATATACGGTCCTTATCATGTTCCAGGGTAGGGGGAAATAGAGATTTTAGGGTTGTTCAAAACCTCAGCAATTTTCTCTTTTATTCCTAAACATCCAGTATAACTTTGCATTGTTAGTGCTGCCGTTGCAATTTACCGTACAAGTCAGTCCAGAAGTGGGGGTTTATTGTAGGGGTATATTTTTTGAAATAACCTAAGTCAACTACCAGTGAGTCTAATTTACCTAAAGCTTCCGCACAGTGTTCACCACTTAAATACTCATAATAATGGGTTCCTCCATCACATCTAAACTCCCATGTACCATATTTATCAATAGTCACCCCCATCCCAATCACCATTGTTCTCCCTTGTGGGTAAGTCATATCATCTTGCAGGTACCAGGACACAAGAACTAAGAGTGTATCATATTTAACAGAGTGGAGAATATTACCAATTTGTACTTTTTTATTGTATTTTTTGTAATCAGCCCAGAATATTTTTTGTAATTGTGCTTTTCCTCTATAGCAGTTGCTATCGTTCAGCCATATGTTTAGAAAATGCTTCTTAAGGCTATCGAATTTTTGTTTTTCCGCAGTAGATTTATATGTTGAGTCAACAGAAAGATATTTTATGACTGCTTGCTCATTTGAACCATTTTGATGACATCCAATAACCAATAATAGTAGAATAGATGATAAACAATTAGTAATCATCTTTAATACAGATTTTATGTTCCCCATTGGACAATATTCATTATATATACTAATATATAAAAACACTCAATCCAACTTGTTGAAAATCTCAACACTTTTCACTTTTAATACATAAATGCCACACTTAACTTTGCATTGTTAGTGCTTGTTATTGCTATGGTTCTTTGAAATAAAATGAATAAAGTATTCCCTTATCAGCATGGCCAAATAGAGGCAGAATGCAAAATGCTAAATTGACACAAATTCCGTCAATTTACATTTAAAGTATTGAAAATGAGACTCTGGAAAATGGCAATCATTCCGTTTTTTTTGACAAAAAACAAGAGGGGTGGTTTACAAAATGCGAAGAATTTTTACGGGCATTTCTATTAAAAATCAATGGGTTGATGGTTTACAAATGGCAAAAAGTGTAAACCCACTCCTTAAAGGGCCTCACCCCAACCCTCTCCCAAAGGAGAGGGAGCTGAAAGGCAGATTTAAATTGTCAAAGTCTCCCACTTGGGGGAGATTTAGAGGGGTTGATACGGTCCTAACCTCAATCCCGCTTAATTCCGTACTTTTGTTGTATAAAAAAATAGAAAAACATGAGTTCAATAAAATTTGGCACCGATGGCTGGAGAGCAATTATTGCTGATGATTATACGGTAGAGAATGTTACCCGTGTGGCAGAAGCTACTGCTGTATGGTTATTGAAGGAAAACAAGAAACCTATCGTTTTGGTTGGTTACGATTGCCGCTTTGGTGGTAAGTTGTTTGCCGAAACAGTTACAAAGGTTCTTGTACATAATGACATAAAGGTATTGCTTAGCAATAATTTTGTATCAACACCTATGACATCATTAGGAGTGGTTCATTATAAAGCTACGCTGGGTATTATAATAACAGCCAGCCATAACCCGGGTTCATACAATGGTTTTAAACTGAAAGGATCATATGGTGGCCCTTTGCTTGAAAATAATGTAAAGGAAATAGAGGCGCTTATAAAAGACAAAAGCTCGGTTGATACAAAATCCATTGACCTGAAAGCTTGCATAGATAAAAAGCAGGTGGAATATGTTGACCTGGAAACACTTTATTGCAAGCATGTAGAAAAGAATTTTGACCTGAAACTTATAAAGAAATCGGGACTTACACTTGGTTACGATGCCATGTATGGCGCCGGTCAAAACGTTATTCGCAGGCTGTTTCCCGATGCTACCTTGTTGCATTGCGTAAATAACCCTTCGTTTGGTAATACACCACCTGAGCCTATTGAGCGGAACTTAACTGAATTTGAATCGTTGATAAAGAAGTCGAAGAAAATTGACTTTGGTTTGGCAACAGATGGCGATGCTGACAGAATAGGATTATATAACGGCAAAGGTCATTTCATCGATTCACATACCATTATACTGCTTCTTATAAACTACATGGTTACCTATAAGAAGATGAAAGGCAAGGTATGTGTGGCTTTCTCAGTTACCGAGAAGATAAAGAAAATGTGTGCGTATCATAATCTGCCGCTTGAAGTGGTTAAGATCGGTTTTAAATATATATGCGGTGTAATGATAACCGAAGATGTACTGATAGGTGCTGAAGAGTCTGGCGGTATGGCTATAAAGGGCCACGTACCGGAACGCGATGGCATATGGATAGGCCTTACACTGCTTGAATATATGGCAAAGACAGGTAAAACGCTTGATGAACTTATAAAAGAGGTTATTAAAATAACAGGCAAGTTTGCATACAAGCGTATTGATATGCACCTTACCGAAGAAAAAAAACAGGCTATACTTCAAAACTGTAAACAGAATAAGTATAAAGCCTTTGGTAAGTTTAGTGTGAAGAGGATAGAGGACCTTGACGGGTTTAAATTCTTTTTCAATGATGGAGAATGGATGATGATACGTGCTTCGGGAACGGAGCCTGTATTGAGGCTGTATTCAGAAGCAGCAAATGATACAAATGCCGTGGCAATACTTGACTCGGTAACTAAAACCCTGGCCTAAGTAAGCTATCAGTACGAGGAAATAATTTTATGGCAGATACGAATTTTGTAGATCACGTTAAGATCAATTGTAAATCCGGCAAAGGCGGAGCAGGTTCAACGCACTTGCACCGCGATAAAACGGTTGCCAAAGGTGGCCCCGATGGAGGAGATGGCGGACGCGGAGGCCATATTATTTTGCGTGGGAATAAACAACTGTGGACATTAATACATTTAAAATACCGCAAGCACGTTGCAGCAGGCGACGGAGATCCGGGTTCATACCAATTAATGAAAGGCTCTGACGGTGAAGATATGGTACTTGAAGTACCTCTTGGTACTACCGTTATTGACGAGGAGACAGGTCAGCTGGATATGGAAATAACGGAGGATGGTGAGGAACGTATTTTATTGCGTGGTGGCCGAGGTGGCATGGGGAATAACCATTTTAAAACACCAACCCAGCAAACACCGCGTTATTCACAACCGGGCGAGCCAGGCCACCAAAAATGGAAGATATTTGAATTGAAAGTGCTTGCCGATGTAGGCCTTGTGGGGTTTCCGAATGCGGGTAAATCAACATTATTATCGGTAGTGTCTGCTGCCAAACCCGAAATTGCTAATTATCCTTTTACAACATTGGTGCCTAACCTTGGTATTGTAAAGTCGTATGATAATTACTCATTTGTAATGGCCGATATACCGGGTATTATTGAAGGAGCGCATGAGGGCAGGGGACTTGGACTGCGTTTTTTGAGACATATAGAAAGAAACTCGTTGCTTCTTTTTATTGTTCCATGCGATACACAGGATATTCTCAAAGAATATAAAATCCTGCTAAATGAGTTGGAAAAATATAATCCCTCATTGCTCGATAAGCGCAGGATACTGGGAATATCGAAGGCCGATATGGCTGATAAGGAATTGCAGGAAGAAATAATTAAAGAGGTAAACAAAGAGAAAAAAGCCTTAAATAATTTACCTGTTGTTTTCTTTTCTTCGCTTACCCGCCAGGGAATACCTGAACTGATAGATACGATCTGGAAGAACCTGAATATGTAAAATGGAAAAAGTCCTGATAATAATTACCAGGACTTAAATTATGTAAGAGAAGATCAATTACTTACCTGCAGCAAGCTTATTAGCCTTCTTCATCAACTTCGACTTCAGGTTAGAAGCCTTGTTCTTATGGAACACGTTCTTCTTCGCCAACTTGTCTATTGAAGCAATAACCTTAGGAAGGTCCTTAACTACTTCAGCTTTATTGTCCTTACTCCTTACATCTTTAATAAGGGTACGAACAGTTTTCGCCTGGTAGCGGTTACGTTGTCTTTTAGCTTCGTTAGAACGGATACGCTTGATTGATGATTTGTGATTTGCCATGATTGGTATTTAATTATAATTATTTAACACGTTCGCAATAGTCACCTGTACGGGTGTCTATCCTTATTTTATCGCCCTGGTTTACAAACAAAGGAACATATACTTCAGCCCCGGTTTCAACCTTAGCAGGTTTGGTAGCGCTGTTTGCTGTGTCGCCTTTTACACCCGGTTCGGTATAGGTAACTTCAAGCTCAACAAATACAGGTGGCTCAGCTATAATGGGGGTGTCGCCTTCAAAAGCAACCTTCACTTCCATGCCTTCTTTCAGGAACTGTGAGCCTTTACCGAAAAGAAATGCCGGAACATGAACCTGTTCGTAGGTTTCATTATCCATGCATACTATAAAATCGGCCTCCTGGTATATGTATTGAAGTTGCTTGTATTCTACGCGTACGGTCTCAACTGATTCACCTGATCTGAAACGGTTCTCTACGAGTTTTCCATTCTTCAGGTTCCTCATTTTAGCCTGGTAAAAGGCTCTTAGGTTACCCGGTGTACGGTGTTGGTATTCAATGATGGCGCATAATTCACCATTATATCGTATTACAGTACCTACACCTATATCTCCTGTTGTTGCCATTGAACAATATTTTTAAGGGGTGCAAAGGTAGTAATTTATTTAAGATAAACAACCCCCTTACTTGTTAAAAAGGACTGAAAACAGAGCCTAATTCGAGTTTGAGGTTTCCCTGTTCCAGGTATCCTCAGTTATAGGTTGCTCACCTTTAAAGTAATAGGTTTGCCCCCAGCTCCATACTTTTCGGGTATAAACGAAGCCACGCGGACCTTTTACGACTATGCGGCGGGTTACTTCACAACCCGGTTCATCTATATGTTCCTCGGTTACTCCCTGGTTGTATTTAAGCGCTAAAGAGTCCTTTTCGTTAGGGTCGGTATTCTTAGGAACAGTATCTTTTACTGGAGCCTTTACAGGTGTTCCTGTATTTTGACCCAAAATCGCCAACTGCTGTTGAACCTGAGAAATGCGCTGTTTAGGTAACGTTTCATTCGGTTTTAATGCAGAAGCCTGCTGGTAAGCTGTGAGTGCAGGTTTGTAATTCTTGGTTAATAGGTATTGATTCCCTTTATTCATAGCAGCGTTGTATTTATCATCCAGGTCCTTATTAGCTGCAGCCAATGAATCGGCAGTCTTTTTCTTTTGCGCAGTTAAGGCAGCAGCATTCGCTTTCTGAACTGCAGCAAGCGAATCGGCCGTTCTCTTATTTTTTGCAGCCAGTGCGGCAGCGGCATCCTTATCTTTTTGTATAGCTGCTAATGAATCAGCCGTTCTCTTATTTTTTGCAGCCAATGCAGCGGCGGCGGCATTGGCTTTTTGTACCTGTGCCAGTGAGTCGGCTGTTCTCTTGTTCTTAGCGGCAAGCGCAGCAGCGGCTTCTTTACCTTTTTGTGCAGCAGCTAATGAATCAGCCGTTCTTTTCTGCTTTGCAGCCAGTGCGGCGGCGTCATCTTTAGCTTTTTGTATAGTAGCTAATGAATCAGCCGTTCTCTTATTCTTGGCAGCCAGTGCAGCAGCGGCATCTTTCGCTTTTTGTACTTGTGCCAATGAGTCAGCCGTACGTTTTTGCTTTGCAGCCAATGCAGCGGCAGCCTCTTTGCCTTTTTGTGCAGCAGCTATAGAGTCCGCAGCTCTTTTCTGCTTAGCAGCCAATGCAGCAGCAGCTTCCTGTGCCTTTTGCACTTGTGCTAATGAATCAGCAGTTCTCTTATTCTTGGCAGCCAGAGCAGCGGCAGCAGCGTCCTTTGCTTTTTGAACAGCAGCCAGTGAATCAGCAGTTCTCTTATTCTTAGCAGCCAATGCAGCAGCGGCATCTTTAGCCTTCTGTGCAGAAGCTATTGAATCGGCTGCTCTTTTGTTTTTTGCGGCTAAAGCAGCAGCTGCATCTTTATCTTTTTGCACCTGTGCCAGTGAATCAGCTGTGCGTTTTTGCTTAGCAACCAGTGCAGCAGCGGCAGCATCCTTTGCTTTCTGAGCAGCAGCTATTGAGTCAGAAGCTCGTTTATTTTTAGCAGCCAATGCAGCAGCGGCGGCATCTTTATCCTTTTGCACCTGTGCCAATGAGTCGGCCGTACGTTTTTGCTTAGCAGCTAATGCAGCGGCAGCCGCCTTATCTTTTTGCACCTGTGCTAATGAATCAGCGGTACGTTTTTGTTTCGCAGCCAATGCAGCAGCGGCAGCATCTTTTGCTTTCTGAGCTGCAGCTATTGAATCAGCGGCTCGTTTATTTTTAGCTGCTAATGCGGCGGCGGCATCTTTATCTTTTTGTACCTGTGCCAATGAGTCGGACGTACGTTTTTGCTTAGCAGCTAGTGCGGCAGCAGCGTCCTTTGCTTTTTGTGCAGCGGCCAATGAATCAGCCGTTTTTTTCTTTTGTGCAGCCAATGCAGCAGCAGCGGCATCTTTAGCCTTCTGTGCATTGGCTATTGAATCGGCTGTTCTCTTATTTTTAGCGGCTAAAGCAGCGGCAGCATCTTTTGCTTTTTGAACCTGTGCCAATGAATCGGCAGTTCTCTTCTGTTTAGCAGCCAGTGCATCTGCAGCAGCCTTTGCTTTTTGTGCAGCAGCTAAAGAGTCAGCCGTTCTTTTCTGCTTTGCGGCAGCGGCTGCAGCGGCATTTGCTTTTTGTACCTGCGCCAGTGAATCGGCCGTTCTTTTTTGTTTAGCAGCCAGTGCCGCAGCGGCGGCATCTTTCGCTTTTTGAATATTAGCTAATGAATCAGCCGCTCTTTTCTGCTTTGCAGCAGCAGCAGCGGCTGCTGCCTGTGCGCCTGCATCTTTTTGGGCCTTGTCAATTGCGGCAATCTGGTTTATAGGGTATTGCTCTCCCGGTTTAATGGCTGATGCAGCCTGGTAGTCTGGTCGTGCATTTGCAAAGTCTTTCGCGGTGAATTCTTTATCTGCTTTTTGTATAGCTTTTTGGTATTCAGCATCCAGCTCCTTAGCCTTTGCTTCAGCATCTTTACGTGCTTTTTCGATCTGGTCTAATAAGCTTTGAATCGACTTATGGTAAGCTTCATCTGAAGCAAAATCACCCACTTTTTCATATGTCGGGTCGTACAATATTTTGCCTATAGGCTGCTGTAACACCTTATCTATATCGGTTCCGGGTACTTCAGGGAAAATATCTATATCAATCGGGAAATCAGAGAAAGGGTTTTTGGCTCTGTCTGGCGGAACGTTGTTTGTATTGAATTCAAGCCTTTTGGTAATAAAGCCCGGTTTTGTATATGTAATTACATAATCTACGCCTAATTCAAGGTTTACCTCATATTTGCCATCAGCATTAATGGTTTTAAGCAATGAACCATTTGCATAAACTGTAATAATGGCGCCCTGCAGTTTTTTATCGTTTTCAGTTATTTTACCATACACGCGAATAGACGATTGCTGTGCTAAAACCCTTGCAGGAATTAACAGGGCAAAGCACCCTATCACCCATAGGGTCAATAGACTGGTAACCTTCATTTTAGATATAGAAACTCCTCTCTGCAAAATTCAACGTACTTTTACACAAAAAATATACAATACTCTTAACTTACAAAAATATGAATTATAGTCATTGGGAGCACGATTCTTATTTTAATTCTGTGGATTTGACCATAATAGGGGGTGGTATAGTTGGGTTAAATGCAGCAATTGCAGCCCGAAAAGCCCAGCCAGCTCTCAAAGTGATAGTTATAGAAAAAGGTGTGGTTTTAATGGGTGCCAGTTTGCGAAATGCAGGCTTTGCCTGTTTTGGATCTCCCAGTGAATTAATTGATGATTTAAAGAGCCGTACAGAGGAACAGGTTTTTCAACTTGTGGAGAAACGATGGAAGGGTTTATTGGCTTTGCGGAGCCTTATTGGCGATAAAGCAATGGAATATGAAGGATTGGGAGGATATGAGCTATTTGATAGCGAAAATGCATTCGCTGAAAGCCGCGAAGCCATTGCCGGTTTTAATAAAAAGGTAAGCAGCATTACAGGCGAAAAGGAAACATATAAGGTTACTGATGATAAGATAACAAAGTTTGGGTTCAGAGGCTTTTTACATATGATCGAAAACTGCAGTGAAGGGCAACTGAATACAGGCAAAATGATTCAAACACTTGTTCGTAAAGCAGCTGAAGAGGGTGTAATACTTATAAATGGGGTAGAAGTAAAGAGTTTTAACGAAGAAACCGACGGCGTTTTGATAAACACCAGCTGGCAGAATTTCAAAACCAAACATGTGCTGTTTACTACGAATGCATATACATCTGAATTACTAAAAGATGTAGTGGTTAAGCCCGCCCGGGCGCAGGTTTTAATTACCAAACCAATAGAAGGACTAAAATTGAAGGGTGCTTTTCATTACGATAAGGGATATTATTATTTTCGGAACGTAGGACAGCGGGTTTTGTTTGGCGGTGGCAGAAACCTTGATTTTGAAGGCGAAACTACAACCAACCTGGAAACCACAGACAAGATACAGCAGGCATTGGAAAAAATGCTTAGCGAGAAAATTATACCAGGTCATAGTTATGAAATTGAACGCAGATGGAGTGGTATAATGGGTTTAGGCGATGGCGATAAATCACCTGTTATTAAAAGTCTTTCTAAAAGAACCCACTGTGCTGTAAGGCTGGGTGGAATGGGTGTTGCTATTGGCACACTTGTTGGGCAGGAAGCTGCTGCTATGGTATTGAATCAACTATAACATCTGTAAAAAGTAAAAGCCCCGTATTTCTACGAGGCTTTACTGTGCATTTATATAAGCTTGCTATTACTGAATAGCTGCTTTAAAGTCAGGATCATCTTTAAACTTGATGAATTCGCAATCAGTAGAAGCTTGTGCTTTCAAAGAAGCATCTTTATTGATAGCAGCTTTCAATTGATTAACTACATCATTCTTGTCTCCGCCACGTGCAGCAATAACTGCTCTTAAGTAAGAACCCATTGCGCTTTGGTCGTTAGCGCCATCTAATGCTGCTTTAGCACCGGCTGCGTCGTTGTTCAACACCTTTGCAAGTGCAGCATTAAATGTGTTGTTGCTACCTACAGCACTAGCTGCATCAGCATACATACCCATTTGAATGTCAACTATACCCATGTTGTAATTAGCTTCAGCAGTGCCTGATTTCTTGAAATCATCAGCAGCTGTTTTGCGGTCACCTTTCCAGCGTGCTACAACACCCATGTTATTCATAACACCAGTGTTGGTAGGAGCAAGGGTAGATGCCTTTGAAAATTCACCTGCAGCATCTGAAAGCTTGTTCTGCATCATTTCAACATAACCTACGTTGTTAGCGCATCTCCAGTCATTAGGGTTTTGCTTTTCAGCAGCCATATATATGCTTAACTTCTGGTTCATGTCGGTTGTAAGTGTAGCAGCATAAAGCAATTCCTCAACTGATAAGCTATCAGGGTGAGAAGTTGCCAATTGGCTGATCTGAGCATCGGTACGGCTCAATTTTTCAGCATTGAGTTGTATGATAGCTCTTCTTAATTTAGGAAGGATATGGTCAGCTAATTCGGTATATGTCTTAGACATGTTCTTAATTTCCTTCATTCTCTGATCGTGATCAGTATACATTGAAAGTACACGGATAATAAGATCCTTATCTTTTATATCAGAAGCCTGAACAGCATTCTTAAAGCCATCCCAGTCCATACCTGTTGTGCCGGTTTTGTAAAAGGCATCATCAGCACCGAACTTGGTATCCATTTTCTTCTTTTCCATTTCCTTGAATAGGTTCTTCATAGCTGCAATAGCGCTCTTAGCACGATCTTCAGCAAGGTGCTGGTTCATGTCGGTTTCGCCATCTGGTGATGCGTAAGCCGATACATTGATACCATCCATCTTCCAGCCTTCACCTATAGCTTTCTCAACATATTCTTTGAACGCTTTCATCTCTTTGCTATCCATTTCAGCAGGGCGTACAGTAGCTTGGCTTATTGTGTAGTAAATGTGTGTTGTGTCCATTTCAGGTATGGTCTTCTGGAAATTATCCTTAGCCATAACCAGCTTATCGTCGTTCTGAACTAATAAAGCGGTAGCAATGGTTCCGTCAGCAACCTTGGTTACCGGGAAATCAAGTTTCTTGCTCGCTATAGTAGCTTTAATATCTAATTCATCCATTCTCATATCTGGTGTAAATGCAACCTTATCACTATAGCTAAGGCTTCCACCTTGAGCATAGTTGATCTTGGTGCCTGTACCTTCAGCAGATTCTCCAACCAGGGTTACTGATTTAAGTGCTACTTCTTTACCACCAGCCAATTTAAGGGTAGGGGTAACGGTTACAACTGCTTTTTTGTTGAAATATTCAGCCGGGTATTTAGCTGAAATATTTACTGCTACACTGTCGCCATTGTCCTGTAAAGGGTTAGGGGTAACAGAATAGCTGATCTTACTGGCGTCCTTGATCATTTTAGAGAGGCCATTACAACCAGCAACGCCAATACCTGCAATGCACAGAGCAGATATGACCTGGAATTGTTGTTTTCTCATGGATTAATATTTGGAGATTAATTTGTTATAAACTGCGTGCAATATTAACTAAATTTTATTTACGTAAAGTAGAAATAAATAAGGGTACTCTAAAAAGACAGTAAATTATTCAGTTACAATAGCTTAGCATTTGTTATTGTAAATTGCTGTAATAGCTAATAAATATCGTTTCCATATAGGTCATTATACGTACTTTTATATTCCAATTCGTAAATAGTATGAAGATCCTTAATGCCGAACAAATACTTGCCGCTGATGCGTATACTACAAGCAGTGAGTCTATTTCGTCAGTTGACCTGATGGAAAGAGCAGCCATTGCATGTGTGAATTGGGTTACCGAGCATTTTACCAAGGAAATGAACTTTGTGGTTGTGTGCGGAATGGGAAATAACGGTGGCGATGGCCTTGCAATATGCAGGCTCTTATACCATAAAGGATACAATGCGGAGGCTTACATTGTCCCGTATTTTTCTAAGGCCTCTCAAGATTTTTCGGTTAACAGGCAAAGACTTGAGGGAATAATAGCCATTAATTGCACAGACCTGAAAGAACCGGAGGATATTAAGCTTGATAGTAAAAAGCCAACAGTTATTATTGATGCCATATTAGGTACGGGCATTTCCAAGCCAGTTACAGGTAAACTGGCCGATATAATCCAGGCCATAAATAAGCTGCATTGCCCTATTATAGCTATTGATGTTCCTTCGGGCTTAATGCTGGAAGACAATTCCAAAGCAGATAGGAAAAGCATTATAAATGCGAATGCTACTCTGACTTTTGAGTCGCCTAAACTTGCATTTATGTTTGCAGAGAATGCGCAACATGTAGGCGATTTTTACATTTTGCGCATAGGCCTTAACAGGGCGTTTATAGAGGAACTGCAATCGAATAATCACTTTGTTACCAAAGGAATGATACGCCCTTTGGTAAAAACAAGGGCAAAGTATTCCCATAAAGGAACATACGGACATGCCTTATTAATTGCAGGCAGTTATGGCAAAATGGGCGCAGCAATACTCGCTGCGAAAGCATGCCTGCGTTCAGGTGTAGGTCTTCTTACTGTCCACGTACCCAAATGTGGTTACACCATTATGCAAACATCAGTTCCTGAAGCAATGGTAGAAGTTGATGAAGAGATAGAAGAGTTTTCAGGCACAAAAGAAACAGGCGCATATAATGTAATTGGTGTTGGTCCGGGTATTGGAACGGCCAAAACACAGCAGGGATTAAAACTACTGATACAATCGAAAGCGCCGATGGTGCTTGATGCGGATGCATTGAACATATTGGCTGATAACAAAACATGGTTGGCTTTTATACCATCAGGCTGTATAATGACCCCGCACCCGGGTGAATTTGCAAAGCTTGCAGGTAAAACAAGCAGCGGATATGATGCATATACATTGCAAAAAGAATTTGCCGTTAAGCATAATGTATATGTTGTGTTGAAAGGCGCGCATACATCAATTGCTACACCTAATGGAGAAGTATATTTTAACTCAACAGGTAACCCCGGTATGGCAACCGGTGGCACCGGTGATACATTAACAGGAATAATTACGGGTCTTTCTGCACAAGGATATTCGCCATTGCATGCCTGTTTGCTGGGCGTATACATACATGGACTTGCCGGAGATATGGTGGCTGAAGAAATAGGAGAGAACTCTTTAATTGCTGAAGATATTACCAATCACTTAGGTAAAGCGTTTTTAGAGTTGAGTAAATAGAGGTGTGTTAGCTTGTTTACAATATTCCCAGCCCTTGCCTTATAATCACAGGTTCCTGTTCAGTACAATCTATTACGGTTGATTCTTCATTATTGCCATGCCCACCATCAATTACAGCATCAACTTTGTTTTCGTAATCGGTAAATATTTCATCAGGGTCGGTGGGGAATTTTTCTATTTCATCATCGCTGTGCAGTGATGTGGAAACCATCGGGCAGCCCAATTTTTCTACCAGCCCAAGTGTTATCGGGTTATTCGGAATGCGTATACCAACTGTTTTTCTGCGGCTGTTCATCAATTTCGGTATGTTGCTGTTCGCTTCTAAAATAAAAGTGAAGGGGCCAGGCAAATTGTGTTTCATCAGTTTGTAAACGGTATTGCTCATCGGCTTGGTATAGTCCGTAATATGGGCAAAGTCGTGCACAATTAATGAGAACACGGCCTTGTCAACACGTATGTTTTTAATCTTTGCCATGCGCTCCAGGGCCTTTGGTTGCAATATGCTGCAACCCATAGCATATATAGTATCGGTAGGGTATATAACCACACCACCATCTTTCATAATATCGGCTGCCTGGCTTAATGTATAATCATCAAGATTGTCAGGAGGTATGGAGAAAAGAAGTGTCGACATCTCACAAGTTTAGTAAGTCCCGTTCCATTTTCTGATAAACCATTCTATGCTTGCCAACGCAAGTAATACAAAGAATACCCATTTCAGATCGATAAGCGGAGAGTAGGCTATGTGAGAATAGATAACTGGTTTTATATCGTCTCTGTTCTCAAGTAATTTAGGTAGCTCCTCGATCTGATTAGGGAATATCATTTTGCCTGAGTGTTCATTCGCTAACTGGTATAATAAATGATGATCGGCTATGGTATGTGTGGCTTCTAACTGCACGGGTGTTAAATTAAATTCTCCTTTTTTAATGTAAAGCTGCTCGCCAACTTTTACGGTAGCTTCGTAACTATATGTACCTGCCTGCAACTGCCCTGCATTTAAATGATAGGCATTTGAAGTCCGACTGAATGTGAAATTGAATTTTTTGCCTGCTGCATTAGTAATTACAATATTAACCTCTGGATCGTTTATAAGCTGGTAGCTCGGGTTATAAAGTTCTGCATCCATTTCAACGGGTTCATCTTCTTTAAAACTGTTCGGGCAATGTATGCGGAAGAAGCTCTTATCATCTTTTACAGCAAGGTATTGAACCGTTTTTGTGATCAGCTCATCAAAGAATTGGTGGTTCTTGTGATCGAGATAGTCCTGCAATTTCCACCTGAAAATACCTTCACCGGCAATGATGCCTATTTTAGAACTGCCTGTTGAGTTAAATGCAATTAAAGGGTAGCCTGTTGTAACAGTCTGTATTTTTTGATACAGTAACACATTCATTGACGGACTTACCTGGTAGCTGCTTGCAAACGGAGAAGAGAGTGCAGGAAGCTGGCCAATATATGTTTTGAAATCATCGGAAAGTGTGAATAAAGAAAAATTAGGTGCAACTGAAGCTTCAGCATCGCTGCTGCGATTACCAAATGCACTGAGTTTTAAGCCAGTGTTCAATTGACTGAAAGCCGCATAATTTGTTTCAGCACCCAAAATGTACAGTACTGGTATATTAAGCTGGTTAATGCTTTGCAGTATTTGTGTTAGGCTGTTAGTTGATGATGGCAGCTGATTTAAAATAACAAGGCAGTATTTATTCAATTGCCCTTGAAATTTATCAGGCAAATAGGTTTCAGCTTCGAACCCATCGGTGCTGTTAATGCTTTCAACAATAGCTGCTACATCAGGGTGCGGGTTTGATAATACAAGTATATGTTCCTTCTGGTCCAATACTCTCACATATACATCTTCTTTGTTATTGGTCAGGTTCTCTTCACCTTCAACCGCATCGAGCTTGACTATATAATGTTTTAAACCTGCTGTTTTAGCGGTAAGCTGCACCGGAACGCTCAGGTGAAACGAATTTGAATTAAAACTGATGGGCTTTACAAAAAGTTTATCCTCTGAATTACCTTTTACCTCACTTACCGTCAGGGTTGACGATTTACCTTCCAGCTTTTGTGCATCTAAAATAACCTGGAAAGGGAAAGTATTGCCGAGGTATGCAGTAGGGTTATGATCAACTTTGGTAACTATTGCATCTCGCTTAATGGCAGTGTCGCCGAGAGCAACGGTATATATATTGCATTTGAGTGAACGTGCTGCATATAGCGGGTCGAAACCTTTGTTGTATATGCCATCACTAGCTAATACTACAGCGCCAAGGTTCTTTCCGTAATATCTTTTGGTAATGGCATCGAACAAAGAAGATATATCGGTTTCTTTTTCTGCAAAAGAATAGTTCATGCTATCCTTTACTTCTTTGCCGAACGACATTACACGTACATCGTATTTTGCTGAAAGGGCAGTAATGGCTTTATCCCAACTTGCAGGATATGCATGCCTGTAAAATGCAGAATCCTTGCCGGTAACTACCGATTCGGAATTATCCTGGGCAATAATTACGATGGGCTTTTCCACTGTGTTCTTAGCACTTCTGATGAGTGGAGAAAGAAAAAGGAATACTATGAATGTAACAAGTAAAAACCGCAAAGCTGTCAGAGTCCATTTTAAAACAGGTTCAAGGTCGGCTGTGCGTTTGTCTTTATAGTAAAATGCAAATGCATATGCTGCTCCCGCCAATGGGCAGAGGATAAGGAGCCATGCAGAATATGCTATGCTAAACGACACTGTGTTATTTAATTATCAGCTTAAGTAAGCATTCCACCACAAACCTGTATCACTTGCCCGGTAATATAAGCAGACCAGTCCGATGCCAGGAATACAACAGCATTAGCAACATCATCAGCGGTGCCACCTCTTTTAAGTGGAATGGATTCCCTCCATTGAGCTACTACTTTTTCATCTAATGCTCCTGTCATCTCAGTTTCAATAAAACCGGGTGCAACAGCGTTGCAACGGATATTGCGTGAGCCTAATTCAAGTGCAATAGACTTGGTGAAACCTATTATACCTGCTTTAGAGGCAGCATAGTTCGATTGGCCTGCATTACCACGAATGCCTACTACCGATGTAATATTTATAATAGAGCCCTTGCGTTCTTTAAGCATAGGGCGTTGGATTGCCTTGGTAAGGTTAAATACCGACTTTAAGTTGGCTTTAATTACTGCATCGAATTGTTCCTCTGACATCCGCATTAATAATCCATCTTTGGTAATACCCGCATTGTTAACCAGGGTGTCTACCCTGCCAAAATCGGCCAGCACGTCGGTAACCAATTGTTCCGCTGCTTTATAATCTGCAGCATCAGAATGATATGCCTTAGCCTTTACACCCTTAACCTGAATTTCAGTTTCCAGTTCCTTAGCCTTGGCTTCAGATGAAAGGTAGGTGAAGGCTACATTAGCACCTTGTTCTGCAACGCGCAATGCTATCCCTCTTCCAATACCACGAGATGCTCCTGTAACAATGATGGTTTGATTTTCCAATAATTTCATAATGCAGATAAATGTTTAGTAGGAATTAAAAATATTTGCTTTACATTTGGCTATCAAAAATAGCATAAAAAAGAAGTCTTCCCCAATGAAAAAAACTTTTATCCTTTTCGCTTCCCTGGTTTTTTTCTTTTCAGCAAAGTCACAAAGCCTTGAATTAGGTGGCCACTATTATGCTGAAAGCAATTGGTTCTTTAATTCAAACGTCACCAATTCAGGTGGTAACCCATGGAATATACAGGAGAATTATGCAGCAGTATATTCATATTCATATGGTTTCCACTTAGCCTATAACTTTAACGATCATATTAGTCTTGAATCAAATGTACTTTGGGCAACTCTTTGCCAGTCATATAATAACGCATATGGTGCATATAATAGTGGTCCTGTAACAGGAGGTATATTACCTGACGGAGAGGTATACACCGCAGGTGAAAGTTCAAAGGCCATTACTACCGTTAATACTATTCAGATACCGTTAATATTCCGATTTATGGCCGGTAATGGTGCCTATTTTGGTTTAGGCCCTCAAATAGATCTTCTTTCAAGTGCAAATTATTCTGCTACATATAAAGGTGGGCCGCAACAATCAGAAAGCAATGATGTAACCAAGGCCTATGCAAGCAGTTTCTATTCGGCAGTGCTTTCATTCGGTAATAATATCCGTATATCGCATTCCTTCTTTTTTAATATAAACCTGCGCTTTGCTTATAACTTTACCGATATGAAGGGCGTTGACGGGCTTGGACAAGATCTCAGCAACAATAATCTCTATTCCGGTAATAATTCTTTCTATCCCGGACATGCAGCTACCAATTCGGTTTCAGCGTCTTTTGGCGTAGGATTGATATACCGTATCGGCCACGACTTTTAAAACATATTACTATGCGTTTCACAGACATTCCATACAAGCGCCCTGATATTGGTGCGTTATCGGCAGGTTTTCGCTCACTTATTACCGAATTCAACTCAGCTGGCCTTGCAAAGCAAGAGCAGATAATTGATGAAGTAAATAAATTGCGTAACCATTTCGAAACTATGTATTCGTTTGCCAGTATACGATATACACAGGACACATCGAATGCACAATACCAGGAAGAGCAGGATTTTTTTGACGCTAATGAACCTGCCTATACTGGGTTAGTAACTGAGTTTTACAAAGCACTGACGGGTTCGAAATATAAAACAGAGTTACAGAAAAAATTCGGCAGGCAATTGTTCAGTATTGCTGAAATGAAATTAAAAACCTTTTCACCTGAAGTAGAAGCTGACCTGGTACAGGAGAATAAACTCAGCAGCGAATACACCAAGCTTATTGCATCGGCGCATATTCAGTTTGATGGAAAGGAGTTGAGTTTATCAGAACTTTCACCTTATCTTACTTCATCAGACAGAGATACCAGAAAGAATTCGAACATTGCCAAATACAAATTCTTTACGGAAAAATCTCCTGAGCTCGATCGTATATATGATGAGTTAGTTAAGCAACGCACGGCAGTTGCGCGTAAACTTGGCTTTAACACTTTTACCGAACTTGCCTATATGCGCCTTATGCGTGGCGATTACAATGCAAGTATGGTGAAGGGCTATCGCGAACAGATTCGCCAATATGTTGTGCCGCTGGTAACTGAATTAAGAAAGAAACAGGCTAAGCGCCTTGGGTTGGATAGTTTGAAATATTACGATGAGTCGCTTTTATTTAAGGGAGGGAACGCAAAACCTAAAGGTGATGAAAAATGGATTGTTGGTAAGGCAAAGCAAATGTATAATGAGCTTTCACCAAAAACATCAGAGTTCTTCGATTATATGATGAACAACGAATTGATGGATCTGATGTCGCGCAAAAATAAGGCAGCAGGCGGTTATTGCACTTTTTTAAATGATTATAAAAGCCCTTTCATTTTTGCCAACTTCAATGGCACCATGCATGATGTGGTGGTGCTAACACATGAAGTAGGGCATGCTTTCCAGGGATATTCAAGCCGCAATTATAATGTGCCTGAATACTATTTCCCAACCTACGAAGCTTGCGAAATACATTCTATGAGCATGGAGTTTCTGACATGGCCATGGATGAAATTATTCTTTGAGGAGAGCACCGATAAATTCCTGTTTGAGCATTTGTGTGGCGCATTGCAGTTTTTACCATATGGTGTAACGGTTGATGAGTTTCAGCATTGGGTATACGATAACCCTGATGCAACACCTGCTGAAAGAAAGGCACAATGGAGAACTATTGAGAAGAAATATTTGCCACATCGCGACTATGATGATAATAAGTTTCTGCAGGAAGGCGGATTCTGGCAGCAGCAAGGGCATATATACCAAAGTCCATTCTATTATATAGACTATACACTTGCACAGGTTTGTGCATTACAGTTCTGGAAACGTGCGAACGATGACAGAAAGTCAGCATTAGAGGATTACCAAACACTTTGCAATGCTGGCGGAAGCCAATCGTTTTTAGAATTGGTTAAAGTGGCTAAACTGAAATCGCCGTTTGAGGAAGGTTGCCTGGAAAATATTACTGCTGAAGCAAGTAAGTGGATACACGCCATAGATGACAGTAAACTGAACTAAAGCGCGTCCGCAACTATAAAAGTACTGCCACCTACAAATACAAGGTCATCTTTAGCTGCATTTTTGCGTGCTGCATTCAAGGCTTCTTTTACAGTCGAAAAGCATTCTCCCTTCAGGTTATACTTAGCCGCAATACCAGCCAGTTCTTTTTCATTCAATGCTCTTGGAATATTAGCCTTGCAAAAGTAGTATGTAGCATCTGTAGGTAAAAGCTTCAATACCGAATCGGGTTCTTTATCGTTCACCATACCAAACACAAAATGCAAATGCCTGTGCGGTGTAGCTTGTAATTGGGTCATTACTTCTTTAATTCCTGCTGTGTTGTGTCCTGTATCTGCTATGGTCAATGGGTTTTGTGAAAGCGTTTGCCATCTGCCTAATAAACCTGTTTGTGAAACAACCTTTGCAATTCCATCTATAGTATCATCCCTCTTTATTTTGTAGCCTGCTTCATTCAGTACATCAACTATCGCGAGTAGGGTGCAAATATTCTTTTGCTGGTAATACCCGTTAAGCTCCGATCTTAAATTTTGTAAGTATGGGGTGCCATTTTTCAGGATATCAATATTGAGATATAGCTTTCCATTCTCCCCGGTTTGTTTCGGATTTATTGCTTTATAAATTGAGTCTGCAAAAAAAATAGGGGAGTGGTTCTCCTTTGCTTTGTTTTCAAATACGGTTTTTGTTTCTGTTTGCGTTTCACCAATAACAACGGGTGTATTTGGTTTTATAATACCTGCTTTTTCGGCGGCTATTAATGGAAGTGTATTTCCTAGTAAAGCCATATGGTCGAAACTTATGTTGGTTATTACAGATGCAACAGGTGTAATAATATTAGTGGAATCTAAGCGGCCACCCAGGCCTGTTTCAATTACGGCAATTTCGCAATGCTGTTTTGCAAAATACCAAAAGGTCATGGCTACGCTCAATTCAAAAAAGGAGCAATCTATTTGTTCTGTAATAGCTTTATGTTCATTTACAAAATCTATCACATCCTGTTCAGGCATGGGTACGCCATTTATCTTGATCCGTTCACGGAAATCTTTAAGATGCGGAGAGGTATGTAAACCCACATTTTTATAACCGGCGCTTTGTAATACCGATGCTAAATAGTGCGAGGTAGAACCTTTACCATTTGTTCCGGCGATATGTACCGATTTGAATTTCCGTTGCGGATTATCAAGTGCATTACAAAGTGCAATAATATTGTCTAAGCTGGCTTTATAAGCTGCCGGGCCAATGCGCTGAAAAATAGGTAAACGTGCATACAGGTAGTCGATAACTTCGCCGTATGTATTCATAGTAATATCTTAACGGAATATGCCGGTAAATTTCTCTCCGGCAGCATTTATCCAACCCCTGAACATGGATGAAGTATTGAACGGAGCAGATATATTTCCTTGTGCATCTATTGAAATTAAGCCGCCTTCACCACCCAATAGCGCAACCTTTTTCATTGCTTCGGCAGTAGCTTGTACCAATGTCATGCCTTTATATTCCATAAGCGCGGAAATATCGTAAGCAACCACATTGCGTATAAAATATTCACCTTCACCCGTACAGGAAACAGCGCAGGTTTTATTGTTGGCATAAGTACCTGCACCAATAATAGGTGAGTCACCCACACGGCCGAATTTTTTGTTGTTCACGCCACCGGTTGATGTAGCCGCTGCAATATTTCCCTCTTTATCTACTGCTACAGCACCAACGGTACCAAATTTCTTTGTTCCTGCCGGCATTCCATCACCCGACCATGAATAATCTACATCGTTATTTTTGGTCGCCACCCATTGTGCATGGCGCTCTTCATCATAAAAGTACGAAGGGTCCACTATTTCAAGGCCGCATTCTTTTGCAAATTTCTCCGCACCATTGCTGGCAAGCAATACGTGCTTTGTCTTTTCCATAACGGCACGTGCGCACGATATAGGGTTACGTATGGTATGCACTTCTGCAATTGCACCTGCTTTTAATGTTTTGCCGTTCATAATGGCGGCATCCATTTCGTTTACACCATCGTTGTTGAATACTGAACCTTTTCCTGCATTGAACAAGGGGCTGTCCTCAAGTACACGCACGGCTGCCTCAACTGCATCAACAGCAGAACCGTCTCTACTCAGGATGCTGTACCCTAATTCCAATGCTTCTGTAAGTTTTTCGTGATATGCTTTTTCTTTTTCAGGCGACACGGTTCCTGTCATAAGGCTACCTGCACCGCCATGTATCGCTATTGCGTAATTTCCCATATTTTATATAAAAAACTATAAAACTAAAAGCTCGTCAAAAGTAGGAAATTTTATCGCAGCAGATTTGTATTTTCGTGCTGTGAAAAAAATATTTCTCCCCTTTCAATATCTTCAATACAAGCTAAAGGCCAGAAACCTGCACGGTACCCATTCCGCCTTTGTATATGAGTTCTACCAAAAGGTTATCCAAGGCGACAGGGAGTTCTACGACTTTGCACCCATAGAGCATTTGCGCAGAAAGCTATTGCATTCTGACGAAACTATTGAAGTGGTTGATTATGGAGCAGGTGCAAAGCGCAATGTTAAACGCAGGGTGAAGGATATTGCTGCCCGATCGGCCATACCTGCCAAAGAGGGCAGAATGTTATTCCGTCTGGTGAATTTTATTCAGCCCAACATAATGCTTGAAATAGGTACTTCACTTGGCATAAGCACCTTGTATCAGGCTAGGGCCTGTCCCGATGCGCATATGGTAACTATGGAAGGCAGCCCTAAAACGGCTGAGATAGCCACAGATAATTTCAGGTTATTACATGCAAGCCACATAAAACTGGTAACAGGTAATTTCGATGAAACCTTGCCTGATGTTTTGAAAAATATCAGCTCGTTGGATTATGTGTTCTTCGATGGCAATCACCGCAAAGAGCCTACTATCAGTTATTTCAGGCAATGTTTGCCGCTAGCTTCTGAGAAAGCAGTGTTTGTGTTCGATGATATTCGCTGGTCAGCTGAAATGTATGAGGCATGGCAGGAAATTATTAGGGAGCCTTCCGCTACCGTTACCATCGATTTGTTTTGCTGTGGCTTGGTGTTCTTTCGTAAGGGTCAGGTCAAGCAGCATTTTACGCTTAAGTTTTAGAATGTCTGTTTATACCTTCTGCCCCAAACCCCTGAAGGGGCTTTAATTCAGCATTAAAAATTTAAAATTCAACATTAAATACTTTGGGGCGGCTTTTGCTCCCTGCTTGCCTGTCCTGCCTATACTCGTATCATTTGCAGCTAACCCGCGCCCACCTTTTGCCTAGTTCTGTATTTGCGTTAGGGATAGCAGCGTAAAGCCCACAGCCGACCATAGGAGGCGAGGACTTGCAGCGTATAGCCCGACCCGCAGGGTAACGCCCAGATAATTGATTGAAAATTGAGAAATAAAGCCGACGTATATGTTCGAACTAAAGAGGCTATTTTTGGTATATTCGCATATTATTAGGCTATGGAAAACATAATTGAGCTAAAGCAGATAAGTAAAGTATACAAAATGGGAACAGAGACCATTAACGCTCTCCGTTCTGTTAGCCTGACCATAAAAAAGAATGAATACGTTGCACTAATGGGCCCATCGGGTTCAGGTAAATCAACATTAATGAACGTGCTCGGTTGCCTTGATACACCGACAAGCGGAAAATATATTTTGAACAATATTGAAGTAGACAAAATGCTCGACAACGACCTTGCGGAAGTTCGTAACAAGCAGATAGGTTTTGTGTTTCAGACTTTTAATTTACTGCCCCGTTCAACGGCATTAGATAACGTAATGCTACCAATGGTATATGCCGGCACAGGTAAGGTTGCAAGAAAGGCGCGTGCAGAAGAAGTACTGGAACAAGTGGGATTAAAAGGCCGCATGACTCACAAACCAAACGAATTATCAGGCGGACAACGCCAGCGTGTGGCAGTAGCCAGGGCTTTGGTAAACAACCCTGCTATTATACTTGCCGATGAACCAACCGGTAACCTCGACTCTAAAACATCGGTAGAGATTATGGGCCTGTTCGAGGATATTCATAAAAAAGGAAATACTATAATACTTGTTACACACGAAGAGGATATTGCCCGCTACGCGCATCGTATAGTTCGATTGAAAGATGGTGTAATTGAATCTGACGAATTGAACAAGGAGCCGATCCTGGCAAATGCATAGTGTACCAATGAAGGGTAAACTCTTTGTAATAATCATATTATTTACCTGTTTAAAAGGTTATTCCGATTCTGCCCAGCCAGGAGTATGGCGTGGTGGAGGAACGAGCGATTTTGCCCTTTTGTACCCTGAAGATTCTAATGCATATAAAAAGATACAAATGAGAAAAGAATTTGTGTCTATTCAGTTATATAAGGGTTTTGCAGTAATAAAAGGAGAGTATTGGATGTACAATACAACAAATGATACATTTCAGATTAAAACCGGATATCCTTTGAATTCCACTCTTGAGGCGGAAAATGGATTTACCAAGGCTAATGTTTATTTTGACTCCTTATCTCAGCTTCAGGTTTTTGTAAATGGTCAGCCGGCAAAAATTATCTCTGAACCTAATAATAGGTACACTAAGAAACTTGGAACAGTTGGAAATTCGAATTGGTATGTATGGGTTACGAAGTTTAAACCAATGGATTCTACTAAACTTGACGTTTATTTTATTGTTAATATTAGTAATGGTAGTATAACTTCTGGATATAGTCATCAAAATTTGAATGCCTTTAGTTATATTTTGGAATCAGGTTCGACATGGAAACAACCAATATGCAAGGGAACAATAATAGTGCAATTGATGGAGAAGCTTAAGGCAGATGATATAAACGGGGTATGGCCCTCTTCGATTTTCAGATATAATAAAGAGAATGAGCTTCTGAAATATGATTTTATTGACCTAAGCCCTACTTCAAGTAATAATATTATAATCACACTCCCTGAAACAGGTGTTGACTTTAAGGAAGTAGGGGACAAGAAGCAAATTTATTTTGATGCAATTGATAAGCTATCGAAGATACAACTAAGTAATCTTCAATTCGATGTAATTAAGTTCAGGAGCCCTCTTTATTATGCTCCTGTAAACTATATAAGGACTTTACTAATAGGATTAGTAATTGTGATTCTACTAATTTGGCTTATCATCAAAGTTAAGAGATAAGTTTAATTCTTCCTATCCTTCGGCCGTATGATGAGCCTTAGCGATTGATCATAAGTTATATAGTTCCACACCCAGTTTATAAATATCATCAGCCTGTTCTTTATTCCCACAATTGACATTAGGTGTATGAACATCCACACCAGCCAAGCAAAGAAGCCCTGGAATTTGAAATTGGGCAGATCTACCACTGCAAGGTTTTTCCCAACAGTTGCCATGGAGCCCAGATCTTTGTAATGAAAAGGTATATGTGGTCTATTGTGAATTTTGTTTAAAAGATTTTTTGCAAGCAGTTCAGCTTGTTGTATAGCCGGTTGCGCCACCTGCGGGTGCCCATTAGGATATTTTTCTTCTGTCATCAATGCAATATCACCAATGGCATAAATGTTATCTGTGCCTTCCACCTTACTATAGGCGTCTACTTTAATTCTGTTCTTAGGCGCAAGCGCTTCATCAGGAACTCCTTCTAATTTATTACCTGTTACACCGGCTGCCCATACCAGCATGCGTGAGTTGATTATGCCGCCATCGGCCAATGTTACGGTTCGGCCATCGTAATCTTTTACACTTATACCGGTGCGTATGTGTACTCCTAATTTCTGTAAATACTGAGTGGCTTTTTTCGAAGCAATATCCGACATGCTGTTCAATACCCTCGGTGATGATTCTACAAGTGAAACCTGCATGTAATCGAAATTAAGTTCAGGATAATCTTTCGGTAGAATGTGTTTTTTCATTTCCGCCATAGTGCCCGAAACTTCAACACCTGTTGGCCCTCCGCCAACCACCACAATATTCATCAATGCCTTTTGTTCTTCTTTGTCTTCAGTGCCTATTGCCAGTTCATAGTTCTCCAATATCTTGTTTCGTATGCCCAATGCCTCACTGACCGATTTCATGGGCATGGCATGCGCCATTATTTTCTGGTTGCCGAAAAAATTGGTGTCAGCGCCAATGGCAAGTACAAGGAAATCGTAATTTATTCTGCCAATACCTGTATTAATGTAATTCTCTTTTGTGTTTACCGAATTCACTTCGGTAATACGGATGTGCATGTGCTTTTCACCTTGGAATGCTTTGCGGAAAGGAAATGCAATAGCACTTGGCTCGAGCCCTGCCGTTGCCACCTGGTAAAACAAAGGTTGAAATTGATGGTAATTATTCCTATCAATTAATACAACCTGGAACTCTTTTTTTGAAAGCGATTTAGCAAGCTTTAATCCGCCAAAACCTCCACCTATTATAACAACCCGTTTAAGATCTGTTTCTTCGATGTTAGCTTTCATGTATGCTCAATATTGTATGGGCGGAATATGAGAAGCCATTAATTCAGCATTAATAATCACCAAAGACTTCTTTACATCGAGCCATCTGCCCCACATAATTGTATAGGCAAACTGAGTTATTTTAACCGACTCGGAATATTGTATGGCTGGTGCTACATCTGCATTTTGTATACCATCGAACAGGGTTCGTAGTTTTCCGTCAATGCCGGCCATGTTCACTTTATTGCACCTTGCTGAGAATGCTTTTAAAGTATCTAACACAGGGCCGGTTGTTTTTTCTATCAATGGCTTTAGTTGTGTTTGAATGGCTGTTAGTTGCTTTAATGCAACTATGGTATTGCTTCTGTCGATGTAACAGATAGATGACAGGTTGTATTGGTGACGCAATCCTTCCATAGATGTTTTTACTCTCGGATCCATTTTAACGGTTAAGGTTTGCGAATATGCTTTTCCACCTGTTGTTAAGGTTACTGTATACTTGCCGGGCATTACCCATGGTGCAGTAGGAGCGGGGGATGTTTGCCCTACTACAGCTGAAATAGGATATTCAGCCGGAACATCGAGCGGTGCGAAACGCAGGTCCCATAAAAAACGGTGTGAGCCGGAATCAGCTGAAAGTATCTGCTGTGGCCTTATCCAGTAAAGCGGAATATTTACTTCAGGTATTTTATACATAGTATCCTTACTACTGAAATGCCTTACCACTTTACCTGCAGTATCAGTAATATCAAGCGTAACTTCTCCATTTGCATTTGATCCCAGGTAATAATCAATAATTGCACCGTCAGGCGGATTTTGCCCTACAGGTTCATCAGCAGGCATAGGTGTATCAGGATACATATCCCAACGTACACGGTAAGCTGGTTCAGGGCTATAAAGCATTACAGGTTGGTGTATGGCCTCGGCTGTGAGTTGCCTGAGCGGAGTAATATCATCCAGTATCCAGAACGAACGGCCATGTGTTGCAACGCACAGGTCATTGTCTTTTATAATAAGGTCGCGTATAGATGTAGCAGGCATATTCATTCGCAATGACTGCCAATGCCCGCCATTATCAAACGATATGTATACCATTCTTTCAGAACCGGCAAATAAAAGTCCTTTTCTTATCGGGTCTTCTTTTACAACATTTATAGGGTCATCAGGTAAACCGTTTACAATTTCTTTCCATGATTTGCCACAATCATTAGTCATATAAATATGCGGGCGAAGGTCGTCGAGTTTAGAAGAATTTACAGCAGCATATGCGCAATTCAAATCGGTATGGCTTGCATCTATCATGGAAATTTTACTCCAGCATGGCAATCCTTCCGGGGTTACGTTGTTCCATGTTTTGCCACCATCACGGGTTACCTGTATATATCCATCATCGGTTCCAGCCCAGATGGTATTACTATCTACAGGTGAGGGAGCAAGTGCGTAAATAACGCCTCGCCTTGGTTGTGTTTTCAATGAATCTGCACCATATACACCCATGCTTGGGGGTACATCATAACTGCTTCTGGTAAGGTCAGGGCTAATGGTTTGCCATGAGTTTCCGCCATCGTGCGTTTTGAAAATTACGTTGCCTGCAAAATAAAGGGTACGGTTATCTATCGGTGAAAATACGATTGGCGCTGTGCGTAAAAAACGGTATTTGCTCGACTTGGTAGGGTCAGGCGAAATGTCCTGCACTTGCCCGGTGCGTTTATCATACCGGGTAATTTTGCCTCCATAGATAATGTTTGGGTCCATCGGGTCGGCAACTACATAGCCATATTCTTCGGCATCTACGGGGTGCCAGTCGCGCATGGTAATACCTCCGTCATTTCCGCGCGATGCAATTCCTACTGAGCCGCTTTCCTGCTGACCGCTGTATAAATTATAGGGGAATGCATTATCAGCACTTACGTGATATAGCTGTGCAGTAGGTTGGTTATACCACGAGCTCCATGTTTCGCCACCATTCACCGTTACTGCTGCCCCCTGGTCGCCGGCAAGCAGCATTATGTTTGTGTTATTCGGGTTGATCCAGAGCCTGTGGTAATCGTCGCCACCTGGTGCACCTTTAAAGCCGGTCCATGTTTTACCACCATCAACCGATTTCCATACCACAACATTTACATCATAAACAATATCGGCATTTTTAGGGTCGACTTTTATTTCAGCAAAGTCATCACCCCGGTCCCACAAACGAATATCTGAACTTAATTTTTTCCATGAGTTACCGGCATCATCACTACGATAAACTCCTCCGCTATCTTTCGAATAAACAGTTGCATACAGGCGATTATGATTACTTGGGGCAATACCAAAACCAATTCTTCCCAGCCCTTCTTCACCGGTTGGTAAGCCGGTCGTCAGTTTTTTCCATGTGCTGCCACCATCTTCCGATTTATATAAACCACTTTTTGGGCCCGCTAAATAACCATTCTCCCAGGGAGCATTCCTGGCCATCCACATATCAGCGTATACAATTTTTGTATTGGCAGGGTCAATGGTAACCTGAACGGCTCCCGTATTTTCATCAACATATAAAACTTTCTCCCAGTTCTTTCCTCCATCTGTAGTGCGGTAAACTCCACGTTCAGCATTGGCTCCATACGGATGGCCAAGCACTGCAACAAAAACTTTGTTCTCGTCTTTCGGGTCAACTGCAAGTCCGCCAATTTGCTGCCCATCGGTTAAACCAAGGTGTGTCCATGTTTTTCCTGCATCAGTTGATCTATACATTCCATCACCAACTGAAAGGTCGGGGCGTTGAATGCCTTCACCACTGCCCACATAAATTACATTCGGGTTTGAAGGTGCAACGGCCACATCGCCTATAGAACCGGTTGGTTGATCATCGAATATAGGGTTCCATGTTCTGCCTGCATCATTTGTTTTCCATACGCCACCGTCGTTCACGCCAATGTAAAACACATTTGGCTGATCGGTAATACCACAGGCGCCTACTGTGCGGCCACCACGATAGGGGCCGATCATTCGCCACTTCATACAATTGAAAAGTGACGGATTATATGTTTGTGCTGACAGGTCTGTGAGTATTGCGCATAAGAGTAGCGCGGCCAGGTAACGGAATTTTACAATTCTCATAAATAATGATTTACCAATAATTAGTCAAAAATAGCAAGTTTAGCCAGTGAATTTGTCCTGAATGAACATTTTCCTGATTTTCTTATTCAGAGGCTCGGAATAGAAACGGGAAATAAGATAAGCTACCAAAGCAGATGCACTGAAGAAAACAACTAGCCATGCTAGCTTTGTATGATTTGGTAGCTCATCGCGACTGAGCCATGAGCGCATTAATGCAAGTATAATTATGTGGAACAAATAAAGTTCGTAGCTCTTTCTGCCGAACCAACATACAATACCCGCCAGTTTAGTTGAAACTAACCATATAGGCCTTCTATTGTAAGTAACAATAAGCAATACCGCTGTACAAATTGACATAATGGATATACCAAAAACCACATTAGCATTTATACCCTCATAGAAATAGACAAATACCATTCCCAGACTTGCAACTATAGCAGCCAGTTTAGCAAGTGAACCTTGAAATTGGAAACGCTTTACCAACACAGCGGCAAGGCAGCCTAGTGCAATACCATCGAAGCATGACCAATACCCGTAGAGAGAAATAATTTCATCATCGCTATGTAAGTGCCGGTAAATAGGTGCCCAAATTATTAATGCAATCCAAATAGGGATAATGAATTGCGTTTTCTTAAAAAAGATGCATATCAGTGGGAATGCAAAATAAAAAACCTCTTCAACCGATAATGACCAGAGGATATTGATACAATAGTTAAAGTAACCCGCACTTTGCATAAGTATGTTGTGCCAGCAAGTTACGACCGACAGGACGGTAGTGAACATTGACACATTTGCCTTAGCGCTGTTTTGAAAAATGGTCAGCGGTGTTTGTGCCAATAGAACAACAAGCAAAAGAACCAATATCATTGAAGGAAAAATGCGGGCAAAGCGCATGATGTAAAAGTTGCGGATATTGATATTGCCTAAACTGCCATACCGGTCAAGGGAGCGCGATGTAATAAGGAAGCCCGAAATAACAAAGAACATAACTACGCCATAGTTACCATTATACATGCCATCTAATACTACGTTTGGCAAAATTGTGCCGAGGAAACTATGACGTAAATGATACGCAAGATTGAAATGCAGAACGAGTACAAGAATTATCGATATCCCTCTCAGGAGATCAATATACAGGTTATGGGAATTGTCAGCAGTTCTCTTAATTCCCTCCGCCTCCGCCATTATCGCCACTGTCGGTTGAGAATTTCCGTAAGAAAATGGTCTTCTTATTCGAGGTAGAAACGTTGAATGTATATTTACCCTTGTCGGTCTTGGTTTCTCTCTTATCCGGTTTAAGTGACGAAATTGCAGTCAGGAAATCATTGTTCGACGACATTACCTGCATGAAGCCATTTACATAGTTGAAATAATACCAATGCTGAGGATCAAGCTCTATATACATGTTTATTTCATCAGCGCCACGGTGCTTCTTGAATTCTATTTTTCCATCGCAAAGCTTGTTTACAAATGTTTTACCAACGCTTCCTACGCCAATCTTTCCATCCGAAACATATGAACGTGTTTGGTTATTCCACTTCATGTTCAGCTGGCTGAAGAATAGCTGCGATTGAATTTCCTTAGGTATTTTCTTCGCTGTTCCGTAAAGGGTTAACTGTGTAATGAATTTATCAGCGACATCTTTACCCATCAACTGACGCAGGTTCTTCTGCACGTCTTTATTAGTGACATCAATAGGTTTCAGGCTACCCATATTGGTAAGTCCGCAGCCATTTTATCCAATGCACCATCATCAAAGAAGAAGTTGAACATTACCATCAGTTTAGCTTCTACTGAATCACGAACTAAATAATCGGTCATGGTACCAACTGTTTGCATATCCACGTTGCCATAATCAGGGCCAAGATTTAATACGCCTTCTGCTGTTTCAATGCAGCGGCGGGTATCAAGGCTTACATAATTACCGGGCAACGATTGCTCTATTAATTTTTCAGTGCTCGATATTCGGTACTCCTGTGTTGGCTTATCAAAATCCAGGTAACCACTATCGATAAGTATCACGTTATCTTTTTTACCGTTCACTATAGGCGACAGGAATGCGCCGTACATATGCATAGAATCTGTTACTGCCAATACCGGCGAGGCTGCCAATGCTACATTGCTTTCGTTAACCGGATGGCTTGCAATTGGTATCTGTACATTATTCGGATCGATCTGCGAAGCAAACTTTACATAGGCTATCTTTAATTCATTACACTGGTGCATAATACGTGCCTCACCATCAAAGTAAAGGAATGGATTGGTTGCCTTTAAGGTTACATTACCCTTATAACTGAAATTAGGGCTCAGGTTAAAGTGAGCAGAGTCGTTAATGGTGGTATTAGCAACCGTTTGGTGAGTTGTGTCAACGTGAATGTTGTTGAAGTATATCGATTTCTTATTCTTTATTTCATCCACATAATCATAATATCCTGAACCACTATATGCTTTACGTGATGTAATACTAAGGTCGGCATTATATAAGTGATGGTATTTGGTAACGGTGTTAGCAAGTATTTCTGCATGAATCAAAGGTTCCATTACAGCTTTTTCATGTATAAGCACTTTACCGCTGTCTGGTGTAATTTGTGCATCGGCTACATTGATGAACGGAACTTTCTTTGCACGTATAAGTAAGTCTTTTAAGCTGAATTGGGCAGAAGGAGCAATAAATTGCAATGAATCCTGTTTAGGGTCAACTGAAATAAACTTGGCGCCCGAGAATTGTAATTCTTTTCCTTGCACCTGAACGTTTTGTTTTTTGCTTGAACTTAATTCCAACGCATCCTGATCCATGAACCATTTGAACTCGTCCATGAATGCTATGTATTCATTTTCAACGAACTTAACCACCGAACCGCCTCCGTTCGATTTGAACTCACCCATCTTTTTTTCGAAATCAATTTCTGAATTCATGTTATTTGTTGCAAAGGCAATACCCGAATTGTTTGTAGCCTCCAGGCTAAAGTCAGCCGTATCGGCCGTAAACCTGTGCTGGTAGAACTTCATAAGCTTCGAGGTCATGCTTGCTTTCAGGAAATCTATTTCACCGTTACCCGATAATAAGTCAGGTGTAAGATCGAGCTTACCATGGAATATACTTTGGTTGGTATAGCATATGAACGGATACTTAACGTCATTAACGTACATGTGGTCAAGCTTTGGCATCCAATGTTCGTATACTGTATCTGCATTCATCGGAGGGAACTCCGGCGGTGATTTCTGTTCGTTTATAGTATACTTATTTGCCGTTGCATTCATCGAATCAGGGTAGAAACGGAAATCGTTTGACTTGGAAACTGAGGTAACGTAATTAATAGTTCCGTCACCTTTTAATCCTTCGTTACTCAGTTTCAGTTTACTGAATAATTTGCCTTTGCCACCGTATAAAGCAAGTCCATCTTCAGGTGCATCGTGCACAAAACCAAGTGAATAATCTGGCTGCAACCTGAGTGTTTCGCGCATTTCAGGCACAATATCAGCTGATGCAAAAGTTCCCGCAAAGTGCAAGCCGGCGTTGGTAAACCTATTCAAGCTATCAATAACAAATGGGTCAAGCTTAAAGTAAAAGTTGTCTTTTTTATAAATACCACCTTGCACTGTTTTCTTATTATAGAAAACGAATGAGTTGGTGTCACTGGTAAGGATTGGATATTGATGATAAGGTTTTATACCCGATTTATTGAATGGCTGATCGAGCGCTATTTCACCACTTACGTGCTCAATTACACTCTTAACGGGAACAAGTGTTTTCTGCCCTTGTGAATTAGCCGTAAATGACTCTGCCTGAATACGGATGGAGTCGGTCATATTCATTTTGATCTTGAAATCATTATAGTTGAATTCAAAATGCTTGCCGTAAAAATCAAAACGGCCGGCATGCACATTACCACCAAACGTTGAGTTCCTGTTACGGTGCAGAATAACCTGCTGATCTTTCGGGTATATGTATACGTTCTCGGAATCACTTACTATAATAACCTTAACACCTTGCAGGGTAATATCGTTAGTTAGCAGATCCATAACTCCATTATCTACACCTCTGCCCGGATTTTCAGAGTGATAGTCAAGCACGTCATAGTCGGTTTTCTGGTTCTTATCACTGATAAAACGGTTCAACCTGTCCTGCACATGCACCATGTCACTCGGTATGTCATACATTAATAAACCTACCGTTGCCAGTCTCATAATAACCGGCCGTATATCATCCGAGGTAGTGTGCATATAGCTGGCAATATCGCTTACCAGAAAGTCATGCCCCTGTGCAGCCTTGGAATACTGGGCAATCATCATAATACTGTTCGACCCGTTAGCCGTGAATTTGTCAAACAGTTCAGGCCTGAAAAAATCAGCTGATTCAAAATCGGCCACACTTTGCGATGCACCTTCCAGCATTCGGAACTCCATTTTAGGCTGATCTGTATTCCATGAAAGCTCTTCAAAGAACATATTTACTTTATGGTATGAATCGAAGTAAGGCGTTTGAGAAAGGCCCTGGTCGGAACGAATTAAGGAAAGATGTTTTTTTGCAATGTTATATACTACCTGCACATCCGGATGGTAAATGGAATCGGTGTCGTTAACATGTATTACAATGCTGGCATCATCAGCCATTATCTGGTCTTTGGTTATACCATATTCAGTTGACGATGTAATAAGGTATGGTTTGCCTGCACGTTTAAATATAAGCTGGGCAGGTTCCTGTGGTGTACCTGAACCCACAAAACGCCTTCCTCTCATGGAGAAACCACCATTATACGTTACGTCATCTGTAAGGTTAGGTATGGCAAACCGTTTTCCGTACGATACAAAACGCGGATAGGTTTCTTTTCCATTTGCCTCAGAAACATCTCTTTCAATAACTTTTCCCTGCAATGGTTTATCGAAATAATTTTTGTTCCAGAAAATAACAGAATCTGCAACAAAGCCACCTTGTTTGCATATAATAGTATAATTGCTTAGCTCGCCATATACTGTATTAGCATCAAGGCCCGTACGGACCCAATCTACTTTTCCACCCTTGCCAACCCATACACCTTTTAATGGATAGAATACTCCATTGGTATTATATACTACAACGGTATCGTTCCGTTCATTGGAACATTTTAAATTAATTCCACTGAAAATTACCTGTGGAACGCTATCACTTTTAAAAGTGAAGGTGCTTTTGTTTGCGCTCCATGAAATGGTGGGTGATTTGAACATCATATTTGAGCCGAATAAACTCTCGCTCATACTGAGAAAAATATTCAGATTATTAAATGGCCTTAGTTTAACAAGTTTCTCCAGTGATGTCATCCATTGGTTAAACTGATCCTGGCTAAGCCCTGAATTGACAAAGTTTACCATGGCAGAAAGGAAGGTCTGGTAAGAAGGAAAAGCCGGAATTTTCCGTGTAAGCATTTCGTTGGAAATGGTATAGGTCGCCTGTTTAAGGTACGATGCATAAGCAGGGCTCTTCCACAATACAATGAATTTTTTCAGGAAGTCTTTTTCGTCGGCATGGCTCGACAAGCTTGACTCCATATAGGTTTGCAGGTCGCTTATAAATGCAACCGAATCCTGAGTGAATATTTTGATTTTCCCTTCTTGCGCTTGTGCAAAGTTGAAACTGTAAATAAGAACTAGAACGAGAGAAAGTTTTTTTATCAGTTTCATTGAGGGAAGGAATGTATTATTTCTACAAATTCTTTTGCCTTAAGTGCTGCGCCACCTATAAGGCCACCATCAACATCAGGGCAGGCAAATAATTCAGCCGCGTTCTTTTCATTGCAACTGCCGCCATATAAAATCGACATTTCCTGTGCCAGTACCCTGCCATATTTGTTTTCGATGAGGGAACGTATAAAGCGGTGCATTTCCTGTGCCTGGGCCGATGTTGCAGTAAGCCCGGTGCCTATAGCCCAAACAGGTTCATATGCAATAATTACTTTTTTAAATTCATCGGGTATCAGATGAAATATGCTGTCAGTTATCTGCGCTTCCACAACTTTGAAATGTTCATTAGCCTCGCGCTTTTCTTTTGTTTCGCCTACACAGAATATTGGTTGCAGGCCATGCTTAAGCGTAATATCTGTTTTCTTTTTCAGTTCTTCGTGTGTTTCGTTGAAATAACTCCTGCGCTCTGAGTGACCAATAATGATATAATTTCCGCCAACAGATTTTATCATACCGGCTGAAATTTCGCCTGTATATGCACCTGATTCTTCCGTAGAACAATTCTGTGCGCCTACAAATACATTCTTAAGGCCTTTTGTGGTTTCGTAAAAATCGTGTATATATAATGAGGGAGGAATAATGACTTTCAGTACAGATTCTCCTTTTTTGCTTTTAAATAACAGATCTTTTATTTCGTACAGCAAGGGAACTGATTCAGAATATGTTTTATTCATTTTCCAATTCCCTGCTACAATTTTCTTTCTCATTAGCGTGCTTATTTTAGTCGGATGCGTGGATCTAATAAGGCATATATGATATCCACTACCATATTAATTATTACAAATAAAAGCGAAGTAACCAATACCACACCCATTACAACGGGCAGGTCATACCGCTCAAGCGATTCTATTACTTCCTTGCCAATTCCATCCCACCCGAAAATGTATTCCACAAAAACAGCACCGGCTATTAAACTTGCAAACCAACCCGATATGGCTGTAACAACAGGGTTAAGTGCATTCTTTAAGGCATGTTTGGTAATTATCTTGTTTAGCTTCAATCCCTTGGCAAATGCAGTACGTATATAATCGTGTGACAGCACTTCAAGCATTGATGCGCGTGTAAGCTGCACTATAATTGCAAGTGGCCTTATGCCTAAGGTAAGAGCAGGTAATATCAGGTTCTTAAGATCGAGGTATTGGCCCGTACCATCGTCGGATATAGTGTACAAATTCCCGACCGTATTTAAACCTGTGTACTTATGCAGTATATGCCCGAACAACCATGCAAATATTAAACCGACAAAGAATGAAGGACCTGCAAGGCCAAGTACAGATAATACTACCGATATTCTATCGAAAATGGAATCTTTTAACAATGCGGCTATGATACCTAAAAAGATACCAATGATAGAAGCAAATACTATGGCTGTTACAGCCAGTACTGCTGTATTAGGCAGGGTTGAGGCAATTATTTCAGATACTTTTCTCCGGCTCTGGTATGAGCGTCTCAGGTAAGGATATTTCAATATCAGTACTTTGTTCTTCGATACTCTGAACAATTCTGTAAAGTGGTTGTACTTATTTGTGTCGAGGTAAACGGCGCTTTCTTTTTCTTTGTCGTTATAAACGGAGATAGGCGAAAGGTCATCAACATACATTAGGAACTGCGTGCTAAGTGGTTTGTCAAGTCCAAGGTCCTTATTTATAATTTTAATGGCCTGTGCATCGGCATGCTGGCCAAGCATTAGGCGTGCAGGGTCACCGGGCAAGGCATTAAATAAAAGAAACACTAACGACAGTACCCCGACAAGTACCAGGAAACCGTAGAATATCCGCTTGATTATAAAGTTTATCACTATTTATGAAAGTATTGCGCGTTTAAAGTCTTGTAATCGGGTATGGAATGATAATGCCACATAGCAATTACTATTCCGTCTTTTATCATCATTACACCCGGGTTTGAACGTATCATAGTCCTTAACTGGGTATCGTCTGTATTGTAGAAAAGATATTGAGCGTGGTTCTTTTCCTTGAATTTGTTTATATCGTCTTCACCTGATGCGGTTAGGCAACTCACCCTCATGTGGTTCTTCATGAAATCATTTGCCAGGCTGTTTAACTTTCCTTCCGTTTCAGCACTTTGGTTAGCATCGGCAATTGATGATGAAATAATGAACAAGCTGTAATTAGGGTCGCTTAACAAACTATCGGTACAGTTAAATCCATCAAGGTTTACAATACTAAAGTCGTGTATTTTGGCTTCAACACCTTTTTTAATAACCTCAGTGCGGCTGCTCACATAGTCCCATTCGTTCTGGTAATTCTCCGGGAACTGTTCGAACTCTTTTGTTTCGCTGCTCTTTTTGTTTTTTAATGTGTAGTAATATTTCAACACATCAGGTATTCCACCCTTCATGTCGCGTTTAATATCGGTGCCTACTTTATACGGGCGGAAATCGATGACCGGTAGATAGTTGTAACAATACCAACTGAAGAAAATGGAGCCAGCGAGTGCAATACCAATAATTCCGTTTTCAAGCATGCGCGAAAACGATGATACAATATGTTTATGGCCTAATGCCAGTATGCCAATCATAGCCAATAGAATAATATCCTTCCAGAAAGTAACCCATGGGGTCATAGCTATGGCATCGCCAAAGCAGCCACATTCAAGCACTTTGTTGTAGTGTGCAGTATAGTATGTGAGGAAAGTAAAGAACAGATCGAGCAAGAATAAAAGCCAAAGGGTAAGTTTTTTTCTTGCTCCTATAAGAATGAGCACGCCAAGCATCATTTCTATAATTGGTATAATACATGCCAATGCGAAAGAGAATGATATAGCCCATTTCCACCAGGGGCCAAAAGCTTCAAAATATTCAGTCAGTTTATATGAAAATCCTAATGGGTCGTCGGCCTTTACAAAACCGGAATAGATAAATACAATGCCCAGTATATACCTGTAAAGTCTAATACCTTTTTCACGGTATGAAGGCATTAAAACCATTCCTAAGCCGGCAATGAGCAATAAAATAATGACCAGGGTTACCACGCCTAACAGCGACGAAAAGAAGAATGAAAAGGAAAAATCGTCAAGTAATACCTTCATAGCCTATACCGATTCAGTGAGTCGTATTAGTGCAAAAATAGCGTAATTCATAACGTCGTAATAGTTGGCATCAATGCCCTCAGATATAAGGGTTTTGCCCTTGTGGTCCTCAATTTGTTTTATGCGATAAAGCTTCTGCAATATCAGGTCCGTAAGGCTCGATACCCGCATTTCTCTCCATGCCTCACCATAGTCATGGTTCTTGTCCTGCATAAGCTGGCGGGCGTTCTTACTGTACCTGTCGAACAGGCTTTCAATTTCCTGGGCCGGCATTTCAATAGGTGCATCGCCACTAAGCGATAGTTGAATAAGGGCGATAACGGCATAATTGTAAATACCAATAAAGTCGCCGCTTATATCTTCGTCAACCTTATGGGTGCCTTTTTCTTCAATACTTCGGATGCGGTTGGCCTTTATAAAAATCTGGTCGGTAATAGATGAAACCCTGAGTATGCGCCAGGCTGTCCCGTAGTCGTACATTTTTTTTACGAAAATGTTCTTGCAAGAGGTAACGGCTACATCAAATTGCGACAGAGTTTTTTGCATAAATGGCTAAAAGCTGTTGAAAGAACAAATATAACATTCGTTTTTGATTAATTTATATACAAAATGAGGTAAATAATTTATGCCTAAGGGTATGCATATTTGACCTACTTTTGAACCCATTTATCGAACTATTTTAGCCATGGGAAAAAAGACAGAACTGAATATTACCGTAGAATTGGATGAAAACAACCTTCCAATCAATATGACATGGTCATCGAGCGATGGTGACCAGAAAAGTACAAGCAAGGCATTATTTTTATCGCTTTGGGATGAAAAAGAGAAAAATTCCATGCACCTGCACCTGTGGACCAAAGAAATGATGCTTGATGAAATGAAGCAGTTTATGCATCAAACACTTTTGGCTGAAAGCGATACCATTAAACGTGCTATTGGCGATGAAAAACTGGCCGGTTCTTTATATGATTTCGCCCACGACTTTGCTTTAAAGGCAGGGATTTTGAAGAATGTGGAGAAGTAAGGCTTGCTTGTTTACTCAATAAATAGATTTAACTTTTTTCCACTTATTAGTTTCTATCGAAATTCTACCGTTATTATTGAATTTTGATGTTAAAATCAATGTATCACCATCTATCAAGTATTTTGCAAAGGTTGAATCTAAGTTTGAATTATTAGTATCTTCTTTGGTTTTCAAATCTTTAACAAGCTTTATTTTTTGACCACTTATGGTTTGATATGTGGAATATGAATACTCAATTATAGTATCTTGCTTTAGCTTCCAGAATCCAGTGTGCACTCTTTTACTAATATCAGTAACACTATCAGTGCCATTTCTATAGCTTGCGTTAAGAGTTAGTTTTTGGTTGTATTTTCCATTGGGTAATACTTCCATTGTATCTATAATGCCTACATGTAATTGCCTTGTCCAACTTCCTATAATTGAATTAGATTTATTTTTTTTATCACATGAATTAAGAAACATTAATAGAAGAAGAAAATATAATGTTTTGTTCATGATCTATCTATTAAACACCAGCCGCATTCCCTTTACCGATTCATCAAAGGCACCATTGTTGTAAACCAGGTTGCCATTTACAAAGGTGTGTGTAACCTTTGCATGAAAGGTTTCACCTTCCATTGGAGCCCATTGGCACTTGTATAATATGTTGGTCTTATCTACTTTCCAGGGGCTGTTCAGGTCCACGAGGGTGAGGTCGGCGTAATATCCTTCGCGTATGTATCCGCGTTTTTCAATATGAAAACAAGTAGCCGGTGCATGGCACATTTTTTCTACAATGGTCTCTAATGAAATACGGTTTGCGTGATGGAATTCCAGCATGGCAACCAGTGAGTGCTGTACCATAGGCGCACCTGATGGGCAACAGAAATATTCCTGTTCTTTTTCATGCGGGGTGTGCGGGGCATGGTCAGTAGCAACTGTGTCTATATGATTATCGAGCAGGGCTTTCATTAATCCCGTGCGGTCGTTCTCTGTTTTAATGGCAGGGTTCCACTTTATCCAGTTGCCTTTGTTGGCATAGTCTTTATCACTGAACCATAGGTGGTGTATACAAACTTCGGCAGTAATGCGTTTCGTTTCAAGTGGTACCTTATTAGTGAACAAACTGGTTTCTTTAACCGTTGATACATGCACAATATGCAAACGTGTATCGTACTTGCGTGCCAGTTCCACCGCATGTTGCGATGATATGTAGCAACATTCCTCAGTACGTATTTTCGGATGGCTATCCGGTGGAGGGTTCTCACCGAATTTTTCCTTGAAAAGCTTTGAATTTTCTTCTATAATATGTTCGTCCTCGCAATGTGCAGCAAGCAGGGTGGGGCATTGTGCAAAAAGCCCCTCAAGGGTTTCAGCATTATCTACACACATGTTTCCGGTCGATTGTCCCAGGTAAACTTTTACGCCGCATACATTCTTCGGGTCGGTTTTTAATACCTCATCCAGGTTAGTGTTCGAGGTACCCATATAGAACGAATAATTGGCAAGCGCTTTATCCTTCGCAATACGGAATTTATCTTCTAATATCTCCTGGGTAAGCACAGCCGGAACGGTATTAGGCATATCCATAAACGATGTTACACCACCCGCCACAGCTGCCTTCGATTCAGAATAAATGTCTGCTTTATGGGTCAGGCCCGGTTCGCGAAAGTGAACGTGTGTGTCTATAATTCCCGGTAACAGGTATTTGCCGGTGGCATCAATTATTTTGGCAGTTAAAGCCGAAAGGCCCGTGCCTATCTCTACAATTATTCCTTCTTCAATAAGCACATCACCTACGAAAGTTTTCCCTTCATTAACAATAAAAGCATTTTTAATCAGCGTGCTTTTACTTGCCATGTTTCCCTAAGCGCATTTGTATAACTCCCCAAAAGGCCTCTTTAAATATACCCTTGCTCATTTTTGATATGCCTACTTGCCTGTCAATAAAAGTAATAGGTACTTCAACTATTTTGAATTTGAGTTTATGGGTCAGGTATTTCATTTCTATCTGAAAGGCGTAGCCTATGAACTTTATATTATCTAATGGCAGTGCTTCAAGCACCCTACGCCTGTAGCATTTAAAACCTGCTGTAGTATCTTTTACATTTATCCATAATACCGTTCTTACATATACCGATGCAAAGTACGACATCAATACACGCTTGACATCCCAGTTCTTTACATCGCCACCCTTTACATAGCGTGAACCAATAGCCAGGTCGGCGCCTTTTACGCATGCTTCTTTCAATCTCAACAGATCTTCAGGGTTATGTGAAAAGTCTGCATCCATTTCAAAAATATACTCGTAGCTTTTCTTTAATGCCCATTGAAAGCCTGCAATGTAAGCAGTTCCCAAGCCAAGCTTGCCGGCACGTTCTATTATAAACAAACGATCCGGAAATTCATTCATCAGGTTCTTTACAATGGTGGCTGTACCATCGGGCGAGCCATCGTCGATAACAAGCAAATGAAAATCGCCCGGCAATGAAAGCACCTTTCTGGCAATACTTTCAATATTGCCTTTTTCGTTATATGTAGGTATTATTACTAAGCTATCTGACATTATCAGGGGATGTGGTGCAAATATGAGAAATAAACTTTACTATGCCTAAATTATTGTTCATGGGTTAAAGCATCATTCTGCGGTGATAATTGATCTGGCCCAAATGATAACCCAAATGCGATACCAGGTGAGTAAGAAAATAGAACTTGCTAATGTTTTCTTTGCCTAATAAATGAACGGGAAAGTCAGTGTATTCCTTATCAAGATCGCTGTCGGGTATAGCCTGTAATGTTTTTACAACGGCTTTTTTTGTCGCTTCAATTTCTTTGAGCAATTCGGCCACGGGAATATTTTTATCAGAAAATTCCTTATCGCGGTTACGCACGTAACCGGTATTGCCAAGTACAGTGCCGATAAAATGCTGCAGGTTGCCGCAAATATGCAGGCATAGGTTACCACCCGAATTTTTTATATCGCCTTTCACCATCCAAATGCTTTCCTCGGTGGTGTATAGTTTTATTTCCTCGGCAAGTTTGTTCAACTCACGTTCAAAAATGGCGGCAATGTTTGCAGTTATCATTACAAAAAGATATGGAATTAATTCTTTTCAAAAGTATAAAAATAAGCACCTGAATTTCAGAAAACTGAGGGTGTTAACATATTTTAATAAAATAGTGCAAATCACTGAAAGTTTTTTGGTTAAGATTCGTCTAAGGCAGCAAAATGGCAGCAGAAATCGGTGACACAGGTCACATATATAATTTCGGTAAAAAGTGTTATATTTGCACCGTAAAAAATAAGTCATGGAAGAAAGACAAAAGTTTAATGGTACAGGACAAGGGCGTATATTCAAGAGTCCTTTCCTTGAGATGTTTACCAAAACCTCTCACATTATTGCTATGTGTACCGATATCCCTATTATAATTACCTTTTTGTGCCTTGGCGTTCACTTTTTCCCGATGCCGGTTTGGCACATAATTGGTTTATATGTTATTGGTATGTTATCATGGAGTTTAGTAGAGTATGCATTGCACCGTTGGATATTCCACTTTATAAATGAATCGAAATGGAGTAAACGTTTCCATTATGTTGTGCATGGTGTTCATCACGAATATCCACGCGACGAAGAAAGGTTGTTCATGCCTCCGCTCCCTACCTTAATATATGCAGCCATGTTCTTTGGCATGTTCTACATCTTTTTAGGACATTACACCTTCTACTTTATGGCAGGTTTCACCAACGGATATTCTATTTATGCATTTATGCACTGGGCTATTCATGCATTTACTCCGCCAAAACGTCTTGCATTTTTGTGGAAGCATCATAATATGCACCACTACCGCACACAAGAGAAAGCGTTTGGTGTTAGCAGCACTTTCTGGGATCATATTTTCCGCACACTTCCGCCGGAGAAGTAATACTTATTAAAAATATTTAAGAACCCTGCTTTTTAGCGGGGTTTTTTGTTTGGCATCACGCATTATTGGTTTTCATTTTTCATTCCTAATTCCTAATTCGTAATTAATTTGGGCGTTCCCCTTCGGGTCGGGCTATACATTCCAAGTCCTCGCCTCCTGAGGTCGGCTGTGGGCTTTCCATTGCTATCCCTAACGCTGTGCTGCGCATTATTTTACTTGGTGGTTAGTGAAATAGGTAAGAGGTGGGCGCGGGTTAGCTGTAAATGATTCGAGTATAGGAAAGACAGGCAAGCAGGGAGCAAATGGCGCCCCAAAGCATGTAATGTTGAATTTTAAATTTTGAATGCTGAATTAAAGCCCCTTTAGGGGTTTGGGGCATACGAAAACCAGAGTAATTTTTAATTCTTAATTATAAGTCGTGCTTCTTCCAGATATCAGGACGGCGTTGCTGAGTGCGTTCAACCGATTGTGCCAACCTCCAGTTCTCAACCTGTTTAGGATCGCCCGATAACAGTACATCAGGTACCTTCAGGCCTTTATAATCAGCAGGGCGGGTATATACCGGCGGCGCCAGTAAATTATCTTGGAAAGAATCGGATAGTGCCGATGTTTCATCGGACAACACACCAGGTAACAAACGAATTATGGTATCGCAAAAAATGGCAGCAGGTAGTTCGCCGCCGCTCAGCACATAATCACCAATTGATATTTCTTTTGTAATAAATAATTCGCGTACGCGTTCATCAACCCCCTTGTAATGCCCGCAAAGCAGAATGATATTTTTCGCCATAGAAAAAGTATTCGCTTTTTCCTGGTTAAATATTTCTCCGTCGGGTGTCAGGTAAATAATTTCATCGTAGCTGCGTTGTGCTTTTAGTTCTTCAATGCATTTGGCAATAGGCTCAATGGTCATAACCATACCTGCGCCACCACCAAAAGGGCTATCGTCGACCTGCTTGTATTTGCCAATGCCATAGTCGCGAAGGTTTATAAAGTTTACGGTAACCAGCTTTTTTTCAATAGCACGTTTTACTATGGAATGCTGAAAAGGGCTTTCTAATAAACCGGGATGCAGTGTTATAATATCTATGTGCATAGGGCAAAGGTAATAAATGTTGAAACTTAATTTATTCACAAGTATTATTTGCTCTCAATCCTGAATTCCACTCTTCTGTTCTTCTTTTTGCCCTGCTCGGTATCGTTATCGGCAACAGGATTGTCACTGCCGTATCCATTATAGTTAACGCGTGTAGCTGCTATACCTTTCGATATTAAATAATCGGCAACTGCTTTGGCTCTCGCTTTAGACAACTTTAGGTTCTTGTTTGTCATTCCTGTATTGTCGGTATACCCGCTTATCTCGATTTTTTCAAAGCTATGATGATGTAAATAGTTCAGCAATGTATCTAGTTCCTGAAATGAAAAAGACGACAGGGCATATTTGTCTGTTTCAAAAAAAACATTGGTAAAAGCGATGTCCTGGTTTTCTGTAATTTGTATAGGTTTAGCTACGTCCTTCGTTATTTCATTTCCGCAATCGAACGTACCGTTCCTTTTAAGTAATGATACGCAAACATCATCTACATAGTAATAGGCTACTCCTCTTGAGCGAGAATCGCCGGAATCTTTTTTCAGTTTGCATTTTTCATTTGGGGTGAAATTACCCAGGGTCATAAACTGTTCATCACCTTGGGCTGTATAGGTCCACGAGACTTTTGTCCACCCGGCAGTATCCATTATCGGAGCACCTGAATAAGATAATTGAGGAGAGAAAGGTAAGCGCTCGTCATCATTTCTTTTTACCGAATCGGGAGTGAACAGAACCTGAATATCTGATAAACCGAACGTTGAAGTGGGTGATAGACTCACATAGAAATACACTATATACTGTTTGCCCTTTAGTAAGGGTGCAATAAGTTTAGTGGTAAGGTATTCACGATACTCATGCCCTGTTTTGTGGCTCACGTTCGAATAAAATATCATCCCTATATATCCTTTCCCAGTTCTGGCATTTTTAAATCCCCTGAAATTGTCTGGTACACCTACGAATTGTAAACCATGGATTTGCTGGTAATATATGGCCTGAGGTGTTGCAGCGCACATATTAAAATAATCGGTAGAGCCTTTTGTTGGTTGATACCACCTGGTAATAAATTTACTGCCTGCATCTCCTTCTGGGCAGTCAGTATGTCCTTCAAAGCTTGGATTCGGTACCAGGTTTTGTGCAGAACAAAGATGCACTGAGAACAGTAAAATTGCGAGATGAAGTTTGAGTATATAATTTCTCAAATACATTAAATAAGTGCTTTATATTTAACGGTATAATGCGACATGTTTAAGAAAGATACAAAACCAACGAGTATTCTATTAATTCAATCGCCTTCGTACCAATAGTTTATAAAGCTATCTTCACGCTTCGAAAATTGAATAAGTGACGGAGGATAAGCCAAATACAGTAACAAGAATTTATAACACCATCAGGGAATCGCTGAATGGGGTAGAACGCGATTATACACAAGGCAGTATTCGCACAGCTGTGTTTTTGCTGGCTATACCTATGATACTGGAGTTAAGCCTCGAAAGTGTATTTGCATTGGTAGATATGTTCTTTGTGGGCAAGCTTGGGCAGAACGCTATTGCTACAGTTGGGCTTACAGAATCGGTTATAACATTGATATATTCTATTGCTATTGGATTAAGTACCGCCGCAACAGCTATAGTGGCACGCCGGATAGGGGAGAAGAACCCCGAAGCAGGTGCGCATGCAGGTGCACAATCGTTGCTGATTTGTGTGCTGCTTACCATATTTATAAGTGCAGCCGGAATGTATTTCGCCGGAAATATTTTATCGCTTATGGGTGCTAATCCTGATGTGGTTAGGCAAGGCGCCATATTTACACGTATAATGTTTGCAGGCAGCATAGCTATTATGTTACTTTTTTTAATTAATGGTATTTTCCGAGGTGCCGGAGATGCAGCTATTGCTATGCGCAGCTTGTGGGTGGCCAGCATTATCAATATTATTCTGTGCCCCATATTCATTCACTTGTTTGGCTTAAAAGGTGCAGCCATAGCAACTGTTATTGGCAGGAGCACAGGTGTGCTTTACCAGTGTTATCATTTATTCAATGGCAAAGGCATACTGAAATTCAAAGCAAGGCATTTTCATATTGACATGAAAGTAATAAAGTCGGTTATAAATGTGGCATGGCCTGCTACCTTACAGTTTATTATTGCAAGCGGCAGCTGGATCGCCTTGGCGCGTTTGGTTGCAGAAACAGGCGGAACAAGTGCATCGGCCGGCTACCAGATAGCCATACGTAATGTGGTGTTCTTTATTTTGCCTGCATGGGGACTGAGCAATGCAGCAGCAACATTGGTCGGGCAAAACCTGGGCGCCAACCAAATTGAACGGGCCAAGCAAAGCGTAATGCTTACCGCTAAGTACAATGCCATTTTTATGAGTTTTGTTATGGTGCTGTTTTTGGTGTTTGCACACCCTATTGTAAGCTTCTTTACAAAGGATGAAGAGATAATTAAATACGGAGCATTGTCGTTACGCATATTTGGTTCAGGGTATGTTTTTTATGGTATTGCAATGGTTATGACACAGGCATTGAACGGGGCAGGTGACACCCGCACACCTACTATAATCAATTTCGTTTGTTTCTGGTTGCTCCAGATCCCCTTCGCTTATTTCATGGCAAAGGTGCTCGACATGAAAGCTACCGGTGCCTTTCTGGCTACGCCTGTTGCCGAAACTATGGTGGCCCTGCTCGCATGGTTCTACTTCAAGCGTGGCAGGTGGACCAGACTGAAAGTGTAGGTTACTGACAAAAATCATATCCGGGAATGAGCCAACTCAGGGTATGTAGCTAGAGTCGTTAATAATTTTGTATCAGTAAATAATCAAATACTATACAACATGAACACTACGATCAGTCACCAAAGCAGCCAGGGCACTATTGGAAAAACATTCCCGGTAACTCTTCCAACCCAACCGGAAGCAACATGGAAAGAAGATACACTTACTGAGGTTCACCATGGAAGATCAATAAATTATTTCCTGTGGGTATATGTTGCTATTTTTTCATCGATACTTGCATGCGTATTTATTGAAGAAGCGTTTTTTATTAAGTAAGCGTATATTTGTTTAAACAGAACGAATACGCTTACTTAATAGAGTTATGGGAAATGAGGAGTTGCTTAATGAAACGGCTAAGTATTGGAACAGCCGTTATGAAGAAAACCGAACAGGCTGGGACCTTAGCCAGGCTTCTCCGCCACTAAAGAACTATATAGATACCCTTACGAATAAAAATGCTGCCATACTTATACCGGGTTGCGGCAATGCATACGAAGCCGAATATTTATTGAGCAAAGGCTTTACGAATGTTACGTTGATTGATATTGCGCCTACTTTAGTGAATAAGCTAAAGCAGCAATTCAAAGGGAAGCCCATTAATGTAATTCTTGGTGATTTTTTTGAGCATACAGGTAAATACGACCTGATGCTTGAGCAGACATTTTTCTGCGCGTTGTATCCCTCATTACGCAAAAAGTATGTAGAGAAGAGCTATAGCCTGCTTAATACCAAGGGTAAAATAGCAGGCTTGTTGTTTTGTGTACTATTCGAAAAAGAAGGTCCGCCTTTCGGTGGAACAAAAGAAGAATACGAATTATTATTCAAACCGAAATTCAACTTTTTACAATTCGATGTTTGTAAAACATCAATAGCTCCCCGAATGGGCAATGAGTTATTTATTGAATTTGAAAAAAAACCCGGCTAAACGGCTTACTGACCCGATATTGCGTCTTGGGTTGCAATAACAGCATCAATATACTGTGCAAGTGTGGCAGAATTAGGATTGTTTAACAACTGTGTGTATGCCGGTGATGCAGGTGTTGTTGAGCCACCGGTAATAACATCTCCACCTGTTTGTTGTTTGCTGTTTTGTTTTATCTGTTTCATAAATACTGCAGCAGGTGCCGATGTATTACCATCTCTGTCAACCCTTACAATATAAATATCGCTGCCACCACCACCAAAACCGGTTGTAAAGCCTACAAGGGTTATGCTGTTATCAGGGTTTGCCGATGCACCATAAAATTCAGTATTTATTAGGTTGCCATACATTTTATCGTATCCTTTGAACGTACTTTTTCTATTGAGTGGCTGAATATCAAGGCAGCCCTGGTTCTTAGCGAAGGAAGTGGCTGCGCCAACTCCTGCATCGCCCAACAATGAATCAGATACAATGAAGAGTTTACGTAAACAACCTCCGCCATTGTGCCTGTTCCTTTTAAAATCGTTCGATACAGTTTTACCTTGTTCGTCAATATTTATGAATGTATTATCGTCGCCGATTATTACCATTTGGTTCAGGTTTCTTACATAAAGCATATCATAACCCCTGGTAACTTCTTTGGTACGTAGCTGGCTGGCCCATTTCTGGTTGCCCGAAGCATCTAATTGTATCAGCTGCACCTGATCATTATCGTTCTTGCTGAAATGGCCAAAGCCCATTACCGTTATCAGGTTATTAATATTGTCAATTGATTTAATACCGGTAAAAACAGAATTATCGCCAAGATTCTTTTGCCATAAAATATCGCCATTGCCACTTATTTTAATGACCAATATCTGAGCATTTCCATTATTCGATTTTGTAGTTCCGGTAACCAAAAAGTTCTGATCGTATAACTGGGTTATGCTGTGCCCTTCAGCCCAACTGCCTGCACTGTTGTCAATTTTCTTTTCCCATATCATGTTTCCGTTCCTGCCTGTTTTTACTATATAGGCCTTTATAATTCCATCTGCATTATATCGCCCAACGCTTATATATCCACTATCGCTTGCTATTACATCATTCAATATAGAGCCATAACTTTTCATCCAAACCAGGTTGCCATTCTTGTCCATTTTCATTAACAAGCCACTTGCAGGGTCACTGTCCTTATCAACATTCGGGTTTGTATTCAGGTTTAAATAGCCACAAATGATATTGCCGGTATCTTTCGTGGCAATAACCGAGGTGCCATATTCATCGGCCGCACCACCCACTGCAGTCTGGTATATGTTTGCCTGCGTTTGCACAGTGGTGCCTTTCTTGTGTATGTAGGCATAGTACGAGGTATCGGTAGTACCATTGGCCCATTTTACAACGCATGAAACCTCGTCTATTTTTATAGACAATACACCCGTAAATACTTTTCCATGAACAGAACCCGTTACAGTATCACCCAGCCTGAACTCATCTGCTATGCGAGATTGAGCATTCGCTGTAAAAGCAAATAGTATTAATGCGAGTGATAATAATATAGTCTTCAAATAATGTTTTCTCATAGAAAATTTATCAAATACAGGTTTAATAGGTTAAAGATAAGAAAAATGGGCGTAATTAATATTATCGCCTAACTATAACCGTGGTATCCATTTCAGTGCTGCCTCCTCTGCCATAATTTTGATGAATAACATATCTTATTTTGGTTTTACGCCCAAGTGTATCGTAATAAACCTGTTTTAAGAATGAACGTACGTTACCATCCATCATAAACGCGTCGCTCTTTTTGTAAATAGATTTTTCAATTAACCTATTATTTGCATTGTATGTTTTAGCAATAGTATAGCCTCCAAGGGCAATTCCTGTTCTGAAACATGGGTATATATGATGTCGGTAAACAACCTTTTCTTTAAGGCTATCAATACTCTCTTTCCACTTGCGGTCCTGAACAGATAAAATTGGCCTGCTGAAACGGCAAGATATTAGACCTATAACTAAAATAAAAAGTAAAACATACCTTCTCATCTTCTTGCATTAGTCTCCCTTATGGGGAGCTTGGTGGGGCAATTTAACCATACCAATATGGGGTATGTGGTCCTCAATATATTCCTCGCCCGTAGCTACAAAGCCAAACGAAGTATAAAATTTACGTAAATAAGCCTGTGCGCTTATTTTTATGGGCGCATTGCCGAATAGTGTAGTTGTTTGTTTAAGGCTTTCCAGCATTAATAATTTACCAAAGCCATGCATTCTAACCAATTCTGCAGTAACTATACGGCCAATAGAAACATATTCCGGGTATGAAATACCTTTTGGCAATATGCGGGAATATGCAATTAGGGTATTATCAGCATCGTGTATCATTAGGTGCCAGCTTTCAAAGTCCTTGCCATCTGCATCCTGGTAAGGGCAATTTTGCTCCACACAAAATACCTGTATGCGTAGTTTTATAATGTTGTACAGTTCGGTGGTGCTTAGCTCCTTAAAGTGTTTGCAAACTATGGTTGTTGATTGCATATTCTGTTTTACTTATTTACAATTTTAAACTCAACCCTTCTGTTCTTCTTTTTATTTTCTTCGGTACTATTATCGGCAATAGGGTTTGCACTGCCATATCCTTTATAGCTGACACGTGTACCAGAAATTCCTTTCGATGTTAAGTAATCTGCCACAGCTTTTGCCCTTGCCGTAGAAAGAGTAAGGTTCTTTTCTGCTACTCCTGTATTATCGGTGTAGCCACTTATCTCAATTTTACTTGTGCTATTGGTTTTCAAATAACTCACCAGCTTATCTAATTCAGCAAATGAAGCTGGCAGCAATTCAGACTTATCGCTATTAAAGAAAACATTATTGAGCACTATATTCTTGCCTGGTTTAATTTCAATGGGCGGATGGATATTGCAAATACTATAAAATATTCCACTACCACCTCGATCACCATCTGAATCAGAAATTATTAACCAAGTTTGATTTTTCATATTAGATGGAAGTCTTACCGTTAATGTATCTATTACCCATTGTTTATGACCACTTGAGTGTAGACGGCCCAAAAAATAGGCTGTTTTTGTTATATCTTCAGGCATATAATGATCATCATACTTGGACCTATCATAAATATTAGGTAAAGAGTCACAGTATATTTCAGGAGTAAAGGAATAACCTGTAGTATCATAATTAAGAGGCCATCCCCATGAATGGACTAAATTGGTATATGCAAAAACAAATTTTGCTTCTACCCCTGGCTCCAAAGGCTTATCCAATTTCAGAGCGAAGCATTGCGGTTTTATTTTTAAGTTATTCCATTCTTTATACATAGGAGTTGCACCTGAGACAAGTATAGCCCTTCCTGGATGAAAATATGGTGGTGGAATAAACTGGGCAAGACCAAGATTTCTTTCTCTTCCCATCCATTCCGAGCCAGTCCATTCTATTAATTCATTAAGCCTTAGAACCATGGAGTCTGATTTGCGCACTCCTTCCCTAAAATCCGTGTCGTTATAATTTTTTTGTTCTGCATCAGAATGTTTGTATATATCTAATGAAGTAAAGCATGGGTCCAGAACTTTTTGCGCATGGCAATTAAGAATGCCAATTATTAATAACAGAAAGAAATTGAGTTTTTTTAAAGCCACCGTTTCGAGTTTCTCTATCAAATCTACTATTTAAATAAACCTGTACTGTAAAACGACCTAAATTCAATGCCCGAATATTATGATAATTCGTAGAAATTTTGTAGTATTGTGTATAGCGATTTTATCTTACTAAACCCCAAAGCAATGAAAAAACTAGTTTTTGCATTACTAAGTTTTGTACTGATAGCCAATATTGCCACAGCACAGACAAAACGAAAGAGCAATAAAGGCAAGCTCGACAAGAAATCATACGTCTGCACCTTTTTACTGGCAGGCGGTAAAGATGCCTTTCAGGATGAGTTAAAATTTGCAAATGGCACATTTATTTGCGGCATTATGCAGGATGATGGTTTTAAACCATCGGCATACGATGCAATAATTGACTCAACCGCTGATCCGCGTACTATTACTTTTACCTGCTCTGCAACAAATGAGAAAGGGGATGATTACGAGTGGACAGGCACAGTTACAGGCGAAAATATGGTAGGTAAGGCTACCCTTTCCAATAAGAAAGGCAAGCTGAAAAAGTCATATACCTTTGATGGTGATTTGAAAAGCACCAAAAAGAAGCCCGATAGCCAGTAGTAAAACCCTTTATTAAAGAGGCTTTTGACCTTCCCCAACCGGGAGATTGGATTGGGCTGCCTTTTTTCTTATTTTTGTGTGAATTATAAACCGTATTGCCATGAACGATGTACGTTACGACTGGACCAAAGAACAAATAGCTGAAGTATATAATACGCCATTATTAGACCTTGTTTACCGCGCTGCAACCATACACCGCAAATACCACAAGGCCAACGAGGTACAAATAAGTTCACTTATATCTATTAAAACCGGTGGTTGCCCTGAGGACTGTGCATATTGCCCGCAGGCAGCCCGTTACCATACCGATATTAAGGTTCATAAGTTAATGAGCGTTGATGAAGTGAATGGCATTGCCGATAAGGCGCAAAGCATGGGCGCATCGCGCCTTTGCATGGGCGCTGCATGGAGAGAGGTGCGCAATAACCGCGACTTCGACCAGGTGCTTGATATGGTTAAGGCTGTAAATGCAAAGGGCATGGAAGTATGTGCTACCCTTGGCATGGTTACCGAAGAACAGGCTAAGAAACTGGCTGATGCTGGCCTTTATGCATACAACCACAATATAGATACATCGGAAGAGAATTACGAAAGCATTATTACCACACGTAAATACGAAGACAGGCTGAACACCTTGCACAATGTGCGTAAGGCAGGATTAACGGTTTGTTCGGGTGGTATTATAGGCATGGGTGAAACAGCAGATGACCGTATTGGTATGTTGTTAACCCTATCGCATTTAAACCCGCACCCTGAATCAGTGCCTATAAATGCATTGGTGCCAGTAGAAGGTACTCCATTGGGCAACCAGCCTTTAGTGGAATCGTGGGAGATGATACGAATGATAGCTACTGCACGCATTGTTATGGCTGACTCAGTAGTACGCTTATCAGCTGGCCGTGTGCAAATGAACAGGGAAACACAGGCATTCTGCTTTATGGCAGGGGCTAATTCAATATTCATGGGCGAAAAACTTCTTACAACTCCTAACCCTGATGCAAATGAGGATATGAAGATGTTTGATGTGCTTGGCCTGAAACCACGCAAGGCTTTTCAATATGAGAAGAGTGAGAAGGTAGAGGCGTAGAAACGGATAAGTTTAATAATGAAAACCACTTTAAAGTCTTTCCTGTATTTTCTGACAGGCAGTATCTCTTTTGCTCTACTTATTCCTATTTCTGCTTGTAATGATAGTAAAGGAATGTACTTTATTGTTCAGGCAGATGCAGAACAGAAGAAGGGCAATTATGAGAAAGCGAAGGAGTATTGTACTGAAGCAATTAAATTGGATTCGAATGATATGCTTGCTTTTGAAACCAGGGCTATACAGGAAATGGTTCTTTTAGATAATCAAAGTGCCTTGAAAGACCTAGATCGGGTTGTTAAACTGAGGCCAAAACATGCTGTAGCATATTATTATAGAGGAGATGTTAGGCGTTTACTCAAAGATACGTTAGGTGCTATTGAAGATTATAAAAAAGCAATGGAAATGGATAGTTCTATCGTACATGTCTACGAACGATTGGGCGATATTGAGATAGCCAAAAAGGATAGCGGCTCGGCTAGGGAATTTTATAATAAAGCAATTAAGCATGACACTAATAATGGTAGGGCATATTTTGGGATAGCCTGGATTGAATTGGGAAAAAGAACATACAAAGCAGCAGCAAGCGATTTTGAAAGATCAATAAAAATTGCACTGTCAGGCAAAAATACACTCTATCTGGGTAGTGCATTTCAGGGGTTGGGAGTGGCAGACGAATTCTTAAAGGATACGTTGGCTGCCTTAACATCGTTTAGTCAATCTATACAATATGGAGCTTCACATATAAAATGTTGGAGCTATCATTATAGAGCAAATTTGGAATTGTCAATGAAAGATACGGATAAAGCACTGAAAGATTATACGATGGCTATAAAGAATGACCCTAAATTTGCCTGGCCATATTATGGAGTCGGGTATATTGAATCTCTGCGACATGAATACAAAGAGTCAATAAATGACTTTACCACAGGAATTTCATTAATGCCTGATAAAAGAGGATACTATCGTAGGGGCCTCGATTATATTGAATCCGGAGAAAAAAAGTCTGGATGTGAAGATTTATATAAAGCAAAGGAGATGGGAGATAGGCGAGCAGACAGTGTAATTAAAATACATTGCAAGTAAGTATAAATGATTCAGTACACTACCGAAATATTACGTTTTAAAGAACAAGGTGAAAAAACAGGCTGGAGCTATATTGAAGTACCTGCCAGTATTGCAAAAAAAATAAAGCCCGGTTGCAAAGTTTCATTTCGTGTAAAAGGTAAACTCGATAACTTTCCTATAAAGCAAGTTGCTCTGCTGCCAATGGGTGGCGGCGATTTTATTATCCCCATTAATGCTACGCTACGAAAAGGTATTCGCAAGCGAAAGGGAGATATGCTTAAGGTACAATTAGAGGAGGATAAAAGCGATTTTGCATTCAATGCTGATTTTATAGCCTGCCTCGAAGAAGAGCCCGAAGCCATGAAGCATTTTAAAAGCCAACCCGGTTCGCACCAAAAGTATTTTTCGAAGTGGATTGATAGCGCCAAGACGGATGCCACCAAAGCCAAGCGTATTGCCATGGCTGTAAATGCTAACCTGCGGCATATGAACTATGCTGAAATGCTGAGGGATGAAAAAGCAAAACGTCAAAACCTCAGATAATTGCCCATGTTTCTGATAATCAGCTGAACTTAAACTAAAATGGCGTAACTTAGTATTGCAATTTATAGCTGCATGCCGTTCTTCAGTTGGGTTGATAGTTTAGGTAATATTGGCCTTAAGCCGAGCTACCTGCCATGGGAGAAATACCTTACCCGCAAATTAAACTTTATTGCATGGGCCTCTTTAGCCGTTGCCGGTCTGGCTGCACTAACGTATGTATCTATTGGCCACTACGAATTGATAGAGATACATCTGATAGCTCTTTTGTTCTTCCCTGCCATATTCATTTCAAACAAGCTGGGTAATTATATATGGGGGCTTTATACTTTTTACATAAGTGTACTTGTATTGATCTTTTTATTCTTTATGAAATTAGGAGGATCTACCCAATTATATCTTTTCTTTGTGCCCCTTACTATAAGTATGCTTATGCTTCTGCAGCGGAAAGAAATTTATAAGCATGTTATTAATTTGCTTGCTATTTATTTTTTGTTTCTACTTACCGTTACTGGAGGACATCTATTGAATTGGTTTCAAAGCGATCTTCCGTTTGAAACAATTGCTACAGTGAGGACTATTAATATAGCACTCAGTTCATCCCTAACACTTGTAGTTACCTTTATTATTATACGCCAGAACTTAAAACAGGAACTTGAACTGAGTGCATTACTAAGGCAAAAGGAAACATTGCTTGCAGAAGTTAACCACCGTGTAAGGAACAATATGAATGTAATTACCAGCCTGCTGAATTTAAAAAAAGAATTGTGTTTGACTAACGAGGCCCTTGAAGCCCTTGAAGATTCAAAGAACAGGATATATTCAATGGCACTGATACATCAAAAGGTATACATGGGTAATACTATCAGAGATGTTAACTTTCAGGATTATGTGACTGAATTGGCTAATGAACTTGTAAATTCATATTCTACAGAGGATGAGGTCAAACTTAAAATTGAGGTAGACGATTGTTTTATTGCGCTCGATGCTGCCATACCATGCAGCCTGATAATTAATGAAGTACTTACCAATGCACTGAAACACGCATATATGCATGATAGGGCACTGGAATTATGTGTCAGCATGAAGAAAAATGCTGACGAAATTGAAATGGCCATATCTGATAATGGCCCCGGCCTTACCGACTATGAAAGAATGAACAAAGACACATTGGGCATGACCCTTATTGATCTGTTATGCAGCCAGCTTGATGCCAAGTATAACTTCACAAATCAGAACGGTCTTGTGTTCAATATGAATTTCGTGTTGCAGAAACCGAAGGGGATACGATCATTAGGCCCAAGTGGTCAGTAAGTAATTATCTCTATTGGGGAGATACAGGGGGGCTGCTTTTCCTTCTTCCCCATATCACTACTGTTGCAATTATATTTATTGCCATAAGAGTTACCGGATACAAAACGGTAATGAGAGAATACTCTGATAAGGCTAATAAGGTAAACGTACCTGAGAAGGCAAATAGCGCATACATGGCCAATGTTTCAGAATGAGGCTCAATGTACATTTTACGCAGGGTAGGGAGGAAGCCAACAAAATCAATTACCGACATAAGTATGATGGATAGTAATGTGTCCTTCAGAAAAATGTACACAGCAATTGCAACCAAAGCACCAATCAGGCAAATGGTATCAAAGGTGGTTATATTCTTTGTTCCGTTCTTTATTGATAATACGCAGGTGAATGCACAAAGTATGGTACCTGTAGCTAAAGAGTACACGCCACTACCTGCATTATTGCTGAACATGGCAATAACTACAGTGCCCTGCAGAATGGTCCATATCAACCATGTGTACATATGTGGTGTGGTTACCTTTTTGTAAATATCCCTTATATAAGGAACAAAACAAGCCGAACCAATAATGGCAGCAATAACACCACAAACTGTTTTAAAATCTATACTCATAATGGCATTCTTTATTCCGATGAGATACCTCACCACTTTATGGTTCGGTATGACAAAGGTACGGTTATAGGTGAATAAGGGCGGCGGCTTCGCCGCCGCCCTCTTTAACTCTTAAAACCTTGTCATTCCGAACGAAGTGAGGAATCTCAATCTAAGCCTCAATCTTAATCTATACTCGGCTGTTTACCAAATTACTGCCCTCAAGCTGTCAGGCCTGTACATAGCATCACCCTGCTTCACACTGAAAGCTGTGTAAAACTCATTCATGTTTGCCAGTGGGCCAAGTACCCTGAATCTGCCTGGTGCATGTGGGTCGGTGTTAACCGCCTGTCTGCTGTATGCAGGACGCACATTCTGCCTCCATACTTGTGCAAAACCAATAAAGAAGCGTTGCTCAGCAGTAAAACCATCTACCACCGGTTCCGGATTTGTTTTTAATTCTTTCTTCAACGCAGCATATGCTATAGTAAGACCACCTAAGTCAGCGGTATTTTCGCCAATAGTTAAAGCGCCTTTTACATGAACTGAGTCAACCATAAATGCATCGAATTGTTTTATAACAAGGCCCAGTTTGCTGAAGTAATGAACTGAGTCAGCATCGGTCCACCATTTGCGCATATTGCCATCGCCATCGTACTGGCAGCCCTGGTCATCAAAACCATGGGTAAGTTCGTGGCCAATAACTACACCAATACCGCCATAGTTCATAGCATCATCCCTGTTCGCATCAAAGAAAGGGAATTGCAATATACCTGCAGGGAAACAAATTTCATTCAGTGTTGGTTCATAGTAGGCGTTAACCGTTTGTGGTGACATACCCCATTCAGTGCGGTCTACAGGCTTACCAAGTTTGTTCAGGTTATAGTTGAATCTGTAAAGGCTCACACGGAAAGCATCTGAAACATAAGCATCACCCTTTATCTGCAATGTTGAGTAGTCCCTCCATTTGTCAGGGTAGCAAAGCTTCAAGGTGATCTTATCTAATTTGCCGATAGCAATTTTCTTTGTTTCAGGGCTCATCCAGGTAACGTTGGTAATACGTTCTTTATAAGCCTCTATCATGTTAACTACCATTTTGTGTACCCTTTCCTTTGTTTCAGGGCTAAAATATTTAGCTACATACAATTGGCCAACCAATTCGCCCATGGCAGCGTTGGTAGCTTCTACAGAACGTTTCCAGCGTGGTTTCATAACTTTAGTGCCGGTCATGGTTTTGCTCCAGAAAGCAAAGTTGATAGCGGTTAAGGTATCGCTTAATGAATAACGTACGGCACCACTCGCCATTAAATGTATGCGCATGTGATTCTTCCACTCATCAATTGAATGAGATTTAGATAATGCGTTAATACTTTTCATGAATTTGGGTTGGCCTACAATAACCGTATCAATGGTCTTTAAACCCAATGTATCCAAGAAGATAGCCCAGTCAATATCAGGTGTCATCTTCTTCAATTCTTCAAAGGTCATTTTGTTATAGGTGGCATGTACATCGCGTGTTTCTGTAAGGGTCATGGCTGCGCTGGCCATTTCGGTTTCCAGGGCCAGGTTGCTTTCAGCATCTTTCTTTGCAGCATCGGGTGTTTCACCTATTTGCTGAAATATTGCGGTTTGATATTCCACAAATTTCTTACGGATCATACGCATGCGAGCTGTAGTATCGGTATAGTATTCTTTACCGGGTAGTAATAAACCACCTTGTTCAAACCTGCTTACTTCCTTAGTGCTAATCTTATCATCTTGCCCAACATTAAAACTAAACATGGTTCTGCTACCCAACTTCATCAAGTGAGTAACTTCACCCCACATGGTTTTGCTGTCCTTAACATTGTTTATCTTATCCAATTCAGCTTTTACCGGTGCAATACCATCTTTATTCAGCTTGTTTGAGTCAAGGGCTTCAGCATAATAATCGCCAACCTTTTGCGGAATGCTACCCGCTGTTTTATTCTTATCGGCTACAGCTGCATTTAAAATGCGGTGTACGCGGGTTACATCAGTATCATTGGCAATGTTAAAGCTACCCCAACGTGCTTCACTCGCAGGTATAGGGTTGTTCTTCATCCAACCACCATTTACATATTCATAAAAATCGTTGCTTGGTTTTACAGTTGTATTAAAGTCGGCAAGGTCAACTTCACCTTTATGCTTATCATCAGCCGGCTGACCACCGATCCATGATATCAATACAATAGAAGCACCTGCTGCAGCTAAGGCAAGCGTGTAGTTTACTTTTTTCATGATGTATGTTTTATTTTATGGGACTGTTAAAGCTTAGAATAACTTCTCTTCTTCGAGGAAGTGTGTGTTGTAATCACCGGCCAGAAACCTTTTGTTCTCCATTAATTTTAAATGGAAAGGTATAGTTGTCTTTATGCCTTCTATCACAAACTCTTCCAAAGCACGTTTCATTTTAGCTATTACTTCTTCCCTCGATTGGGCAACGGTAATAAGCTTAGCTATCATTGAATCGTAGTTTGGCGGAATAGAATAACCTGCATACACATGCGTGTCTACACGTATTCCATGGCCACCCGGTACGTGGAAGTTCAGTATTCTGCCCGGAGACGGACGGAACCCGTTTGCAGGATCTTCTGCATTTATGCGGCATTCCATTGCATGCATCTGTGGGAAATAGTTCTTGCCCGATATTTTAATTCCGGCTGCAATCTTTATCTGCTCAGCAATAAGGTCGTAGTTAATTACTTCTTCTGTTATAGGGTGTTCAACCTGTATACGGGTGTTCATTTCCATAAAGTAGAAGTTGCGGTGCTTGTCAACCAGGAATTCAACGGTACCTACACCCTCGTAGTTAACGGCTTCGCCTGCTTTTATGGCAGCCTCTCCCATTTTTTTACGCAGCTTGTCGGTCATAAATGGAGAAGGAGTTTCTTCTACCAGTTTCTGGTGACGGCGTTGTATCGAGCAATCTCTTTCTGAAAGGTGGCATACTCTTCCGTATTGGTCACCTGCAATTTGTATTTCAATATGGCGTGGTTCTTCCAGGAATTTTTCCATATACATGCCATCATTACCGAACGAAGCTTTTGCTTCCTGGCGTGCCGATTCCCATGCATGTTCAATTTCTTCTTCCTTCCATATTACACGCATACCCTTACCACCACCACCGGCGGTAGCTTTCATCATAACAGGGTAGCCAATTTTCTTTGCTGTTTTCTTAGCATCTGCAAGGTCTTTCAATAAACCATCGGAACCCGGAACAACAGGCACACCTGCTTTCTTCATGGTTTCCTTGGCGGTAGATTTGTCACCCATTGCCTCTATCATGGCAGGTGAAGCGCCAATGAATTTTATTTTATGTTCTTCGCAAATGTGCGAGAACTTAGCATTCTCTGAAAGGAAACCATAACCCGGATGTATAGCATCGGAGTTGGTAATTTCGGCAGCGGAAATAATATTAGGTATTTGCAGATACGAATCTTTACTTGGCGGAGGGCCGATACAAACAGCCTCATCAGCAAAGCGAACGTGCAAACTATCTTTATCGGCAGTGGAATAAACGGCAACAGTCTTGATGCCCATTTCTTTGCAGGTGCGTATTACACGCATAGCAATTTCCCCCCTGTTTGCTATAAGTATTTTCTTAAACATTTCTGTACTCTTTTTTGGAGTAACGGTTTTTTCCTTGCGTGTGCCCGAAGAAACCTTAACTATTCTTGCCACAATCAGCTAGGGTCTATAAGTAATAAGGTCTGATCGTATTCTACAGGTGATGCATCATTGGCAACCACTTTTACTACAGTGCCAGATACTTCTGCTTCAATTTCATTGAACAGTTTCATGGCTTCTATAATGCAAATAACTTTACCTTTTTCGATCTTATCGCCCACATTTACAAATGGTGGCTTATCTGGCCCTGATGAACGGTAGAAGGTACCGATCATAGGAGATTTTATAGTAATGTATTTTGAATCGTCGGCTTTTGGTGCAGCAGGTGCGGCAGCAACAGGAGCAGCGGCAACAGGTGCAGCAGCGGGAGCAGCAACAGGTGCAGGTGCAGCAGCAGCAACCTGAACAGGCGCTTGTTGTACTTCAGTGCCGGCTCTTGAGGTTTTAATAACCAGCTTAATGTCTTTTGTTTCCAGTTCCACTTCTGAAACATTGGCTTTGGAAACAAAACGAATCAGTTCTTCTACTTCTTTAATATTCATACAAATTTCGTTTAAGAGTTCTTATGACAAATACAAATATAAAAAATTAGGCAAATCAGCTATTGATTGCCCACTTAACATATACTGCGCCCCATGTAAATCCTCCGCCAAAGGCCGAAAGAATAATATTGTCGCCTTTTTTCAACTTATTCTGGTATTCCCATAAACATAGCGGAATAGTACCCGATGTAGTATTGCCATATTTATGTATGTTCAACATTACCTTGCTGTCCGGCAATTCCATTCTGCGTGCAACCGCTTCTATAATACGTTTGTTTGCCTGGTGCGGAACCAACCATGCCACATCATCGGGCTTAAGGTTGTTACGTACCATCATCTCTGCCGATACATCTGCCATTTGTTTAACCGCAACTTTAAATACCGCTTGTCCTTCCTGGTAAACAAAGTGTTCTTTCTTTTCTACCGATTCAATACTTGGTGGTTTTACCGAGCCACCAGCTTTCTGGTATAAATGTACACGGCCCGATCCGTCGACCTGGTGTTTAAAATCAAGTATACCGTATCCTTCAGTACTTGGTTCCAGCAGAACAGCACCGGCACCATCACCAAATATTACACAGGTAGAACGGTCAGTATAATCAATGATAGATGACATTTTGTCGACACCGACCACCACTACTTTTTTATGTGCACCACTTTGCACGAACTGTGCGCCGGTGGTAAGTGCATATATAAATCCAGAACATGCAGCATTGATATCAAAGCTCCATGCATTTTTTGCACCTATTTTATCACTTACAATATTTGCAGTTGCCGGAAATATATAATCGGCCGTAACGGTTGCTACAATAAGCAGATCAATTTCTTCAGCCGATATTCCCCTTTTCTTTAACAGTTTGTTAACTGCCTCAACAGCCATTACCGATGCGCCCTGTTCTTTACCTTTTAAAATTCTTCTTTCTTTTACACCTGTGCGTGATGTTATCCACTCATCATTGGTGTCAACCATTTGCGAAAGCTCATGGTTGGTTAATATGTAATCAGGAAGGTAGCCTTCTACAGCGGTTATGGCAGCGGTAATTGGCATTGTTCGTTAAGGATTAAAGGCTTTTTTAATTTTTTCAGCTAAGCCTGCTTCAGCCATATTTTTGGTGAGCAGTATCATGTTCTTGGTAGCAATATCATTTGAAATGCCATGGCCAATAACAACAGTGGAGTTGACACCTAAAAATGGTGTGCCTCCGTATATTTCATAATTGAACCGGTCAAAGAACGGGTCAGATATTTTTCTTTTTTTCATCAGCTTGTAAAAAGCTTCAGCTTCTTTCAGTACCACATTTCCAACAAAGCCTTCACACACCACCACATCAGCTGAGCCTGCATCGAATAAATAGCGCGCCTCAATATTGCCAACGAAGTTTATGTTCTTCATTTCTTTCATCATTTCATGCGCTGCCTGTGCAACCAGGTTGCCTTTTTCTTCTTCTTCACCTATGTTCAGCAGGGCAACTTTAGGGTCTTCAATATTATAAACGTATTTGGAGAACATTTTTCCCAACACAGCAAACTGGCATAATACTTCTGGCCTGCAATCGGCATTACTGCCTACATCCAGCAAAATGCCAACGCCACCATCTTCCTTAGGAACAACAGTTGCAATACAAGGACGTTGAAGACCTTCAATGGTTTTAACACTGTATAGTGCGCCAACCATCATAGCGCCTGTGCTGCCATTGCTGGCAAACGCATCAAGGTCTTTACTTTTTAATAATTGAAAACCAAGCCCGATACTTGAGTTTGGCTTGGCGCTTATAGCACGCAAAGGAGATTCAGACATTTCAATCACCTCAGTGGTATGAATAATGTCGAAACTTTCTTCGCTTACATTATGCTCTTTCAGCAAGGGAACGATCTTATCGCGATCGCCGATAAGTACAAGTCTTACGCTGGCAGGTAACTCACGAAAAGCAAGTACTGCGCCGCCTACAGTAGTTTTAGGGGCATAGTCGCCCCCCATTATATCCAGTCCTATTCGCACCGATTATTAATTAAACTATTTGCAAAAATCATAGGCCCTGCATTTATGCAGAAACACTCTTTTCTATTGCTTGTTTGCCTTTGTAAAAGCCGCACTCAGGGCATACACGGTGGCTAAGCACAGGAGCGCCGCAATTGGTACATGTGGTTAATGTAGATGCAACTGCTTTATAGTTGGTCCTGCGTTTTCTTCCACGACTTTTTGAGTGTCTTCGTTTAGGATGTGGCATAGTTGTTTGTTTTTAATTTAATTGTTCTGGTTCTTCTTCAGTGCTGGAAGATCGTTTATTGCTGTTTATAATGTACTGTTCCTCACTGCTTTTCTCTACTTCCAGTTTCTTTAATTTCTTTAATACTTCTTCATTGCATGCACGTTTTCCATCCTTGTTTATAGGGTGAATTTTTTGCATGGGCAGCGAAAGTACAACATATTGGTAAACAAATGGCGCAATATCTACGTCTTTTTCTGCATTTGTCAGGGTAATCATTTCATCTTCCTCCTGGTGTTCCCTTCCTTCGCTCTTCACAATCAGCTGACGCTCAAGCTTTGTGCTCATGTTGAAATCGTCTCCGCAACGGTCGCATGTAACGTTTAAGGTACCCTCTATATTGAAATGGAACATGATAATAGAAGAGTTCTTGTTAAAGGTAACTACAACCCGCAGATCGGCCTCATGAATATCATCATAATGGTTCTCGCGAAACAGCTCCCCATCTATGGTAAACAGGAAACTATGTTCCCCGTTTTTAAGGGCGGCAAGCGAAATAATGCAGGCGGTATCTTTAATTCTCACTTTTTTTGTAAAAAACGCTGCAAAAGTATGATTTTTTTTTGAATCAGGGCCTAATTTCCTTACAGTAGCTTTTCCAGGAAGAACTGAATGTACTCGTCGGCCTTTTTATGGGCGAACATCAGGTGGAAATTGGTTTCAGAGATATAAAACACCTGGTAGGACTTTGGGGTAAGCTTACTGAATATATCTCCATCGGCGTTCAGGAACTGGTAGTAGTTCTTAGCCTTGTTCTGGCTTGTGAATTTTTTCATCATAACCATTAATTGGTTGGTATTCAATGACATTTCGTCGGCAGAAAGGTTATCCTGACTAAAGGTTTTACTATTCATATCGGCCAGGCTGGCCTTTATGCCACCTATCTTCGATGCTTCTTTTGCATCTACTAAAAGCACATAAAAGTAAACGCTATCCTGGGCAGGGCTATATGTAACGGTTGTGTCTTTTGCTACCGCTGGCGCTGTGGTTTTAGGCTTTTTATTTAAGTAGTCGAGTATTGATTGAGCTAAGAACTTAACTGAATCTTTCGGATATTGGATGGTAACCCTGGTAAGTGCTGTCTTATATGCCTCAAGGCCCTGGGTTGAACCAATTGCAATAGCATGTAAATAGGCAAACTTTGGCGTAAGCTCATTTTCAGGGAATAGTGAATCGGCTTGCTGGCAGTTATTCAATACCTGCAAAAAATTCTGGGCATCGTACGACTGAACCGTGGCGGTATATAGCCTTGCAATTTCCTGTTTGCTCGCTTCTTTATCGCTGGCAAATTTCGCAGGGTCTTTTATTAACTTGGCATACTGTGAATCGGGGTACTTATCCAATAACAGGTTTTTATAATAATTGGCCCGATCGTCGTTATGAGTTGCTGAATAAATACGGTAAAGCTCGTAGTACACCAGTAGTTTGTACTTATTCTCAGGAAAGCGGCTAAGTAATTCTTCAAACTCAGCTGATGATTTACGGTAATTATGCAGGTATTCTTTATAAATGGCACCGGCATTGTAGTATGCATCAATAAGACTGTCGGTCGATTTTTTCATTTTGGCATCGCTCAGCGGAAGGTTCTTTAAATAATACGCCTGGTTGTACTTGTCCTTGGTTGAATCCTTTACTGCTTTTCCGCCTTTTTTTACAATGCCTTTGGTGCTGTCAGTGGTCTTGGCTGCCGTATCTTGACCCATCTTATTGGCATTAGCAACCTTTTTACTTCTTCGCCAGTCATCTTCAAGCGGGCGGCTACCCCATTTCTGGTTAAATTCGTTAATACCCTGCTGCAGTGCACTGGGGTTATAAAAATACCATTTGCCATTTGCACTGGCGGTGGTATTTACGTTGCCACTGTTCTGTAGGTTCTGGGCATCCAGTTCTTTTTGTTTTTTATCGGCTTCGGCTTGTTTTTCTTTGCTTATTATATCGGCAATGTACTTATCCATATCGGCCTTGCTCATTTTAGCTATGCGCTGCACACTATCCTGAAACGTAATTATATCAAGATAGGTAACCAGTTTTTGCAGGTTCTCTTTTTTAGCTACTATAGAATCGCGCCCCCGGTATTTTTTTGGTAAGGAAGTAAGCGTGCTGTCGAAATACCTTTTTGAACGCACGTATTCTTCTTTATAAAAATTAAAGTTTGCCAGGTCGAGATATGAAATTGCTTTTTGAAGCGGGTTAGTGGTACTTGCCCTTACTGATTTATTCAATAAGGTAATGCCCTGTGCCGTATCGCCCTCCTTCATAGCTATTTTTGCGAGAGCGTAATATATCTGGTCGCGCTGATCAATATACTTGGTGGGCTTAAGCATTTTGGTCAGTTCCTTTTTCACCTTTTCATTTTCTTTATCACCACCCATAAATAACAGCGCTCTGAAAATAGTGGCTTCAAAATCAAGGTCGGGCGTAGGTTTGCTATGCAGGGTTTTCGTAAAATAGCTGTATGCTTTTTCGTTTTCACTACCCTTTTCATATAACTGACCGAGTATAAAATAATAACGTGCCCTGGTTGTTTTGTCCTTTTCTACATCCAATGCTTTTTTTAACCATTTTATAACATCATCCCACTGGCCTATGCGGGTGTAATAATCGGCAATGGCAGCGTATAACTGGGCATTAAGCTTTTTAGGTATTTCAGTGTTCGACTTTAAATAGTCTATCAGTTCTTCTGATTTTGATACGGCGCCCATTTGATTATAAGCGCGTATCTGCCATATCATGGCTTCGAAACGCACGGGTGTTTTTTGTATTCACGTGCTGTATAATCAAGCTGGTCGAGGCTGGTAATGTATTCGTTCTTGTACAAATTGGCCTGTGCCATAAGCAGGTAACAAAACTTGGTATACCTGTTTGCATCGGCAATTTCGTGGTGGTTCTTATCGGTTATGGTGTGGTTCTCGATCATGGTCTGGCACTTTTTTATAGTGCGGTCCATTTGCGGGAATATCGCAGAAACCTCATTCGATTCAGCATATTCATACACAGGTATAATGTCAGAATAATCTTCCTTATGGCTGGCATTCAGTTTATCTAAGCCCTCGAAGTAGGATAGCTTACCCCAGAAATAGCCATTGTAGTGTGTGCATGTGGTATGGAATTTCCGGATGAGCCAGGTGTTCTTTTCGGTGGTACACGATTGCCATAGCGAAACCAGTATGAACAGGCTTAAAAGGCGAAATATTTTTCCGGTCGACACCAATGGCAAAGAGGTTAAGCTATAAATAACTGTTTTTTGTGAAAAATAGTATGCAAAAGTAAGAATTTGGGGCTATTAATAAGATTGAGGCTTAGATTAAGGCTAAGAGCCCTTAATAGCTTACTTTTCTATAACCAGTTTACCACTTGCAATAGCCTCACCTTTTTCTGAAATAATGCGGTACAGGTAAATACCCGGTGGCTGAGAACTCAAATCTAGAGAATATTGGTTGGAAGATATGGGGTATTGTGAATCGTGAACTTTCTCTCCCAACATATTGTAAACTTCAATATTTGCTTTTTGGTTTGTTCCTTGCACTTGGAAATTGAAAATGCCTTGGGAGGGGTTAGGGTAGACGAGTACAGAGTTTTCTATATGTGAAATATCTTCGATACCGGTAACCGTAGATGCATCCCAACTTGCAATGAACGCCCATTGCTGCCCGTTACCCGGTGGCCCAATTTTATTTGAACCTATTGTAATACTATCTGCTAATGTACCTGCTAAGTATATGTATTTACCAGAATTATCTGCGCTTAAATAACTGGAATTTCCACCGCCAGCCTTTATAATAACCCCTCCGAGTGCTGTTCCTGAAGTGTCAAATTTTATTACACCTACTGGATTATCCATTGGGTCAGGTACTGTATTTAATGTAACCGCTCCAAATTGAATTTTAGATCCGCTCGAAGAAATATAAATATTATCATTTCCATCTATGGTTGTCGAATAGCTATTCCATGGAATTGTAGAGCTAGCTTGTTTACCCCATAATACATTCCCTGAGGGAGAATATTTAATTAGAAATCCATTAGAAAGGTTTGGCGAAAACAGGTTTTGTCCGGAGAAATTCAATGTATCACCAAAATTTCCATCAATATATATATATCCACTTTTGTCAACTTGCACAGAACCTTTAAATGAAAGAGCTTGATTATTGCAAGTAATAGCCTTAGCCCATAAGAAATTACCTCCGGTATCCATTTTCAATAAACATACATTATCATATTGTGAGGAATCTATAAGACTAATTGTACCGAACTTGGTTCTGTAGCTAATTCTACAGCTAAAATATAAATACTTGGAGTCGAATATAGTTTCTGCGAGAGGGCTAACAATGTAACCAGTTTCACCAGATTGTTTTGCCCATATGGCATTTCCATTAGGGTCAAATTTAGCAGCAAAGAAAGCGGTAGAACCACCTGAATACAAAGTGTCCTGACCAATTAAGAGTTTCGTGCCAAATTGCCCTGCTAAATATATGTTCCCAATTACATCTGTTTTAACATCAATGCCGCTGGCGTAATCATTAATACTAATTCCTTTAACTGCCCATTTGATATTTCCAGTTGAGTCGATTTTAAGAATAAAATAAGTTTCATAAATTGGAGTCATTAATGTATCCTTGCCTGCAAAAAGGGTACCAGAAAATTGCCCCGTTAAAATTAAATTACAAGCGACATCAGTTGTTATACCTATTGGAAGCAATTGAGTAGCTCTGAAACTAATTGCCCAAATTACGTTTCCCGTGGTGTCATATTTAACAATAAATGCGGTTTCCTCATTACTTGTTGTGTCTCTTATAACATAATTGCCAAAAATTGTTGAATCTCCAGACATTCCAACAAAATAGGTGTAGCCTTTATTGTCAGTTGTTAAGCCAGTTCCCCACCCACCATTTATACCCTGTCTGCCCCATCTCCATGATTGCCCGAAGGAAATTGAAAAAGTAAAGGCAAAAAAAGAAAATACAAGTAGTAGTCTTTTCATGGGGAGTGATTTGTATTATCAAATATATGAAAAAGGAATTGATAAAGCGAGTGCCTTTAATAGCTTACTCTTCTATAACCAGCTTACCACTTGCAATGGCCTCACCTTTTTCTGAAATAATGCGGTAGAGGTAAATGCCAGCCCCTCCCTCCCCCTTAGGCAGGGAGATTGTTGTTTCAGAAGTCACCCCAATGGGGGGATTAAGGGGGGCTTGATATACTTTCTCTCCCAGTATATTGTAAACTTCAATACTTGCTTTTTGGTTTGTTCCATCTACATGGAAATTAAAGATACCTTTAGATGGGTTGGGGTAGACTTCAACTGAATTTTCATGCGGAGAAATATTCTCTTCACCGGTAAGTAAAGAACAAATATTATAAATGCCTCCTCCGGCACTATCTACACCTCTATTCATACTGGTAATTGTTCCACCACTTTTAGTGATTGCTCCACCGCTACCCAAAATACCACCAGGAACAGTATCACTTCCGCCTCCATATTTAGTAATGCAAATATTAAGAACAGAATCGAATTTGAAAACTAATGCTCCTGGATAATAAGACGCCCAACCTCCTTGGCCTACAGTGGCAAACCCATTATCGGTTGTTGCTGTAATTCCATATCCAAAAGAATTCAACTGCCCCTCAGCTCTGCTGCTTTTCAAGGTTCCATCATTATGGAATTGCAATACAGAAATGCTACCCGTGCCGCCACTTCCATAATAATAGGTATAACCAACGACACCCAACAATCCATTTGACGTTTGGGCTATTCCGTTTGCAGCATCATTTCCTTGACCCATAGCTTTTGCCCAGCTTAAGTTCTTCGAAGAATCTAATTTAATAATATATGCATTCATACCTGTTGGCCCATACGATAATGTTTGGCCGGCAATTGCATAGCCACCATCCTGGGTTTGAATTACGGAATTTCCATCATCTTCCTGGGTGCCACCTATTGTTTTGGACCATTTATAGTTACCCGACGAATCTGTTTTAATAACATATACGTCATAACTACCTGCACCTACTGAATTTGTACTTCCGGCTATAACATAACCTCCGTCCTTAGTAGCACAAACTGAATTGCCTTTATCATCATTTGTTCCTCCAAAAGTCCGGGTCCATTTAAGGTTTCCGGCAGTATCTAATTTAATTAAGTAAACATCGTTACTACCAGCCCCGAATGAATTTGTGTAGCCCGCTATTGCATAACCGCCATTTTTTGCAAGCGTAATTGAATTTCCATATTCATTTCGTGTACCACCAATTGTGCGTGTCCATATTATATTACCTAATGAGTCAAGTTTAACAACATACACATCGTTACTATCCAGACCATATGCGTTAGTTGATCCGGCAATAACATAGTTTCCTGCTGCATCTTGTACTACCGAATTACCTGAACCGACTCCTATTGTTTTGGTCCAAACCCAATTGAGATTTAAGTCAAGTTTTAAAACATAGATACCAGTTGAGTCTCTGTAACTGCCGTATCCTACAATTAGAAATCCTCCATCCCTTGTTTGAATAATTGAATTCCCCTGACTATATGTGTTATGCGTAGTATCTATAATTGCCCCCTGCCTTATTTGTCCAAAGGAAATTGAAAAAGTAAAAACTAAAAAAGAAAATGCAAGTAGTAATTTTTTCATGGGGAGTGATTTGTAGTATCAAATATAAGAAAAATAGGCAAAAGGTGGGCGCGGGTTAGCTGCAATTTCAATGTTCTTTTGTCTTGACACAAAAGAACCAAAAGGTCAAGACAGCCGAAGGCAATCACTCCTATGGGTCGTGACCGGCTCATTCCGCTCTGCTGCATTCACCTTTGCTGGCCGCCTGTCAGTTCTTCTCCTTTATGGAGAAGTAAAACGTAATCACACTGCCGTAATAATTACAAATAAGAACTAGGTAAAAGGTGGGCGCGGGTTAGCTGCAAATGATGCGAGTATAGGAAACTCAGGCAAGCAGGGAGCAAATGCCGCCCCAAAATATTTAATGTTGAATTTTAAACTTTGAATGCTGAATTAAAGCCCCTTTAGGGGTTTGGGGTAAATAAATACATAGTGTTTTCCCATTTCTTTGCATTAAAACCCCTTCAGGGGTTTGGGGCAAAAGAAAATAATGAATATCGAACAAGGAATGCTGAATGTCGAAATAAAAGGAAACCCACCCCTTCACCCCTCCAGGGAGGGGAATTTACAGCCCCGAAATAGGAACGCCCAAATAAAAAGTAACGAGATTTTAGTATAGAGTATTGAGATACAGGAATAAGAGGCGCTTTCCCCGCTTGGGGAAAGTAAGGAATGGGGCAAAAGATCAGCGAACAACGATTAACGATTGCAGATTTTAGAAGGGAACCCACCCCTTCACCCCTCCAGGGAGGGGATTTAAACACTACAAAGGAATATTGCCGTGCTTCTTGCGAGGCAACGTATCTACCTTGTTCTTAAGCATTTCAAACGCTTTAATAAGCTTTATGCGGGTATCCTCAGGTAAAATAACCTCATCAACATATCCACGCTCAGCCGCCCTATACGGATTAGCAAAGTGCTCAATATATTCCTGTTCTTTTTCTTTCAGCTTTTGTGCAGGATCTTTAGCCTCGGTAATTTCTTTTTTAAATATAATTTCAGCAGCACCCTTAGCACCCATAACAGCAATCTCAGCACTTGGCCATGCGTAATTCATATCGGCGCCAATATGCTTTGAGTTCATTACATCATACGCTCCGCCATATGCTTTGCGTGTAATAACTGTAATGCGTGGCACAGTAGCTTCACAAAAAGCATAAAGCAGTTTTGCACCGTTCGATATAATACCGTTCCACTCCTGGTCGGTACCCGGCAAAAAGCCTGGTACATCTTCAAACACAAGCAATGGAATATTGAATGCATCGCAGAAACGAACAAAACGGGCAGCCTTTAATGACGATTTAATATCTAACACACCGGCAAGGAATGCAGGCTGGTTAGCTACAATGCCAATGCTTCTTCCGCCTAGGCGTGCGAAGCCTACTAAAATATTTTCGGCATAATTCTTATGCACTTCAAGGAATGAATCGGCGTCAACCACTTCGGTAATTACCTCACGCATATCGTAAGGCTGGTTGGCGCTATCTGGCACAATGTTATTCAGGCCTTTGCGTTTTTCATCGCCTGCTTCGTATGGAAGAGAAGGCGCATCTTCTTCACAGTTCTGTGGCATATAGCTGAGTAACTGCTTGATATAGGTAAGGCACTCAACACCATTGGCACAACTGAAATGCGCCACACCCGATTTTGATGAATGTGTAGAGGCACCGCCTAATTCTTCTGATGTAACTTCTTCGTGTGTTACCGTTTTAACCACGTTAGGGCCGGTAACGAACATGTACGATGTGTTTTCAACCATCAATATAAAATCGGTAATAGCGGGTGAGTAAACAGCGCCACCTGCGCAGGGGCCCATAACCGCTGATATTTGCGGTATTACACCCGATGCACGGGTGTTACGGTAAAATATATCGGCATAGCCGCCAAGTGAAACAACACCTTCCTGTATACGTGCTCCGCCGGAGTCGTTAAGGCCTACAACGGGTGCACCATTTTGCATGGCAAGGTCCATAATACGGCAGATTTTTTCGGCATGAGATTCTGATAATGAGCCACCAAATACGGTAAAGTCCTGTGCAAAAACATATGCCAAGCGCCCGTTTACTTTTCCGAAACCGGTAATAACACCATCGCCTAAATATTTTTCACGCTCCATACCAAACTCGGTAGAGCGGTGCGTAACAAACATGCCTATTTCTTCAAAGGTGCCTTCGTCCATAAAAATGCCAATGCGTTCACGGGCTGTGAGTTTGCCTTTTTTATGCTGTGAATCAATACGTACTTGTCCGCCTCCTAATTTTGAGAGGGCAATTTTTTCATTCAGTTCATCGATCTTTTTACTCATGATACCTTGTTTTGAAGACTTGCAAAGTTAAAAGGAGAAATGAATTGAGGAAGCACCCAACTAAATTAACCTGATATCAATCTATATTGATGTAAATATTTTGTAGATTTCGGAATTATTTGAAACCCCATTAGCAGATATATATGAAAACCCTGACACAAAAAACAGTACAAAAGACATTGATTGCGGCATCATGCTTATTGGTATTCAGCACAACTTCTTTTTCGCAAGCTACAGTAAGCCCTACCAAATCAGATACCATAATGGGGATACCTTATTTTATTAAAATAGGTGAGGGTACAGGTGGAGTGAAATTAGGCAGTTCGACTATTGACGATGTGCAGAAAATATTCGGCGAGGGAAAAATTAAAACAGAGACATCAAAGCGTATGGGCAAAACCTATACCGAAAAAACTATAAATTATAAGAAGAAGGGCCTGAAGTTTTTCGCCTTGAATGATAACAGTTCGATCATTTATTGTATTGAGGTTACAATGCCGAATGCACGTACTGAAAAAGATATTCTGGTGGGTGTAAGCACGCAAGATGATGTGCTGAAAGCATACGGAGAGCCGTCGTACCGTTCACCGGGCAGCCTTGAATATGACGGCATGGGTGTTGTTTTTGAATTCAATAATGGCAAAGTATCGAGCGTACTGCTGAGCCAGAAAAAATAAGTACAGGTTTTCCATGCAAGCAGTTTCTGTTTCTCCTGTTATTGATGAAAGCTGGAAGGCTGTATTAGGTGATGAATTTACGAAACCTTATTTTGCAAGCTTAAAACAATTCCTGATTGAGGAACGTGCAAAACATACGGTGTATCCTCCCGGCAAATTAATATTCTCTGCATTTAACCATACCCATTTTGATAATGTAAAGGTTGTGATATTGGGCCAGGATCCGTACCACGGAGCAGGGCAGGCAAACGGGCTTTGCTTTTCAGTTAGCGATGGTGTTAAAATGCCACCATCATTAGTTAATATTTTTAAAGAAATACAAAATGATCTTGGCTTGCCATTCCCTATAACAGGTAACCTTGAACGCTGGGCCGACCAGGGCGTGTTGTTGCTCAATGCCATACTTACGGTACGAGCGAATGAGCCAGGTTCACACCAGGGCAAGGGCTGGGAAACATTTACCGATTGCGTTATACAACATATATCGAAAGAGAAAGAAGGGGTAGTGTTTTTATTGTGGGGCAGGTATGCACAGGCAAAAGAGAAAATGATAGATGCCGGAAAGCACTATGTTTTAAAGGCTCCGCACCCTTCGCCATTCTCGGTACATACCGGCTTTTACGGCTGCAAGCATTTTTCGAAAGCAAATGAATTGCTCAGGGCGCAGGGCAAAAAGGAAATTGACTGGAGTTAAATTTTATCCTTTACAGGAAAAAGTATTGTAACGAAATAATGGCTTTTAGATTCCGCACATTGTGCTTTGAGGCTATCCTTCCATTTTTTATAATCTGTTGAAGAAAGAAATTCCTTTCCTATAAATAACAATGTAACTTCATCTTTAATAACTGTTGGCGGAATTTTAATAAACTGATAAGAGGATGCTTCGTAATTCAAACAAAAGTTCTCTGAGATGTTAAGTGAATCGTGTAAGTTGAATACTGCTCTCAAAAAACTTACCGAAAAGCCTGCATTACTAACTGCTGTTGCAATTTTTTCTATATCAACTTTTGCACCCTTTTTAAAAATAACTTTTCCACTTGTGTTTTCCAGGTCCATCTGCACATCATCTACAAAATCAAGTTTACGGATACTAAGTTCTACACTGCGGGAACAGGCGGAACAGGTAAGGCCATTAATCCCAATATTTGCCATAGTAAACTGTGCCTTGCAGCCAAGGGAAAGCAATAAGGCAAATACTACTATTTTAAAGTATCTCATCTATACAAATATAAGGCATTCTCTTTCTTTATTAGTATGGGGTGACAGAAATCATAGATGAGGCTATTCCATTTGATATATATTTGCCCCGTGAAACGCATAATAGCCGCCATATTATTCTTTGCCTTTATAACGGTAAACTTCAGTAAGGTTTTAATTGTTGTTCATTACGAATTGAACAAAAAGCAATTGACCGAGCAGTTTTGCGTGAACAAAGACAAACCTGAAATGCACTGTTGTGCAAAGTGTTTGCTGAAAAAGAAATTGGCCGAAGATGATGCCAAACAAAAATCACCGGCCTTGCCTGATGCAAAAAACGATATCCAGTTATTTGGTTCTCCAATAGCAATTCATATTTATAATGGTAATAGTAAGGGCACTACTCTTTTGTATTCTTACGCCGATCTTATTCCTTTGGAAGGCAGTGCTGCCATTTTCCATCCGCCTTGTGCGTAATTAATTTAGTATTCAAATAATGTATTTCGCTGAACAGGCGGAGTGCATATTAATTACGTATTCATACATTTTAGTTCATAATCCCGGCATATTGTGCCGGATAAAATTGATATATGAAAAAGATAATTATGATATTGCTGCCTTTGCTGATGTTCGCTAGCATGGCAATGGCGCAATCATTAAGCGGAAAGGTTGTTGATTCAACCAACAATGAGGGGATACCCGGAGCAGTGGTATATATTCCGCAACTTAAAATAGGTGCGACCACAAACGGTAGCGGAAATTTTAAAATAAGCCCTATACCCAGAGGTACCTACGATATGGAAGTCAGCATACTTGGGTATGCCACTTTCACCCAACAGGTTACTATAAAAGATAGTACAACATGTACCTGCCACATGGGCGCTTCTTGCTGTTCATCGAATGAAGTTGTGATTACAGCATTAGGAAACGTAACCAATACTCAACGTTCGCCCATGCCTGTAGATATTGTAACGCACGAAATGCTGTTGCAGAATTCCTCAAGCACTATTATTGATGCTATATCTACTCAGCCGGGTGTGAATATGACCACTGAAGGCCCCGGAACTACAAAGCCACAAATCAACGGACTCGGCTTCGACCGTGTGTTGGTACTTATGGATGGTGAAAGACAGGAAGATTTTCAGTGGGGTGATGACCACGGCATTCTGATAGACCCTTACGCTGTTTATGATGCTGAAATAATAAGAGGCCCTGCTTCTTTGCAATATGGCGCAAGCGCCGAGGCGGGTGTTATAAGTTTTAAGACCCAACCCTTTGCCGAAAGCGGAACAACACAAGGTAGTGTACTTACAGAGTATCAAACCAACAATGGCCTGATAGGTACTTCGGAAGATGTTGGCGGAAACCATAACGGGTTTGTTTGGGATCTACGGGCAAGTAATGAAGAAGCGCATGATTACTGGGACCCGAAAGATGGTTATGTATGGGGTACAGGCTGGCAACAGGATAACGCAAGGCTTACCCTTGGCCTTATTAAATCGTGGGGCTATAGCCGTATATCTGTTAGCTTGTTGGAAAGACGTATACAAGTACCAGATGGTAACCGCGACAGTACAGGCCGTTTTATGTATGATGTTCCGCAAAACGGACAGTTGTATCCGGGCACAAAAGATTTTCGGGCATACAATCCTACTATAGCCGGTGATAAAATACTGGATGAGATACAAACCTGGTGGCAGAACAGTATTAACCTTGGTAAAGGAAAGCTTGGGATCGATATTGGTTTTACACAAAGTATTCATCACGACATTGATACGGGCACAGTAGGTTCGGGCAACTTTGAAGTGAAGGATATTCCATACTCAGTAAAGTACCAGGTGGTTGGCGAAAACTCAGGTTTGAAGTTAACTACAGGTGTTAACGGAACATACGAGTTTGAGAATAATTATGCTGAACCGCCTGCACCATATATTGGCGATTACGAGATACCGAACTATACCGACCTGCAGGCTGGTGTATATGCCATTCTTCAGAAAGATTATAAGAACCTTACCATTAGCGGAGGTTTGCGGTATGATTATAATAATTTTATGGGGCAAAGCATGTACCTCGCAAATGCAGGCACACCTGAACAGGCTGTGGTTTTTGCTACAGATCCTGGGGCTATGCTGCAATTCCCTTCATTTAATAAAACGTATACAGGGCCTTCGGGTAGTATAGGCGCTTCATACCAATTGCCTGAAAACAATTATCTGAAATTGAATGTTTCAAAAAGTTTTCGCGCCCCATCTATTGACCAGCTCACCAGTAACGGCGAAAACATTGGAGTAAATGCTTTTCAGCAAGGTAATTTAGACCTGAAGGCAGAAGAAGGCTACCAGGTAGACTTTGCATATGGCAATAATGGAAAGGACATAAGTTTTGAAGCTGACGGGTTTTACAATGTCATAAACAATTTCATTTTTCCTGTACGGGTGGAATCTAAAGTTGCAGGAGACTCTATGGTGGATGGCGTACCGTTTTTCGAGTACATAGCTACTAAAGCTATCTTCACGGGAGTTTCCGGATATTTTAATATCCATCCATACGATACAAAATGGCTTGAGATAGATAATAATTTTACGTATGTATATTCTTATCTTCCCAATCAGACTGATTCAACCCAGCACGTTCCATGGACACCTGCACCTCGTCTTACAACTGAAATCAAGTTTAAGCTGGCTGACAGAAAAACCTCCATACTCAGGAACACGTATGTGGAATTCGGTATGACGAAAGACTGGGCGCAAAATGATATTTACAGCGCTTTGTACAGCGAAATACCTTCACTTGCTTATACCATATACAATGCAGGATTGGGCACCAATTTTGTGAACCCTAAAACAGGAAGAACAGTATGCTCACTTTATATCAACTGTACCAATTTGTTGAACATTGGCTATGCCGACCATTTAAACCTTGCGCAGTACTTCCTTGCCTATAACGGAAATCCGGTTACTGTTACTAACCAGAGCCAGGGCATTTACAATATGGGTAGAAATGTGGGATTCAAATTGCTTTTCCCGATAGGAGGACATAAAGAATCGGGTGCCGGAATTGAAATGCATGAATAATTCAGCCTACAGGTAAAAATTGTGCAGAATTTTTACATAATATAAAGGGTATGACCTTTCATACGAATGGCCATTTAAAAGATATGCCATTGAAAGGTCTACCCTTGTATTTGAAAGAAAAATAAATTGAATGGCCGGCCTTGCCTCTATATAGTGTCCTTTATTGAGCGATGGCACGTTATACCAGCTAACCGTTTCTCCTTCTTTGGTTATGCTTTGCATAGCCTGGTAGCTTTCACCAACAAATTCCATATACAGATTAACGTTTGTCTGGTTGTAGTTTTTATAGTGTAGCGGAAATAATAAATAGCCCATCGATAAACTATAGGTTAAAGCATTGCCATAGTGCAGGTAAATATTAGAATCGGCCTGTACATACTCATGCGGAAAAATGCCACCCGCTGTTAATGAAATTGCAAAACGGTGTTTCAGGTACGTGGCTATTATACCTGCGGATACGCCTGAATTATCTCCTGCAAGGTCTGATTCTGCCACCTCGTGCGGTTCATTACCACCAGCCAGTTGAAGGAATGCCGCCATACGGAAATGCTCCTGAGTTTCATCTAAGGATAAAAATCTGTACTTGATGCTCATGGCTAGGTTCTCGAAATTATACGAATACGACTGCCCGTTTATATATCCGTTTGTTGTCAGTGCACCTGTCTGAGGATCCGTTGTAATAAAGTTTTTCGGTAATATGTATCCATGATGATCGGAAAAACTATACACCTGGCTTATTTCAATTTTTGAACTTATGCCATACGAAAATGTATACCCTTGCCACCAACGTGGCTGCGATTCATCGGTGTAATATTCATTGCTGAACTTTATACTGAGCACTCCTTTGGGCAGGTTACTTGCAGAACCATATGTAGGAAAAAATTCCTGGGCATAGCATGAAATGGAAACGAAAAAAGAGAGTATGATAAAAAGCCGTTTCAAATTTTTGCGATTATTTTCGGGTCAACTTGCGTATCTCATTATTGTCTTGGTCTGCTATATAAATATTGCCTGCGGCATCAATAGCAATGCCATAGGGTGAATTCAGTTCAGCATTTTTAGCATCTCCGCCATTGCCCTTGTGGCCTGCTTTTCCATCACCGGTTATAGTTGAAATAATACCCTGTGCATTTATCATGCGCACGCAATTGTTACCACTATCTACTATATATATATTGCCATCGGCATCTACTTTTATTCCAATGGGCGCGTTCAGTTCTGCTTGCGTTGCTTTGCCGCTATCACCTGCATAGCCACTTTTTCCATCTCCTGCAATAGTAGAGATAGTGCCTGTGGCATCAATCTTGCGTATGCAGTTATTATTCTGGTCCGATATATATATATTACCTAATGCATCTACATCAATCCCTGCCGGAAAATTCAGCGTTGCCTTTGTAGCAGGGCCACCATCCCCTGTATAGCCACGTTCACCATTTCCTGCAATGGTTGAAATAATACCCTTAGTATTTATTTTACGAATACGCTGGTTGGCATAATCAGCTATATACATATTACCTTTTGCATCAATAGTAACGTCGTAGGGGAAATCCATGGTGGCAGCTGTAGCCGGCCCTCCATCGCCCGAGAAACCTTTTTGTCCATTTCCTGCAATAGTAGAAATTATGCCTTTGGTATCGATCTTGCGTATACAATGGTTACCCAGATCGGTTATATATAAATCACCCAGTGCATCGGTAAACAATCCGGATGGTGCACTAAGCATAGCCGCCTCTGAAGGGCCGCCATCGCCCTTATAACCTTTGTTGCCATTACCTGCTATTATTGAAATAATTCCCTGGCTGTTTGTTTTATGTATGCGGTGTACTTCTTTATCGGCACTATATATATTGCCCGCTTTGTCAACTGCAACGCCTGAAGGATAAAACAATTCAGCTGCAGTGGCCGGTCCGTTATTTCCAAAATAATTTTGTGCCCCGTTTCCTGCAATAGTAGAAATAGTGCCTCTGGCACTTACTTTACGTATGCGGTGGTTGCCATAGTCAGATATATATACGTTACCTGAAGCATCAGTGCAGACAGTATATGGTGTTATCAGTTCAGCACTTATTGCGCTCCCTCCATCTCCACTATAGCCGACTTTTCCATTTCCTGCAAGGGTAGTAATAGTACCTCTGGTATCTACTTTGCGTACACGGTTATTTCCCCAATCGGCTATATAAATATTACCCGCTATGTCGACAGCTACACCTGCCGGCCTGTAGAGCTCTGCCTCTGTAGCTGCGTTTTCATCGCCAGAGAACCCTCGCTTTCCATTACCGGCAATGGTCGTAATTATTCCACCTGCAACTTTCCGTATGCAATTATTTCCTTCATCGGTAATATATACATTACCCGAGGCATCGGTACAAACAACGTTGGGGTAGCTTAGTGTTGCCAGGGTTGCAAGGCCCTTGTCACCCGAATAATCTGGCGCACCTGTTCCTGCAAAAACTGAAATAATGCCTTTGTTGTTTACCTTACGGATGCAATTATTATTTGCATCGGCTATGAACACATTACCCGAATCATCAACTGCAATACCAGTGGGGCGTCTAAATGTTGCATCGGTTGCCGGCCCACCGTTGCCTGTATTGCCAAGCTTTCCGGTGCCTGCAATAGTAACAACGCTTCCGTCGGTGTTTAGTTTTCGTATACGGTTATTGGTTTTATCTGCTATATAAATAGCTCCTTTTTTATCTACGGCAATGGCAGTGGGGTAATTAAGTTCATCTATCACATCATCATCGTCAAGCGGAAAATCATCGCTGCGCCCACCTATAATAGTAGATATAATTCCCCCGGTATTTATTTTCCGGATGCAATCGGTATTTATTCCGTCATCTGCAATGTATATGTTGCCGGCGGTGTCAATAGCTATTCCACAGGGCGCGTTAAGTTCGGCATCAGCCGAAGGGCCTCCGTCGCCACCATGCCCGTTCATGCCACTGCCAACTACAGTCGATATAGTATAGGTCTGCGCTTGTAATGTATACGAACATGCTACTAAAACGATCACTATATATATATGTAGTTTCAGGCTTTTCATATGTATATCAAAAATAGATAAAATGCGTTAATCCTTTTGGCAATTACATGGTCACAGAATAAACGGGTCTGCCCTTTTTTGACTATATTTGTATAAGTAGGTATATATATTAAACCCCGATATAATATGAAACGTTTACTTTTCTTCTCTCTTATATGTTCGCTGTTTGTATCTGTCGCCACTAAAGCACAGAGCAATGCGGCGAACGGCACTGCAGTAAGTGTAAGTGTTAGCGGTAGTGTGGTATCGGCTGATACCTCGGTACTTAAGAGAGCGGTGAGCGCTTCCGATACATCTGTGGTGTTCCTTACAAGCCAGGGCGATAAGTATTATTTACTTGCCGATAAAAAGAAGATGGCTGTGTTTCAGAAACTGGTTACACACCGCAAGAGTCCTATGAAGATCTCGGGTTTCTCTGAGGAGATCAACCGTTCTCAATATATAATAGTAGAGAGTTTTATTTTTCTTTAAATCCATGTCATGCTGATCCCGATAGCTATCGGGATGTCGAAGCATGTTCAATTTACTTCTTAAATCTGCAATCGTTAATCGTTGTTCGCTAATCTTTTGCCCCAAACCCCTAAAGGGGCTTACATTGTGGTTTTAATTTTTAATTCGTAATTATTCGTGATGTGTTTATTTTCATAGGAACTCATGAGCGCTTTGCGGTTCCTAATTCGTAATTATTTTGGGGCGGCTCTTGCTCCCTGCTTGCCTGAGTTTCCTATACTCACATCACCAGCAGCTAACCCGCGCCACCTTTTTGCAGTCGTTAGTCGACAGTCGTAAGTGCTCAGTGTATTTGCGTTAGGGATAGTAACGTAAAGCCCGGACCGCAGGGAGGACTTGCAGTGTATAGCCCGACCCGAAGGGGAACGCCCAAAGTGTTTTTGTATAATGTGCTGAAAAATTAGTTTTCCACAAACGCTAAAAAATGAGCGAAGTACAAAAAACCACCGTAAAAACAGGCTTTTCGGGCTGATTGCCCATTGTTAAAAGGTTTTAGCTGTCGTTTATTTGGCCAAATAAAAAGCCCCGAGAATGGCTCTGACAGGGCTTTACTACGCTGAGTTATTAACAAAACACCCCATTTTTCAACATTTTTTCAAAAAAAAGTCAATAAATGTGGCTATTGATAAGGAATTAGTATATATTCGTGATAATTAATTAACCGTATTAACCTTTTAAAACCAAATCAAATGAACAAAGCAGAATTAGTAGACGCAATTGCTTCAGAAGCAAAGTTATCTAAAGTTGCAGCAGAAAAAGCTCTCGATGCATTCGTAAACCAAACAACCAAAGCTCTTAAGGGTGGCCAACGTGTTGCTCTTGTAGGTTTCGGTTCTTTCTCAGTTGCAAAACGTGCAGCTCGTAACGGACGCAATCCACAAACAGGAAAGGCCATCAAGATTGCTGCTAAAAAAGTAGCAAAATTCAAAGCTGGCGCTGACCTTGCTGCGAAAGTAAATAAATAGTCTACTATTTTACTTACACAAAAAAGCCTTGCATTTATGCAGGGCTTTTTTGCTTTAGGTAATCTTGTCATGCTGATCCCGATAGCTATCGGGATGTCGAAGCATATTCATTCTCTTCTGAAGTCTGAAATCGTTAATCGTTGTTCGCTATTCTTTTGCCCCAAACCCCTGAAGGGGCTTTGAATTCAGTATTCAAAATTTAAAATTCAGCATTAAATATTTTGGGGCGCCATTTGCTCCCTGCTTGCCTGAGTTTCCTCTATTCAAAACTCTTGCAG